>OGDN01000066.1_pt1 | contig 180232 bp, 129 predicted proteins | sample 1570271 | NCBI WGS metagenome assembly OGDN01 (sample SAMEA4384481, study PRJEB24528) | human gut metagenome
TCAGTTGGAGGACTGGAAGAAATCACTGGAAATCAAAGAACTGGATCGCACATTGCTGGCACTGACTGTAGATAAAATCTATATTTATGAAAACAAACAGATCAAAATTCATATCCGTTATCAGGATATGATTGAGAAAATGAAAGTCATAAGACGGTTTTATGCGGAACACCGGACAGAGTGCAGGAAAGAGGTGGGATAAATGGCAAGGACAGCAAAAAGATATAAGAAAAACACAGAGAAGAAGATTTCTGGTATTCCGGTATGTATGGCTGCAATTTATGCCAGATTATCCGTAGACAGTGATGAAAAAAAGTCAGAATCTATTGAAACACAGGTTACGCTGATAAAAGAATTCATTCAGAAGCACAATGAAAATCCGAGCAGAGAGTATGAAATTGCTGTATATGACATTTATTCTGATTTGGGAAAAACCGGAACAAATTTTGACAGACCGGGATTTGAACGGATGATGAATGATGTCAGGGTAGGTAAAATAAACTGTATTCTGGTAAAGGATTTCTCACGATTTGGAAGAAATTACATTGAAACTGGTAACTATCTGGAAAAGATTTTTCCTTTTATGAAAGTGCGGTTTATTTCTGTATGTGACAACTATGATTCATTTGCACCGGATGCCAAGAATCAGGAATTATCCATGAATATCAAGAATCTGGTGAATGATGCTTATGCGAAAGACATTTCTGCAAAAGAACGGGCAGCGAAACGTATTGCACAGAAAAATGGTGAGTATGTGGGATCTACAGCTCCATATGGATATTGTGTGGAAAAGATAAATGGAATTTATAAGTTGATGGTGGAACCGGAAGCTGCAAAGATTGTCCGCAGGATTTTTGAAGAATATGCTTCGGGAGATGGCGTACAGAGCATTATTGACAGGCTGTTTGAGGATAGGGTACATCGGATTTCAGATTATAACCAATATCATCATGTGTACTGTCAGGACGGAGAGAACCTTCATCAGTGGGGAAATTCTTCGATACGTGCAGTGCTGAACCGGAATAATTATTATGGCGATCTGGTTCAGAGAAAATATGAATCCAGATTTCAAAGAGGTGAAAAATGGTGTGACATATTGGACGAGAGCCAGTGGATTATTACGCCAAATGCCCATGAGCCAATTATTAGCAGAGAATTGTTTGAAAAAGCACAGGTCAGGCTAAAAGCAGCACAACAGAAAGCAACAAAAACTACTGCAGGGTGGGAAGATGATGAAAGAGCATTTTACAATGTATTCTATTGTGGTGATTGTAAGCGGAAAATGTGTACACGTAGATGCAAAGGCAATGTGTATTACTTTTGCAATGCTGCCTGGTATCGGGATGAAAGAAAATGTAGTCATAAATCTATTTCCGAGGAGAAGCTGCAGAAAATTGTCCGTTCGGAGCTGACCAGACAGTTTCAGTTATCTGGATTGCGGAAAAAGGATATGTCTGCTATAAGCAGTGCGGTATTTCTTTCCAAAATCAATGAGATTCAAACTGAGATCAGAAAACTGGATGCAGATATGGAAAGACGTTCAGAAAAACTGGCACAGGCATTTATGAAATATAAAGAGGGTGAACTTTCCAAAGAAGCTTATATAGAAATGAAAGATGACCGTAATAACTGGAAAGAGTTTTGTGAAGAGAGAAAGAAGTCTCTGGAGCAGACCATACGAAAGCTGGAAAAACAACAGAAAAAAGAAGCCAGATTTTTACGAAGTCTGTTGGAACTGGATGGGACAACCAGAATCAATGCGGAACTTGCGGAGGGCTTGATTGAAAGTATGTATCTGTATGGTGATGGCAGACTGGAAATCAACTTCGGGTTTAAGGGGGCGGTAGAACATGAGTGATCAGAAACTGATTATTGGATATTACCGTCTTTCCATGGAAGATGATTCAGAGGGAGAAAGTAACAGCATTATCAATCAGAGAAAACTGGTAAAAGATTATATTTCCAATATCCCGGAACTGGCTTCTATGCCATTTCAGGAGTTCTACGACGACGGGTATTCTGGTTCCAGTATGGATCGTCCGGCAATTAAGCAGGTTTTGGAATTTGCCAGAGAGAACAAAGTACAGTGTATTGTGGTAAAAGATTTTTCACGTTTTGCCAGAAACTATATTGAGATGGGAACTTATCTGGAACAGATTTTTCCATTCCTGGGAGTACGATTTATTTCTATCTCAGACCGATATGATTCTAAAGATTATATAGGAAAGAGTTCCGACATCGAAGTACAGTTTAAAGGACTGATCGCAGATTTTTATGTGAAAGACCAGTCTGTAAAGGTAAAATCGGCAGTCAGTACCAGACGAGGAAAAGGTGAGTATTGCTGTGGATCTGCACCTTATGGGTATCGAATCAATCCTGAAAATAAGAAAGAACTGGTGATTGTAGAGGACGAAGCAGAAGTGATTCGCAGAGTATTTGAACTGACAAATCAGCGGTATTCCAAGATGGAGATTTGTCGGTTATTTAATGAAGAGGGGGTACTGACTCCCTTGCAGTCCATGAGCAGACGACAGAAATCAGACAGCAAGAAAGCTGCATCAAGAGGACTGCAGTGGACGAGTGATATGATACGGAAGATTGTGGATGATAAAACTTATATAGGCTGTATGGTCTATGGAAAGACAAAAATTCCAGATCCCGGAACAGGGAAAGAAGTACCGGTACCGAGAAATCAGTGGAAAGTGAAGGAAAATCATCACGAGCCGATCGTATCAAAAGAAATTTTTGAAAAAGCACAGTCCTTGCAGATCAGATACACCAAGAAAAGCAAATTCGACAGGGAAACAACATTGTTAGGTGGCTATGTGAAATGCGGAAATTGTCGCAGAAGCCTGACTTCAAGCAGTCCGGTTCATGGTCATATCCTTTATAGCTGTGCTTACAGTAAAGGAAAAGAAGATACAGGATGCTTTGCCGGAAAAGCTGATAACAAAATGCTAGAGCATATCGTGCTGGCAGAAATTAAGGCATATTTACGTCAGAATATCAGCCAGGAACAGATGCAGCAATCTATGAGAAAACAGCATACGGACAGCATAGAAGCCTATGAGCTGGAAAGTACGGACTGTGAAAAACGTCAGGAGCAGATAAAGCTTCAGAACCGTCAGAACTATGAGAAGTATCACGAGGGACAGATGAACCAGAAACAGTTCATGGAAGCCAAGAAGCAGTTGGAAGAAGAAAGAGAACGATTGCAGAAACGTATACAGGAGTTGGAAGAACTGATAAACGGTGAGAAAGAAATCCTGATGAAAAAGAATGTTCCGGTGGAGCAGATGTTGATGTATTTAGGCTATGAAAAGCTGACACGAGAGATGCTGGAAGAATATGTGCAGGGGATATATGTGTATGATGATGGGAGAGTGGAGGTGGAATGGAAATCACTGGCTTGATTTGTAGCAATAATGTAACGTCCACTACTACTGAACTTGTAGCAATGACGTTACATTCTCCCTGCTGATTTTGTGACAACAATATAACGTCCTCTGTTCCAAAACAACGGTTTTATGGGAAAAATCGAGGAAAAAGTGGCAAAAAAGTTTGTAGCAATGACTTGACATCCTCGGGGGCATTGTGCGTAGCGGAGAGTATTTTATGATATCGTTATCAGTCTGAAAGAGGAAACGCTCGTAAGGATTTGTTGAAGCTATGGGATGGGTTGGAGATGTTTGGAGTATGGAACAGGTGGAAGAAGCAAAAGAACATCATACTCTTGTTTACATCACAAGAATGTGCTAAAATAAACCAGAATTATAGAAGATATGCAAAACAGAAACTGCTTCAGTATTTTTACCGGTACTGCTTATACAGCACGCATCCTAGAATGTGGTATTGTTCCGGGATACGGAGATTGCAGCCAATTTCCTGATTCTTGGATTTTCAGGTAAGTTAAAAATAGAATTACAGTAAATGATCAAAAGAAAAGATGGCATGAAAAATATGCTGTCTTTTCTTTTTTTAGGATAGCAGGGGCAAAAGCCTGAAACCAAATTGTGGGAGTAAGAAACAATTTGCATGTTATCTTTTCGTTTTCATATTGACAAAACCAGAAAACTAGTGTACTATATAGCTATGACAGTGATACAAGAAAGAAGGAAGAGCTTATGGAATACAATTCATCGCTGCCAATCTATCTGCAGGTAGCTAATTTGATCAAACGTGATATTGTCACAGGGAAACGAGAACTTGGGGAAAAGCTTCCTTCCGTGCGGGAACTGGCGGTGTCTTACACCATCAATCCGAATACGGTCAGCCGTGTATACAAAGAGCTTGAGACGGAAGGTGTCTGTTTTACCAGACGTGGCATGGGAACTTTTGTGACAGAAGATTCAGAGAAGGTGAAAAATATGAAAGAAGAGATGGCGGGGACGCTGATCCATGAATTTTTAGAAGGAATGCAGCAGCTTGGATTTACCAAAACGGATGTGATCCGGATTCTGAAAAAAAAGGAAGAAAGTGGTGAATGATATGGAAAATGTACTGGAAAGTATTGGAGTAACCAAAAACTATGCCGGTAAGGCAGCGGTTGACAATGTATCGTTAAAACTGGAGACAGGGCTTGTCTATGCGATGCTCGGGCCGAACGGAAGCGGCAAGACTACCTGGATGAAGATGGTGGCAGGCCTTGTCAAACCTGGAAAAGGGGAGATTTTATATAAAGGCAAAGCCATCGGAAAAGAGAGCAAGAAAGAGATTGCCTATATGTCCACGGAGCCATATTTTTATAGCTGGATGACGGTTGCAGATGTCGGCAGATATTATCAGGACTTTTTTGAGGATTTTTCAATGGAAAAATATCATCAGATGCTCAAAAGAATGGAGCTGACAGAAGAGCTGAAAACCAAAAAACTTTCCACCGGTATGATGGCAAAGTTAAAGATCGCAGTCACAATGGCAAGAAATGCAAAACTGTATCTGCTGGATGAGCCATTAAACGGCATTGATCTTCTGGCAAGGGATGAGATCATGAAAAGTATTCTGGAAGTCATTGATCCGGATGTCACACTTGTGATCTCCAGCCATCTGGTAGATGAACTGGAGCGAGTGGCAGATGCGGCCATCTTTATGAAAGAAGGAAAAATGGTCAGACAGTGTATGGTTGAGGAACTGAGAAGCAGCGAAAAAAAATCTGTTGTTGATCTGTATCGTGAAATTTACGGACATGGGGGAGAGGAACTATGTTAAAATTAATGAAGTATGAATTCCGGAAGAGTGCATCTTCCAAGCTTATTCTGCTGGTGCTTACAGCAGTTTTTGAACTGGCATTTCTGGGGGGCGTATTTTTTAAAGGATATAATCTGATGGGGACAGGTATGATGTTCCTGATCTTGTGTGCATTTTTCGGTGTGTTTTACATTGGACTGGAAGGTATCATGACACTGTATCGGGATCTGAACAGCAAACAAAGTTATATGCTGTTTCTGACACCAAAGAGCAGTTATGAGATTTTAGGTGCCAAAATCCTGGAAAATGGCATTTCAATCCTTATGGCAGGAGCATTTTTTATCGTACTTGCCGTGTTTGACCTGACTGTGGCAACGCTCTGTATCGGCGGGGCAAAAGAACTCATGGATAGCATAAGACAGATTATGGATATAAGACTGAACATCAAGATAGTATCAGATGCAGTGATCCTGTCCGTCTTTGCATCCCTGGTTAGCTGGATCAGTATTGTTGTGATCGCCGATATGGCAGTGATTCTTTCGGCGAGCGTGCTTGCAGGCAAAAAGGGAAGCGGGATCGCGGCATTTGCACTGTTTCTGATCCTTTCCTGGCTGTTCAGTCAGATGCTGAACCTGGTGCCTGCATTTGACAATATGAACCTGACCATGATTCTGGAAATCGCAGTATCTCTGGTACTGAGTGTGATTTTCTACTTTATCAGCGGATGGATCATGGAAAAGAAACTGAGCGTCTGAAACAGAAAAATGATAGGTTGACCTTTATCTCCTGGCATCGTAGAATAGTGACAGAGCAAAAAGCTTTCTATTGATATTGAGAATCTGACAGGAGAAAAAGATATGTTATCATTTGAAAATGATTATTCTGAAGGAGCACATGAAAAGATCCTTCAGAGATTTATGGAAACAAATCTGGAGAAAGTATCCGGATACGGATCTGATCCATACTGTGAAAGTGCAAAACAGAAAATCCGGGAGGCGTGCGAATGTCCACAGGCAGATGTTTATTTCCTGACGGGCGGTACGCAGACAAATGCCGTTGTGATCAGCTCCATGCTGGAATCTTATGAGGGCGTGGTCGCAGCACAGACCGGCCATGTAGCCTGCCATGAGGCGGGAGCCATTGAGTACAGCGGCCATAAAGTGATCACAGTTCCGCAGTACAAAGGCAAAATAAAAGCAGAAGATCTGAAGAACTGCCTGAAAACATTCTGGGATGATGAAAGCCACGAACATATGGTATTTCCGGGGATGGTTTATATTTCCCATCCTACGGAGTACGGTACTTTGTATACAAAGGCGGAGCTGGAAGAGATCAGTAGCGTGTGCCGCAGTTATAATATCCCACTGTTTCTCGACGGAGCAAGACTGGGCTATGGTCTGATGAGTGAAGAAACAGATGTAACTCTTCCGATGATTGCAAAATACTGCGATGTTTTCTATATCGGCGGGACAAAAGTCGGAGCACTGTGTGGAGAAGCCGTCGTATTTTCGGGCAACAGAACACCGAAACATTTCCTGACGCTGATCAAACAGCGGGGAGCACTGCTTGCAAAAGGCAGATTGCTCGGAATCCAGTTTGACACACTGTTCACAGATAACCTGTACTTTGAAATCAGCAGACATGCGATAGCAATGGCAGATTATTTAAAGAAAGGACTGGCAGAAAAAGGCTGCCGTTTCTATCTGAATTCACCGACCAATCAGCAGTTTGTTATTCTCGAAAACCGGAAAATGACAGAACTAAAAAAAGAAGTAAAGTTCAGTTTCTGGGAAAAATACGATGAAAACCACACCGTAGTACGCTTTGCGACAAGCTGGGCAACGAAAAAAGAAGAGATCGATCAGCTGCTGGAACTGTTTTGAGATTTTAGCAGCACACAAAGGCAGGGTAAGCGATTATCCTGCTTTTTCACAACTCTTTCACAAAATCGGCTGTTTTCTTTCAGCTTGTTTTAAACTTTACGGGATATACTTCTCTTAAATCAAAGAGAAAAGGAAGTGTATTCATATGAAGAAAAAATATATCGCAATCTTACTTGGCATAACTCTTGGAATGACAACACTGGTTGGATGTTCCGGAACAAATACATCAGAAAGCAGCACCACACAGGAATCGCAGAGTGTAACCGGTGCAACCGAAAACTCAGACAAAACAGTCAGCGAAGCAGAAACAGCAGATGTATACGGTGAAGTTACAGCCGTAAGCGAAGATAGCATTACCATAAAAGTAGGAACCATGAAGCAGATGGAAAAACCGGATGATGCAGGAGCACCGGGGGACTCTTCCAATGCACAGAGTTCCGATGACAAGACAGATTCTGACAGTACAGAAAAAGGATCTGAAAACACAGACAGCAGTGAAAATAAATCAGATAATAGTTCTGACAGTCAAAATGCACAGCCGCCGGAAAATATGGAAAAACCGGACGGAGACGGACAGGGTGCACCATCCATGCTGGATCTGACGGATGAAGAAAAAGAAATCAAGATCACAGATTACACCGTGATCGTCCGCAGCAGCAGGGGCAGCCTGGCAGGCGGACCGCAGGGAAATGGCGGAGCACCGGATATGCAGCAGGAGACAGAGGAAATCTCACTTTCTGATATTTCCGAAGGTGATACAGTAGCGATCACTTATGGCGAGGATGGAAATGCAGCTAAAATCACCGTGATCAGCATGGAAATGGGCGGCCAGATGGGGCAGCCTGGAGGCGGTTCTGGAAGCAGCCAGGGCGTGGACAGCTACGATGCAGTCAATGCCTATACTTCCGATAACGAAGTAGATGGAGAGACGATTGCTTCTACCGGAACCGATGAAAATGCAGTCAATGTTTCAGAAGGTGCATCGGTTACACTGAAAGATGTGACCATAACCAGAGATTCTTCCGAAAGCACCGGCGGTGATAACTCCAGTTTCTATGGTGTCGGAGCAGCCGTTCTGGCAACAGACGGAAATGCTTATGTAAAAGGCGGAACCGTTACAACAGACGCAGCCGGCGGAGCAGGACTTTTTGCATACAATAACGGTACTGTTTATGCGGCAAATACGAAAATCACGACCAAACAGGATACATCAGGCGGTATCCATGCAGCCGGCGGCGGAACCTTCTATGGATGGAATCTTGATGTTGAGACAAACGGTGAGTCTTCCGCAGCGATCCGAAGTGACCGCGGAGGCGGAAAAATGGTAGTAGACGGCGGAACCTATACTTCAAACGGAACCGGTTCCCCGGCAATCTACAGTACCGCAGATATCGCAGTAAACGAGGCAACTTTGGCAGCCAACGGCTCCGAAGCAATCTGCATCGAAGGTTTGAATTCCATTCATTTATATGACAGTGATCTAACCGGAAACATGAGCGATGACAGCCGCAATGACTGTACCTGGAATGTCATTCTCTACCAGAGCATGTCCGGAGATTCCGAAGTCGGAAACAGCATTTTTGAGATGGACGGTGGAAGCCTGACCGCAAAAAACGGCGGCATGTTCTATACCACCAACACAGAGTCTACGATCACACTGGATGATGTGGATATTACAAATGCAGAAGACAGTGAATTTTTCCTGAAATGTACCGGAAATGCGAACCAGAGAGGATGGGGAACAACAGGAGCAAATGGTGCGGACTGTCTGTTCACAGCCATTGATCAGACAATGGAAGGAAATGTGATCTGGGACAGCATCAGCGACCTTGATTTCTATATGACAGGCGAAAGCACACTGACTGGTGCAGTCGTGCAGGATGAGAGTAATGCCAGTGGCGGCGGAGACGGCTACTGCAATCTCTATATCGGAGAAGATGCAACCTGGATCGTGACAGGCGACAGTACCGTAAGTGCACTGCACTGTGCCGGAACGATCGAAGATAACGAAGGCAAAACCGTGACCGTCAAAGGAACAGACGGAACTGTATATGTCAAAGGAGATGGCAGCTACACGATTACTGTAACCTCCTACGAAGACAGTGCAGACTTCTCCGGAGCATCCACGACCACATCCTGGAGTGCTTATGAAACAGAGAAACCGTCTGCGTTAGAATAACATGATGCCAGGGCCAAAAGACTTTTGCCAAAAAAAATAACAAAAGAATGAGCGGCTATGATCCTTTCGGGAAGGAGAATAGCCGCTTTGTGCTGAAGGGAAGTGCATGCTAAGTCTCACGTGCGTTCTATCTATACTTCACTCGGTATCTCTACCACACTGTTTCTCACGGTCAGTGTCGGTGGCAACACGATTTTATAAGGCAGATGCTGCGGATCATCCAGGCGATCAAGCAGCAGTTTCACTGCCATTTCTCCCATGACTTCCAGATGTGCGGTGACACTGGTCAGCGGCGGTTCTGTCAGGATGGACAGTGGTGTGTCATTGAAACTGATGACAGATACATCCTCCGGAATGCGAAGTCCGACTTCACGCAGGTTGCTGACAGCGGTGATCGCAGATTCTTCATTATAGGCAAGGAGAGCTGTCGGGATATGATCTTTTTGTTCCAGCCATTTGCGGATCTGAGCAGAACCGTCTTTGGCAGAAAGGCCGGTATCAATGATTAGATGCTCGTCGTAAAGACCGGCATTTTTCATATAATCAATAAAATACTGACGTCTTGCCTCCAGGGCAGGGCGTTTTTTCTGGTCTAATTTATAGGCAGGACCTAAGAAACCAATCTTGCGGTGTCCCTTGTAAAGCAGATAATCCAGTGCCTGCTCTACGCCGAGACGGAAGTTTAAGACAACCGAATCAAAGCGGCGTTCATCCGGGGAAGAATCCACAAATACGATGTTCGGGCTGATCTCCAGCAACTGTGCAATCTGCTGGTCTGAAAAAATGCCGATCGCCAGGATACCGTCAAGCGGGGTCTTTTCCAGTGTCTGATATTTGCCAGACTGCTCAAAAAGATAAGATACATTACAGTCATGCTCCATACAGTTGCGTACCACATAATTCTTCAGATACAGATAGTACGGATCAGCCAGCTGCTCTTTTAAGGACATCATCTCAACGATGGCGATATGGACGAGGCGGTTTTTATGGGAACGTCTTGTTTTCGGAAGCGTGTAGTGAAGTTCATCTGCCGCTTCAAGAATTGAGACTCTGGTGTTGTCGGTTACGTTCAAAGTCGGATCATTGTTCAGTACACGGGAAATCGTGGTCACTGAGAATCCGGTGTGTTTTGCTAAATCTCGGATAGTTGCCATGCTATTTTCTCCAATACATTTTTTATTTGCACATAACTGCCACAAAACTGACCAAAATCGCACATCAGGCGTTACGTGTATCTGGATTGAATGTTACAGTTATGTTCACTCATTTGTTTACTTTAATACTTTGATTATAAACACACTTTTTTACTTTAGCAAGAAAAATTTAAAGAGACTTCCGGTATTTGCTTGGAGATATTCCCTGCGTTTTTTTGAAAACTTTTGTAAAATAAAAGTAATCGTGGTAGCCGACTGTGTTTGCAATCTCCTCGATGGAGCGGCTGTCGTCTTTTAAAAGTTCTTTCGCCTTCTGCATACGTCTTGCCGTGATATATTCTGAAAAAGACAGTCCCAGTTCTTTTTTGATCAGGGTGCTTAAGCGGCTGGAGCTGATATTGTACATTTCTGCCAGGGAAGTTAAAGAGAGTTCTTCCGTATCGTGTTCCTGGATATAAGCCAGAATTTTTTTGAACAGAGAGGTTCCGGCAGTCGAAAGGTCTGTGATCGTTGCATTTTCCATCGTGTCTTCAGAAGTTTCAGAAGCGGCAGGCTCAAGTTCATTTCGAAGGCGTGACAGGGTTTTGTTCAGAGTTTCCTGCTGGATCGGTTTCAGAAGATAATCAAAAGCACCGCACAGCATTGCCTGTCGTGCATACTCAAATTCGGCATAGCCGGAGATCAGCACGACTTTGGTTGCAAATTGATGTTCTGAAATATAGGACATGACTTCCAGACCGGAAAGCCCTGGCATACGGATATCGGTAAACAGGACATCCGGTTTTAAGGTTTTGATATCTTCAAGCGTAGTCACGCCGTTATGTGCTTCTCCGATCACCTCAAAAGGAAGTCCGGATTTCTGGATCAGTTTTTTCAGACCGATGGTGATCCAGACTTCATCATCTGCAATATAGACACTTATCATAAAATACTCCCTTCTGGTTCTGCTGTCGATTCTCTTGGAATCGAAATCGTAATGCAGGTTCCTTTTTTTAAACTGCTTTTTATATCAAAAGAAAACTTATCATCATAATAAAGTTTCAGACGTTGATAAATATTAAAGACGCCGATTTTTGTTGTATTTTTTTCAATTTCCAAAGATGCGAGGATCTGTTTTAAACGTTCCGGTTCAATGCCGCATCCGTCATCCTCCACAACAAAGCAAAGTGTTGCATGATCGGGGGAAAATACATGCACCCACACCGTACCGTTTTCAATTTTTTGTTCCAGTCCGTGAAAGACTGAATTTTCCACAAGCGGCTGGAGCAGAAGTTTAAATACTTTGCAGTTTAGTATAGCATTTTCTGCATCGATTTCAATGCGGATTTTGCCCATAAAACGGTAATTTATGATCTTTGCATATTCACGGATATGATCCAGCTCATTTTCTACGGTAACCATATCAGTTCCCTTGACGGCAAAACGAAAGACATTGGAGAGAGCCATCGTAAGTTCTGCGATGTCATCCACATCGTAGAACAGAGCCATATCCCGGATACACTCAAACGTATTATAGAGAAAGTGCGGATTGATCTGGCTTCGATAGGCAAGGATCTCTGCCTGTTTTTTGGAAAGTTCCGTTTCATAGGCAAGATATTTTACCTGCTCGATCTCCAGCTGCAACTGCTGCTTTTCATCGAGCATCTGATTCAGGCTTTCTGCGACTGTGCCGATCTCATCCGGACGGTCGAGGGAAAGCCGGGAGTCCGGATTCTGATTGATCTCACGGATAAAAGCAGAAATTCCGGTGATCGGTTTTATGATGCTGTAATTGCAGTACAGAAGCAGAAAGAGCAAAAGACACAGGGAAATGCAATAAACCAGGATTTGTGTTTCTTTCAGGCTCTGATCCGGTTTCCGAAGATCTGATTCCGGAAGGAAACCGGCAATTTTCCAGTCATTGTAGGAAAGTGTCTGAGTGAAAAAATATTTTTCGGAAGTGCTGTGCAGAATCTCGGATGCCAGCGTGCTTCCGCAGGATTGCACTGAACCGGCAGAAGCAAGAATGCAGTCCGAGGAATCCAGAAGAAAAACAACGGCATCTTCCGTTGACTGTGCATTTTGAAGGGTATCATCAAAACTTTCCGGTTCCAGGACAAAAACGCAGGTACCAAGCAGCTTCTGGTACTGGATGCTGTTCAGATCATAAACAGGGAAGATCAGCTCATAGTAAGGGCGTTTTTCGTTTGACTTCAGATGTGATGCCCGGATATTCATCACGGCATCGGTGTTCAGTTTGGAAGTATCAATCGAAAAATTTTTCCCCATGGAAGCAATCTGCTTTGCATCTGCATTGTAGAGATAAACACTTAAAATACGGTCATTCAGCAGGAGTGTGTTGGAAAAGACCGAGGCAAGCTCCTGTGTATCCGGAAGTCGGTTCAGAGAATTTACCGAAAAATACTGCTGCACGGTTGGAGAATAACAGAATGCAGTTGTGATATTGTAAAGCGAGTCCCAGTACGCTTCGATACGTGTGGCAGTCTGGGCTGTCAGACGTTCATTCAGGGCGAGCGTGTTTTTACGCACAGATCTTGCATAGTCCACCGACATAAAAAGATAGGCAGACGAAAGCACAGCAAGGATCAAGGCAGCAATCCCGGCCAGCTTAAAGATCAGGTGTCTGCGGTAAGTCTGTAAGAAGTTCATGGTTTTGTTTCTCCGTTTGATTTTGAGGTGTCTTGCATTTGTGGGTTGACTTTCTCTATTTTTTTACCGTAATAGGAAAAATTCTCCTGCATTTGCCGGTTGATCTTCTGATCCAGTTTTTTAGCTCCAAGTTCTTTTTGTGTGGTTACAAAAAGCTGATACTGTTCTTCAAACTCGGTATCCGAAGAAGCAGAGAGGATTTTTGGAATCTGCTCTTTGCGGTAAGCTTCCAGCGTGCTTTCAATCTGACCTTCCTCACTGTTCGGGGAAATGTAATTATCCGGCAGACGAAGAAGGGCAGAATCATAAACATATGTGTCCGGATATCTGGCAAAAGCAGTCTGGATCTGATTTAAACAATCGTCCATGCTTCCTTTTGCAGGTACCGGAAGTAGGCTGTGATCCCAGGCAACATTGTAAAAATTCCAGAACAGTCCGAGCATATCATTAGAATCATGAAAGCGCTGCTGTCCTCTGGCAGTCCGGTGGATATAGCCATCCGAGTCGAAAGTATAATCTTCGTTTTCCACGCCGTAGTTGCTGTAGAGCAATCCTTCGTCAGAAGTCATATAATCAAAAAAGCGGGCGACAAGTTCCGGGGTTTTGCAGCTTTTGGATACAAAAGTCTGCATCCAGCCGGTCGGTACACTCAGGTCGATGCTCATCACCGGACGTTTTCCAAAATCGGAGAGGATCGGACCTGCGGAAACCCACCTGGTGGCATCCACACTTGTATTGGAAGTGTTTCCGATATAGCAGAATACACGGTCATCTGCTATCAGATCGCGCATCTGGAGATTATCAAGTGTCAGATCTTCACTGAAAGCATAACCTTTGCGGAAGGCTGTGTTCAGAAAGGCAAAAGCATCTTTGCATTCCGGCTGAAGGAAGCGTTCTGTATAATTTCCATTGTCGTCAATGACCTCAGCACCGAAAGAACCGATCAGGCAGGAAATCGAAGAGTCAAGATATTGATTGCCTTCCAGCAGCAATGGGATGGTGGACTGTCCGTCTTCAGCAGTCAGCTTTTTGACTTTTTCAAAAGCTTTTAAGACCTGAGAGGCAGTCTGTATATCCGAAACGGTCAGGTTAGCACGTGCCAGAAGTTTGCGGTTAAACATAATGCCATGATTGTAACTGTGGGTGAAAAGATCTCCATAATAAGAGGTCTTTTCTTTCCAGGTTTTGCGGGCATCATCGGTATTCAGGTGTGAAAGATAAGCATACCAGTCTCCGTACTGTCGGATATACTCCTGTTTCCGGTCTTTCGGGAAATCTTTCAGCAAATGGGAATCCGGGCAGTAAGTTTCAAAAAAATCCTGCAAAGACCAGACCTTTCCGGAACGGATCAGCTGATTGATCACATTCTTGTCCGTAGCGACGATCAGGTCAGGGAGTTCATCTTTTAAGATCATCAGACTCAGCTTTTTGGATGCGTCCTGTGGCGGAATCGTAAAATCCAGGTATGCTCCGGTTTTCTTTGAGATACCGGCACTGATGCTTCCTTCTTCAAAACTCCAGACTGGAGGATTCCAGAAAGAGACATCTGAAAAAAGAGTAAGCTCTGTATAATTGTTTTCAGCAGAATCCATGTTTTCCTGCGTGGCAGCTGTGCAGCCAGTCAGGAAAAGACAGAAAAATAAAAAGAGGAGAAGTAGTTTTTTTGTACGTTTCATACATACAACCTCCAAAAAATTTTTGATTCAACATTATTAGTATAACACAGGAAAAAAGCGAAAGAAATGGAAAACGGTAAAAAAAGTACCAAAAAACAAAAAATAGTACATATGATTTTGGTGAAAAATTTTGTATATTACCAGTAAGCAAAGTGTATAAATTCACTAAACACGATGCGGATAGTGTGAAAAGCAGCAAAAAGGAGGAAAAAATGAACGAAAAAAGAAAAGGTGCGAGACGATGGACGGCGTTAGCCTTGAGTGTTGCCATGGTTTTCAGTGGAATCGGGATTCTTCCGGCTCCGGTGAAAGCAGAAGCGGCAGATGTCGCGGCAGCCGTTCAGAAAACAGGAGCGACAACAGAACGCAGTGAGCGTAAAATGAAATTTGGAGATGACTGGAAATTCAAACTGGTCAATAAGTACAACATTAACGATACTTCCGTTCAGGCGGATGGTGTGGACTACGATGATTCGAGCTGGGATAACGTTGATCTGCCGCATGACTGGGCAATCTATGGTACTTATGAGAACAGCAATGGTGTCAGAGCGGCACAGGGTTCTCTGGCAGGCGGTGTCGGCTGGTACCGCAAGAGCTTCACACTTTCCGATGACTTTAAAGACGAGACCGTTTCAATTGAATTCGACGGTGTGCAGATGATCAGTCAGGTATGGGTGAACGGACATACCGAGGACAACTGGAAGCAGTACCTTGGCTACAACACCTTTACGTATGATATCAGCAAATATCTGAAATACGATGGCAGCGAGAATGTGATCGCAGTCAAAGTACAAAGCAGCAACAGCAGTGCAAGATGGTATGCAGGAGCCGGTATCTACCGTAATGTATATCTGATTTCCACCGAGAAACTGAATGTTCCGGTGAATGGCGTGCAGATCACTACTCCGTTTGAAAAACTGGAAGCAGAAGGTGGCAAATACGAAGAAATCAAGAATGCCACAAAAGCAGGCGTTGACATCAAGACGGACGTAACAAACGATTCTGATACAGAAGCAACTGGTGTTTCAGTAAAATCGACCGTTTATAACAAGGAAAGCGATGTTATTTCCACACAGACCGATGACATTACCGTAGCAGCCGGTAAAACAGAGACGATTAGCCAGAGTGTGGATGTAGCAAACCCGAAACTTTGGTCCGTGGATTCACCGAACCTCTACTGGGTAAGAACGGAGATCATCCAGAATGGCAAAGTTGTGGATCGTACCGACAGCCGTTTTGGTATCCGTTATATTGCTACGAATCCGAACAGTGGATTTTATTTAAACGGTGTGCATACAAAACTGAATGGTGTCTGTGAACATTCTGACCTGGGATCTCTTGGTATGGAGACCTATCAGGCAGCTGTTGACAGAAGAATCCGTACACTGAAAAAATACGGTGTCAATGCGATCCGTACCTCCCATAACCCGGTGTCACCGGAGTTTATCGAGGCGTGTGACCGTCTTGGAATGCTGGTATTTGAAGAAGCCTTTGATCAGTGGCTGTATTCAAAAAACAGTGACGATTATCATAACTACTTCAATAAAGCAGCAGATGGAAAAACTGTCGTTTTTGATAAAGCCGGAAATGATAATACCAACAATGACACTTCTTATATAGAAGTAAAACGTGAGGATCTGCAGTCCAATGCAGAACGTGATATCAAAGCGATGGTAGACCGTGACAAGAACGCACCTTGTATTTTTGCATGGAGTACCGGTAACGAAATCTACGATGCACGTTACAAACATGGTGAAAATACACTGGATATGCTGACCGGCTGGATCAAAGAAATCGACACGACAAGACCGGTCGCAGCATGCCCGCCGACCTGGGACAATTACTGGGCAAATAATGCACAGCAGGAAAAGCATCTGGCAAAAGCAGAAATGTCCGGATTTAACTATGCAACCGGACAGTATGACGGTGCCCACTCCAGATATCCGAATATGGTTATTTTTGGATCTGAGACAGTATCCGCTTATTATTACCGTGGTGTTTACTTCCTGGAAGGAGAAGGAAGCGGCGACAGATGTAATGAATATCCGACTTACTGGACATTTTCATCGGCAACCGCTTCTCTGGAAGCACACAGAGACAAAACTTACACAGCCGGTGAATTCGTATGGACCGGACATGACTACTTAGGTGAGCCGACCCCAAGAAGCTGGCCATCCAAGAGTTCCTACTTTGGTATGATCGACACCGCAGGTTTTGCAAAAGATGTTGTTTATATGTACAAGAGTATGTGGACGGATACACCGACCGTACATCTTCTGCCGCAAAAATGGAATTTCAAGGCAGGACAGAAGGTGCCGGTATACATTTACACAAATGCAAAGAGTGTGGAACTGTTCTTAAACGGAAAATCACTTGGCATTAAGAATTATGACAAACAGACTGCTTCCCCGGTATATATCTACTGGACAAAAGGAACCAGCGGACTGGATTACGAAGCAGGCGAACTCAAAGCAGTCGGCTATGACCAGCCGGACGGAAAAGGAAACGTGATCGCAACCGATGTGGTAAATACATCAGGTGATGCAGCACAGGTAGAACTTTCCGCAGACAGAACGTACATCAAAAACGATGGCGATGATATGGTATTTGTAGAAGCTACGATTGAGGACAATACAGGAATCATGGTTCCTGGAGCAGACAACCGTATCACTTTCGACGTAGAAGGCGGCGAAATCGTATCTGTGGACAACGGTGATCCGCGTGACCATGATCCATACAAAAACACAGACAACCGCAAAGCGTTCAGCGGAAAAGCACTGCTGATCGTAAAAGCAGAAGAAGGAAGCACTGATGACATTGTGATCACAGCGACAGCTGAGAGTGACAATGGTATCCTGAAATCCAATACCATTACCGTAGGTTCTAAAAACGAACTTCCGGGTGATGGAACGGATACACCGAAGCTTCAGGATGCATCCGTAGTGATGGGCAAAGGCATTTCTGCAGATTCTGTTCTGCCAAAAACCGTAAAAGTACAGTACAGCAACGGTGTGGTCGATGAGCACCAGGTAACCGGATGGAACCTGGATAACCTGAATGTAAACCAGGCAGGTACTTACAAAGTAACCGGAACGGCAGAAGGCATGGAAGGCACGTTTGAATGTACTGTAACAGTCAAAGATATCAAATCCGCAACGGTAGACAATGTAACAACACTGGTAAATGTAGAACCGTCCCTGCCACAGTTTGCAGCGATCGAGTATGCAGACGGCACAAAAGGTTCTGCCCCGGTAACCTGGGATGAAGTTCCGGCAGAAAATTATGCAAAAGCAGGAAAATTTGAAGTGACCGGAAAGATCGGACCAGAAGTTACTGTAAAAACAGAAGTAAGCGTAAAAGAGATCAAGTCTGTCGAGGAAGTACATGCATCTACCGTAATCGGAACACTTCCGGTTCTGCCGGCAGGTGTGGAAGTAACATTTACCGACGAAAGTAAAGAAATTGTAGGTACAGACTGGCAGATCAAAGCAGAAGATGTGGCAGCAGCAGGAACCTTAAAAGTAAAGAGCAGGATCCTTGGTTCTGATATGGAAGCTGTTGCGAATGTCGATGTGAAATATGCGGTGGCAACAGGTGATCTGGAATACACATCAACAGGAACAGTAAGCAAGGACAAGACCGTAAACGGTGCAGGTTTGAGCGTACGTATCGATCAGGGCGGAAAGCCGACCGAATATGCAGCAGGTTTAAGTATGCTTGGCGGATCAGAAGCCGTTTATAATGTAGAAGGAAAAGGATATGAAGCATTCCGTGCTTATGTCAGCTTGAGTTTTGATAACGGACAGGATGCAGAAGGAGCCGTTTCTTTCGAAGTTTATGTTGATGATGAAAAGACACCAAGATACCGTTCCGGTGTCATGACACATGCCACCAAGAACCTGGCACTTGATGTGGATATCAAAGGTGCAAAGACCGTAAAACTGGTGACAAAAACGGAAGATTCCAGTGTAGATAACAGCAAGAATATCGGTAACTGGTGTGACACGAAATTTGTTTCTTCCAATGTGGAGGTCAAGAGTGCAAAACTGAAAGAAAAAGATTTCTACTATGCAGAAAAAGGGGCACAGCCGTCCCTGCCGCAGACAGCAGAAGTACAGGTAGATGATACCCATACCGGAGCATTCCGTATTGCATGGTCTGAGATTGATACATCAAAAGCAGATGTGGTCGATGTAGAAGGAACAGTTCTTGGGATCGCTGATCCGGAAAATCATAAGGTAAAAGCAAAGGTAATCGTTGATTTTAACAATGTAGTTAAAGTGCCGGCACTGATGAATAAGATCGGTGAATGGGAAGTAAAAGAAGCCTTTGACTATGTTGAGACAACAGGAACAAAGACCAATATCAAAGATATTGAAGATATCACAGCCAAATCGTCCGTTATTTATAAATGGACAAACAATATGCTGATCGAGAATTGCCATAACTATGGTTTTGATTACGGGGTATATCCGGGAACAAACAGTGCAAATCCGGAATATCTGATCGTGCGTGCACCGGCGATCAAAGGTTTTGTCCTTCGAGGAACCGGCTCAACAGATGGAAATGCAAATCAAAACTTTACTTTCTATACTTCGGCAGACGGAGAAAACTGGAAAGAATTCAAAGATTACACAAAAACAACCGATACTTCCGTAAGCGGAAGCTGGCCGAGCAGACTTTATACAGCAACACAGCTGCCGGATGACACAAACTATATCAAGATTGCATATCCGACCGGAAATACATGGCAGTTCAATATGAACAAACTGCAGCTGACCGGTGGCGAAGTAATTCCTGAAGGAAAAGCAGTTGTCAGTCTGGATGCAAACGGCGGAAGCCTTCCGGAAGGAACAAGTACAAAACGTACTCTGAACAAAGGCGACCAAGCAGGAGAACTGCCGACACCGACCAGAAACAGACACAACTTTAAGGGCTGGTTTACACAGCCGGAAGGTGGAGAAAAAGTAACAGAAGAAACTGTGGTTTCAGATTCTATAATCCTCTATGCACAGTGGGAAAAATCAACCAAAGCAGAAGACGTACCTGTTTACTTTGTGGACTGTGGTGCAAATGCTTTCTCAGCAGAAGGAAAAGCATATAGAAAGGATTACACAGATACGCTGAAAAACACAGTACCGGATCAGGCATACAGTGAAACAAGCGGATGGGGATTCACAAATCCGGCATCCGAAGTGGAAGCAAACGGAAGCGGGGATGCCTATACGACGATCCGCAACTTTAAAGCAGGAAACAATCAGAAGACCATGACCTACAAATTTGCACTGGATGCAGGAACGTATGAAGTGGTAACCGGATTCTGTGATCCATGGGCACAGTGGGCAGGCGATGACCGCCATACAAAGATTACTGTGGCAGATGAAGCAGGAACCGAACTGGCTGTACACGAAGACCACAAGATCAGCGGCAGCAAAGACAGTGTGACACTGGAAAATATCACACTTTCAGAAGCAGGCAATGTGACTGTGAACTTAAGTCCGCTGAAAAAAGTGGACAGCAACATCGACAGCTGTGATGTGCTGGTAAGCTTTATCGTGATCGTGAAAAAAGCAGCAGAGCAGCCGGATATTCCGAAGACAGATACAAAAGCAGGACTGAAGGCAGCCATTGACCTGGCAAAAACGCTGAAAGCAGATGACTATACAGCAGCATCTTACAAAGCACTTTCTGATACGATCGCAAGTGCGGAGAAAGTATATGCAGAAACAGAACCAAGTGCAGAAGCAGTCCAGACACAGATCAATGCTCTGGCAGAAGCAGTCAGAAATCTGAAATCTGCAGCAGCAGATACGAAAAAAGACCTGACACAGCAGATGAAAGAAAAAGATGCAGAATTAGCAGCAAAAGATACCGAACTGAAAACAGCACAGAAGAATGTGTCAGATCTGGATGATCAGCTTAAAAAAGCAGAAAAAGATCTGGCGGATCTGAAAAACGGAAGCGAAGCAGAAAAAGCAGAACTTCAGAAACAGATCAACAGCTTAAAAGAACAGCTCGATGAAGCAAACGCAAAAGTTACGGTTCTGAAAGCAGAAAAAGAGAGACTGACAGAAGAAAAAACATCCCTGCAGACAGAACTGAAAAAAGCTCAGGAAGATGCAGCGAAGAAAAAAGCAGAGGAAGCAGAAGCACTCAAAAAAGCTCAGGAAGAAGAGAAGAAAGCCAAAGAAGAACTGCAGAAACTGAAAGATGCCATGACACTGAAAACAGGTGATACCATTACTGTAAAGGGCGTAACATATCGTGTGACCAATGCAGAAGCAAAGACAGCGGAAGCTTATGGCGTGGTAAACAAAAACCAGAAACACATCGAAGTAGCCGCAACGGTTAAGATCAAAGGAAGTACCTGCAAAGTAACGGCAATCGCAGATCAGGCATTTGCCGGAATGAAAAAAGCAACAAAAGCTGTGATCGGCAAGAATGTGAGCAAGATCGGCAAAAAAGCATTCAACGGCGATGGAAAACTTAAGAGCATCACAGTAAAAAGCAGGAAACTGAAAACGGTCGGTAAACTGGCACTGAAAGGCATCAACAAAAAAGCAGTGATCCGTATACCGAAGTCAAAGAAAAAAGCTTACAGGAAACTTTTCAAAGGCAAAGGACAGAAAAAGAGTGTCATTGTAAAGTAGTAAGTTCATAAATCCAAAACGCATATCACCTTAAAAACAGCAGAAAAACCACAGACAGCGTAAAAACGGTTCTGTGGTTTTTTTGTATCGTACAGAAAAAATTACCAAAAAATAAAAAATATTCCATATGTTTTTGTGAAGAAATTTTGTATAGTTATGGTAAGCAAAATTTTGTTTTTACTAAACACAACAAAGGGAACAAAGAAAAATAAAGGAGGGCAATATGAACTACAAAAAGTATTTAAGTGGTGTTCTGGCAGCAGCGATGGTACTTAATACCGGAGCAGTGAGTGTCCTGGCAGCAGGGACTGATACGTCCGTGCAGGAAGCATCTCAGACACAGACATCATCAACACCGGAAACGGTATACGTCAATTCATATGATGGAAAGGAGCGTTCCGTTTCTTTTAACGATCACTGGAGATTTTATCTGGGAGAATTAAACGGCGCGGAAGCAGTTTCTTATAATGATTCTTCCTGGGATGATGTGACGCTTCCGCATGATTACAGCATCGACCAGGGATTTTCAACAGCAGCACCGGCAGAGCAGGAGAGCGGCTATGTGCTTGGAGGCACCGGATGGTACCGCAAAAGTTTTACACTGGATGAGAGCATGCAGGGAAAGACGGTCAGCATTGATTTTGACGGTGTTTACATGAATGCAACCGTTTATCTGAACGGTGAAAAGCTGGGAACACATCCATATGGTTATACCCCATTTTCTTTTGTGCTTCCGCAGGACAAACTGAAATTCGGATCGGAAGAAAACGTGATCACGGTCAAAGTAGATCATAAACAGCCGTCCAGCCGCTGGTATTCCGGTTCCGGTATTTACCGTGACGTAAAACTTACCGTTGCAGATCCGGTACATGTGGCAAATTACGGAACGACCGTGACAACCCCGGATATTGAAAGCGGAAAAGGAACCGTAAGCGTGGTAACGGAAGTACAGAATGACAGCAGCGAAGCAGCTGATGTTTCTGTAAAACAGACGGTTTATGAAAAAGGCAGTGACGTCCCGGCAGCAGAGGGCGAAAAGACAAAGGTACAGAGTGTTGCAGCGGGCAAAACAGCCAGGATCGAGGCCAGTGTCACCGTTGCAGACCCAAAGCTCTGGGATACGGAAAATCCAAACCTCTATACCGTAAAAACAGAAGTTTATGTTGGAGATACCTTAAAAGACAGCTACCATTCTGACTTTGGCTTCCGCTGGGTAAACTTTACTACAGAGAAAGGTTTCTATTTAAATGGAAAGAACATCAAACTGCACGGAGTGTCCATGCATCATGACCAGGGTTCTCTTGGATCCGAAGCCTGGGAGCGTTCTGTGGAACGTCAGGTACAGGAGTTAAAACAGATGGGAGTCAATGCCATCCGTGTAACACATAACCCGGCATCCCAGGTACTGATCGATGTGTGCAACCGTGAAGGCATCATGCTGGTGGAAGAAGCCTTTGACTGCTGGCTTTCCGGAAAAGCAGGAAATACCGAGGATTATGGTAAATGGTTCTACCAGACCATTGAGAACGGCAACCAGATCGTAAATGGCAGAGAGGGCGAAAAATGGGCAGAATTTGACCTCAAAGCCATGGTAAGACGAGGAAGAAACAATCCTTCCATTATTATGTGGAGCCTTGGAAATGAAATCTTTCAGCAGCTGATCGACGGGAATGTAACCGGTCAGTATCCGGAAGTGGCAAAAAAACTGATCACCTGGACCGGAGAAGAAGATGCGACCAGATATGTAACCTTTGGTGACAATCAGGTAAAGAGCAATGTCTGGGCAGACAATAATCAGGTAAACACAGCACTTGTTTTTGCAGAAGCAGCAAAATATGGCGTGCCGGGAGGTCTGGTAGGATTTAACTACGGAAGCTCCGGACAGATCAGCAACGGACACAGCAGAGGATGGCTGGTCTATGGTTCTGAGACAGCCTCTTCCGTAAACAGCCGTGGCGTTTACGACAGGAAGAACAGCAACAGTGACAATGGAAGCGGAGACCGCCGACTGACTTCTTATGATAAAAGTGCAGTAGGCTGGGGACATCTGGCAAGTGCAGGGCTGTGGATCACGATGCAGCAAGAATTTAATGCAGGCGAATTTGTCTGGACAGGTTTTGATTATATCGGTGAACCGACCCCATATAACTGGCAGGGAACCGGTGCAAACGGAACCTGGCCGAACATTGCAAAGAACTCTTACTTTGGTATCATTGACACGGCAGGTATCCCAAAAGATTCCTATTATCTGTATCAGAGCCAGTGGAATGACAACGAAAATACCCTTCATGTTCTCCCGGTATGGAATGAAGATGAGATCATGCTCGATAACAGCGGCAAGGCAGAGGTTGTAGTTTACAGTGATGCTCCTGTTGTGAAACTTTATCTGAACGGCAAAGAAATCGGAAGTGCGACAGCGACACACACCGATACACCGACCGGTGGTTATCAGAATTATACAAGCGGAACAGGATGCTTTGACAGTAGCAAGGCGAGCGGACATACTTCCCTGTATGCAACATTCCAAGTACCTTATGAGGCGGGAACACTGGAGGCAAAAGCATTTGAAGCAGACGGTGTGACCGAGATCAAAGACACGGACGGACGTAATGTGGCAGAGACGACCGGAAAGGGATCCAAACTTACTGTAAAAGCAGACCGCAGCGAGATCACGGCAGACGGCAAAGATTTAAGTTTTGTTGAGATCGATGTAACGGACAGAGACGGCAGAGAAGTAAACGGTGCAGAGCCGCAGATCCATGTTGCCGTAGAAGGTGACGGCAAGCTCCTTTCACTTGATAACGGTGTTCAGAACGATACCACTTCTTACAGTGAACCGACCAGAAAAGCCGGTAAAGGAAAACTGATCGCGATCGTTCAGTCCACAAAAGATGCCGGAAGCTTTACCGTAAAGGCAACTTCAGACGGATACACTGCAGCACAGACTGTCGTTACCACAGTTGCAGACGGCAGTGGAGTAACCGGAGAAAAGACCGTTGTAAGCTATGAGATCGCAAAGAATTATTATGTAAAACAGGGAACGAAACCAGTTCTCCCATCCGAAGTAAAGATCCATTATTCTGACGATACTTCCGAGACAAAGAAAGTAACCTGGGATGCATTTACCGGAGAAGAAGAAACGTATTCGGTATCCGGTACGGTAGCAGATCTGAATATGCGTATCACGGTCAATGTCAGTGCAATCGGCCAGACAGCAGGTGTCCTGAATTATTCCGCAGCAGTCGGAAAAGATGCAGAAGTCAGCCTTCCTGCAGCCAGACCGGCAGTTCTTGCAGACGGAACAATCCTGGCAGCAGAATTTCCGGTAAAGTGGGATATTCCAAAAGATCTGACAGCGACAATCGGAACAAAGAATGTAAAAGGAACGGCAACCGTATTTGACCAGAACTTTGAAGTGACTGCAGCAGTCAGAGTTACCAATGGAGAATACAAAGACGGTGCAGAAGCCCTTGGCAACGTGCCGGAAATGTATTACAACGGTACATCCAGCAAAGAAGATGCATCTGTTGCAGATGTCCTGGCGAAACTGCAGGATGATAAGACAAGTGCCGATGATGTGGCATGGAGCGGAAAAGGAACCCTCGATTTCCGTCTGGATACAGCGATTGAATTGAAAGGATTCACAATGTATCTGAAAGATACCGCACCGACTTCCGGAACGATCAAAATCTATGCATCCGGCGACAACGGAGTCAACTGGACGCCGGTAGACTGCACGGTAACAAATAAAAAAGAAAAAGGTGTGACGGTTCGTACTTACAATGTAAAAGAAACCGTTTCCGAAACCTATTTCCGTGTAGAATTTACCAAAGATGCCACCCTGGCGGAATTGGAAATGAATACAAGGATCCCGAGCTTTACGGTAGGGTCAGAAGCAGCACTTTCCAGTCTGAAAGTGGGCGGTCACATTGCGGATGAAGCAAGCCTGAAAAAAGGCTGGTTTGGCGTAAATGAAACAGAATTTGATGCGGCAGACCTTACAGCAGAAGGGAAAGACAATGCAAGCGTGACCATTCTTGACAAAGATGCAGACGGTGTGATCCGTATCCTTATTGAATCTGAAGATCATCTGATGCGTGCCATCTATCCGGTTATGCTCGGAAAAGACAATACAGCAAGCGACAGTGCTTCCGATGCATCTATGGATTATGATTATAGGAACATGACACTGCGTGCACCAAGTGAAGAAGGCAGCGGTTCTGTTGCAAAAGCGGCAGATGGAAATACCGGTACCATCTGGCATACAAACTGGGGAAGCGGAAGTGGACCGACAGACCTTCGAAATGATCCGGATAACCGTTACTTGCAGATTGAACTGAAAGAAACAGAAAAGATCAATGCACTGCGTTATCTGCCGAGAAGCAGCGACACAAACGGTATCGTTACAGAGTACAGCATCAAAGTAAGTACAGATGGCGAAAACTGGACGGAAGTTGCAAAATCAGATGCAGACAGCACATGGAGCAAATCCGTAGAATGGAAACTGGCACAGTTTGCACCGGTCGATGCGAAATATATCCGTCTCTATGGTGTGTCAACCGTAGGACAGTCTGCAGCAGAAGTAAATAAATATATGTCTGCAGCAGAAGTAAGGGTACGCTACGCTGCACAGGAAATTTACCGTGACAATACAACCGTAACACTGGAAGATCGCAGCTTTGATTACACCGGAAGTGCACTCACACCGAAACCGGTTGTTACTTACAAAGCATCCGAAGATGCACAGGCAGTGACCCTGACAGAAGGTACAGACTATGAAGTAAGTTATAAAAATAACACAGAACCTGGAACAGCAACGATTGTTGTGACAGGAAAAGGTGCTTACCAGGGTGTTGTAGAAGAAAACTTCGTGATTAATGCAGTAGATATAACTGTAGCGGATTATGAAGCGATCGCAGTTACAACAGCAAAAGGAGTCTGCCCGGCTCTTCCGGGAACCGTCATTGCACATACCAACGTCGGTGATCAGGTACTGGATGTACAATGGGATGAAATCAGTGCAGAACAGTTAAAACAGATCGGAACCTTTAGCACGGGCGGAACCGTGGTTGACACCAATGCACGCATCACAGCAGAAATAACTGTAACTGCCGTAATAGGTGTGCAGCAGGTATCCGTGGCAACAGCAAAAGGGACAACACCTTCCATGCCGGAAACAGTAACTGTATACTACAGCAACGGTGAAAAACAGCAGCAGGAAGTTGTATGGGATCTTGCAGATGCAGATTTCAGGAATCCTGGAATCGTAGAAGTTTACGGAACAGTTGGAAAAGCAGTTACTAGGGAAACTGTACTTCAGGCAAAAGCGTCGGTCCGTGTGGCAGATGTGACAGCAGATGCAAACAATACACCGACCGATACAAACCTGGCACTGAATGCAGACGGTTCCTCTAAAACAAGAGAATGGCCAAGGACTTTCGCATATTTTTCATCTTCCAACGATCTTGTATATAATGCAGTTGATGGAAATAAAAATTTTGACAGCACATCCGGCAAGAAAATCTGGTGTGACTGGGAAAGCGGCAAATATCATACCAACGCAGATGCAGCCGTAGGAGACTCCGATCATCTGCCGTTTGTGATCAGTGCCTTCGGAAAAGAAGATTCCACCGCAGATTCAGATCAGAAGAAATATACCGTAAATAAAGTTTCCATTGGATTTATGGAAGAAGATGGAAGTGCAGCAAACAAAGTCAGACTTCCAAAAGATTACAAGATCGAGTATTACAGTGCGAACGACGGTGTGATCCCGGCAAACAGACTGGGCAACGATTCTGCAAACAGCTGCAGCAATATCAAAGGCTGGGGAGCAGACAACCCTCTGAAAGCACACACCGGCTGGACAGAAGTAGCATATGTCGGCGGCAAACCATCCGTACCGTCTCTTGCAAATTTCAAAGAGATGGTCAATGTAGAATTTGAAGCAGTTGAAACCACAGCGATCCGTATCACCCTGACGCCGCAGGACAACAACTGGACCGGACTGGAAGAATATGAAGTATACTATACCCCGATCGAGAAATATGGAGATTACGAAGTAACTTCTATTAAAGTGGACGGACAGGAAGTACTGGCACAGTTTGATGCAGATACAAAGACCCTAAATCTGGATGCCAGATCAGGTGTGATCACAGCACAGGCAACAAACAATGCATCCGTAACGGTTCTGGATGCCGTAAACGGAACTGCAAAAGTGCTCTTCCGGCCGGAGAACGGCGATGAAAACAAAGCACAGGAATACACCGTAAACTTTAAACAGAGTGAAACACCGGAAGAGGATCACAGCAAAGATGGATTAAAAGCAGTGATTGATCTGGCAGAAAAACTGAATGCAGAAAATTATACGGCAGAAAGCTATGCAAAACTGACCGCAGCACTGGCAGCAGCAAAAGAAGTCTGCGATGCAGAAAATGCAACCGTGGAAGAAATAAGTGCACAGATCAGTGCAATCTCGGATGCAATCAAAGGACTGGAAAGTGCAGACAAGGCGGCAAATGAAGATCTGAAAAAACAGCTGGAAGAAAAGACAAAGCAGCTGGAAGATAAAGAGAGAGAACTGGCAGCAGCAACAGAAAATGTGACAACACTTCAAGATAAAATCAAAGATGCACAGGATCAGCTGGCTGCACTGGAAGGTACGTCAGCCGAAGAAAAAACAGCTCTTGAAAAACAGATCGAAGCACTTCAGGGGAAATTGAATACAGCAAGGGCAGAAGTCCTGACACTGAGCGGCGAAAAAGCTTCTCTGGAAGAAGAAAAAGCAGCTCTGCAGGCAGAACTGAAGAAAGTTCAGGATCAGGCAGCAAAAGACAGTGCAGAAGCTGAGGCAGCAATCAAAAAGGCTCAGGAAGAAGCCCGGAAAGCAAGAGAAGAGATTGAAAAACTGAAAGATTCTCTGACACTGAAAAACGGTGATACCGTTACCGCAGGTGGCGTACAGTACCGTGTAACCGATGCGGCAGCCAAGACAGCAGAAGCATATGGCACTGCAAAGAAGAACATCAAGACCATCAACGTGACAGCAACGGTAACCATCAAAGATGTGACATGCAAAGTGACTGCAATTGCAGATCAGGCATTTGCCGGCCAGAAGAAAGCCACCAAAGCCGTGATCGGTGCAAACGTAACGAAGATCGGCAAGAAAGCATTCTATGGTGACAGCAGACTTAAGAGCATCACTGTGAAGGGCAAAAAGCTGAAAATGGTCGGTAAGCAGGCACTGAAAGGCATCAACAAACATGCAGTGGTTCGCGTACCGAAAGCAAAGAAAAAGGCATACAAAGCACTGTTCAAAGGAAAAGGACAGAAAAAAAGCGTAAAAGTAAAGTAGTAAAGTAATAAAAATGAAATCAGCCATTTGATGTATGCGACAGAAAATGCAGGGTTATCAAAGAAATAAAAGGTGTTGCCGATGATGACCGCCAGATTCTGTCTGGTTAAAATGACCGCCGGACTTTTTAAGAGTCCCGGCGGTCATTTTTTTCGATTTTATTGCTGTCAGAGCCAATCGAACAGCCAGAAGCAAATGCACTCCGGCAGGGACAGAATAAAAAATAAAATAAAAAAACAAAAAAATAAAAAAAACACTTGCATTTTGAAAAGAAAGATGATATATTAATGGAGCTGACGAAAACAGCAGAAAATAAAACAGAAAACGATGCGTGGCTCAGCTTGGTAGAGCGCTACGTTCGGGACGTAGAGGTCGCAGGTTCAAATCCTGTCGCATCGATTCCTTGGCAGGGGCGAGTCGAAAAATCTGGAAAGATTTTCGGCTTCTTTTTTATTCTATAAATGAAAAAACAGCAGTTGCATTTGTTTGAGATAAAATGATGTGAGTGTCAAAAGTCCTCAACTATGATGCCTACGGATTGTTCCGTGCATCGCACTCCCACAATCCTCTCCGGTATTCGCATATCGTGGGATTATCATCCCACTTTTATGCTCATATCGGGGCGGGTCCCAAGGTCTTTCATCCACCTATGAGCAAGCTCATGTGGATTTAGACCTTTTGACCCTGGCATCATAAAATTCAAACAGATGCAACTTTTTTCTGTTTTTCGAAGTCTAATAAAAGCAGACGGTCATTCTGAGCATTTGCAGGCTACGGTAATTTTGTATCCATCAATGAGCGGGAAAAGTTATTTTTTGACACTCATGTATAGTGATTACTTGTTGAAATAAGCAGATATAACGTGATATAATAGGAAGGCTTCGGAAAAAGTTAAGAAACAGAAGCAAAAATTAAGAAATAAAATGGCTATACGAGGAGAAAAAAAGATGAAAAGAAACATGGCTGAAAAGCTGACAGCATCTATTCTTGCAGCGGTCCTGACCTTTGGTATGATGGCACCGCAGACGGCAATGACCGCAGAGGCAGCAGCAAAGAGCACGCTTGAAAAAGATGTTCAGAAACTTGTAAAGAAGAGCAAAGCAAAGAAAGAAAAGACACAGAAAAAGAAGCTGAAAAAACTGTTCCAGTATGTGGAGAAAAATTACGGCTATGCAAGGGCGATCGGCTTTAAAAACAGCAGAGGCTGGGAGAAAACATTTACGGCAGAGATGATCAAAAACAAAAAGGGCAGCTGCTATCATTTTGCAGCCCTGTATGCATTTCTGGCAAAAGAATCCGGTGTGGAGGCAAGGATCTGCCTTGGCAGGACCAACGGCTTTAATAAAGCAAGATGGCAGGATCATGCATGGTGTGAAGTAAAAGTCGGAAAGAAATGGTATATCTGTGATCCGAACATGGATAAATTTGCAGCAAACAGCAAAGGCAAATATTTTATGAAGACGGTTTCCTCCATGAAATCAACGTTCAAAAAATCAAAAACGATCAAAGTAAATTTTTAAGAAAAGGAAGAGCAAATGAAGAAAATCAAAACACTGATTGCAGCAGCAGCAGTTCTGGGACTTGGCGTTACCGTAAGCAGCATTTCACCGGCAGCAGTTTCCATGCAGACGGCAGAAGCAGCCACGGTAAAACAGGGACTTGTAAAAGTGAAAAACAAGTATTATTACTATAATGCAAAAGGGAAAAAAGTAAAGAACAAATGGGTTACAGTGAAAGTAAAGGGCAAAAAGCAGAAATATTATTTCAATAAAAAGGGAGCTGCCCTGACCGGGACTGCGGCAGTGAAGAATCGTCTTTACGGTTTCGACAAAAAAGGCAGACTGAATCAGAAGAAGAGCAAAAAACTGGCAGCTTACCGGCAGAATTCCGATTTTGCAGGGCTGAAAGCACTGATCGGCGAGCCGAAAAAGGCAGAATATTTTGACAGCTGTATGGGAGCCGGCATGGACGGCATCTTAAAATATCAGGGATTTATCGTGTATACCTACAAAGAGAACGGCAAAGAGATCATTCAGGGCTTTGAATGATCCGGCGGAGGTAGAAAATGGTATTCAGTTCCCTTGTATTTTTATGTATCTTTTTGCCGATTGTATTTTTAGGACATACGATTCTTCCGGGGATCCGTGCGAAAAACGCCATGCTTCTGCTGGCAAGTCTGGTGTTTTATGCATACGGGGAACCGGTCTATGTAGTGCTGATGATCGCATCTGCACTGTGTAATTATTTATTTGCACTTTGGATCGAACGGTTTCAAGATCAGAAGAAATGGATCGTCAGTGTGGCGGTGATCCTGAATCTCGCACTTCTGGTGATCTTTAAATATGCAGGCTTTCTTACGGAGAGCGTGAATACGATGTTCGGGACGGGATTTCCGGTTCCGGACATCCGTCTGCCGATCGGTATTTCCTTTTTCACGTTTCAGGCGATGTCCTACGTGATCGATGTGTACCGTGGGGCAAACAAAGCTCAGAAAAATTTTGGAAAAGTGCTTTTGTACATATCCTTTTTCCCACAGCTGATCGCCGGTCCGATCGTCAAATATCACGATGTTGAGCAGGAAATCGAACACCGGACGCAGAGTGCCGATGGCGTAGCAAGAGGTATCCGCCGTTTTATTGCTGGTCTGTCAAAAAAAGTCCTGATCTCAAATATGATGGGCATGACAGCAGATGCACTTTTCGGAGCAGCGGCCGGGACGCTCGGGGCAGCGACTGCATGGGTGGGAGCACTTTCCTATTTATTCCAGATTTATTTTGATTTCAGCGGCTACAGCGATATGGCGATCGGACTTGGATGGATGTTCGGATTTCATTTCAAGGAGAATTTCAACTATCCTTACAGTTCGACCAGCATCCGGGAATTCTGGAGAAGATGGCATATTTCCCTGTCCAGCTGGTTTCTGGAATATCTCTATATTCCGCTTGGCGGCAACCGAAAAGGCAAAGTGCGTACCTGCATCAATAAATTTATCGTATTTTTATGTACCGGTATCTGGCATGGAGCCAACGTAACCTTCCTGTTCTGGGGCATTTATCATGGATGTTTCCTGATGCTGGAAGAATTTGTGCCGTTTTTCCGAAAAGAAGGAGGAAAGATCAAAACCGCAGTGATGCGTATTTATACGTTACTTGTCGTTTGCATCGGTTTTGTCTTTTTCCGGGCAGATACGATGACACAGGGCGTGCAGTGGGTAAAAGCCATGTTTACCGGATTTTCAACGGGAGCGGCATCGACAAGCCTGGCACTGCAGCAGCTCACACCACTTTATCTTGTAACCTTTATAGTGGCATGCATTGCCTCCTTTCCGGTTTTTGAAAAGTGGAAAAGCAATGGCAGATATCAGGCATTCTATAACAATATGGCTTTTGTATGCAGTATCGTCGGACTTGTTTTATGCATGTTAAGTCTTGCGGGCGGCACGTACAATCCGTTCATTTATTTCAGATTTTAGGAGGAACTTATGAAGAAAAAAGGAAACATGATCTATGTCGGATTTTTCTTTGTTCTGTGTCTGATCCCAAGTGTCGGTATGCTGCTTCCGCAGACCCAGGGCAGTGCCACGGAGAACCGCAAACTTGCCGTCTGGCCGCAGCTTCGCACGGAAGAAGGATGGAATACCGATTTCCTCTCCGAGGCAGGAGAATATTTCCAGGATCACTTTGGATTCCGTCAGCAGCTTGTCACGGCAAATGCACTGATAAATGGAAAAATATTTGGTGTATCCACAGCCGACGGCGTGATCCAGGGCAAGAACGGCTGGCTGTATTATAAAGATTCCTTAAGCGATTACCTTGGCACAGAGCCGATGAGCGAACGGGCACTTTTCAATGTAGCACATACGCTCAGTATGATGCAGGATTATACAGAAAAAAGCGGAGCGAAATTCCTTTTTACGATCGCTCCGAATAAAAATACGCTGTACGGTGAAAATATGCCGTACTACGACAGCATGATCGTTTCAGAAGCTAAAAACATGGACCGGATCGAAGCGTATCTGGAAAAAGAAAATGTGAATTATGTCAATCTGAAAGAAATCTTGGAAAGTTCGGATGAAGTGCTTTATCACGAACGCGACTCGCACTGGAACAACAAAGGTGCGGCACTGGCAGGGGATGCACTGATGACAGCTCTTGACAAAGAGCACACGGATTATACGCAGGAAAGCTATGAAGAGTGCGTGGACTTTACCGGGGATCTCGATGAGATGCTCTACCCGCTGGCACTGACCGAAGAAAAAGAGATTTATTACGACAAGGCAGATGTCTTTGCCTATGTCGGGGAAGTGGAGAGCAATTTTGATCCGAAGATCACAACGGTAAATCCAGGCAGCACGGGAAGTCTGGTGATGTACCGCGATTCCTTTGGAAATGCGATCCTTCCGTTTTTTGCAAACAGCTATGCAAACGCCTACTTTTCCAGAGGTATCCCTTATCAGATGACCGATCTTGCGGATCATCAGGCCGATACTGTGATCGTGGAGCGTGCAGAGCGATTTCTGCCGGAAATGGCAGAAAATCCGCCGCAGATGGAGGCACCGCAGCTGACGGTCGGAGCAGTTATGGAGCCGGAAATGGAAGAAAATGCACGGGGCACAGTCACCGCAGAAGTGCAGGGAGATCTGGTTAAAGTCAGCGGTCTTGTGGATGAGGCAATTCTGGATACGGATTCCAGGATCGCGATTCGCAGAAATGGGGGCGATACCTTTGAAGCATTTCCGCTGACACTTGGGCAGGAAGACGGAAGCAGCTCAGATTATGGATTCCTTGCTTATTTTGCAGCAGATAGCTGGATGCAGGATCAGGAACAGATCGAGGTTCTGATCGAAAAAGACGGAACCTGGATCTTGGTCGGAACACAGAGTTTATAAAAGGTAAATGTGAGATGAGTCCCGCTTTTGCAGGCGGAAAGTAAGAATGCCCGAGACATTCTTGAACAGATGTAAAACAGAAGAAAAGGAGAAACACAATGAGAAGAAAATGGATAGCAGCACTTTGCGTAGCATCTCTGTCAATGGCTATGATGACAGGATGTGGAAATGGCAGCACACAGGAAACAGCAAAAGAAACACAGACAGAGACGCAGACACAGGCAGAAACACAGAGCGAAACACAGACAGAGACGGCATCCGAGACGGAAAAAGCCACTGAAACGGAGAGCGAAACAGCCAAAGCAGAAAAAGCAGCCGAGACAGAAGCAAAAGAAAAGACCATGTATGTATCCGGCGATGTGTATATGCGTGAAGCAGCAGACAAGGATGCAAAAGCAGTGACCGTTCTGGCAACCGGAAAAGAAATTACCGTTCTCGGAGAAGAAGGCGACTGGTATCAGGTCAAAGTCGATGACAAAGAAGGTTATGTAGTTAAGAAATATATCACTGATTCAAAAGAAGAGGCAGAAGCAGCTGCCAAAGCAAAACAGGATGCAGAAGAAGCTGCGGCAGCTCAGCAGGCAGCAGAAGCAGCAGCCCAGCAGGCGGCAGAACAGGCAGCCCAGCAGGCAGCTCAGCAGGCTTCACAGTCCGCAGGCAGCACGGCAGGCGGCAAGACGGAAGTGAGCCGTCAGGCTTATGATGACTGCGACGGAAGCGGTCATGGTTACTACGAGATCACGTATTCTGACGGAAGTACGGCGATCGAAGAGTACTAAAGTGTCTGACGGAAAGCACAGAGCATGATCAGGAAAGGAAAGATAAAGATGAAAAGCGAAAGAAGAAAAGCAGGTTTTATAAAGATGCTGCTTCTGGTGCTGACACTGGCAGTATTTATGCCGGTAAGTGCAAATGCGGCACCAAAAACAAATCAGTGGGTAAACAAAGGCGGATATCGCTATTACTACAATCAGAAGGGCAAAAAAGTAAAGAATAAAGTAAAGCAGATCGGAAATTTCAGGTATTCATTTGATAAGAAGGGAAGAATGCAGACCGGCTGGCAGATTTTCGGCAGCAAAAAAGCATATTTTTCCAAGAAGAGCGGAAGAATGCAGGTCAATAAAAAAGTAGACGGTGTCAAGATCGGAAAAAGTGGCTATGTAAAACGGAGCAAGACGGAGCTGAAGGAACAGAAAGCCCTGGAGAAAGCCAAGCAGATTCTTGCTAAGATCACAACTTCTAAAATGAGTAAGAGCCAGAAGCTTTACGCAGCTTTTCAGTATATGACAAGCCGTGCGAATTTCAGTTACCGTACCTGGAGAGGATTCTCTGTGTATGACGGATGGGAATACGACTATGCCCTGGAAATGTACGAAAAGAGAGCCGGGAACTGCTACAATTTCGCATGTGGATTTGCCATGCTCGCCAAAGCAATCGGCTATCAGCCACAGGTCATTGCCGGCCGTGTCCCGGGCGGCGTAGATGGTGCACCGGATGGGTTTACCAGACATTCTCTGGTCAAGATCAACGGACTTTACTATGATCCGGAGGCACAGTTTGACGGTTGGGCAAGGGGCGTTTACGGACTTGGCTATTATCCGATGTATCTGCAGATTCTTTCTATCCGAACTATCTAAAATAAAAAGTATTTTACACAGACAGACCGAAAAACAGAAAAATAAAAACGACTTTCCGAATGGAAAAACCATAGCGGAAAGTCGTTTTTGTTTTCTTCCTTTTGTTTAAAGAGTTTACGCAAGAAAAGCTTTTACTTTCTTGTAGATGCTCTCTGCATCCAGACCGTATTTTTTCACCAGCTGTACTGCAGGACCGGACTCGCCGTATACATCGTTGACACCGATTTTCAATACTGGAGTCGGATAGTTTGCACAGAGTGTGTCGCATACTGCACTGCCGAGTCCACCGATGATGGAGTGTTCTTCAACGGTAACCACTTTTTTGCATTCTTTTGCGGAAGCGACTACCAGTTCTTCATCGAGCGGTTTGATCGTGTGGATGTTGATGACTTTGGCGTTGATGCCGTCTGCTGCGAGCATTTCTGCAGCCTGCATGCTTTCATAAACTTCCAGACCGGTTGCAAAGATCGCAACATCGTTGCCTTCACGAAGGACAACACCTTTGCCGAGCTCAAATTTATAGGTACTCTCATCATTGAATACCGGGATTGCCAGACGTCCGAAACGCATGTAAACCGGTCCGACATATTCATAAGCAGCTTTTACGGCAGCTCTTGCTTCCACATCATCGGCAGGGTTGATGATCACCATGCCAGGGATCATACGCATCAGAGCGATATCTTCGTTGCACTGATGTGTGGCACCGTCTTCACCGACAGAAATACCGGCATGCGTAGCACCGATCTTGACATTCAGGTGCGGATAACCGATGGAGTTGCGGATCTGTTCAAAAGCACGACCTGCTGCGAACATGGCAAAAGAGCTTGCAAACGGAACTTTTCCGGTGGTGGCAAGACCAGCTGCAACGCCCATCATATTGCCCTCTGCGATACCGCAGTCGATGTGTCTTTCCGGGAATACTTTCTGGAAAATAGCGGTTTTGGTAGCTCCGGCAAGGTCGGCATCCAGTACAACCAGATCTTCATGTTCTTTTCCGATTTCAACAAGAGCATTTCCGTAGCTCTCTCTTGTAGCGATTTTCTTTACTTCTGACATAATGCTTCACCTGCTTTCTCAAGTTCTTCCATAGCGAGTTTGTACTGTTCATCGTTTGGAGCAACACCATGCCAGGAAGCCTGATCTTCCATGAAGGAGACTCCTTTTCCTTTGATGGTCTTTGCGATGATGGCAGTCGGCTGTCCTTTTACGGTGCGAGCCTCATCAAAAGCCTGTTTCAGTGCATCAAAGTCGTGCCCGTCTACGTTGATCACATGGAAACGGAACGCTTCGAATTTTTTGTCGATCGGGTAAGGAGAGTTTACATCGTCGATCTTACCGTCAATCTGCAGACCGTTGTTGTCTACGATCACAACCAGGTTGTCCAGTTTTCTGTGGGCTGCAAGCATGGCTGCCTCCCATACCTGTCCTTCCTGGATCTCGCCGTCACCAAGCAGTGTATATACACGGTAATCATCGCCGGAGAGTTTGGCAGAGATTGCCATACCAACGGCAGCGGAAACACCCTGTCCAAGAGAACCGGTTGACATATCAACACCAGGGATATGTTTCATATCCGGATGACCCTGAAGATAAGAACCAATGTGACGCAGTGTCTTTAAATCTTCCACCGGGAAATATCCACGGTTTGCAAGAGCTGCGTAATAACCAGGTGCAGCATGTCCTTTGGAAAGGACGAAACGATCGCGATCCGGTTTTTTCGGATTTTTCGGATCTATATTTAATTCTTCAAAAAAAAGATAACTGTAAATGTCTGCTGCGGATAAAGAACCGCCCGGATGACCGGATTTTGCAGAATAAACGCCGGTGATCGCACCTTTGCGGATTTCATTTGCAGTTTTCATAAGCTCTGACTTGTTCATGGTGTCCTCCTAATTCAGTATTTTGTACCAAAAACGCCCTGCGGGCGTAACAATAACCGGAGTTCATTATAAACAAGGAAACAGGGTTCGTCAACAATTCTTCACAAGAATGTACACACTTTCCTGCTGTTTTGTTTAGAATGTTTGGAAATGATTTAGAATTTCATAACAATACTTTCACCGTTCGAACACACTTTATTCACAGAATGCCGTTATGATAGTACTTGTACAAAGGTTCATTCCTTTTTTACATATATTTCATTTTTTCTCTTTCCTAATGCCAGACTTGTAACAAGTCTGGCTTCCTTTTTATTTCACAAAAAATAGGGTTTTGCACAGGGCTTTCTTGTGTTATAATAAAAAAAGCGTAACGTAATGATACCAACGAGACAGGAGGAACAGATATGCAGGTATTATATAAAGATGAAGAAGGATTTCTGGCAGTTATGGAAGTGACCAAAGCTGCCTATATTGAAGACGAAGAACTCATGGAGATCTGTGGCCCGGAGGAAGACATCGCAGTTGCCATCGATGCAAAATCAGCAGAAAAAGCGATCCGTGAGCTGTATGCTAACGGCAAGGCAGATTTAAGTGCCTATGAATATCAGGACAGAGACTTTGATGACGACGATTTTGATGATGATGATGACGAAGACGATGAGGATGACCTGTTTGATCGCATGATCGACATGGATTTCCGTACCCTTGGCAAAGACGGCGTGATCTTCAGAGACGACGAATAATCCGGGGTGATCATTTTGGATAAGAAAAAAAGAGTTCAGGATTCTATGACAGAGCAGACGTATCTTCTGATGCACCGCCATATCAATGGATATGGAAGGCTTTTCGGCGGACAGCTGATGCAGTGGATCGATGAACTGGCAGGGATCGTTTCCATGCGGCATGCGGGAGGACGGATCACGACGGCCAGCATTGACAACCTCAACTTCAAAGCCGGAGCTTATTTAAATGATACGATCGTTCTGATCGGACGTATCACTTATGTGGGACGCACTTCGATGGAGGTACGTGTCGATACTTATGTCGAGGATCTTGAAGGAATGCGTCGCGTGATCAACCGTGCCTATGTGGTGATGGTGGCGATCGACGAGGAGGGACATGCAGTGGAAGTCCCGGGACTGATCGTTGAGAGTGAGAGTGAAAAGGCAGAGTGGGAAGCAGGACAGAAACGCTATGCACTCCGCAAACAGAGACGCAGAGAAGGTTTTTAGAAGAAAAAGGACGGAAGCAGGATTATGAAGACAATCACAGCGAACATAAAAGAAGGGATCGATCAGGAGATCATTACAGAAGCCGGCGGCATCTTAAAAGACGGCGGTCTTGTGGCGTTTCCGACGGAGACGGTATACGGACTTGGCGGCAATGCACTGGATGAACAGGCGGCGGAGAAAATTTACGCTGCGAAGGGAAGACCTTCCGACAATCCTCTTATCGTACATATTGCAGAATTTGAAGCATTAAACAAAATTGCGGCAGAAATTCCAGAAGAAGCAAAAATGCTGGCGGATGCCTTCTGGCCGGGACCGCTTACGATGATTTTTCAAAAGACGGATCTGGTTCCGATGGGGACGACAGGCGGATTGAATACGGTCGCAGTGCGTATGCCGGATCATCCGGTGGCACTGGCATTGATACGGGCAGCGGGCGGTTATATCGCAGCACCGAGTGCCAACACTTCCGGAAGGCCAAGTCCGACCTGTGCGGCACATGTGCAGGAGGATCTGGACGGCAGGATCGAGATGATCCTTGACGGAGGTCCGGTAGGGATCGGGCTGGAGTCTACGATCGTAGATTTGAGCGAGGGCGTTCCGACGATCCTGCGTCCGGGCTATATCAATCAGCAGATGTTAGAAGAAGTGATCGGAAAGACGGAGATCGACCGTGCGATCCTCTCGGATGACAGCGGCATCAAACCAAAGGCACCGGGCATGAAGTACCGTCACTATGCACCGAAGGCAAGCCTGACGATCGTTGAGGGAGAGCAGGAAAAGGTTACGGCAAAGATCAACGAACTGTTAAAAGAAGGAGAAGCGGCAGGCGAGAAGATCGGCGTGATCGCTTCAACGGAGACAGCAGCAGACTACCTGGGCGGAATTGTCCGCACGATCGGCAGCCGCAGCGATGAGCTCAGCATTTCACGCCATCTGTTTGGCATATTAAGAGATTTTGACACGCTTCAGGTGGATCGCATCTATTCAGAGAGTTTTGAGACACCGCAGATGGGGCAGGCGATCATGAACCGTCTGATGAAAGCAGCAGGCCATCAGGTGATGGAGGTATAGCCTATGAAGAAATACGACAGACTGATCTTTGTCAGCAACAGCGATACCTGCAGAGGACCGATGGCGGAAGCGATTCTGAAAAGCAAATTTCTGCTCTCAGAGCTGGAGGTGGAGTCCAGAGGACTTGTCGTGCTCTTTCCGGAGCCGGTCAATCAGAAAGCAGAAGCAATCCTGGCAAGCCACGGGCTGACCATGAAAGATCATACGGCGAAGATGCTGGAACAGGAAGATTTTGATGAGCGGACGCTGATCCTTGTGATGGAAGACGCTCTCAAACAGAGGATTTTCCAGGAGCATGAGAATGTTCAGAACACCTGGCAGCTTTCCGAATATATAAAAGAAGAAACTGATGTTACAGAACCGGTGGGCGGAAGTCTTGCGGACTACGGAGCCTGCTATGAGCTGCTTGACAGCATGATCAGCAGCCTGGTTGTTGTGTTGAATGAGGAGGAACTACTATGTTAGCACTTGGATGTGACCACGGCGGTTACGAACTGATGCAGGAAGTAAAGAAGCATCTGGAAAACAGAGGAATTGCATACCACGATTTCGGCTGCAGCAGCACAGAGTCGGTAGATTACCCGATCTACGGCAAAAAAGTGGCAGAGGCTGTTGCAAGAGGAGAATTTGAGAAAGGAATCCTGATCTGCGGAACCGGAATCGGTATTTCCATCGCAGCCAACAAGGTAAAAGGCATCCGTGCTGCACTTTGCACCGACTGCTTCTGTGCAGAGGCAACGAGACTGCACAACGATGCCAACATTCTGGCAATGGGCGGCCGCGTGGTAGGTCCGGGACTTGCCCTGAAGATCGTAGATACGTTCCTTGATACCCCATTTTCCGGGGATGAGCGTCACATCAGACGTATCGAAATGATCGAAGACAAATAAGAGAAAAGACAGGAAGTAAGAATGAGGAGAACGTTATGTCAAAAGTAAAAGTTATGGATCATCCGCTGATCCAGCATAAAATAGGGGTGATCAGAAGAAAAGACACCTGCAGCAAAGATTTCCGTATGATCATCAGTGAGATCGCAATGCTGATGTGCTATGAGGCAACCAGAGAACTGAAACTGACGGACGTAGAGATCGAGACGCCGATCTGCACGGCAACCGTAAAAGAATTACAGGGTAAAAAACTGGCTGTTGTGCCGATCCTGAGAGCAGGTCTTGGCATGGTTGACGGTATGCTTTCCATCATTCCGTCCGCAAAGATCGGTCATATCGGTCTGTACCGTGATCCCAAAACACTGGAGCCGGTGGAATATTACTGCAAACTGCCGGCAGATTCTGAAGAGCGTGAAGTTTTTGTCGTAGACCCGATGCTGGCTACCGGCGGATCTGCAACCGCGGCGATCCAGATGCTCAAAGACAAAGGCGTAAAGCACATCCATTTCATGTGCATCATCGCAGCACCGGAAGGTGTAAAGAAGATGCAGGAATGTCATCCGGATGTGGATATGTACATCGGTGCATTGGATGAACAGCTCAATTCCCACGGCTATATCGTGCCGGGACTTGGCGATGCAGGAGACCGTATCTTCGGCACAAAATAGACGTTGCCTGAGTCTGACGGAGAACGTCATTTGGAGGAAAGTATGGACAAAAGAACCGACTATATTTCCTGGGACGAGTATTTTATGGGGGTTGCACATCTTGCGGCACTCAGATCCAAAGATCCAAATACACAGGTTGGCTGCTGTATTGTGAGCGAGGATAATAAAATCCTGTCCATTGGATATAATGGATTTCCAAAGGGATGTTCCGATGATGAATTCCCGTGGAGAAGAGAAGGAGATCCGTACGATACCAAGTATTTTTATACAACGCACAGCGAACTCAATGCAATCCTCAATTACCGGGGAGGCAGCCTGGAGGGAGCAAAGCTTTATGTTTCGCTCTTTCCGTGCAACGAGTGTGCCAAAGCGATCATTCAGTGCGGAATCCGAACCGTAGTATACGACTGCGATAAATACGATGGTACGCCGAGCGTGCGTGCATCCAAACGTATGATGAATGCGGCAGGCGTGCGGTATTATAAATATCAGAAAACCGGAAGAAATATTGAAATTTCAGTATAATGTGACAAAAATGCCGCAGGACAATCTCATAGAGAAGAGAGGGTTCTGTGGCATTTTTCAGGAGGAAACTATGTATCTGGTAAATGCATTAAATGTAATTGACGAAGTCAAAAAAGCAGTCATTGGAAAAGATTCCTGCGTGGAAATGGTGATGATGGCCATTCTTGCGAGGGGACATATTCTGATCGAGGATATCCCGGGTGTGGGAAAGACCACGATGGCACTGGCATTTTCAAGGGCATGTGCCATGAGCCAGAACCGTGTGCAGTTTACACCGGATGTGCTGCCGGCAGATATCACAGGATTTTCCATTTACCGCAAGGACACCGGCAAATTCGAGTACCAGCCGGGGGCGGTGATGTGCAACCTGCTTCTGGCAGACGAGATCAACCGTACATCCCCGAAAACACAGTCCGCACTGCTGGAAGTGATGGAAGAAGGAAATGTGACGGTGGATGGCATCACAAGAGAAGTGCCGAAGCCGTTCATCGTCATGGCGACACAGAACCCGATCGGCTCATCAGGAACACAGATGCTGCCGGAATCCCAGCTGGACCGCTTTATGATCTGTATTTCCATGGGCTACCCGGATATCCGAAACGAAATTGCCATTTTAAAAGACCACAGAAGCGGCAGTCCGGTAGATCGCATTTCACCGGTGATCCAGATGAACGATCTGCTGACAATGCAGGAAGAAGTCGACAAAATCTTTATCCATGATGTGATCTACAATTATATTGCAGAGCTGATCGCAAAGACCAGACAGCATCCGATGCTGGAGCTTGGTGTAAGCCCACGAGGAACGATCGCCCTGGCGGGGATGATCAAGGCGGCTGCTTATCTGGCGGGAAGAAATTATGTCGTGCCAAACGATGTGGAGAAGGTATTTCTGGCAGTCAACCATCACCGAATCCGTTTAAACTCCAAGGCAAGAGCCAACCATGTGACAGCAGAAGGAGTTTTGGAAGAGATTTTCGCCGGCGTGGCAAAACCATCACCGAAAAAGAATTAGCGGAGGTAGGTATGATAAGAAAAGTATGGTATATGATATTGGTTCTTATCACAATATATCTGGAGATCATGTATGATAGCACCTGGATGCTTGCGATGCTGGCATTTGAATTGCTTCTGGCAGCAGTTATGTTTCTGATGTCCTGGTATCTTAAGCTGCATATCCGTGTATGGCTGGATATGAAAGTGCCGGTATCTGCAAAGAAACAGACGTTTGAGATGGAGTTTCATATAAAAAACAGCGGAGTGCTGCCGGTATCTGCTGTATATACCATTCTGGAATGTGAGAACCGCAGCGGCGGATGCAGTGAAAAAAGGATCGTGAATGAGAGTGTGGCGGCAAAAGCGGAAAAAACGATAAAAATCAGTGCAAAAGCAGATTACTGCGGCAAAATGGTCTTTTCACTCAAAAAAGTGCAGGTGAGTGATTATCTGCATCTTTTTGCAAGAAAGGTCAGAGTACGGTCTCAGATAAATGTTAATGTATTGCCTGATATCCACACGTTTCCGGTGGAGGTTTCCATGAAAACCAGAAATTTTCCGGTGGAAGGCGATGAATATGAGAAGGAGCGAAGCGGGGACGATCCGTCCGAGATTTTTCAGATCCGCGAATTCCGACCGGGAGACCGGATGCAGCAGATCCACTGGAAAAGCAGTGCAAGAAGCGGTGAGCTGATGACAAAAGAATACAGTATGCCGTGCGGCTGCAAGGTATTGCTTCTTTTGGAGCTTAGTCAGAAAGAAGGTGGTGCAAAAAGAGCAGATCACTTTTTTGAGCTGGCGGCTTCGCTTTGTTTTTCCATGCTTGAGGCAGAATGTCCGCATTTTGTGGCGTGGTACGATGAAAAAGAAGGACAGATCCGGCGTCATGCAGTGAAAAAAGAACAGGATCTCTACGAAATGCTGGATCTTCTGATGCGGGACTCCTTTTATAAGCAGGAATATGATGTGAAAGCAGCTTATTTTTCCTCCTATCCGGAAGGAACTTACAGCACCGTTCTGATTCTGGACAAAGAAGGAAATCTGCAAAGAGACGAAGAAGATACCGTAACATTTGGAGAAGAGGAGTTGAAAGAGAGCCTCTCAGGCTTTGTATTGGAAGTGTAAGATATGAAAAAAAGAAAAAAAGATACAGGCCTCTCTTTGCAGGCAAGTATCTCCGAAAAAGAAAAGAGAACGGTAACATCCGGATTTCTTGCGATCGTTCCGGTCTGCTATATGATCCTTGGTGTTTTCGGATGGATGAAGACGGCTCTTGGAATCATAAACGTTGTGTATGATGCGGATTTGCTGTATGGTGTGCTGCTGGCAGCCGGGATCTGGATGGGCATACTCTATCTGATGAGAAAAAGGCAGTTTCTGCTGCTTTTGCTCACACTGGCGGTCACGGCCATTCTTGTGTGGATGCGTTTTTCCGTGATCCTAGAAGGATTCTCGGAGATCAGCAGGGTTTTCCAGTCCGGAATGACAGTGCCTGGGGGTGTTTATCAGGGGATCGGTAGTGAATATGAGATCACCTGTGCCCTGATCGTGGTCGTTTTTTTGCTGTATGATCTGTTTTTTATCTGTCTGAGCACAGAAATCGGCAAATATCTGGCGGTCTTACTTCTGGTGCTTCCATTCTGTACGGCGTTTGTTTTCGGACAGGTTCCGGATGGCATGGGGACATTCTGCATGCTGCTGTGTGCACTGGGACTGATCGCATCCTCCGCAGAAGAACACGACAGGCAGAGAAATGGCAGTGCTTTCTTTCTGGGGATTCTATCGCTGCTGTTGCTCTTGATCGGATTTTCAGCCGGAAAATCCCTTCTGGAGCCGCTTTTTGAGGGAAAAGAACAGACGAGAGCCAGGATCCAGCAGACGTCCTTTATAAAAGAGATCGAGAAATGGACGGCTCCGCTTCAGAGCCAGATGCCACAAATAGCATCCGGCGGCGTGAGCGAAGGTACGATCAACGATGCTGATTTTTTCCTGAATACAGGCGAAGTGCTTTTTTCAGTCAGCCAGGATCAGCAGCCGCAGGGCAGTCTCTATCTGAAAGTATACACCGGTACGAAATACTCGAATAGCAGGTGGAAAGCAAACGACGATCCGGAAGAGAAAGCAGAAATTTTCTGCCAGAGAGCGGCAGCCTGGTCGAATACACAGGGATATGATGGGGCAGTCCGTCTGACAGTTGGCTTTCCACAGGGGAAAAGCGATGCCAGTCATCCCTACGCTCCTTATTTTTCCCAGGGTATGTCTGATGACGGCACAGAAAAGGAATATCGTTATTATCCAATCGAGAGAATTGCATATCTTTTCACTGAACCGGCTGACAGCCTGACGGACGATTACCGCGACTATGTGTATCAGCATTATCTGGATTATCCGACAAAGGGAACAGAGCGGATGCAGCAGTTTGTGGCGGACAATCCAGGGGCGGATATCGAAGAAATCTGCAATATCGTGCGGACGTTTCTCGATGAGAGTGCTGTTTATAATCCACAGGTCGGACGTTTTCCGAAAAATCAGAATTTTGCAGAATATTTCCTGTTTGAAAAACACGAAGGGTACTGCGTGCATTTTGCGACGGCAGCTGTGCTTCTGATGCGGATGTACGGCATCCCGGCACGTTATGCGACCGGATTTGCCATTCCGGCAGCTGATTTTGACTGGCAGGATGGAGCCGGATGGCTCGCAAACGTAGAAGACAGCAGGTCACATGCCTGGGCAGAAATTTATACGGACTACTATGGCTGGATTCCATTTGAGACAACGCCGTCCTATGATTCCGGTGCAGATTTATCCTACTATGGCGAAAGTCCGCAGGAAAAACAGCAGCAGAGCGAAGAAGTGGCGTCCCGTCTGGAAACACAGCAGACAGAGAGCATGGATACAGAAGATGGAACGCAGAACAACGATAAAAATGAGGATCAGACTCCGGATACGAGGAAACAAAATGCAGACCAGAGCAGTGATTTTGACAGCAAAAACGGATATGGTGCAAGTGGCATGAATGGAAGTCTTTCGGGCACACAGACAGGGATCGTATCGATCGCAGCCGTTCTTCTGTCTCTGATCTTTGCAGGGCTGATCCTGTTTGCAAGGCGGACGATCCGACTTCGCGGACGCAGCGGCGAAAATGCACAGGAGATTTTCAGGGATTTCTATGAAGTGCTCGTTTTTGCCGGAATGCCGCAGGGACTGGACTGCATGAAAGACGGATTTACGGCGAAGGTCTGTGAACAGTTCCAGTGGCTGAACAAAGAAGAACTTGATCAGGCGATGGACATTGTGATGCGGGCAAACTTTGCGGGTGATCCGGTGACAAAAGAGGAAACCATGCAGCTGAGGGGACTTTATCGTTACACCTGCCGTATGGTTTTGAAGGGCATGAGCCGCAAAAAGAAGTTTCTTTTCCGCTTTATCAAAGCATATGCTTAAAACTGACCCTGTAAAAATGCTGAATATTGTCTGTTTTTTAAATGACAAAAAAAGCTTATACTGAACAGCAAGAAAAAACAGGAAGGTGAAAGTTTGGAAGTTGACTTCCAAATCTGCCATTATTGACGCAGCAAGTGCGTCATGAAGGAGAAAAGTATGAACGAAAAGAAAAGTACAAACTGGACAGCAAAGAAACTGGCAATCAATGCTCTGGCGATCGCACTTGTCTGTGTATCGACCATGGTGATCCAGATCCCGATCCCGCTTGGTTACATGCATCTTGGGAACTGCTGCATTCTGCTGGTTAGTGTTTATTTTGGAAATATGACCGGAATGCTGGCAGGCGGCATTGGCTCCTGTCTGGCAGATCTGCTCAGCGGCTATACACAGTGGATCATTCCGACACTGATCATCAAAGGGATCATGGGACTTGTGATCGCTATGATCGCTTATCGCGAAGGCGAAGAGATCCGTATGATGCGTCTCCGTACATTTCTCGGAGCAGCGGCAGGTATCGTGATCATGATTGCAGGCTATACGTTTGCAGGATGCTTCCTTTACGGCGGCATGGCAGCAGGTTTTGCCCAGATCCCGGGACTGACCACAGAAGGTGTGATCGGACTGTTGCTGTTCTATGTGATCGGATTTGCATTTGAAAAAGCTAAAATTCCGGTATTTATCAAACGACTTGCATAGGAAAGGTGAAATATGTCTCACAACAATCAGAAAAAAATTGCAGTGATCAATGATTTCTCAGGATTTGGCAGATGCTCGATAGCAGTAGCACTGCCAATTCTCTCTGTTATGAAGGTGCAGTGCTGTCCGCTGCCGACCTCCATTTTTTCCAACCACACGGGTTTTCCAAGCTACTTTTTCGAAGACTATACTTCCCGCATGGTTCCTTATATGCAGGAATGGAAAAAACTGGATCTTCATTTTAACGGGATCTGTTCCGGATTTTTAGGTTCCAAAGAACAGATCGAGATTGTAAAAAAGTTTTTTAAAGAGTTTAAAACAGAAGAAACACAGATCATCGTTGATCCGGTAATGGGCGATTATGGAAAACCATATCCGACCTACACAGAAGAAATGTGCGGTGAAATGAAAAAACTGGTCGAGTTTGCCGACATTCTCACACCGAATGTCACAGAAGCCTGCGTGCTTACCGATACACCGTACAAAGAAAAATGGAAGATCGAAGAAATCCAGGAAATGGCAGAAAAGATCCACAAGATGGGACCGAAAAAAATTGCCATCACCGGTATCGTCCAGGGCGGATTTATTGCAAACTTCTGTTACGAAGAAGGGCAGCAGCCGAAAGTGCTGCGTACCCACAAAGAAGGAACACAGCGTTCCGGAACCGGCGATATCTTTGCATCCATCATTGCAGCCGATGCCGTCAACGGAGTGCCGTTCTATAAATCCGTGAAGAAAGCTTCCGATTTTATCAAAAAATGTATTATCCGCTCACAGGAACTGAATATTCCGCTGACAGACGGCGTATGTTTTGAAGAAGTTTTAGGAAAATTAAAAACAGACTGAAAGGAATGCTACATTATGAAAAAAGAAATGACGATTTTCTATGAAGTACACGATAATATCTATGTAAATCTCACCAATAAATGTCCATGTGCCTGTACCTTCTGCCTGCGTCAGACCAGAGATCACATGGAAAATTCCCATGTTTTGTGGCTGGAGCATGCACCATCTTTTGAAGAAGTGCAGGAAGCCATGAAAGCCGTAGATTTTTCAAAATATAAAGAAGTGGTATTCTGCGGATTCGGCGAACCGACCGAGGCACTCGATGTGCTGAAACAGAGTGCAAAGCTGATCAAAGAAAAGTACAATATGCCGATCCGTATCAACACAAACGGACTTGGCAGTCTGGTCAATGAAAGAGACATCGTTCCGGAACTGCAAGGTCTTGTGGATACGATTTCTGTCAGCCTGAATACCCCGAATGCAGATGAGTACCACAGGCTGGTACGCAGCAAATTCGGAGAAAAGTCATTTGATGCCATGATCGATTTCACAAAAGAATGTACAAAATACATTCCAAATGTTGTGATGACGACCGTAGAGACGACCATCACACACGAAGAAGAAAAGCAGTGTCAGGAAATCTGTGACCGCATAGGGGCAAAATACCGCATTCGCCCGTGGGAGGACTGAAAAGTCCTCCTTTTTTTTGACAAATCTGCAATTCTGGGTATAATGGAAGGAAAAAGGTAACTGTGAGAATACCGAAAAGTTAGTAAAGGAGAACACCATGTACACAGTGATTGTTGCAGATGACGAGCAAGAGATCCGTCGTTCCCTGATCCGGAAAGTAGACTGGGGAAGCGTCGGTTTTCAGGTGATCGGAGAGGCGGAAAACGGTGCGGAAGCTTTGGAACTGACGGAAAAGCTGGAGCCGGATCTGCTTCTGACGGATATACGCATGCCATTTATCAGCGGCATCGAGCTTGCACGCCAGGTGCGGGAGATAAGGCCGGCTACCCAGATCGCATTTCTGAGTGGATTTGATGATTTTTCTTATGCACAGCAGGCCATACAATATAATATTATCAGCTATCTGTTAAAACCGATCTCATCTTCCGAACTTGAAAAAGAGCTCCTGAAGATGAAAGAGAAGATCGATCAGAAGTTTCAGGTATTTTCCCAGCCGGGGATGCGTCAGGAGCATATGGAGAAAAGAGAGTTTCTGACACCGTTGCTTCTGGATGGCTTTGGCGGGGAACTTCCGGAAGAAGAGCACAGGATGCTGATGAAAGAGGCAATTTCCTGCGGACTGCTCGACGGGGAAGAGCCGGAAGCCTTGAATTATGCGGTGATGGTCACCAGAATCCTGGATAAAGACGGAAAGAACTGCACGACAAGAGGCAGCGTCAAGGCGATCGATTCCATCCTCAAAAAGTACACCAAGTACTGCAGCGTCTATTTACAGGGACGCGTAGTATCTTTGCTTCTGGCAACGCCGCGTGGCTTTGATAAATATCTGCATATTCTGGTAGATGACATCTGTCAGAGTGTGGAGCGTATCATGGGGATGGACAGCGTGATCGGAGTCAGCAGAGTAGTCGAAAAGCTGGAAAGATGTCATGAGTGCTATCTGGAGGCGATGAGTGCGGCTGCAAATTACGGAAAAGAAGAAGGAAACATTCATTTTATATCAGACGATGAACGGACAGAGAGCTTTGACAAGGTGATGGTGCATCAGACCGTGGAAGATATCGAAAATCTGCTTCGAAAAGGCAGACCGGAGGAGATCAGCGGCTATCTGCAGAACTTTTTTGACCAGGTCGTACAGCACAAGATCTCTCAGTCTGAGACGGATTTTATCCTGATGCTGATCGTTTCGACGGTTTATCAGGTACTTTATTCGGTTGCCGGAGAAGAAGTGGTTCAGCAGATGCAGCAGAAGTTCCCGATGTACAGCATGAAAATGTTCGGCAATATCGGAGATTCCAGGCAGTTCTATGTAGATATCTGCACTACGGCACGCCTGATGATCGCAGACCAGCGAAAGAAAAGCAGTGTGATGCTCTGCAACCGTGCGATCCGCATCATCAACGAGAAATTTGCCGATCCGGATCTGTCCCTTGTCTCGGTCAGCACCGAGATTTCCGTCAGCCCGAACTACTTAAGTGCACTTTTGAAAAAGGATACCGGTGAGACGTTCAAAGAGCTGCTTACGAAAAAGCGTATCGAGACAGCCAAAGAGCTTCTGATGGACACCAACATGAAAGTCCGTGAGATATCGGAAAAATGCGGCTACAACGATCAGCATTATTTCAGCTATTGCTTCAAAAAATATACCGGTGTTTCACCGAACAGCTGCAGGAGAACGTATGAAGATGGCAGACAGGATTAAACAGGCGGTGAAGCGGTTTCAGCAGATTTCACTGTCGAGTCTGTTTGTCATCCTGGTGAGCGTGATCGTTATGATCACTTCAGTCGTATCACTGCTTATATTTGTCAATCTTTACCGTAATGATATGGAGCAGAATGCGATCACAACGAGCGAGCAGGCCGTTGTACAGGTGAAAAATACCGTTTTCAACTATACCGAAGACATGAGCGATATCATGCAGATGATCTGTGCTAACATTCAGAAAGAGGAGGAAGAAGCAAATAATTTTTTCTCCAATCTTCTGAAGATAAGATCCGATGTTGTTGCAGTTACTTCCTATGATATGAACGGCAAGATCTTAAAATGCTGGACAAATGGTCAGAAATTAAAAGAAAATTATATCAAAAATCTTTCTTATGTGCGTGATCTGCCGCAGGAAGAAGGAATTTTAAATATCACAAAACCGCATGTAGAATCCCTGTTTGTGGACTACTATCCGTGGGTGGTAACGATTTCCCAGAACATGCAGGATGCAAACGGGAATACGATCCAGGTAGCGGTGGATATCAGTTTTTACAATATCGCCGATTATGTGGATGATGTCGGGATCGGGCAGCATGGTTACTGTTATATTGCCGATGATGCCGGAAACATTGTCTATCATCCGCAGCAGCAGCTCATTTACGCTTCTTTAAAAGAAGAAAACCAGAAAAATATGGAGAACGGGACGTACATCAAGTCTAATGTGATTTACACCGTCAACTCCCTTCAGAACTGCGACTGGCATATCGTGGGAGTATGCTATGTGGATGAAATGATCACAAACAAAGTGGAACGCGTAGTCAGCAGCCTGGTCGTGATCCTGGCGATCGTACTTGCCGGAACGGTGTTCCTTGGCAGCGTTTTCTCGGATCTGTTCTCAAAACCGGTTACAAGCCTGGTGCGTGCGATGGGAGAATTCGAGGGAAACAGTGCCGAGTTTGTCTATCATCCGGTGACGGGAACCAAAGAGATTTCCGCCCTGTCGGATTCGTTTGAACATATGGCAGTACGGATCCAGAAGCTGATGGAAGAAGTCCGCCAGGAAGAAATCAGCCTTCGGAAAACAGAACTGAAGGCACTTCAGGCACAGATCAATCCACATTTCCTCTATAATACACTGGATGCGATCGCCTGGATGTGCGAAGCCGGACGCAATGAAGATGCCGTGGAGATGGTCAATGCCCTGGCAAGGCTGTTCCGCATCAGCATCAGCCGCGGACATGAGCTGATCCCGATTGAGAAAGAGCTGCAGCATGCACAGAGCTATCTGCATATTCAGAATTTCCGCTATAAAAATCAGTTCCGGTATCAATTTGACGTTGATGAGGCATGCCTTTCTTATTACTGTAATAAAATCACACTGCAGCCGATCATCGAGAATGCAATTTATCACGGCATGGATCGTATGGTAGATGAGGGCATGATCAGGATCAGTATCCATCAGAGCGAAGACAAGATCATCTTTACGGTGGAGGACAACGGAGTTGGCATGACAGAAGAACAGTGCGAGGAAGTACTGAAAAAGGAACGAAGCGACCGTGCCGGAATCGGAATCAAGAATGTAAATGACCGTATCAAGATCTATTTCGGGGAAGAATACGGCCTGACCATAAAGAGTGAGCTAGATGAAGGCACCTGTGTCACGATTATGATGCCGAAAGTAACGGAGGGAAGCTATGAAGACAAATAGGTGGAGAAACCGCATCCTGTGGATGGCATTTCTGGTCTGTCTGGTGCTGATCTTCTGTCTGACGGCTTTTCACCGTCCGATTCTCAACGGAAAAGAAAGTGAAAGTAGCAGCGATCAGAAGCACAAAGTTGTTTTTATTGCAAAGTCAACCGTTTCCGGATTCTGGAAATCGGTATATGCAGGGGCGAGCAATGCTGCCACGGCATGCAATCTGGATCTGACTTTCGAGGGACCGAAAAACGAAGAAGATTATGAGACACAGAATCAGATGATTGCAAAGGCAGTGGAAGACGGAGCGGAAGTCATTATTTTTTCTGCGGTAGATTATGAGGCAAATGCCGATGCGATCAATGATGCGGCAGGCAAAGGGGTCAAGGTTGTGGTCATCGACAGCGACGTGGACAGCGATGCGGTCAGCTGCCGGATCGGAACCGATAATTACGATGCTGGATGTAAGGCAGCGGAAGCAGCCATGAAAGATGAAAACGAAGAAATCCATATCGGCATTGTGAATTACGATAAAAACTCGGACAATGGACAGAAAAGAGAAGAAGGATTCCGGGATAGCATTCTGCGTGATGAAAGAGCCGGAATTGATGCCGTGATCAATGTGCTTTCCGATACAGAAAATGCAAAAAAACGAACAAAGAAAATGCTGAAAAAGCATCCGAAGATTAATGTGATCGTCACCTTTAACGAATGGACAACACTCGGGGTCGGCTATGCAATCCAGGAACTTGGGCTGAAAGACAATGTCCGTGTGGTCGCATTTGACAGCAATGTGGTTTCGGTCGGCATGCTGGAGACGGGGGAAGTGGACACCCTGATCGTACAGAATTCCTATGCCATGGGGTATCTCGGCGTGGAGACCGCCTACAAGCTGATCAACGGATATTCCATCAAAGATACCATTTATACGGATACAATCGCAGTGGACAAAGAGAACATGTATGATGAAGAATGTCAGAGAAGACTCTTTGCTTTCGAAAAAAGTAACAAAAATTAAATCTCGTTTTCGTGCAAAAGTATGAAACGGTGGTTTAAATCTTAAGAAAAAAATAGAAAATTATATCAAAATCGTAAATTATCATATTGGAAAATTGAGAACTTTGTGCTATATTGTTAGAGTAATGAAAAACAAATCATTTTTTTTGGGAGGAACTTATCATGAAGAAAAAAGTAATCGCTGGTTTACTTGGAACAGCAATGGTAGCATCTCTGCTTGCAGGATGCGGATCATCTAACAACACAACAGATACAACAGCTGATACAACAGCAGCAACAGAAGCAGCAGCTGATACAACAGCTGATACAACAGCTGATACAGCAGCAGCTGATGCTGAGTCAGAAGCACAGTCCGTAGCAGATGCAGCAGGCGATGTTGACCTGTCTAACGCAGACGTAGCAGTTATGTACTATACATACGGCGATACATACATCGCTTCCGTACGTACAGCACTGGATGCTAAACTGGACGAACTGGGTGTTAAATATCAGGACTACGATGCAAACAACAACCAGACAACACAGAACGAGCAGATCGATACAGCTATCCAGACAGGTGCAAACGTACTGATCGTTAACATCGTAACATCTGGTTCTGTAGACGCTTCTTCTCAGATCGTTGAAAAAGCAAAAGCAGCAGATATCCCTGTAATCTTCTTCAACCGTGCAGTTGAAGGTGACGAAGACGAAGGAAAAGTACTTGGAAGCTATGACAAGTGTGCATTCGTTGGTACAGATGCTCCGGAAGCCGGACATATGCAGGGCGAAATGATCGGTAACTACCTGGTTGACAACTACGATGCAGTAGACCTGAACGGCGACGGAAAGATCTCCTACGCTATGTTCATGGGACAGCTTGGTAACGTAGAAGCTATCTACCGTACACAGTATGGTGTAGAAGATGCTAACAAAGTTCTGGAAGAGAACGGAAAAGCGGCTCTGGAATACTTTGATTCTTCCAACACAGACTGCTACCAGGTTGACCAGGATGGTAACTGGAGTGCAACAGCTGCAAACAACTACATGACAACCAACCTGACACAGTACAACGAGGAAAACAAGAACATGATCGAACTTGTTATCTGCAACAACGATGGTATGGCTGAAGGTGCTATCTCTGCTCTGAATGACAAAGGATACAACCTGGGTACAGACGACTGCAAGACAATCCCTGTATTCGGTGTAGACGCTACAGATGCAGCTAAACAGCTGATCAAAGACGGTAAGATGACAGGTACAATCAAACAGGATGCTGAAGGTATGGCAGATTGTATCGCAGATCTGACAAAGAACGCTGGTTCAGGTCAGGATGTAATGGCTAACACAGATTCTTACAACATCTCTGAAAACGTTAAGAATAAGATCTACATCCCATACGCTATGTACACAGGAGAAGAATAAGATCTGATTCTGAAACAGAACGGAAAATGAATGATGGAAATTCATTCGTGAAATAGTATACAAGGGTAACGGCTGCCGCTGGTCGGCGGCCGTTCCTTAAGTATAAAGGTAAGTAGTAGAAAGACAGGAGGTCAGGATATGGAGCATGATGTTTTGCTTGAAATGAAAAATATCAGCAAGGAGTTCCCAGGCGTTAAGGCGTTGGATAATGTTTCTTTGACCGTAAGAAGAGGAACGGTTCACGCACTGATGGGAGAAAACGGCGCTGGGAAATCTACATTGATGAAGTGCCTGTTTGGGATGTATGTAAAAGACGGCGGATCCATTTCTCTGGAAGGGAAAGAAATCAATTTCAAAAACTCCAAGGAAGCTTTGGAAAATGGTGTAGCAATGGTTCATCAGGAGTTGAACCAGGCCCTGAAACGTAGTGTTATGGACAATATCTGGCTGGGACGTTATCCCAAAAAAGGTCCGATGGTAGACGAAAAGAAAATGTATGATGATACAAAAGCACTTTTCGACAAACTGGAGATTGATGTTGATCCGAAGAGGATCATGAGCACTATGCCGGTATCACAGCGTCAGATGGCAGAAATTGCAAAAGCAGTTTCCTTTAATTCGAAAATTATCGTGTTCGACGAGCCGACATCTTCCCTGACGGAAGAAGAGGTAGAGCACTTGTTCAAAATCATAAATATGCTGAGAGATCAGGGATGTGGTATCATCTACATCTCCCATAAAATGGCAGAGATCCTCAGAATTTCTGATGACATTACAGTCATGCGAGACGGTACATGGGTAGCTACCAAACCGGCAAAAGAAATGACAATGGATGAGATCATCAGACTGATGGTAGGTCGTGAACTGACAAACCAGTTCCCACCAAAGACAAACAAACCGGGCGATGTTGCTCTGGAAGTAGAAAACCTGACCGCACAGTACTCTCTGCTGCGTGATGTTTCCTTCAAGGTTCGCCGTGGTGAGATTGTTGGTTTGGCCGGTCTGGACGGAAGCGGACGTACTGAAACACTGGAGAACATCTTCGGTATTGCAACAAGAAAATCAGGAACGATCAAACTGGACGGTAAGGTTTGTACAAACCGCAACGCACGTGAATCGATCAAGAACGGTTTCGCCCTTCTGACAGAGGAACGTCGTGCAACCGGTATTTTCGGAATCCTCAGTATTCGTGAAAATACGGTTATCTCCAGCCTTAAGAAACATAAAAAGAAAGGTCTGTATCTGAGCGAGAAGTCCATGAGAGAGGATACTCAGTGGTCCATCGATGCGATGCATACCAAAACACCGACACAGGAAACAAAAATCCGTTCACTGTCAGGTGGTAACCAGCAGAAGGTTATCCTTGGACGCTGGCTGCTGACCAATCCGGAAGTACTGCTGCTGGATGAGCCGACACGTGGTATCGACGTTGGTGCTAAATACGAGATTTACCAGTTGATTCTGGATCTTGCAAATAAGAACAAAGTAGTTATGGTAGTTTCTTCTGAAATGCCAGAACTTCTGGGAATCTGTGACCGAATTCTCGTTATGTCCGGTGGACGTCTTGCAGGTGAAGTAAATGTCAGCGAGACGAACCAGGAAGAGATCATGACCCTTGCGGCAAAATATGTATAAGGAGGCTGAAGTAAGTGAGAGCATTTTCAAATTTAAAAGCAAGTATCGCAAATTATAAAACACTGGACAGCAAAGACAAGAAAACCTTCTGGAAAGAGGGATTCATCAACAACCTGATGTATATCTTGATCATCATTGCTGCAATCTATACATACACACAGAACCACAAATTCCTGAGTGTATCTTCTATCGTAAATATTATTTCTCTGTCAGCTGCAAATATTCCAATCGCACTTGGTATCGCAGGATGTATCGTACTGACCGGTACCGACCTTTCTGCTGGTCGAGTTGTAGGTCTGACAGCATGTATTTCCGCATCTTTACTGCAGTCTATGGACTATGCAACAAAGATGTTCCCGAATCTTCAGCCACTGCCAATCCCGGTAGTAATCCTGATCGTTGTCGTTGTTGGTGGTATCGTAGGTTTCGTCAATGGATGGTTCGTAGCACAGTTTAAACTGCATCCATTCATCGTAACACTGGCAACTCAGCTGATTACATACGGTGTACTGCTTCTGTACATCATGATCAACGGAAACAATGGACAGCCTCTGTCAGGTCTGGACAATTCCTTCAAAAACTTCGTAACAGGAAGTTTAGTTAAATTCTTTGGCGTTCCAATCCCGAACTATGTTTGGTATGCAATTATCATGATTGCTTTCATGTGGTTCATGTGGAACAAAACAACATTTGGTAAAAATATGTTCGCTGTAGGTTCTAACCCGGAAGCAGCAAACGTATCTGGTGTAAGTGTATTCTGGACAACAATCGCAGTACATACTCTGGCTGGATGCATGTATGGTATTACAGGTTTCATCGAGTCAGCACGTATCGGTTCCAACCAGGCCAACACAGGTCTGAACTACGAGTGTGATGCTATCGCAGCCTGCGTTATCGGTGGTGTATCTTTCGTAGGTGGTACTGGTAAGATCAGTGGTATCGTTCTTGGTGTATTTATCCTGAGAATTATCTTCGTTGCACTGCAGTTCCTCTCAATCAACCAGAGTATGCAGTACATCATCAAAGGTCTCATCATCCTGGTAGCTTGCTCTATCGATATGAGAAAATACCTGGTTCGTAAATAATTTTTTACAGAATCTCAAGGGCCGGACATATTGTTCGGCTCTTTTTTTCTCCGATCAAGAGAAAAAAAGAGCCTGTATTTGAACTGAAAATAGAAAAACGGATAAGTATTATCTATCTTTTCTGTTGGAAATGTGATATTATGATGTGGGTGTCAAAAGTCTCCAACTATGATGCCTACGGAACAATCCAGTATCAAAGAGGGCAAATATCTTTTGACCAGACATCATAATATGTGAAATACAGGCAAAAAGAGAGGAGCATAATATTATGAATGACAGAGCAAAGTATAAAGGACGTATGGCGATCTATGCCATGGCAGGCGTATATCTGCTGGCACAGGCCTACTATATGTATAAAGATATCCCGACCAGCAGCGGAACCGATAAAATACTGATGTCCATTTTTATGGTAGTGTTTGCTGTGATCGGTGCAGGGATGGTGATCATGGGAGTCACCAAGAGCTATAAAGCAATCAAAGAAGACTATAATGCAGTACCGGAAGAAGAAAAAAAAGATGCAGAGACTTCTGAAGGTGAAGAAGCTGCCGTAGAAGCAAAAGAAGTGGCAGAGCTGGAAGATAAAATAGAAGAAAGCAAAGATGCATCAGAGGATGCAGATAAATAAAAAATTGTGGTGGAGTTTGTGTAAATGTGCAAATGAACGCCATAGAAATGATTTTATAAAATATATAACGCCATGATGATTCGAAAACAATCTCCTGACACGCTGCGTTTCCTGTTCGGTTCGCTCGTGTGTTAGCCGCCCTTCGCCTAAACTCGCCTCTTCGAGGCTCAGACAGCGGCTCTTTGGGGCGGCAACATCGCAAACCTCACGACGGAAGCCTTGCTACCGTCAGAGCGATTTGTTTTTGGATTCATCATGGCTGTATTATTTTTTATGATACCGTTCGTTTGCACATTCAACTTTTAGCGAAATCTTGCAAGAAAAAAGTGTGACAAAAATGTCGCACTTTTTTTGTGTGAATTACTGAAAAATAGTGAGAAGTTTAGTAAAAATCTTGTAAAACACTGTAAAATGTATAGAAATGTTATGGACAAATTGTGGATAATATGGTAAAATTTTACTAAGTCCGGTGAAAGAGGACTGAAATTTTTGTTAGAGCATGTATTAGAAGGAAGCTGCAGACTGCAGCTTCAAAAGATGCAAAAAGAAAGGAGCAAGAAGTATGAAGTGGAGAAAAGTTATGGCATTTTCCCTGGCGGCTTCCATGATCGCAGGACAGGCAGTAAGTGCAGCACCTGCAGCTGAAGCAGCATCCGAGTCTGCACTGCAGACGCAGGCAGACAGTAAGTCCAACACCAATGCCAGCTACACCGACCCGTGGACAAAAACAGCTGTCCCAAATCAGGCCGCAAAAGTAACATCCGACGTGGACAAAACAAAATTCACGCACAAAGAATGGACCGGAGAAACCTATACCGATGTGGATGGCAATCAGGTCAAAGCAGCAGATGTATATGGCATCAACACAGAACAGGCAAGCACTTTTGCAACGACCAATGTGGTGTATGACAGCGTAGAGAAAGCAATCAAAGGTGCAAAAGATTACGACAAAGCAGCATCAAAATATGTACAGTTCTTAACAGGGAAGGATCAGGCAGACTGGTCACTTGTTGTGTTACAGAACCAGGCACTCGCACAGGGTGATGCATACAAAGATTTCTATAAGACCGACTACAAAGCAACGACGAACGACTGGAAAACAAATCTGCAGCTTCCTTGCAGCTGGACGAGACAGGGATTTGATTTTTCTATCTATACCAATGTAACTATGCCTTGGCAGTCAAAATATGACAGTAATGTCAGTGCCCCGAATGCACCGGCAAATTATAACCCGGTAGGTCTTTACCGCAAGACTTTTAAGGTGACCGATGACATGAAGGCAGCAAACGGAAGAGTTTATCTTTCCTTCCAGGGCGTAGAATCTTCCTATTATGTATATGTAAATGGCAAAGAAGTAGGATACAGCGAGGACAGCTACAGTCCACATAGCTTTGATATTACCGATTATCTGACAACAGACGGAAGCGACAACCTTCTGGCAGTTGAAGTTCACAAATTCTGTGACGGTACTTGGATGGAAGATCAGGATATGTATTATGATGGCGGTATTTTCCGTGATGTATACCTGTATTCTGCACCGCTGGTACATATCCAGGACTATAAAGTAGAGACAGATCTCGATGAGAACTACGAAAATGCAACGATGAAGCTGAATGTAACCGTAGCAAATGCTTCCAAGGCAGCAGCAGAAGGTTATAAAGTGGATGTACGTCTTTATGATCAGGACGGAAAGATGTTTGTCAACGATATGACGATGGATCTGGATACCGTTCCGGCAGCAGACGGTGATACCGACGGCAGCGTTTCGACAGCTAGCAGCAAACTGGTTCTTTCACCGGAACTGTGGTCTGCTGAGACGCCGAATCTGTACACGATGGTTCTGTCCCTGTACGATTCCAAGACAGGCACCTACATGGGAAGCGTTTCCCAGCAGCTTGGATTCCGTGAGATCGAGTTTACAAAATCAGAAGTAGATACAAATGGTAATCGTATCACAACCGATTCTGAGTACAAACCGATCACGATCAACGGTAAACAGCTTCTGCTCAAAGGTACAAACCGTCATGATACCGATCCGGAATACGGCAAATATGTACCGCATGAGACACAGGAAGAAGATATCAAACTGATGAAACAGTACAACTTAAATGCACTGCGTACCTCTCACTACAGCAACGACGAGTATCTGTATTATCTGTGTGATAAATACGGTATTTACGTGATGGGTGAGACCAACCTGGAATCTCATGCACTGATGAATCAGGGAGAAAAACAGGTAAACTTCAAGAACCTGGCAATGGATCGTACGGTTACCGCATTCAACAGACTGAAAAACCGCACTGCCATCGTTATGTGGTCAACCGGAAACGAAAATTATTACAGCAGCAGTGCTTCTTATGCAAATGGCATGTTCTATGATCTGATCTGGTACTTCAAGAACAACGACAGTACAAGACCGATTCATTCAGAATCTTCGGATGGAAACAATGGAACCGATATGCGAAGCAATATGTACCCAAGTGTTGATACCCTGTATTCCAGAGCAGCAGCAAATATGCCATATGTTCTGTGTGAATATGACCATGCGATGGGTAATGCGGTTGGTAACCTGAAAGAATACTGGGATGCGATCCGTTCTTCCGACAATATGCTCGGCGGATTCATCTGGGATTGGGTTGACCAGTCCAGAATCTTAAGTCTTGATAATCTGCCACAGTCTTACGTTGTAACAGAAAAGAAAGACGGCGTGGTAGGATCTGCAAGCATCAATTCTGTTAATGAAAATCCGGACAGCGCAGCACTGACCAGCAAGAGTGCAAACGGTTATGCACTGTTTGAGAGCGATAAATACAACGAAGCACTCTCCGGAAGCGGCAAGAGCTTTACCGTAGAAGTTATCTGCAAACCGGCATCGGACGGATCAGATAAAGTCCTGATGGCAAAAGGTGATTACCAGTTTGCATTAAAGACAAACAGCGACAAGAATCTGGAGTTCTTTGCTTACTATAATAATAGCTGGAATTCTGTAACAGCAGTAAAACCGGCAGACTGGGTAGGAAAATGGCATCAGGTTGTTGCAACATATGATAAAGGTGCGATCAAGATCTACTGTGATGGTGTGATGATCGGAAGCGGAAACGGAAATACAACCATTGCATCCAGCAGCGTAGCACTCGGAGTAGGATGCAGTGCCGACAACGGCAGAACCTTTGACGGTGAAATTTCTATCGGACGTGTTTACAACAGAGCACTGTCCCTGGAGGAGATCAATGCTCAGAACAGCACAACACCGACAATCACAGAGAAATCCGATGATATTCTTCTGTGGGCAGATTTTTCGGGCCTGACCGTTGATGAATCTTCCAAACCGTATGATTACTATGCAGATACCGATGCTCATACAAACCTGTATTCAGATGAAATCAAAGGCAACTTCTATGGATACGGCGGAGACTCCGGCGAAAGCCCGAACGACAACTCCTTCTGTGTAAACGGTCTGGTATCTCCGGACAGGGATGTTCAGCCGGAACTTTATGAAGTAAAATATCAGTATCAGAGCGTATGGTTTACCGCAGATGACAGCAAGCTGCTCGGCGAGACCATCGACGTTTACAATGAAAACAACTTCCTGAATCTGAATGATTTTGACGTAACATGGACACTGACTGAGGACGGCAAAGAGATCGGTTCCGGTACACTTTCTGCGGAAGATACCGATATTGCAGGCAGAGAGAGCGGAAACATCAAAGTTCCTTATCGTGCATCCATGCCGGAAGAGAAGAAAGCAGGAGCAGAATACTATCTGAATCTGTCTGTACAGCTCAAAGAAGATACACTGTGGGCAAAAGCAGGACATGAAGTTGCTTACGAGCAGTTCCAGGTTCCGGCAGAAGTTACAAAAGTAGAACCGACGATCAACACAAACGTAACCGTAGATGACAGTGCAGAAGATGTGATCAAAGTTTCCGGTACCGATTTCAGCTTTGAAGTAGAAAAAGCAACCGGAACACTGAAAAATTATGTATACAAAGGTGAAACTCTGCTGACAAGCGGACCGGTTCCGAATTACTGGAGAGGTATTCTCAACAACGATAACGGTAACTACGACGGAAACTGGAAGAATGTCAACAAAAATGTAACGGCTTCTGATATTGCGGTCGGAACAAACGATGCAGGACAGAAGACGATCCGTGTGACACTGGCAAGTGCAAGCCAGGCAAACCTGAAACAGACCATGGTTTATAAGGTAGACGGAAGCGGTGCAGTGACTGTAGATGCAACCGTAGACGCAACCGGAACAAGCCTTGGACGTTATATCCGTATCGGTACTGTTATGGAACTGCCGGAAGGATATGAAAACGTAGAATGGTATGGTAACGGCCCGGTAGAGGCTATGTGGGACAGAGAAGATTTCGCAACGGTTGGAAGATATAGCAACACCGTATCCGGAATGTTCTATCCGTACCTGGATACACAGGATACCGGTACCGTAACCGGAGTAAAATGGATCAGCGTAACCAACCCATCTGCAAAGAGTGCAATGGCAATCGCAGCAACCGATACGGTAGAAGCGTCTGCACTGCATTTCACAGTAGATGATCTGGATCAGGCACAGCATCCATATGAACTGACCAAACTGGATTCCACGATCCTGACAGTAAACTATCGTTCACAGGGAACCGGAAACAAGAGCTGCGGAGCGGATACACTTTCCGCATACCTGATTCCAAATAACAAAGCTTATACTTATGAGTACACCATGGTACCATATACCACAAATGACAGCGATCCGATGGATGTAACACGTGCATACCGCACGGTGGCATCTGTTTCTGAGGATGATATCATCCAGAGTGCAGCAAAAGAACTGAGCGATAAAATCGATGGTATTCTGGTAACAGGCAGTGATACAAAAGAACTCCAGAAAATGCTTGTATCTTACAATGCACTCACAGAGGAAGGCAAAGCAATCGTAGGAGAGATCCGTTACCGGAAACTGCAGGAGGCAATCGCACTGGCACAGAAACTTGCAGATACGAAAGATGCAGCCGTTGTTGTAAAAGATCAGAGTGCAAATGGTTATGACATGGATATCAGTGGCGTATCCACAGCAGATCTGGCAGAAAAAGACGGCGAAATTGCTCTGAAAGGGTATGCAGATGTAACCGGAGAAACAGCAGATGAAACCTTCAACAGTCTGATCGGGGGAAATAAAGCCTTTACAATTGAAGCTGTATTTAATCCGAATAATGTAGGATACAATGGTTCTGACTACAATATGATCGCATCAAAAGGTGACAGCAGTGCGGCATTCCGTGTTTCTGAGCAGACGGTGTACTTCTTTATCAAGAATACGAATGGAAGCTGGAAGATCGTACAGGTTCCTCTTACTTCAGAAGAAATGAACCAGTGGCTGCATGTAGCAGCAGTTTACGATGGAAACAATATTTCTGTTTATGTAGAAGGAAAAGAAATGGTAACCACACAGAATGTGGGAAGCGTAGCTACAACGACCTATCCGCTTGGTATCGGATATTGTCCGGAGACACAACGTCTTTCTTCCGGATATCTGAAGAACATCCGCGTTTACTCAGCAGCACTGAGCAAAGATGATCTGGATAACGGAACTTACAAAGCAGACAACGAAAAGACGGTACTGTGGTATGACTTCGATGAGTATAAATACAATAACATCGATACCAAAGCAACCGGTGTAAACGTTTCCACAGATGCACTGGAACTGAAAGAAGAAGAAGGTGCACAGGTAAGTGCAGCAATCGCACCATATTATGCAAAAGGCGAGCTTACCTTTGCATCCGAAGATGAAACCATAGCAACGGTAGATGACAAAGGCAATGTAACAGCAGTTAAAGCCGGTGAGACCAAGATCAAAGTTTCTGTAAAAGACAGCGATGTATATGCAGAGATTTCCGTAAAAGTAAACGGTGAACCGGTTGTGGAAAAACCAATCACAGGAGTTTCTGTAAAAGCAGACAAGAGCGAACTGAAAGTCGGCGAAACTGCAAAACTGACCGCAGTGATCACTCCGGAAGATACTACAGACAGCAAAGATCTGAAATATGAATCCAGTGATAAAGCAGTCGCAGAAGTCAGTGATGCAGGTGTGGTAACCGCAAAGGCAGCAGGAAAAGCAGTGATTACCGTAAGCAGTGCGGCAAGACCGGATGTGAAAGCAACGGTTGAGATCAACGTAAAGGCAAAGGATAACGAGCTAGAGACCAAAGAACCGGAAAGCGAAACAGAAACAAAAGCTCCGCAGACCGAGACAAAGGCTCCGGAGACAGAAAAACCAGATGTACCGAAGAAAGTTCCGGCAAAAGGATCTGTTCATAAGAGTGCTGACGGCAAACTGGCATTCAAAGTAACAAAATCAGATGCTAAGAATGGTACGGTAACAGTAAGCAAGCTTCTGAAGAAAACGGTCAAGACTGTAACGATTCCGGCAACGGTGACCATTGACGGATACACCTTTAAAGTAACCGCAGTTGCAAACAATGTATTCAAAAATGCATCCAGACTGAAGAGCGTTGTGATCGGAGCAAATGTCAAGAGCATTGGCAAGAGCAGCTTCTACAAATGCAAGAAACTGGCAACGATCACCTTCAAGGGAATCAAAGCACCGGGCGTTGGAAAGAATGCATTCAAGTCCGGAAAATCAAAAGTAACGGTGAAAGTACCGAAGAAGATGAAAAAATCACAGCTGAACAAGCTGAAAAAAGCTCTGAAAAAAGCAGGCGTAAAGAAGGCATCTTATAAGAAAACGAAATAAGGATGCAATTGTCCTTTGTGTCAGGGCGATTCGCAGGCATCATCCAGGATGAAAAGCTGCAAAACAAAAACAGAGTCCCGTTTTCGGGACTCTGTTTTTGTTACAGCAGTTCAGGATATCCAGGCATATATGTCTCTGAAAGCCGTGGATCAGCGGATAAACCACACCTGGTCTTTTCGAAGCCTTCTGGATGCAAACCATGCACACAGTCCGGTGAATGCTCCGGTGAGAATTCCACTGATGGTCAGCATCGGCAGATAAACAAGAATACTTACCGAGCGAAGGATCACCATGGCGATACAGATCTGACCGAGGTTATGGAAAAGGGCACCGATCACACTGATAAAAGGGATGTGCTTTTTCCCGAGCAGCCGAAAGAGCAGTGCCATGGCCACGAAACAGAACAGACCGCCGCACAGGCTGTAGGAGAAGGATACCATCTGCCCGGTCACCATGCTGGCGATCAGGATACGCATCAGAAGTACGCACAGAGCATCCTTCCAGGTAGCATAATACAGAAGCCACAGCGTAACGACATTAGCAAGTCCCAGCTTGATCCCGGGGATCGGGGCGAGCGGCGGCAGCATTGCCTCCACCACAAAAATCGTCAGGGCAATGGTCGTGTACATTGCCAGAAACGTCATATGTTTTACTTTCATACAAAACTCCATTCCGTCGCCCGATCGGGCGACATAGTTTGACAAAACTAACTGCATTATAACAAAACATACGGACACTGGCAAGAGACTTCGGCGGAACTTTGGAGAAATATTGGAGCAGCAGTGAGACGTCTCACATACACTCGGCTTTACGATGTTAAGAAAGGGATGCAACTTTAGAATTATTTAATAGCCAGTTTATTGATTTTCTGCGGGCGGAGTATTAAGATGAGTCAAGAGACAAAAATCACGTATGACCCATTGCGTTTTCTGATATAGCCTCAGGCGGATCAGAGCGGTGTAAAAGAAAGATAAGGGCAAAAGAAAGGCCGGGTCAGAAGAAAGGGTATAGTATGAGACAGAAATTCGAAAAATTTATGCAGGGCAGATATGGGATCGACCATTTTTCCAGGTTTTTGCTGGTGGGAGCACTGGTATGCATCCTGCTTTCCGGTCTGCTGCGGGCATCGGCACTGAACTATGTCAGCTGGATTCTGCTGATCTGGATGTATTACCGCATGTTTTCCAAAAATATCCGGAAACGATGCGAAGAAGAGCGTATGTATATGGATACAAAAGAAAAGGTTGTCCGGTTCTGCAAAGGGGACAAAAGTGTGATCAGCGATTCCAAAACACACAAAATCTACCGCTGTCCGCATTGCAGACAGAAAATCCGTGTCCCGAGAGGGAAGGGAAAAATCGAGATCACCTGTCCTTCCTGCCGCAGTAAATTTATCAAACGGACCTGATTCTTGCAGTTTTTGCATGAATTTGCTAAAAATTGCAGGAAATATGCTTGTGCATCACAGAAAAAAGTATTATACTTAGAAACATATCAAAAATATTTTGTCAGACTGTTGTACCAGTATTTATGGATTGAAAAAGCAGCAGGTAAGGCGTCAGGAGGATAACATGGGAAAAAATATTGACTGGTCAAATCTTGGATTTGGCTATGTAAAAACAGACTATCGCTATGTATCAAATTTTAAAAACGGTGCCTGGGATGAGGGTACATTAAGTACCGATGACATGGTTACAATCAGTGAGTGTGCCTGTGTATTGCAGTATGCACAGACGGTATTCGAAGGTATGAAAGCATATACAACAGAAGACGGACGCATCGTTGTATTCCGCCCGGACCTCAACGCAGAGCGTATGGAGAATTCCGCAAAAAGACTGGAAATGCCTGTATTCCCGAAAGATCGTTTCGTAGATGCAATCGTAAAACTGGTAGAAGCCAATGCAGATTATGTACCGCCATACGGATCAGGTGCTACTTTATATATCCGCCCGTACATGTTCGGAACAAATGCAGTTATCGGTGTAAAACCGGCTGATGAATACCAGTTCCGTGCATTTTGTACACCGGTCGGACCGTACTTCAAGGGCGGCGTAAAGCCGATCACGATCCGTGTCAGCGATTTCGACCGTGCAGCACCAAGAGGAACCGGACATATCAAAGCAGGTCTGAACTATGCCATGAGCCTGCATGCGATCATGGATGCACACCGTCAGGGATTTGACGAGAACATGTATCTGGATCCGGCTACAAGAACCAAAGTAGAAGAGACAGGCGGAGCAAACTTCCTGTTCGTTACAAAAGACAACAAGGTCGTAACTCCGAAGTCAGACAGTATTCTGCCTTCTATCACACGCCGTTCTCTTGTTTATGTTGCAAAAGAATATCTGGGACTGGAAGTAGAAGAAAGAGAAGTTTACTTCGATGAAGTAAAAGATTTCGCAGAATGTGGACTTTGCGGAACAGCCGCTGTTATCTCACCGGTTGGAAAGATCGTAGATCACGGCAAAGAAATCTGCATGCCAAGCGGTATGACAGAGATGGGACCGGTTACCAAAAAACTGTATGAGACACTGACCGGTATCCAGATGGGTCGTCTGGAAGCACCGGAAGGATGGATTAAGGTAATCCGCTAACGGAAATTACATTTTGTTTACAAAAATTAGAAGATTTTAAGAACCGCTCTTTGTTATAGTAATAGCGAGGGGTGGTTCTTTTGGGTTGCCGCAGGCAGCACCGCGACAGGAGGACTGTATGAGAATTGTACTTGCATCCGCTTCGCCGAGAAGGCGTGAGCTTTTAGAACAGGCCGGGATCGATTTTGAGATACTGATCGGCAGTACCAGAGAATGTATCACAAAAGAAGAACCGGGAGAGATCGTTGAAGAACTGTCACTTGCAAAAGCAAAGGGAGTTGCAGAAGCCGTGACAGGAGATGCTGTGATCATCGGGGCAGATACGATCGTTGCCAAAGGAAACAAAGTACTTGGGAAACCAAAAGATGCCGAAGATGCACATCAGATGCTTGCCATGCTTCAGGGAGAGAAGCATCAGGTTTATACGGGCGTGACACTGTTACAGAAAAAAGGGGATGAAAGGATCATCCGGTCATTCCATGAAAGGACCGATGTCTTTATGACATCGATGAGTGATCAGGAGATCGAAGCGTACATTGCCACCGGGGAGCCGTTTGACAAGGCAGGCAGTTATGGAATACAGGGACGTGCAGGAATTTTCGTAGAAAGAATTGAAGGAGATTATTATAACGTGGTCGGACTTCCGATTTCCAGACTCTGCCGGGAACTGAAGAGCCTGGAAGCGGAGGATGACCGGAAAGAATGAAAGCAGGGTAACTGCACCGATGGCGGGCAGTTATAAAATATAGAAGTACGGGGGCAGAGAATTATGGCAAACCGCATTCTTGTGGTAGAGGATGATACGGCGATTTCAGAGCTGATCTGTATGAATCTGGAAGTGACCGGCTACGAAGTGGTTCCGGTTCTGGATGGCAATGAAGTTGAGGGAACACTGGAGAAAGAGGAGGATTTTGACCTGGCACTGCTGGATATTATGCTGCCGGGCAAAGACGGCTTTGAACTTCTCGGAGTTATGAAAAAATATGGCATACCGGTCATTTATATCACGGCTAAGGCAGATGTAAATTCCAAGATCAAGGGACTGAGATCGGGAGCAGAGGATTATATCGTCAAACCGTTTGAGGTTCTGGAGCTGCTGGTGCGTGTGGAAAAAGTGCTGGAGCGTACCGGAAAGCAAAAAGAGATCATACAGGTGAAAGATCTGGAGATCCATTTATCAGAGCATAAAGTGACCAGAAACGGGCAGACAGTCAGTCTGAAGCCGATGGAATATGATCTGCTGGTATTACTGGCAAAGAATAAAAATGTGGCATTTACCAGAGAACAGATGCTGAATGAAGTATGGGGCAGCAATTATCTGGGTGAGACAAGGACGATCGATGTACATATCGGACAGCTTCGCAGGAAACTGGATCTGTCGGATGTCATCAAGACCATTCCGAAGATCGGATATCGACTGGAGGAGTAGTATGAAGCTCTGGCAGAAAATATCTCTGCTCACGGCAGCGATTCTTTTGATCTCCATGGTAGTTTACGGTGGAATCACAGTGTATGAGACATCAAATTATAACATCAGGCAGACATCAAGTGCAGCGTCACGACAGGTGCGTGCGACCGCTTATGCACTGGGACAGAGTCTTGAAAATGCAGCTACGGAGGAGATGAGCGACACCGCAAGGAAAGCTTATCTCCAGTTTTTGCTGCGCAGATACAGCAGCAGAGATTACATGCTGCTTCAGGACTGGCAGCTTGCAGCTAATACCACGAATTTCGAGCTGACCGGAAACCGGCTTGAACAGTTTGATTCTTATGAGCCGGTGGCAGCTTTTCAGCAGAAAAACGGCAGACATCTGATGATCGTCGGACAGAAGATCCCGCTTTCAGACAGTAAAAATACATCGTATCAGCTTCTGCTGGTGCGGGATATTTCGGAAATTTATAACAATGTGCTGACGCAGATCGGCATGTTCCTGGTCATTTTGGGTGCAATCGTTGCGGTGGCGATCAATGCGGTGTTCTGGATGATACGAAGAATGTTAAAACCGCTGCGTGACTTAAGAGAGACAGCCGGTGCGATCAGCCAGGGACAGCTGGATCGCCGTGTACGTGTGCGTTCCAATGACGAGGTCGGGGCACTGAGCGTCTCTTTTAATCAGATGGCAGACCAGATAGAATGCCAGATGGAGGAGCTGGCACAGGTTTCTGAGCGAAGGAAACAGCTTCTTGGCAGTCTGGCACACGAGCTGAAAACGCCGATGACTTCCATCATCGGCTATTCGGATACGCTTCTGCATGTGAGGATCAACGAAGAACAGCAGAAAAAGGCACTGACGCACATCAACAATGAGTGTCGCCGTCTGGAGCGACTTTCCGGGAAGATGATGAATCTGCTGGAGCTTTACAACAACGAGACGATCCATATGGAGAAGCATCCGGTCAGCCAGCTGATCGGAAAAGTGGCGGAGCTTGAGAAGTATCATCTGAAAGAACAGGGGATCACACTGGAAACCAGGAGCGATGACACCGTTCTGCTCATGGACATGGATCTGATGGAGAGTCTTCTGGTGAATCTGATCGATAATGCCATGAAAGCTTCCAAAGAAGGTGATACCATTTATGTTGAAGCGGCCGGAACATGCATTCTGGTGGAAGACCACGGAAGAGGAATCCCGGCAGAAGAGATTCCGAAGATCACGGAGGCTTTTTATATGGTTGACAAATCCAGAAGCAAAAAAGCAGGTGGGATCGGGCTGGGGCTTGCACTTTGCACACAGATCGTGAAGCTTCATGGTGCAAAGATGGAGATCAAAAGCAAACCGGGCGTCGGTACGCAGATCCGGGTGATCTTTTCGGAAGAACAGTAAGGAGAAAAAATGAAAAGGGCAAAAAAAAGAATCTTACGAAGGATCGTATGGATCGGAATGATCCTGATGGCTGCAGGATTTCTGACCGGTTGTATGGAAACATCGGAAGATGACTGTATTGTAAAGGAAAAAGAGACAGAGACCGGAGACAGTATCCGTTCTTATTCTTCCGGCACAGAGGCAGTGGAGAATGTCAGCGTAGCAGAACAGGTACAGGCAGCGAGTCCCTGTATGCTGAGTGTGGAAGAAGGTAAGATTCATGTGGATCTTCAGGCGAGTGTTTATCTCCCGCAGGGAAACAGCATGAAGATCTACAAGGCAAAGACACGCTATTTCACACAGGAAGATATGAATGGCTGGATCCATATCCTGACGCAGGGACAGCCGCTGAAAAACGACAAGGGAGATACGATTTCCTGGCGGGCACAGCAGGAACTTAGCGGAATGGTGAAGATGACAGATCCGTATGCTTCCTGGGCGGCGGCAGGCAAGAAAGTGTATCAGTTTGAAATGCAGAATCTGCTGGAAGACGGCTACAAAGAATCCGGTGTTTCACTCAGAAGGGAAGAATGTGAATATGTACCGTGGAGCAGGGATGACAGCTGGCAAATTCTGCATACAAAGGTTGGAAGAAAACGGATGAGAAAAGAAGCAGATGCTCTGCTTCAGACTCTGGGACTTGCAGAAGAGTTTCATTTTATGCAGTCACGGGCGGTTTACTGTACGGAAGATTCTGTGAATGAAAATACCGGGGAAGAAACGGAAACAGGCGATACCGGAGCCTCGGAGCAGAAAATGGGCTGGAGGTTTTACTATACAAGGCAGGTGGACGAAGCACGGATCAACCAGAGCACAGACCACAGCCTGTCAGGGGATATCCTGTTCGGACTGGGCGGCAATCTGGATATGGCTTCCCCGGAAAACGAGGGAGAGGGATACGACGGAACAGGATCAGGGACGGAAAACTGGAAACCGAGCCGGGAAGCCGAAAGCTTTTATATTACCTTTGATGATGAAGGTCTTGCAGAAGTGACCTGGATCAACCCATGTATCGTAGAAGAAAATGAGGGCGGAGGAGTTTTCCTGCTTCCGTTTTCAGATATTCTGCAGGTCTTTCAGAAATCGATCACCAAACAGTATATTCTCGAGATGCTCTCCGGCAACGGTCTGGAGGTTTCCGCAACCATTCAGACGATCCGGCTTGGATACCGCAGGATTGAAACTGAAGGCAAAGACGGAAAAAAGAAAAAAGAGCAGCTCATCCCGGTCTGGGATTTTATCGGTACTTACAGCAGTCCGCAGACGGAACAGCTGCTGGCAGATGCGGATGATCTCTGGGTGCAGTGTTACCTGAGACAGGAACGGACAGACAGTCTGCTTACGATCAATGCAAACGACGGAACCATCGTAGACTGGGGAAATGAATTATAATTACGGTTCAGATTGCCTTGAGGGGAAAACTCTGTTATACTCTTACTATGATGCTAGGATTGTGGGAGTGCGACGCACGGAACAATTCGTAGGCATCATAGTTGGGGACTTTTGACACCAACATCCTTACTATCTAGGAAGTGAAAGAAGGAGAAATCGTATGCAAAAATATGGAGAAATCAAAGATCTTGTAAATGCTGTTCTGGAAAGTTATGATAAATATCCGGTCATTCAAAACATCGACTGCCGCAGCCGGATCAACAGTGAGAGTGTCAACGACCTTCTGGAAATGATTCGCAAGATCCTTTTTCCAGGCTATTTTGAGATAAAAAATCTTCGAAAAGATTCGATCGAATATCATGTTGGAGAACTTCTGGAAAACATAGAGTATAACTTGACCAAGCAGGTCATGATGGCACTGCCGCACAGCAGCAAGTACCGTGAGGCGGATAAAGAGACCTTGATGGAAAGTGCAAGAGAGATCACGCACCGTTTTCTGGAGAAGATCCCGAAGCTGCGAGATGTGCTGGCGACCGATGTCCAGGCAGGATACGAGGGCGATCCGGCTGCGTTTAACACCGATGAAGTCATCTTTTCTTATCCGGGTATGTATGCGATCACAGTCAACCGTATTGCACATGAACTCTATCTGCTCGGTGTGCCGTTGATCCCGCGTATGATGACCGAACATGCACACAGCCTGACCGGGATCGACATCCATCCGGGAGCATCGATCGGAGAATATTTTTTTATCGACCACGGTACCGGTGTTGTGGTCGGTGAGACCACGGTGATCGGAAAATATGTCAAGATTTATCAGGGTGTGACACTTGGTGCACTTTCCACCAGAGGAGGACAGAGTCTTCGCGGTGTGAAACGTCATCCGACCCTGGAAGACAACGTAACCGTATATTCCGGAGCATCGATCCTTGGCGGAGAGACCGTGATCGGCACCGGAGCGGTGATCGGAAGTAATGCATTTATCACATCTTCCGTACCGGCTCAGACGAGAGTCAGCATCAAAAATCCGGAACTGCAGTTTAAAGACCGCTCCAGAAAGGCATCTGAGCTTGGTCAGGAAGGATTCTTCAACCGCAAAGAAGAGGACTAAAGAAAAGGAGTAGTATCGTGAAGTTTTTTCATATAGCAGATACACACCTGGGAGCGATCCCGGATGCCGGTTTTGCGTGGAGTGAAGAACGCAGAAGCGAGATCTGGGAGAGCTTTCGCAGTGTTGTGGCAAAGGCAGATCGAGAGGAAGTGGATCTGCTGCTGATCGCAGGAGATCTGTTTCACAGACAGCCACTGATGCGCGAGCTCAAAGAAGTCAACTATCTGTTTTCCACGCTGAAAAAAACAAAAGTCGTGTTTATCATAGGAAACCATGATTACCTGAAAGTAGACTCGTACTATCTGGATTTTCCGTGGAGTGAGAATGTGACCTGCCTCCGGGGCAAGGAATGTGAAAGTGTCGTGTTTGAGGATCTGGATACGGAAGTGTATGGATTAAGTTACCATACAAGGGAGATCAAAGAGCCGAAATATAATGATCTGCAGCCGGAGAAAAAGGCCGGTTTTTCCATTCTGCTCGGGCACGGCGGAGATGCAAAGCATATTCCGATCGACCGCAAAAAGCTGCTTCTGTCGGGCTTTGACTATATTGCACTTGGACATATCCACAGACCAGAGATGATAGAGCCGGACCGTATGGCGTATGCCGGGGCGTTAGAGCCGATCGACCAGAATGATATCGGTCCTCATGGCTTTATTGAAGGGGAATATAACGAAGGCAAGCTGAGTATTTCGTTTGTGCCGTGGGCGTGCAGAGAGTATATCCCACTTGAGCTGGACACGAAAGAATGTCCGACCAACCTGGCATTTCAGGAGACAGTGCGGATGCGGATGGCAGCAAAGGGAATGCAGCATATTTATAAAGTGCTTCTGCAGGGATATCGTGATCCGGATATTGTATACGATCTGGATGCCTGCAGGAAGCTTGGAAATATCGTAAGCGTACAGGATGAGAGCGTTCCGGACTATGATTTTGAACGTCTTATGCGTGTCCATGCGGGCGATATTGCCGGAAGATACATCCAGACTCTGTATCATAAAGACATGAGTGATACAGAGAGAAAGGCATTGTATTACGGAATACATGCACTGCTGGAGATGAGAGGATAAAAGTACATGCGGATACTGGAATTAGAAATCATTAATTTTGGAAAATTTAACCACGAGACAGTCACATTTCATGATGGAATGAATCTGATCTATGGCGAGAATGAAATGGGAAAAACAACGCTTCATTCATTTATCCGCGGTATGTTTTTCGGGATTGAAAAGCAGAGAGGGCGGGCAGCCAGAAAAGATGAATACAGCATCAGGGAACCGTGGTTTCATGCAGGACAGTTTGCAGGTATCATGCGATTTGAGAGCGGCGGCAAAATCTTTCGTTTGGAGCGGAATTTTTACCGCAAGGAAAAGAGCGTCAGCCTGGTATGCGAGACAAACGGTGAAGTACTGTCCGTAGAAAAGGGCGATCTTCAGGTTCTGATGGAAGGCATGAATGAGGATGCTTTTCGCAATACCGTGTTTTTTAATCAGCAGTCTGCAGCGACGGACGAAGGTCTGGCAAGAGAACTGCGAAATTACATGACCAATCTGCAGAATTCCGGAGACGGTGAGATGAACGTCAGTGCGGCGATCAAGAGCCTGGAAAGCCAGAGACGGCATCTGGAATCCGAACAGAAGCGTCTGGATGCAGAACAGGCAGAAGAGCTGGAAAGCCAGCAGATGCGTCTGGAGTACGTGCGTCAGGAACTGCTGGAGCTGTCCGAAGAACAGAAACACTGTGAAGTCCAGATGGCACGCATCGCAAAAGAGCGGATCGCACTTCAGGCGAGACTGACAGAAAAAAAGAGAAGCCTGGAGAAAATGAAGCGGGAACTGGATATTCCGCTGGAAGAGAATGCCGGTAAAGATGAGATGGAGTCCTGGAAAATGCGAATGGAAGCAGGACAGGACAAACGCAGGATGCTGTGGCGTAACCAGGAGCTCTGGCTTTTAGGAGGCGGTGTGCTGGCACTGCTGGTTTGCATTCTTGTGCCGCATATCTGGATCAGTGCCCTTGTGCTTGCCGGATGGCTTGGGATTTCTGCCATTTTTGTATGGAAGATCTACCGCCGCCATCAGGAGGAGCAGGAGCGGCAGGAGCGTATCCAGAAACGGATGCAGGAGCGTATGAAAAAAGAGATCCAGGCCGAGCGGGAGCGTTCTGCAAAGCGTGAGAAGCTTCTGGAAGAAAAATACCATGAAGAAGATGAACTGGCTCAGCGTGAAAAAGAGCTGAACCTGGAATTTGAAAAGCAGATGTGGAATCAGGAACGCATCAGTGCGGAGAGCAAAGAAAAACAGGTTATTTTAAACAATCTGGAAGAGAGCCTCCAGGAATTGCAGGAAGAGAATGAGCAGAGCGGAAGTATCCAGGAAGAACTCGATGCGGTACGTCTGGCGATCATGACGATGAACCAGATCTCTGAGGATATTTACAAAGAATCTGCCGCACATCTGAATCAGAAAATCTCCGATATTTTAAGCCAGATCACAGAAGGACGTTATACCAGTGTATTTCTCGATGCAAACATGGAAGTACGTATCAATACGCCGAAAAAGCTGCTCTCCCTGGAACAGGTGAGCCGCGGCACGATGGAGCAGATCTACTTTGCACTGCGTATGGCGGTCGGTGAGATGTTCTGCCAGGATGAGACCATGCCGATCATACTGGACGATGCGTTTGTGATGTATGATGATAAGAGACTGAAACAGACACTGAAATGGCTCTATCACAGCAAAAGACAGGTGATATTGTTTACCTGCCATGGAAGAGAACAGAGGATTCTGGATGAGATAAAGCAGGAGAACTAAATTTTTGAATGTGCAAACGAACGAATTCCCCGAAGGCACGCACGGATATTTTTGTAAGTGTATGGAATGTATAAAAATGAGAGTATAGAAGTGTATAGAGTGCCGGACGAAAAAGGCAGAACCCGTGACACGCATCGTTTCCTGTTCGATTTGTGCCGTCTATGATCCGCCGTTCGCTGGAACTCGCAGCTACGCTGCTCAGACACCGCTCGGCGGCGGAAACTAGACACAAATCTTTTTACTTCACTCGGAAAAAGATAAAGACATAATTTTTATACAAACTGATCTAAAACGATATCATAGATAATGACCTGATGATTTGTGTTGTAATAACATAGATTATCAGGTTATTTTATATCAGATGTGCACAGAAGAATATGTCATGCGATGTATGATGTGCACCTTGCAGCAAGAAAGCCAGAAGCATTCTTGAACAAATATACAATAGAATTGTCCGACTTATTGTTGCAATTTTATAAAAATATTGGAAGTTGTTAGAAAAGTGTAAAATAAGAAGTTGCTTTCATTTATGGAGAAAAAGTAGTGCCCACACCTTGGTAGTATGAATCCTGTTTGCTCATGTGCAAATAAAATGCGTGATATTTGAGGTACATGTGGTATGTAAATAAGAACAGCCATAATGATTCGAAAACAAATCGTACTGACGATAGCAAGGCTTCCGTCGTGAGGTTTGCGATGTTTCCGCCCCCGAGCCGCTGTCTGAGCCTCGAAGAGGCGAGTTCAGGCAAAGGGCGGATAACACACGAGCGAACCGAACAGGAAACGAAGCGTGTCAGAAGATTGTTTTCGAACCATTATGGCGTTCTGTTTTCCAAAACTATTTCATTCTTAAATCACATCTGTTTGTGCAGGACAAACATTATGAATTGTGTTCTTTTAAGAATTTATTGATCCGGTCTAATGGGTTTAACAGACTGCTGATGGATGCATCATGATTCAGCGTATCAATGATGTAAGCGATATACTTGCTGAGGTCGCAGTTGATATAATATGGTTTCTGGAGCAGCTCCGGTGTCTGGTATACCAGGTTGGTTGTCAGAATGAAATCAAACATGCCGGCTTCATAAGCCTTGTCAAATTTCTCCATGCCGTTTGTGAACAGACCAAACGTAGAGCAGATAAATACACGGTTTGCTTTGCGTTTTTTCAGTTCTGCAGCGACTTCCAGAACACTTCCGCCGGAAGAGATCATATCGTCGATCACGATCATATCTTTGCCTTTCACATCAGAACCCAGGAACTCATGTGCAACGATCGGATTTGTACCGTTTATGATGGTAGCATAATCACGACGTTTGTAGAACATACCCATGTCGGTTCCCAGAACGTTTGCCATGTAGATAGCACGTCCCATACCACCTTCGTCCGGGCTGATGACCATCATGGTGTCTTTGTTCGGATGAAGATCCGGAACTGCACGGAACAGACCTTTGATAAACTGGTAAACCGGCTGAACCGTCTCAAAACCTTTCAGAGGGATTGCATTCTGCACACGCGGGTCGTGAGCATCAAAAGTAATGATATTGTCAACGCCCATGCGGACCAGTTCGTTCAGTGCCAGTGCACAGTCCAGAGATTCTCTTCCGGTACGTTTGTGCTGACGGCTCTCGTAAAGGAACGGCATGATGACATTGATACGTCTTGCTTTTCCGCCTACTGCTGCGATGATACGCTTCAGATCCTGGAAATGGTCATCCGGTGACATATGGTTTGTATATCCGCAGAGATTGTAGGTCATGCTGTAGTTACATACATCTACCAGAAGATAAAGATCTGCTCCGCGGACGGACTGACGGATCACGCCCTTTGCTTCACCTGAGCCAAATCTTGGCACTTCTGCGTTGATCAAATAAGAATCCCGTTCGTAACCCTGGAAAGAAAGGCTGTTCTTGTGTTCATGGTTCCGCTCCTGTCTCCATGAAACCAGATAGTCATTGACTTTTTTGCCCAGCTCTTTATGGCTGTCTAGTGCGATCAGCCCCAGTGGTCCTACCGGGATGGTTTCTATACATCGTTCTTTTGTTGTCTGCATTTTGTTGTTATCCTCCTACGCATACTTACTACATTTTAAATGAAAACCCAATCCTATACATACCTACTTTAACATAAAGTAAAGCAAAGTCAAGCCATTTTCAGCCCTGTTCACCAAGCTTTTTCATTAAGCGGATATCTTTGCCGATCAGTTTCCGCATTTTGAAATTACTGGAAATCCGCGAAAAGACACGCTCGGAATACAGATCCCGCAGAGATTCCAGAGAGAGATTGGTGGAAATGATCGTGGATTTCTTGTTCATCAGACGCTCATTAATACAAAGGAACAGCTGAGAAGCAACGAATGTATTCGTCATTTCCGTTCCGAGGTCGTCGATGATCAGCAGATCGCAGTCAAAAATGGCACTGTGCTGCTGCAAAACTTCATCTTCGGCATATTTTTTGCCGAACGTGGCCGTTGAGAGCACTTCAAACAGGTCAAAAGACGTAAAATAAATGACAGAATGTGCACTTTCAAGCAGTTCCTTGGCAATGCAGTGCGTCAGAAAGGTTTTGCCGACGCCTGTCGCACCGTAAAAGAGCAGATTGTCGTGTTCCATATCAAAATTCTGTACAAAGTGCAGGCATTCATCGACGATTTTCTGGATGTTCTCGCGGGCATTTCTGCCGGTCACGCGGTCTTTCATCGTTTCTGGATAATAATGGAAGCAGAAATGGTCAAAATTTTCCGTTTCCAGGATTGAAGTCAGGTTTGACTGGGTGTAAAGCAGGTTGATCGCTGCCTGGCGGAAACAGTGACATTTCTCATTTCCGATATAGCCGGTGTCTTTGCAGTCCGGGCAGGAATAATGCATTTCCAGAAAATCTTCCGGGAATCCGGCATTTTTCAGCAAAGCTTTGCGGTGGATACCGTATACGGCAATCTCTGTTTTCAGGTCATCGATCGAAGCAGCCTCCCCTTCCAGAAGGCGGCGGGCACATTTCATGCTTAAAGAAGCGATTTCTCCATTGATCTGTGAAAGCTCCGGCAGTTCCTTTTCTGCAAGGGCGATGCGTGCCTCCTGATCCCGGCGGTTCTGAAGCTGTTTTTTGTTGTATTCGCGGATGATCGTATCGTATTGTGTGTTCGTCAGTGCCATGGCAGTCCTCCTACTGGTTCAGCAGCGATTCCAGATGATCAAAATCATAGTCACGCTGCGAGAAATTGTTGAATTTGCTTCCGGAAGTCACGGCAGGACGCTGTTTCGATGCCGCTTTTCCCGTCTTCTGATGTTTCTGGTCAAGTTCCCGGATTTCATTCAGATGGTGGATACCGCTTGCGTGCCAGCTTTCCAGGATTTTGTTGGCATACTGGAAACTCGGGTTCTGCGTCTGGGTCAGTGTGCGGCTGCACGCCTCCAGAATGATATCCGAAGTAAAATGCAGGTCATCAAACCAGTGGTCGATCATCTGCACTTCCGGTTTGCCGGGACCCCGGTCGCGGATGCCGAAAGCATTTAACACAGAATAATATTTCTGGCTGTACTGAGACTGGCGTTCCTTTGCCTGCCCGGCATTTGTGATGCCTTCCTCTGCCCATGCCAGAGCTACTTTATCTATGTAATGAAAACTTTTCGTTCCCCGTGAAATACAGTACTCGATCAGATATTCGATCAGCTCAAAATTAAAATGCAGCGAGTCATAATAATATAAAATAGAAGACATTTCAGTCGGCGAAAGACTGTGACCGAGGTAAGATTCTGCGATCAGCAGGAGTTGCTTGATATCCTGTTCTCCCTGAAGGGCAGCCATACGGTCTCTGGAAATCTTCAATTTTGGAGAAAGGACCTTTGCTTCCGTGGAATCATTCGGTTCGGAAGCCACTTTTTTTGTTGCATTTTTGGAAACGGGTGCCTTTACAGATGCAGGGAGCACTCCGGAAGAGACAGAAGCAGCAGCCTGCTGCACGCTCTCCGGCTTTCGAACTTCCAGAAAGACCAGATCGCTGATGCTGCCGTCCTGGTCAAATGCCAGGTCGATCAGTCCCTGGTCTGCCCAGTACTGCAGGCCGCGGTAGATATCCCGCTCAGTATAATCAAAAAGTTCCGCAATGGATTCCAGAGGAATACTGCCATAGTCCGCCGCATGACGCAGCAGACAGAGATAGAGCTTGACGTATTCTCCGCCGGCCTGTGGCATATAGTAATCGATAAAATAGTTGGATACGGCAGTCATGTTGTTGGAAAACGGATGATGTAAACGTATATTTTTCATAAGGTAACTCCCCTCCTGTGGAGCAATTCGCAGGCATCGGTTGAGGAAAAAAGGCTTTTCCCCGACATTTCTGTCCACTAGTATAGCATAAAAGAGATGCATTGAGAATAAGGGAAATAAGGGCAGAAAAATCCACATGTTCTGCAAAAAAAGAATGTGCAGAAACATGTGGATCAAAGGAATCAAGACCGGAAAACCGTGTGCAGATTTTATTCTCCGAGCAGTTTCTCACCGATCTTGACAACATCGCCGGCACCCATGGTGATCAGGACATCACCCGGCTTGCAGTTTTCGAGCAGACAGGTTTCAATCTTGTCGAAGGAGTCGAAATAATCCGCACAGCCGCCAAGAGCGTTCACTTTCTCTGCCAGCATGGATGAGCTGATGCCGAGGGTATCCGTTTCTCTGGCAGCATAGATATCAGCCAGAACGACATGGTCGGCAAGGGTCAGAGCTTTTGCAAAGTCATCCATCAGAGCTTTTGTCCTTGTATAAGTATGCGGCTGGAATACGCACCACAGCTTTTTGTGCGGATAGTTGTGTGCAGCGTGGAGTGTAGCTTCGATCTCAGTCGGATGGTGAGCATAGTCATCGATAATCGTTACGCCGCCGATCTCGCCTTTTTTCTCGAAACGACGTTTGGTGCCGCCGAATTTCTCAAGACCGATACGGGTATGTTCCATGGAAACGCCCATCTGATCGGCCAGGGCGATGGAAGCCAGAGCATTGCTGACATTGTGGATACCAGGAACGTGCAGCACAAAATGACCGAGCAGGGTATCTCCTTTATAGCAGTCAAAGGACGGATGTGCGAATTCGTCAAACGTAATATTGGAAGCATAATAATCGCTGGAAGCGTCCATACCGTAGGTTACGATCTTGCAGGTCAGTCCTTTTGTCAGCTGATCCAGGTGTTCAATCTCACTGTTGACGATCAATGTGCCGTCGTCCGGCAGCAGCTGGGCAAATTTGCGGAAAGAATAGCGGATATCATCAAGATCCTTGAAGAAATCCAGATGATCCGCATCGATATTTAAGATCACGCTGATCTTCGGGAAGAAATGAAGAAAACTGTTCGTGTACTCACAGGCCTCGGTCAGGAACGTGTCATGACCGCCGACACGGATATTGCCGCCGATCGCATCGAGGATACCGCCGACCGAGATGGTCGGGTCCATATCTGCTTCCAGGAAAATGTAGGAAGCCATGGAGGTGGTTGTCGTTTTGCCGTGCGTTCCGGAAATGGCAACCGGCGTTTTGAAGTTGTGCATCATCTGGCCGAGCAGTTCGGCACGGGAGAGCATCGGGATCTGTTTTGCTACCGCAGCGGCATATTCCGGATTGTCCGGGTGGATGGCGGCTGTGTAGACCACCAGATCCGGTGTGTCATCCAGGTTGGAAGCACGCTGACCGTAGTAGAGAATGGCTCCTTCGGCTTCCAGCTGCTTTGTGAGCTCGGATTCGTGGGCATCGGAGCCGGATACTTTGAAATGCTGCTTCAATAATATAGAAGCAAGCCCGCTCATGCTGATGCCGCCGATGCCGATGAAATGTATATGCATTGGTTTCTTGAAATCTATCTGATACATAGTTGTAGTCTCCTTTGTTGTTAAAGTCTGATTTTAGTATAAACTTTTTTTTGGAAAAAAGAAAGAGCTTATTGGAAATCCGGCATAACTTTTACCGTGTTTTTAGGCAGATAATTCAAAGAGTTTTCGCAGAAAAATCGACATAATGCAATTATAATAAAAAACAGGAAAATTTTTTCAAAAATTTGTAAAAAATGTTCACTATTTAAGAAACCTGTGATATAATAAAAAATACAACATAGATGATGCATTTCAGGCATCATGGGAACGGGAAAATGGTTCCTGATGTGAAAATAATATTAAGAGGTGATAGCGTGATTAAAAAAGAAATGATAGCCATGCTGCTTGCCGGAGGACAGGGAAGCCGTCTCGGTGTCCTGACTTCAAAAGTGGCAAAGCCGGCGGTAGCATTCGGCGGCAAATATCGTATTATTGATTTTCCGTTGAGTAACTGTATCAATTCCGGTGTGGACACAGTCGGAGTCCTGACACAGTATCAGCCGCTGAGACTGAACACTCATATCGGGATCGGTATTCCGTGGGATCTTGACCGCAATGTCGGCGGCGTTACCGTACTTCCGCCTTATGAAAAGAGTTCAAAGACAGAATGGTACACAGGTACAGCAAATGCCATTTACCAGAACTTGAATTATATGGAAACTTACAATCCGGAGTATGTCCTGATCCTGTCAGGTGACCATATTTATAAGATGGACTACGAAGTAATGCTTGATTTCCATAAAGCAACCAACGCAGATGTAACGATTGCAGTTATGCCTGTTCCTATGGAAGAAGCAAGCCGTTTTGGTATCGTTGTCACAGACGAAAACAACGTCATTACAGATTTCCAGGAAAAACCGGCAGAGCCAAAGAGTAATCTTGCATCCATGGGTATCTATATTTTCTCATGGAAAGCATTGAGAGAATCTTTGATCGCACTGAAAGACCAGAGCAACTGTGACTTCGGCAAGCACATCATCCCATGGCTCAAAGAGCGTGGAGACCGCATGGCTGCCTACGAGTTCAACGGTTACTGGAAAGACGTTGGAACACTTGGTTCTTACTGGGAAGCAAATATGGAACTGATTGATATCATTCCGGAGTTCAATCTTTACGAAGAGTTCTGGAAGATTTATACATCCAGCGAGATCATTGCACCGCAGTATATTTCAGCAGATGCAAAAGTGGATAAATGTATCGTCGGAGACGGTACCGAGATTTACGGTGAAGTACATAATTCTGTGATCGGACCTGGCGTTACGATCAAAAAAGGTGCGGTTGTGCGTGATTCTATTATTATGCGAGGCACGACGATCGGCGAGAACGTAATGGTAGACCGAAGCATTATTGCAGAAGGTGTTACGGTTGGCAATGACGTAGAGATCGGTATCGGAGAAGAAGCACCGAACAAGTTCAAACCTGCTGTATATGCCTTCGGACTGGCTGTTATCGGCGAGAAATCCGTCATCCCTGCCGGTGTTAAGATAGGAAAGAATACAGCGATTTCAGGAATTACCACAGCAGAAGATTATCCAAATGGTATTTTGGAGAGCGGTGAATCTATTATAAAGGAAGGTGATATGGCATGAGAGCAGTAGGTATTATTTTAGCAGGCGGAAATAACCACCGGATGAGAGAGTTATCCCAGAAGCGTGCGATTGCTGCCATGCCGATCGCGGGTGGTTTCCGTGCAATCGACTTTGCACTGAGCAACATGACGAATTCTTCCATCCAGAAAGTTGCAGTGCTGACACAGTACAATGCAAGATCCTTAAACGAGCATCTGAGTTCTTCCAAATGGTGGGATTTCGGACGTAAACAGGGAGGTCTGTTTGTATTTACACCGACCACAACTGCAGACAACAGTTTCTGGTACCGCGGTACGGCAGATGCGATCGCACAGAATCTGGATTTCCTGAAGAAATGCCATGAGCCGTATGTGATCATTGCTTCTGGTGATGGTGTATACAAGCTGGATTACAACAAAGTGCTGGAATATCATATCGAGAAAAAAGCAGATATCACCGTGGTATGTAAAGACCTTCCAAGAGGAGAAGACGCAACAAGATTCGGTGTTATCAAAATGAATGAAGACAGCCGGATCGAAGAATTCGAAGAGAAACCGATGGTAAGCAATTCCAACTGCATTTCTACCGGTATCTATGTGATTCGAAGAAGACAGCTGATCGAGCTGATCGAGCGGTGTGCACTGGAAGACCGCCACGATTTTGTAAAAGACATCCTGATCCGTTACAAAAATCTGAAACGTATCTATGGATATAAGATCAAAGATTACTGGAGCAATATTGCATCCGTAGACTCTTATTATAAAACAAATATGGATTTCCTGAAACCGGAAGTACGTGATTATTTCTTCCATCAGTATCCGAATATTTATTCAAAAGTAGATGACAATCCGCCGGCAAAATACAACCCGGGTTGTGAAGTGAAAAACAGCCTTGTTTCAAACGGCTGTATTATCAATGGTTATGTGGAGAATTCTGTTCTGTTTAAGAAAGTTTTCGTCGGAGAAAACTGCGTGATCAAGAATTCGATTATTTTGAACGATGTCTATCTTGGAGACAACACACACATCGAGAACTGTATCGTAGAGAGCCGTGATACGATCCGTGCCAATTCTTACCATGTCGGCGAGGACGGCGTCAAGATCGTGATCGAGAAAAACGAGAGATATGTGCTGTAAGGTATTCTTTAGTTTAGCAAAAACAGGTGTGGGGACCGGATATCCGGTTTAAACACGATATAATAAAATGGGGACGAAAAGTGCTTTTATCCGATAGCTGATACCGGATGGAAGCATTTTTTTCACAATTATATCACAATTCTTGCGTAAACTTGAAAAAAATAAAAGATGCAAAAATGACGAAAACAGGGGGAACAGGGAAAAATCTGAAATCAGGAAAGGGGAGTATATCCGTGAACAAAAATGTCATATTATTGATCGAAGATGAAGAAAAATTATCCAGGACACTTGCAGAATATCTGGAGTTGAACGGATACCGTGTACTGCGGGCACTGAACGGACTGGAAGGGCTGTCGATGTTTTATGACCATATGCATGAAGTGGATCTGATCCTGCTGGATATCATGCTGCCGGGTATGGATGGCAGTGAGATCCTCAAGGAGATTCGCAAAAAATCCAATGCACCGGTGATCATGGTGACAGCAAGGGACTCGATCCACGATCAGCTTCTGAACTTTGCAAACGGGGCGGATGATTATATCACGAAACCTTATGCATTGGCGATCGTCAAGGTTCATATTGAGGCAATCCTGAAACGTGCCGGAAAACAGAAAGAGAGGGTGGAAGTCGGACACATCGCGGTGGAGCCGGATACCTGGAGAGTGTATGTGGATGAAAAGGCGATCGAGACAACACCGAAAGAGTATGAACTTTTAAGTTATCTGATCAAGAATAAAAATGTCGTTATGACAAGGGACAGCATCCTGGAATCGGTATGGGGATATGATTACAGCGGAGATACGCGTACGGTGGATACTCTGGTAAAACAGCTTCGCAGGAAGATTGCACCGTATGGAAGTTATATACGTTCGGTGTATGGTGTCGGTTATATATTTGAAGGAGAGGAAAATGAAACAGCAGAAGCTTAGGGCAAGTATGCTATTGATGGAGCTGATGTTTCTTCTGATCGTGGTCGGAGGAAGTGTGCTTCTTTATAATATGTTTGCACCGGCTTATTACCGGCATCAGAAGAGCCGGGTGATCGAAAAAGCATACGAAGAAGTAAAACGCATGGATCTGTCAGGGATCGGCGATGAAGAGATGGAAACATTCAAAAGCTATGAAGGGCAGAATCTGACATTTACCATAGCAAATAAAGAGATGGATCCGGTTTATACAACCGGATCTTCACAGGATAATTTATATCAGGAAGAAAGACAGGTGCATCGCAATATTGTTGTATACCGCAAATTTTTTGAAAAAGATCCAAAAGTACAGTTCTGGAATGCAAGAGGAAAAGAAACGTTATGGTTATTTGGAAGGCTGAAACAGGGCGATGAGCGTTATTTTGTGTGTGTGAAAGAAAATGTACAGAAAGTCTACAGTGCCCTGTTCTATACCGAAAAATTTTTACTGCTCGTGGTTGTTTTTTCCCTTCTGAGCGGTTGTGCATTTATGTACTGGCAGTCGCGAAGGATTGCAAAGCCGATCGAAGAACTTTCCGGTGTTTCGCAGAAACTGACTGAGCGTGATTTTTCCGTGCGGGCAAAAGATTACGGAACGCATCAGGAGATCAGTGTTCTGGCACATAATTTCAATACGATGGCAGATGAGATTCAGGATTATATCCAGAAACTGGAAAGCAGCAAGGATGCACTGGAGCGTTTCAATAAAATGCGGAACGATTTCACGGCAAATATCACACATGAGCTGAAGACACCGCTGGCGGTCATTTCCGGACAGATCGAGCTTTTGCAGGCGATGGGAGATAAGGTGGATCAGGATTATTATTTCTCGTCGATCCGTGAAGAAGTGCAGAAGATGAGTGATATGGTTGGAAATCTGCTGAGTATTTCTTCTATGGAGCATGAATTGGAAAATGTGGAGAAGCAACGTCTGAATTTATCAGAAACAGTAGAATATATGATGTTGAAATACGATGCACTGTTTCACAAAAAGAATCTGAAGATCGCAAGCGAGATCGAAAAGGACTGCAGGATCCTCGGAAACCGTGAATACATTGAGCAGGCAGCGGGAAACTATATCATGAATGCTTTTGCACATTGCGGCGAGGGAAGGCACATGAAAATTTCTCTGGCAAAGAAAGACGGAAAAGCGGTTTTTGGTGTTTATAACGACAGTGAGCCGCTCACGGACGAAGAAAAAAGAAAAATCTGGGAAAAATATTACCAGGGAGAAGAACAGGCAGGGCACAGCGGACTCGGACTTCATATTGTAAAGACTGTGGTCACGATGCAGGGCGGAGAATATGGTGTGGAGAATGAGAAAACAGGGGTAAGGTTCTGGTTTTCCTTCCCACTTGTGTAAAAAATGTGAAATTCGAAGACAGACTTGAAAAAAGAGCAGATTTAGAGTATGATGTGCTGGTAAAAAGAAAAGAAACAAAACAGGTAAAAAGCCCGGCTTTTGAAAGTGGGATACCCCCACAGAAAAAGGCGGGCAAAATTGTCGTTGGAGGTAAGGATATGTATATAATCGCAGGACTTGGAAATCCTGGCAAACAGTATGCACAGACCAGACATAATGTCGGGTTTGACACGATAGATATATTAGCAGACAAGTATAATATCAGCGTGGATACAAAAAAACACAAAGCACTCTGCGGAAAAGGCATGATCGAAGGTCAGAAAGTGGTGCTTGCCAAACCGCAGACTTTTATGAACTTGAGCGGCGAGAGTGTGCGGGAACTGGTTGATTTCTATAAGATCGATCCGGAAGAAGAACTGATCGTCATTTACGATGACATCAGCCTGGAGCCGGGACAGCTCCGCATCCGTCCAAAAGGAAGTGCCGGCGGCCACAATGGCATCAAAAACATCATCGCACATCTTGGCACCCAGGTTTTTAAACGGGTGAAGGTCGGAGTCGGTGAGAAACCAAAAGGATATGATCTGGCAGACTATGTGCTGAGTCGTTTTCCAAAGGATGAAAGAGTGCTGATGGAGGAAGCCTTTGAGCGGGCCGGAGAAGCAGCCGTCTGCATGATGAATGACACCATGGAACATGCGATGAACCAGTTTAACAAGAAGACAGAGAAATAGACAGGCGTTTGAATGGGAGGTAGCGGACGGATGAGAGCTTTTACAGAACCGCTTCAGGAGCTTGAAGAATTTCAGAAAATACAGCAGGCACTGAAAAAGCAGTCAATCCAGGTGACAGGATGTATCGATGCCCAGAAAGCACACTTTATCTATGCAGCAGGGGCGGCAAAAAAGAAACTGATCGTCACATACAGTGAACTGCGTGCAAAAGAACTGTGTGAAAATTATCGCCTGTTTGATAAAAATGTGCTGTTTTACCCGGCAAAAGATCTGATCTTTTACAGTGCCGATGTGCAGAGCAATCTTCTGGTACAGCAGCGGATCCGTGTACTGCAGAAACTGATGGAAGAAGAGGAAGTGACCATCGTCACGACCATGGGCGGCATCATGGATCATCTTCTGCCGCCGGAAGTCTTTCAAAAGCAGGTCGAGACGGTAGAGAGCGATTCGGAATTTGACATGGAGCTCTGGAAAAAGAAACTGACAGCCATGGGCTATGAGCGGGTGGGACAGGTCGAAGGAAGCGGACAGTTTGCCGTGCGAGGCGGTATTCTCGACATTTTTCCGTTGACCGAAGAAAATCCGGTCCGCATCGAGCTGTGGGGCGATGAGATTGACTCCATCCGCAGTTTTGATGTGGAAAGCCAGCGTTCCATTGAAAATCTGGACCGAATCCGCATTTATCCGGCGGGCGAATTTATTGCTGATGACGGGCGGATCAAAAAAGGGCTTGCGGTGCTGGAAAAAGAGGCGAAAAGGCTTGCAGATCAGTTCTTTCAGGAACGGAAAACAGAAGAATCGGCACGCCTGAAAGCTTTTGCAGAAGAAGTAAAACAGAGTCTGACGCAGTGGAAGCAGATGTCTGTGCTCGATGGTCTGGCTCCTTATTTTTATGACCGGATGGTTTCGTTTGCGGAATATTTTCCGAAAGAGGCACTGGTGGTGTTAGATGAGCCGAACCGCCTCTGGGAGGAAGCACAGGCGATCGAAAAGGAGTTCCGGGAGAGCATGACAAACCGACTGGAAAAAGGGTATGTGCTGCCGGGACAGATGAACCTGCTCTGTGAGAGCCAGATGGCATCCGAAAAATTGCAGAAACATCGCTGCATGGGGCTGTGTATGCTGGAGGCGGCAGGACCACAGTGGCATTTTGCGGAGCATTTCAGCATCGATGTACGCAGTGTCAATACCTACAACAACAGCTTTGAACTTCTGGTGAAGGATCTGCAGCAGTGGAAGAAAAAGGGAGAACGCGTGATCCTGCTGTGTGCATCCAGAACCAGGGCGAAACGTCTGGCAGAGGACCTTCGTGATCATGAACTGCGGGCATTTTATTCGGAAGATGCCGACCGCATCGTACAGCGAGGCGAGATCATGCTGCTTTACGGAAGTGCCCACCGCGGGTATGAATATCCGCTGATCAAGTTCCTGGTGATCTCGGAGAGCGATATTTTCGGCAAAGAAAAGAAAAAACGCAAAAAGATCAGACATTACGAAGGTAAGACGATCCACAGTTTTTCAGAGCTTTCTGTTGGCGATTACGTGGTGCATGAAAACCACGGACTCGGCATTTACCGCGGGATTGAAAAAATAGAAGTCGATAAAGTCACAAAAGATTACATGAAGGTGGAGTATGCCGGCGGAAGCAACCTTTATGTGCCGGCAACGCAGCTCGATGTCATCCAGAAATATGCAGATTCGCAGGCAAAACGCCCGAAACTGAATAAACTGGGGACGCAGGAGTGGGGGCGTACCAAGACAAAAGTACGCAGTGCGGTCAAAAACATCGCAAAAGATCTGGTGCAGCTCTATGCGGCGAGACAGCGGGAAGAGGGATTCTGCTATGGAGAGGACACGATCTGGCAGAAAGAGTTCGAAGAGACGTTTCCGTTTGATGAGACGGACGATCAGCTGGAGGCGATCGAAGCGGTGAAACACGATATGGAGAGCAATAAGATCATGGATCGCCTGATCTGCGGCGATGTCGGATATGGCAAGACGGAAGTGGCGATCCGTGCGGCGTTCAAGGCGGCACAGGAGAGCAAACAGGTGGTATTTCTGGTGCCGACGACCATCCTTGCCCAGCAGCATTATAATAATTTCGTCCAGAGGATGAAAGATTATCCGGTGCGTGTGGATCTGCTCTGCCGTTTCCGCACGGCAGCAGAACAGAAAAAAACGCTGGAAGATCTCAAAAAGGGACTGGTTGACATTGTGATCGGCACGCATCGGGTGCTCTCAAAAGATGTGCAGTTCAAAGATCTCGGTCTTCTGATCATCGACGAGGAGCAGCGTTTCGGTGTCACGCACAAAGAAAAGATCAAAAAGCTGCGGGAAAACATCGATGTGCTGACCCTGACGGCAACGCCGATCCCACGGACGCTGCATATGAGCCTGGTTGGGATCCGCGATATGAGCGTTCTGGAGGAAGCACCGATGGAGCGTGTGCCGATCCAGACATATGTCATGGAATACAACGAAGAGATGGTGCGGGAAGCGATCAGCCGGGAACTGGCACGGGGCGGACAGGTCTACTATGTCTATAATCGTGTCAACACGATCGTAGAGACGGCAAATAAGATCGCATCGCTTGTGCCGGAGGCCAGAGTGGCATTTGCACATGGGCAGATGAAAGAGCGTGAACTGGAAAAGATCATGTATGACTTTATCAATGGTGAGATTGATGTGCTGGTATCCACGACGATCATAGAGACCGGACTGGATATTTCCAATGTCAACACGATGATCATTCATGACGCGGATAATCTTGGCCTGTCGCAGCTTTATCAGCTCCGCGGGCGTGTCGGACGTTCGAACCGGACGGCGTATGCCTTTCTGATGTACCGCAGAAACAAAATGCTGCGGGAAGTGGCGGAAAAACGTCTCCATGCGATCCGGGAATTTACCGATCTTGGCAGTGGCTTCAAGATCGCCATGCGTGATCTTGAGATCCGTGGTGCCGGCAATCTCCTCGGGGCAGAGCAGCACGGCCATATGGAGGCAGTCGGCTACGATCTTTACTGCAAAATGCTCAACGAGTCCGTAAAAGAACTCAAAGGTGAGACGCAGCCGGAAGAAGAATTTGATACCGTCATCGATCTGGATATTGATGCTTTTATCCCGGAACGTTATATTAAGAATGAATTCCAGAAGCTGGATGTCTATAAACGCATCGCCACAATCGAGAGCGAAGAAGAATACGATGATATGCTCGAAGAACTGATGGATCGTTTCGGAGAGCCGCCAAAAGCGGTGCAGAACCTGCTTGCTGTGGCAAATTTAAAAGCGATGGCACACCGGGCATGGCTGACCGAGATCGCACAGAAAGGCGACCAGATCCGCTTTACCATGTTTGAGCGGGCAAAGGCAGATCCGGCAGGGATCGAGCTTCTGGTAAAAGAGAGCAAAGGGAAAATGAAATTTGTCATAGATACCAATCCTTACTTTATTTATATGAAGCCGCGTAAAAACGGAAAAGATAATGAGGATGTGCTGACACTGGTACGCAGCCTAACGGAAAAGATGATAAAAAATCTGGCATGTGATGTATGATAAGCTCCTTGAAATAAGAATGTCAGGAATACTTTAGAATATCGGATGGCAATTGACGTACCGGGTGAAAAAGGATATAATAGCAGACAGTATGGTGCCTGAAAGAGGATTTTTTGCGGCCGGATGCCGGAGGTATTCTTGAATGAATGGCACCAGTTGATCAGGAGGAAAAGACAGTGAAAAAAACAATGAAAAACAGACTGGCAGTCGCAGGACTGTGCTTTACGCTGACAGCAGGGATGCTGACCGGATGCAGTGGAAATTCAGGCAAGGCGATCATTACATTAGACGGACAGAAAACAGAATATGCAGTGGCAAATATCATGCTTCGTTACAGCCAGGCACAGATGCAGGCATTTTACGGAGCTTATCTTGGAGATAATCTGTGGTCACAGTACGGCGATTCCACAAAGAGCACGATGATGGATACCCTCAAACAGATGCTGATCCTCGAACAGCATCAGGACGAGTATAATGTGAGCCTGACAGACGATGACAAAAAGAAGATCGATGAAGCTGCACAGCAGTTTATGGATGACAACGACCAGGCAACCCTGAAATCCATGGGTGCGACAAAAGAACGTGTGGCACGTGTTCTGGAACTGTACACGATCCGCAATAAAATGTCAAATGCGATCGTTGCAGATGTTGATACCAACGTAACTGATGACGAAGCAGCCCAGAAAACGATCAATTACGTGGTATTTGGCACTGCAGATACGACCGATTCGGATGGCAATAAAGTGGTACTGACGGATGATGAGAAAGCAGCTTTGCTTGCAAATGCACAGAAAGTACGTGATGCAGCAGCAGGCGGCAAGAGCATGGAAGATGCAGTCAAAGATGTCGATGACACCAAGACCGTGAGCAGCACCTCTTATGGTGATAATGATGAAAGTTACACCCTGGATGAAGCGATCCGCAATGCGGCAGATAAACTGAAAGACGGAGAAGTGGCAGATGAAGTGATCACCACAGATGCAGGATATTATGTCATCCAGATGAAAGCAACCTATGATCCGGATGCAACTGCAAGCAAAAAAGAACGGATCATCAACGAAAGAAAGAGCAGCAAATTCAGCGAAGTCTACGATGCATGGCAAAGTGCAGCAGACTACACACAGGATGATGCTCTGTTAAAAGAGATCACCTTCCATGATATTTACCAGATGGCAACCGAGGCTCAGAGCGAGACCGGAACGGAAAGTACAGAAAGTACCGAAGATGCCGGAAGCACAGAGGCAACCGAGGCTGCAAGTGAGACAGAGAGTGCAGCTGCAACAGAATAATTATCATGCTGGACGTAAAAAGGCAGAGCACGTGACACGCATCGTTTCCTGTTCGGTTTGTGCCGTCTATGATCCGCCGTTCGCTGGAACTCGCAGCTTCGCTGCTCAGACACCGCTCGGCGGCGGAAACTAGACACAAACCTCACGACGGAACCTTGCTACCGTCACTGTGCAGCTGCCTTTTTTCTGTCCAGCATATACATTTCTCAGGCTTTCAAAATTACCGCAAGATGTAAGGATTTACTTTCTGATGTTATGACGTCCTGCCTATTTTGCATTATTTGTTTACTGAATATTTTGAAACGTACGGAATATTATAGTAAGTTCGCCTCGAAAACCTTGACGTAGTGTGGGTTTTATTGTATGATAATACTGAATATTTTCAGTGATGCGAATCGAAAAATCGTATTACTGAACAACTTGGGGAGATTTCGGAGGGGAATATCCCTACTTTTAGTCAGTTAAGGAGGAAAAGTATGAGAAGAAAAAGCAGCAAACAGTTGTTTTCTGTGCTGATGGCAACCGCTATGGTTATGTCCGGCTTCAGTGTTCCGGTCATGGCATCACCGGTTGACGACGCTATGGTACAGTCTGCTCTGGCAGAAGCCGGCGTAGAGACATCTGAAAGCAGAGAGATCAATTTCAACAAAGGCTGGAAGTTCCACTTTGGAGATGTAACCGGTGCAGAAACAAAGGATTACGATGATTCCAAGGCAGATGAATGGGGAGACTTAAATCTTCCGCACGACTTCAGTATCGCACAGAAGCCGTCCAACTCCAACGAAGCAGAGTCCGGATTCATGCCGGGTGGTACAGGATGGTACCGCAAGAGCTTTACCCTGCCGAGTGATTACGCAGGCAAGAGTGTTGTCCTGAACTTTGACGGATCTTATAATCATACATATGTATATGTAAATGGCACAAAAGTAGGCGAAAACCATTATGGATATAATGATTTCGCATTTGATATTTCAAAATACCTGACCTGCGACGGCACCACAGAGAACGTGATCAGCGTAAAAGTGGTACATCAGACTCCGTCCAGCCGCTGGTATTCAGGATCCGGTATCTACCGTGACGTAGAGCTAATCGTTACCGATGCCGTTCATGTTTCCAGAAACGGCACATACGTGACTACACCAAATCTGGCGACAGAAAAAGACGGCGATGTTACCGTTAAAGTACAGACCGATGTCCAGAATGACAGCAGTGCACAGGCAGCAGCCCAGATCCGCACAACAGTCCTGGATGCAGAGGGCAAAGCAGTTTCCAAGGCAGTAACCACAGATGTGACACTGGCAGCAAACAGCACAGCAGAAAAAGAACAGACCCTGAAAGTAAACAAACCGGCACTGTGGAGCACAGAAAATCCGAACCTGTACTATGTACAGACCGAAGTTCTGGTTGGCGGCAAAGTGAAGGACACTTACAAGACAACCTACGGTTTCCGTTACATCAATTTTGATGCAAACACCGGTTTCAGTCTGAATGGCAAAAATGTAAAACTCAAAGGTGTATGTATGCACCATGACCAGGGTGCACTCGGAGCCGCATCAGAACGTGATGCAGTATACCGTCAGGTTGAAAAGCTCAAAGAAATGGGATGTAATGCGATCCGTACCTCTCACAACACACCGTCTTCTGTACTGCTTGAAGCATGCAACGAGCTGGGTATGATGGTTATGGATGAGACGTTTGACGGATGGGCATTCCCGAAAAACGGCAACAGCCAGGACTTCAGCACACACTTCAACCAGACCATCAGTGCAGACAACAAGCTGCTTGGTGCAACGACAGGCGACACCTGGTATAAATTCATTCTGGAATCAAATATCGAGCGTGACAAAAACGATCCGTCCGTTATCATCTGGGATATCGGAAATGAGCTGAACTTCGGTGTTACCGATTCCAGCCAGTACGAGCAGTACGCAAAGAACATGAAGAGCTACATCGAAGCAATCGATAAGACAAGACCGATCACAGTTGGTGATAACAATCCAAATGGTCTTCAGAATGCCAATACACAGGAGTTCCGTAACAAAGTATCTACTGTTCTGGCGAAGAACGGTGAGGGACTTGCAGGAGCCAACTATTCTATGGGATCTATGGCAGGTATCCATAAGACACATCCGGACTGGAAGATCATTGCTACAGAGTCAGCTTCTCCAAGCAACAGCCGTGGTATCTACAATACACTGTCCCAGTACAACAAGACAGGTGACTATCAGTGTACCGCATACGATACCAACGCCGTATCCTGGGGCAACACAGCACGTGAGTCCTGGTGGTACACGATCAAAGATGACTTTGTATCCGGTGAGTTTATCTGGACCGGATTTGACTACATCGGCGAGCCGACACCGTGGAACGGAACCGGAACAGGAAGCGTCAGCGGTGACAAACTGGCAGTACCGAACTCCTCTTACTTTGGTGTGATTGATACAGCAGGCTTTGAGAAGGATTCCTTCTATTTCTACACAAGCCAGTGGAGAGAAGATAAAAAGACACTGCACGTCGTACCGCAGAGCTGGAATGCAGAAGACTTAAGTATCTCCGGCGGCAAAGTACCGGTATACGTTTATTCAAACGCAGCAAAAGTAGAACTTTACCTGAACGACAAGCTGATCGGTACTTCCACAAGAACCCCGATCAAGACAGCAGCCGGTCATGAATGGGCTACTTACAGCAATGTATCAAACGATGCAGACCAGTGTACAGCAGTCAACGAATCACAGCAGTGGAAAGCCCAGGCAATCCAGTTCAAGGTAAAATATGCAGAAGGCACGCTCAGTGCAAAAGCCTATGATGAAAGTGGAAACGAGATCACAGACACGCTTGGTTCTGCTTCCGTTACGACAAACAGCGACAAAGGAAGCAGCCTTGCAGTTACCGCAGAGAAGACAGAGATCCAGGCTGACGGCAGCAGCTTAAGCTACATTGATATTGATGTCAACGACAAAGACGGACGTTTTGTAAGTGCCGCAGACAACAGCATCCGCTTTACCTTAACAGGTAACGGAACGATCGTTGGTGTGGATAACGGAAATCCATCTACCGTAGATAAATTCCAGCAGAAATCCGTTCTGACAAGCGACAAGACCGCAAACATCAAGGCGTTCAGCGGAAAAGCACTCGTTATCGTACGCAGCACCGAAGGTGCAGGCGGTTTCGTACTGAAAGCAGAATCCGCAGGTCTGAAAGGGGATTCTGTATTTGTAAGTACCGTAGGTGACAAAAAGGGTGAAGTATTCCTGAAAGATTACAAGATTGAATCAGAATACACCGTTACCATGGGAACCAAACCACAGCTTCAGACAGCCGTAACCGGTATCATGAGTGATGATTCCACACAGAAAGGTACGATCACCTGGAATCTGACAGCTGAGATGTACAACACTCCTGGCGAAAAAGTCCTGAACGGAACACTGAAAGTTGGAAACGAAGAAGTAGCAGTATCTGCAAACCTTCATGTAAAACCGATCATCGTGGCAGTACAGAACTACACAAGAGCAACCGTAAAAAATCTGGTTCCGACCCTGCCTTCAACTGTAGCCGGTATCCTTCCGGATGGCACAGCTTATGGTGCGTATGCAGTTACCTGGGAGTCTATCAAAGCAACGGATCTGGCAAACGTCGGTGATGTTGTAAAAGTAAATGGTAAAGTTGACGTAGACGGCACAGAGATGACTGCAACGGCAACCGTACGTGTCGCAGAAGGCGAAGTAAAAGAAGCAGTCAACGTAGCAAAGGAATATAAGACTCTGACAGAGAGCTGCGGACAGCCTGCAGATAATCTGTTCTCCATCGTAGATGGTGTAAACAATGTTCTGGATAAGCCGGATATGCGATGGACAAACTGGAACGACCATCTGCTGAACTCTTCACCGGTTATTACGTTTACATGGGATGAAGTTTACGAACTGGCAAGCATCAATGCATGGTTCTTCGGTGATACGTTCGTATCCGCACCGGAAAGCGTAACCATCGCAGTGTCCGAAGATGGTGAAAACTTCAAAGAAGTTGCATTTACCAAGGGAGATTACCAGGTAAACCAGAAGAACGAACTGGTATTTGAAGATGTCCAGAAAGCAAAAGCACTGAAATTTACCATGAAACAGCAGGGAACAGGCTATGTTGGTCTGACTGAGCTGGAGATCTGGACAAGCACAAACGGTTATACATCCAACAGCACAGCGGAACTGAGTGATCTGAAAGTAAACGGAACAGCAGTAGCCGGCTTTGCAGCAGGCAAACTGGATGGTTATACCGTAAACGTAGACAGAGCAGACAAAGCGGTTGTAGAAGCAACTGCAAGAGACAATGCATCTGTAACAGTAGTACCATTTGATAAAGATGACGTTGTAAAGGTAATCGTTACCTCCGAAGATGGTAAGAAGACCAATACTTACAAGATCAAACTGAATGCAGAGAAAAAAGTAGCAGACAAAGAAACGATCGAAAAAATCCAGGGTGAGATCAAGCTGGCAGAAACAATTGAGAAAGCAGAGTACACAGCAAGCTCTTATGCAGCATATGAAGCAGCTCTGAAAGAAGCTCAGGATATCGTAAAGAAAGACGGAGCTACAAGAGAAGAAGTAAATGCAGCACTTGCAAAACTGCAGACAGCAAGAGCAAATCTTGTAAAAGGCGTTGATCCGAAGCCGGAACCGAACCCGGAACCAAAGCCGGAACCAAAGCCGGAACCGACACCAAACCCGACACCAAACCCGACACCGAACCCGACTCCGGCCAACGATGTTCCGGCAAAAGGTGCTACGATCAAGTACAAAAACGCTACTTACAAGGTGACAAAATCTGCAGCAAAGGGTGGTACGGTAACACTTGTTAAGAGAAATAACAAGAAGACAGCCTTTACTGTTCCGGCAACCGTTAAGAGTGCGAACGGCAAATACACCTTCAAGGTAACCGCAATCGCAAACAAAGCATTCAAGGGCGATAAGAAACTGAAAAAAGTTGTGATCGGCAAAAACGTTCAGACCATCGGCAAGAGTGCGTTTGAAAAAGCAACAAACCTGAAGAGCATCACGATCAAATCCACTTCTCTGAAGAAAGTCGGCAAAAAAGCATTCAAGGGTATCCATGCGAAAGCGAAGATCAAAGTACCGGCTAAGAAGCTGAGATCTTACAAAAGACTGCTGAAAGGAAAAGGACAGAAAGCAGGCGTTAAGATCACAAAATAAGCACATAGAAAAGCGGATATAAAGACAGCCCGATCGGAACTTATAACCATCGGAAAATCGTCCCCGGCAGTGAAAAACTGCCGGGGCGGTTTTTTTACTTGTAAAATATGTAAAAAATGGATAAGATATATAGGATGCCAAAAGCGGTCTGTTTTTACCATTTTGGTATAAAAGAGAAAGTTTCTTTCAAATTGCAGTGAGAACGGAAAGGAGAAATTTTGAAAAAACTTCTTATATATCTTCGCGACTATAAAAAAGAGAGCATTCTTGCCCCGGCGTTCAAAATGCTGGAGGCAACGTTTGACCTTCTGGTTCCTCTTGTTATGGCTGCGATCATCAACACAGGAATTGCAAACAAAGACAAAGGGTATATTCTGTCACACTGCGGACTTCTGATCCTGCTTGGAGTGATCGGTCTGACCTGCAGTATCACCGCACAGTATTTTGCGGCGAAAGCATCCGTTGGATTCTGTACGAAGGTGCGGCATGTGCTGTTCTCACATATCCAGTCCCTTGGATTTGCGGAGATGGACAAGCTGGGTACTTCCACACTGATCACGCGAATGACGAGTGATATCAACCAGGTGCAGAGCGGACTGAATCTCTTCCTGAGACTGTTCCTGAGATCCCCGTTTATTGTATTCGGAAGCATTGTCATGGCATTTATCGTAAGCCCGAAGGCGGCTGTTATTTTTGTTGTAACGATCCCGTTGCTTTCCATCGTTGTCTTTGGCATTATGTTGATCACGATGCCACTTTACCGGAAGGTACAGGGCAGCCTTGACGGGATCCTGGGGGTCACCAGGGAGAATCTGACCGGTGTGCGTGTGATCCGTGCTTTCGGAAGAGAGGAGCAGGAGAAGGATCGCTTTGAGGAGAACAACGGACTTCTGGTACGCAGCCAGCTTCTGGTCGGAAAGATCTCCGCACTGATGAATCCGCTGACTTACGTGATGATCAACCTTGCGGTTGTTGTGATCTTAAATACGGGAGCAGTGCAGATCCATCTTGGAAATATGCAGCAGGGCGATGTGGTAGCCCTTGTGAATTATATGAACCAGATTCTGATCGAACTGGTCAAGCTGGCAAACCTGATCATTCAGGTGACAAAAGCAATGGCGTGTGCAGAGCGTGTTGCTTCTGTTCTGAGCGTAGAGCCGGAAATGGAGTTTTCCTGTCCGGAAAACAATGCAAAAAACAGAAAAACAGGCACTTCAGATGAAGAAGTGGCATTTGATCATGTATCGTTCACTTACGGCGGTGCCGGTGCAGAAACGCTCTCCAATATTCATTTTACGGTGAAAAAAGGACAGACCGTGGGTATCATCGGCGGAACCGGAAGCGGAAAATCCACGCTGGTCAATCTGCTGGCACGTTTTTATGATGCAACGGACGGACAGATCCGCATCGGCGGTCACGATATCAGAAGCTATTCAAGAGAAGAGCTGCGTGGCAAGATTGGTATGGTCATGCAAAAAGCACAGCTGTTTTCCGGTACGATCCGTTCGAACCTTCTTTGGGGCAATCCAGGAGCGACCGATGAGATGCTCTGGGCAGCTCTTGAGACTGCACAGGCAGCCGAATTTGTACAGAAAAAAGAGAAACAGCTGGATGAACCGGTGGAGCAGGGAGGACGCAATCTGTCCGGAGGTCAGAAACAGCGTCTGACGATCGCCCGTGCTCTGGTGGAAGATCCGGAGATCCTGATCCTGGATGACAGTGCAAGTGCACTGGATTTTGCAACGGATGCGGCACTTCGAAAAGCAATCCGTGAGTTGGATAAAGAGATGACGGTATTTATCGTCAGCCAGAGAACGTCCAGTCTGATGCATGCCGATCTGATCCTGGTGCTGGATGACGGCAAGACCGTCGGCATGGGCACGCATGAAGAACTGCTCGGAAACTGCCCGGTTTATCAGGAAATTTATGAAAGTCAGTTTGGAAAGGCAGGTGAGACGGCATGATCATGAGAATCTGGAAACATATTCGAAAATACTGGTTTTATATTGTATGCAGTCTGATTTTTGCCGCTCTTTCTGTTGCATCCCAGCTCTATGTGCCGATTCTGACCGGAAATGCTATTGACCATATGATCGGAGTCGGAAAAGTAGATTTTGCGGGTGTGGCGGCGATCGTACGGGTGATCGTGGCAGCGACTGCCGTGACGGCGATCTCCCAGTGGATCTTTGGTATCTGCAATAACAAGATCACTTATAATGTCAGTCGTGACCTGAGAAATGCAGCGATCGCCAAGATCCAGAGACTGCCGGTTTCTTATCTGGATGCACATCCGACCGGAGATCTGGTCAGCCGTGTGATCGCCGATGTAGAGCAGTTTGCAGACGGACTTTTGATGGGATTTACCCAGTTTTTTACCGGAGTTCTGACGATCCTCGGAACACTGGGTTTTATGCTGTATGTCAATGTGCCGATCACGCTCGTCGTTGTGTGCGTCACACCGCTCAGCTTTATAGTGGCAGGTTTTATCGCAAAGAAAACGTATCGTAATTTCCATATGCAGACCGAAGTCCGCGGCGAGCAGACTGCATTTATCAATGAGATGATCGAAGGACAGAAAGTGGTACAGGCATTCTGTCATGAAAAAGAAAATGTGGATCAGTTTGATGAGATGAACGAGCGTCTTCAGAAGGCGAGCCTGAAAGCCATCTTTTTCAGCAGCATCACAAACCCGGCCACCCGTTTTGTCAACAACGTGGTTTATGCCGGTGTGGCTCTTGTCGGAGCACTGTTTGCCGTGTCCGGCGGCATCAGCGTCGGTCAGCTGTCCTGCTTTTTAAGTTATGCAAACCAGTACACAAAACCGTTTAATGAAATTTCCGGTGTTGTCACAGAGCTTCAGAATGCCATGGCATGTGCGAGCCGCATTTTTGAGCTGCTCGATGAAGAAGAACGCACTCCGGACAAAGCAGATGCGAGAGTACTGACGGAAGAACAGGTTGACGGAACCGTAGAGATTTCCGATGTTTCCTTCAGCTATGTGCCGGACCGCAAACTGATCGAGCATTTCAATCTCTCCGTAAAACCGGGCGAGCGAGTGGCGATCGTAGGACCGACCGGCTGCGGAAAAACAACGATGATCAATCTGCTGATGCGTTTCTATGATGTAGATGCCGGCAAGATCTGTGTTTCCGGAACGGATATCCGTGATATCAGCCGCATTTCCCTTCGCAGAAGTTACGGCATGGTGCTCCAGGATACCTGGCTGAAATCAGGAACGATTTATGAAAATATTGCCTACGGCAGGCCGGATGCCACAAAAGAACAGGTCATCGAAGCTGCCAAAGCGGCTCATGCCCACAGCTTTATCAAGCGACTGCCGGACGGCTATGACACCGTGATCTCAGAAGACGGAGGCAATATCAGCCAGGGACAGAAACAGCTGCTGTGTATCGCCAGAGTCATGCTCTGCCTGCCGCCGATGCTGATCCTGGATGAGGCAACATCCAGCATCGATACCCGTACCGAGATCAAGATTCAGCAGGCCTTTGCCAGCATGATGAAAGGCCGCACCAGTTTTATCGTGGCACATCGTCTCTCGACGATACGTGAAGCAGATATTATTCTTGTGATGGACAGTGGAAAAGTTATAGAACAGGGAACACACGAAGAGTTGCTGGCGGAAAAAGGATTTTATGCAAAATTATATAACAGTCAGTATGAATTGTGATAGTTTTGTAAAGTAGTGTCCTTGTTTTGTAAAGAATTTCTGATATGATTATATCTGATGATGCCAGGGTCAAAAGGTCTAAATCCACATGAGCTTGCTCATAGGTGGATGAAAGACCTTGGGACCCGCCCCGATATGAGCATAAAAGTGGGATGATAATCCCACGATATGCGAATACTTGGGTGCTATGTGCCAGTGGCACATGTTTAGCACCGACCGAAGCGGAGCGTAGAAAGGATTGTGGGAGTGCAACGCACGGAACAATTCGTGGGCATCAGTAAAAAAAGAACGTAACAGAAGGAAGGTGCTAAAGTGAAACAGATTGTCATATATAAATCGAGAACCGGATTTACGAAAAAATATGCAAAGTGGCTTGCACAGTCGTTAAACTGTGAGTGCATACCACAGGAAGATGTCGGCGGAGAAAGGCTCTCGGATTACGATGTGATCATTTTCGGGAGCAGCTTCCGTGCAGGAAATGTAGAAGAGCTGAAATGGTACAAAGAGACGATCCTGCCGTTTGAAAAGACAAACGTGCTGTTTGTGACCGGGGCGATGCCGCCGTCTTCTGCAGACGCTGTCAAGTCTATTGAACAGCAGCTGGGCAAAGGAGAGGACAGAGAAGTAAAAGTATTCTACCTGCAAAGCGGGCTGAATTATGAAGCGATGAATCTTGGCGATAAGCTTATGATGAAAGTCTTCTGCAAGATGATGAAAAGCCGCAAAGCACACAGTGAAGAAGAGAAAGCCCTTTTTGAACAGATGCAGAAATCCTTTGATGTCTGTGAAAAGGCAAATCTCGAACCGATGCTCAACTATATACAGGGATTATAAAAAAACAGGAATGTTACATGATTAGAATATGAGATGTGACATTCCTGTTTTTTTGACTTTATATAATAAAAAGCATCTGTTATGCGAATCGAACAAACGTATGTAAGATACGAAAAATTCAGTTATATCAAGGACTTTCAGCAAAAAGAAAAAAGTGGATTTAATTGACAATTATAGGAAATAGGGGTACACTGTTGGCGTAATAGAGGGCTAATTTCATAGGAGTTTTGTGGTGAGATTGCGTTTATGTGATCTCTTTAAAGGAATCCGGTGAGAATCCGGAACAGTTATTCCCTGCTGTATGGGGGACGAAAAAGATTATTTGCCACTGGTTAGTCAAACTGGGAAGGCATCTTGAGTAGGAGGAACCCAAGTCAGAACACAAACACAAAACCGGTTTATCAGCAACGTCCGCAGGCATAGCGGAGGTGTATTTTTTGTCCCCTTTTGCCCGGTGTCTGAAAATTATGAAATTGGAGAACACACAGAAAGGGAAGGAGGAAAACGAAAAAGGAAAACACAGATGTGAGCATGTGTAAAATAAAAAAAGCAAACAGAATCGAATCGCCAAAAAGCGAATGAGGAGGAACAAATGGAACGAAGAGAAAAAAGATTTGCTTCCAGAATTCTGGCATGGTTTCTGACCTTTTTGATGATCACAACCATGATTCCGACAAGTGCATTCGCAGCACTGCCGGCACAGGAGGCGGGAGCAGTTGTTTCAGAGGATGCGTCATCGGATGAAACAACGCAGGATGGTATTCTTTTAAAGACAACTTTGACGGACAAGCTTAAGGTAAAAGGACAGCGCAAGCTGTTCGATGTCTGGGCAAGAGATGCTGAGGACAACACGCTTAAACCGACAGCAACTCTTGACGGACAGGCACTTTCGGCAACCTGGAGTGATAATGTAAAGACAAGCTTTACGCTGGATTTCCAGGGCATGGAAGAAGGAGAGCATACCGTTGTTATTTCCGCAGAAGACGGAAAAGGAGCATCGAAAACACAGACTTATACCGTTATTTATCAGAAAGCCAAAAAAGGCGAATTTATCGGTTATGCAACGGTCAGCATTGAAGCCTTTACAATCTCAAAAGGTTATATCGTAGAACCGGTTCTGATGCCGGTTTACGAAGGTGACAATGCAGCGAAAGCATTTGTAAACCTGATCCGTGAAGAAGGCTATGATGTAGAATACACCGGAAGTCTGACCAGTGGTTTCTATCTGTCCCATATCGTAGGATCTAATGCAAAAAAACCAAAAAATGCGACAAAGAAACTGGATCTTGCCGGTGCAGCACTTGAGCCGCATATGGCAGAAAAACTTCCGGATCTGATGTTTGACGCCGACGGCGGAACAGAAGGTTCTCTTGGTGAATTTGACTACAACTACATGTCAGGATGGATGTACTGTGTAAATACGGTATTCCCGAATGTAGGATTTGCAGATTATTATCTGTCTGACGGCGATGTCATGCGTGCACAGTTTACTTTGAAATACGGCGGTGATATCGGAGGTTCCGGCGGTATGGGCGGCGGCTATGATGATTCTTACAGCGTCGCAAACAAAGATGTGCTGACCACCACTCTGGCAAAGATCAATTCTGCACCGAACAGTGCCGAGCTGAAGGCAGATCCGGATATCGCAGCAAAGATCACAGAAGCAAAAGAAGTTCTGCAAAATATTGTTGCAGAACAGAGTGAAGTAGATAAAGTAAACGATGAACTGAACAAACTGCTTGGCGGTGAGATCACGAGTATCACACTGGATCAGAGTGAGATCACACTGGAAAACGAAGGTACCATGCAGTTAAATGCAAAAGTGGAGCTGACAGGCAAACCGATCGAGCCAATCGAATGGAACAGTGAAGAACCTTCTGTTGCAACGGTGAAAAATGGTCTGGTAACAGCTGTCGGTGCAGGAACGACCACGATCACGGCAACCTGCGGCGAAAAGACAGCAACCTGTAAAGTAACCGTAAATGCAAGTCCGCTTCAGGAAGTCCGGCTGGATAAATCAGAACTGGAAGTCCTGAAAAATGACAGTGAAACACTGACAGCGACACTGGTTCCGGCAAATACCACAGATGACAGAACCGTTACCTGGAGCACAAATGCAGAAGATGTCGCAACGGTAAATCAGAGCGGAAGAGTAACCGGTAAAAAAGAAGGAACGGCTGTCATTACAGCAAAGGTTGGTGACAAAGAGGCCGACTGTACGGTAACAGTCAAAGAAGTCCATACACAGCGGATTTATTTTGATGACAGCAAACTGACCCTGAATAAAGGAAAGAACAAAACCTTATCTCTGAGATTTGATCCGTCCAATACAACGGATGCAAAAAAAGCGACCTGGGAAAGCTCAGAGCCGAGCGTTGCAAGTGTTTCCACAAGCGGATACGTACGTGCACTGAAAAAAGGAACGACTACGGTCACGGCAAAAATCGGTGACATGACTGCTTCCATTGAAATAGAAGTTGTAGAAGTGCCGATGACCGGCGTAAAGATCAGCTATGGCTCTAAATCACTGAAAGTAAAACAGTCCACCTATATGTCAGCAAGCTATCTTCCAAGTGATACCACAGATACCAAGAGCGGAACCTGGAAGAGCAGCAATACAAATGTGGCAACCGTTTCCAGTTCAGGAAAGGTAACTGCAGTCAGTGAAGGCGAAGCGATCATCACATTCACAAGCGGTGCTTTTACTGCAGAATGTTATGTAAAAGTTCTGGCTGCAAATGCAGACGTGTTCAGCACCATATCCATCACTCCGAATCAGAAAGAGATTGGATGTGGCGTTTCTGATACACAGAAGATTATGGCAGACGTAGGCGATGGAACCGATCCGGTTGTATGGACTTCTTCCAATCCGGCAGTTGTGGCAGTCAGCACAGACCAGTCTTTGGCAGCAGCACAGTCAGCAGAGAATACGATGCAGGTTGGAAAAGAAGCAGTGGTCACAGCAACCGGAAAGGGAACAGCAGTGATCACAGCAAAATCAGGACAGAAGAGCGTAGATATTCCGGTAACCGTTGTAGCAGCCGGCATGAAAGAGTTCAAGATCCTGGCAGGAACCAATGCAGAAACTTCTTTTGCATACGAGATCACACCGGAATATAATATTACGAAAAACAAATATCAGGTTGTCATCCCGGATGCAATTACCAATGTATATCTCTACTCCAAACTTGCAGATAATGTAACTGCAACGGTAACAGCACGTTACACAGCGGCAAATAACGGATCTGCGAAGAATATTACACTGAGAAGTGGTGCGACATCAAGTGCCGCCTACCTGACCAAAAAAGACATGAATGGCAACACACTGTATGTAGATGTGAAGAAGGGAGACGAGACAACAACTTATGAATTTGATGTTGTTCGTGAATCCACTCTGAAATCCTTAAGTGTGGCATCTGCAGATGGAGAAGAAGTGCTTCATCCTGGCTTTGATAAAAATGTAACAGATTACACAGTCAGTGTAACCGACAACAACGACAGCATAAAAATAAATGCAGCAGCATTTCTGGAAAATGCAGCAGTTTCTGTCAACGGTACCGCAGTGACAGGAGAAACATCAGTTCCTCTGAGCGGAGATGAGACTGTGATCACTGTCAAAGCAGCAATGGAAGATGCACCGTCTCAGGCAAGAGAATACAAGATTCATGTTCTGAGAAAAAAATCCGTAAAACTGACACTGAAAACAGATCCGGCAGATACAGTGATCACACTGAAAGATGCTGACAGCAAAAAGCTGAAAGCAGAGAACGGTGTATACACACTGAAGGCAGAAGAAACTTACAGCTATGTTGCCGTAAAAGCCGGATATGTTACAAAGAAAGATACGATTTCTGTTACAGAAGACACCGAGAAAACCATCACAATGGAAAAAGCACCGGAGAGCACCAGAAAAGATGTATCCGCAGCATGGAAAAACTTCCGTAACAGTGATGACAACATGGGTATTACCTCTGCAAAAACACCAACGAGCGAGGCGACAACCTACGAAAAATGGTTTAAGAAACTGGGAAGCGGCTGGGGTGCAGCACCGAGTGTGCAGATCATCGTGGATAATTCCCTGATCGTCATGAGTGCAAACCATATTTACAAACTGGATCTGAATACAGGTGATATCCTGCAGACAGGCGATATGGTAGCAGCGACAAACTTTGGATACACACCGCCAACCTATGCAGACGGCATGATCTTTGCACCGCTGGCAGACGGACGTGTACAGGCGTTCAATGCAGAGACACTGGAATCTCTGTGGGTTTACCAGGATACGCTGAAAGGCCAGTCCTTAAGCCCGATCACTTACAGTGACGGTTATATTTATACCGGATTCTGGAATGCAGAGACAAAAGATGCAAACTATGTGTGCATCCCGGTTACGGATGAAGATCCGACGAACACACAGGAAGCAAAAGAAGCAGCATGGCAGTACACAAGCCTTGGCGGTTTCTACTGGGCAGGTTCTGTGGTACGCGGTGACTATGTTGTATTTGGTACGGATGACGGCACAAGCGGTTCAGACGGAACCGGACATGTATTATCTCTGAACAAGAAGACCGGAGCAGTTATGGACAGCGTTGATGTGATCGGTGACCAGCGTTCTACGATTGCTTATGACAAAGAAACAGACAGACTGTATTTCACAACAAAAGGCGGCTACCTCTACAGTCTAAAACTGAAATCCGACGGAACCTTTGATAAAGATACGCTGAAATCCGTACAGCCTGGAAGCATGAGCACCAGCACACCGGTTGTATACAACGGAAGAATCTATATCGGTGTGACAAGCGGAAGTAACTTCAGCGGAACCTATTCGATCAGCGTGATTGATGCGGCAACGATGACAGAGATCTACAAAGCACCGCTGAAAGGATATCCACAGTGCTCTGTACTTCTGTCAACCGCTTATGAAAAAGAAGACGGAAGTGTTTATCTGTATGCAACTTATAACAAGAATCCGGGTGGTATCACTCTGATCCGTGATAAAAAAGGACAGACAACTCCGGATGTAGAAGAAATTTTCACACCGGAAAAAGCAAGACAGCAGTACTGCATCACAAGTATTATCTGTGACGAAAACGGTACGCTGTACTATAAGAACGACAGTGCATGCGTTATGGCGGTTGCATCCAGTGAGGCATATATGACTGGCGTAACATCAAGTGCAGAAGGCAGCACGATCGATAATGGCGTGGCATTTGACGGAAAACTTTCCAGTCATGACATCGTTGTCCTGACTTCGGCAGATAAGACGACTCTGACCTTTACTGCTTCCGAAGGAAGCAGCATTACCATCGATGGCGTGGAAGGAAACAGCAGAGAGATGGAACTGACAGAAGCAGGCAAGAGCTTTGATGTTGTTGTGAAAAAAGGAAGCGATGAAAGAACTTATAAATTCACACTGAAACGTGAAAAACCGAATACCAACTTAAAAGAACTGTATGTCAGCGACAGTAATCAGTTTAACATGGGACTGGTCAGCTTAACACCGGCGTTCAGTAAGACAAATCATGTTTATCATGCAGAATACAGCACAACACGCCGCTTCCTGAATATCTGGACAGCAGCAGAAGATACAGGTTCAACTTATAAACTGTATCCGGTAAGTGCAGTAGGAAAGAGCACGGTCATCAGCAGTTCAGAAGGAAATATCATCCGTACTGCAACAAACAGTGGACACGACCGTTATGCGATCTATTTTGCAGACAACAGTGACTGCGCGACCGTCCGGATCGAAGTAACTGCAAAAGACGGCAAGACGAAAGATTCTTACTATGTAACACTGAAACAGCAGACAGGAAATGCACCGGTGATCTCGGCAGAAGAAGGTGCAGGTGTGCGTAAGAGTGCAACAAGTGCATCAGTAACATTCACAGCAAATGAATACGGTACGTTGTACTATAAAGTATTGCCGGAAACGGAAACTGCACCGGAATCCATTGATACAACAGGTGAAGGCATCCAGGTTGAAGTAGGTGAAAATACACTGGAATTAACCGATATTACCGATGCAGCATACAAAGTCTATATGGTGCTGAAAGACAGCGACAGTACACCAAAGACAAGTGAAATGCTGACCGTCAGAGTGGCGTCGGTAGAAGAACTGCTGGCACCGGCAAAAGAAGCAGCCATCACAGAGCTGAACGTATACAAAAATGCAGAGGATTACCGTGATGCAGAAAAAGCAAAGATCACAAAGATCCTTGCAAATGCAGCTGTTTTGATCAACAATGCAAAATCAGCAGAAGAAATTGCCGAACAGTTAAGCGATGCAAAAGCAGATCTGGACAAACTGAAAACAAGTGCAGAACTTGCAGCGGATGAAAAGACACAGACCGATGCAGATGCAGTAAAAGCACTGATCGAAGCACTTGGAGATGTAACACTCGAGAAAAAAGAAAGCGTAGAAGCAGCAAGAAATGCATACGATGCACTTTCCGCAGATGCGAAGAAACTGGTTTCCAATTATGATGTTCTGGTTCAGGCAGAAAAGGCCATTCAGACTCTGGAAGCAAAGAAACAGCAGGAAGAACTGAAAAACCAGATGGATGCAGCGGCAGCAGCATCCGTAAGCAGTGCGATCACAGCAATCAAAGAAGTAACGCTGGATAAGAGAGGTGTGGTAGAAGCAGCAAGAGCCGCATACAACACACTGACAGAAGATCAGAAAGCTCTGGTAACAAACTACACAGATCTGACCGCAGCAGAGAACCGCATTGCAGAACTTGTACAGGAGGCAGCAGACAAAGCAGAAGCAGACAAGGCAGAGCAGGCAAAACAGGAAGCTCTGAAAGCCAAAGCACAGCCGGTAGTCGATGCGATCGCAGCAATCGGAGAAGTAACACTTGACGGTGAAGAAGCGATCACAGCAGCAAGAAGTGCATATGAAGCCCTGGAAGCAGATGTGAAAGCAAAAGTAACAAACCTGTCTGACCTGGTCGTAGCAGAGAAGAATCTGGCACTGCTGAAAGCAGAGAAAGAGAGTCAGGACAAAGATGCAGCGGCAGCAGCATCCGTAAGCAGTGCGATCACAGCAATCGGAGAAGTAACGCTGGATAAGAGAGGCGTAGTCGCAGCAGCAAGAGCCGCATACGATACTCTGAGTGATGTCCAGAAATCACTGGTAAGCAACTACAAAGATCTGCAGTCAGCAGAGAGCAAGATCGCAGATCTGGTAAAAGAGGCAGCAGACAAAGCAGAAGCAGACAAGGCAGAGCAGGCAAAACAGGAAGCTCTGAAAGCCAAAGCACAGCCGGTAGTCGATGCGATCGCAGCAATCGGAGAAGTAACACTTGACGGTGAAGAAGCGATCACAGCAGCAAGAAGTGCATATGAAGCCCTGGAAGCAGATGTGAAAGAAAAAGTAACGAACCTGTCTGACTTGGTTATCGCAGAAAAAGACCTGGCTGCACTTAAAGCAGCAAAGAAAGCAGCAGAAGACCTGAAAGCTCAGCAGGAAGAAGCAAAGAGACAGCAGGAAGAAGCAAAGAAAGCACTTGAAGAGGCACAGAAGGCTCAGGATGCAAAACTGAAAGAGCAGGAAGAAAAACTGAAAGCAGAGAAAGACAAGTATGGATTTAATGAGAAGACAACTTTGAAATCTGCAAAGGTGAAAGGCAAAAAAGTAACTCTGAAATGGAACAAGGTTAAGGGTGCAAGTGGATACGAAATCTACTGCAAGACTGGAAAAGGCAAGTGGAAACTTGTGAAGACGCTCAATAAGGGCAGCAAGGCAAGCTGCAAACTGAAAGGAAAAGCAGGTAAGAAATATACCTACAAAGTACGTGTATTCCAGAAAGTAGAAAATAAAGTGATCTACGGTCAGTACTCAAATACCAAGTCTGCAAAGATTAAAAAATAACAATTAAATTTCCGTATGCTGAGAGCATAAAAATATGAAATATATGCTTATCAGCAAGGAAGATGGATGATCAGGGGGGCAGAAATCTGCCCCCGGATCACCATTACAAAGATTACAATTTCAGAAAAAGAGATGCACTTACAGAAAGAACAGGAGTGTGGAGAAATGAGCAGAAAAACAAAAAAATGTGGTTATAGAAAACGGATTCTTGCAGGAGTTCTGTCGGCAGTTGTAGCTCTGTCATCTGTCCAGATGCCTGTTACTGCTGTCCATGCGGCAGCGTGGGATCAGAATAAATTTTCAGACAGTCTGAAGCTGCGTTTCTGGAACAATGAAAAGCCGGGAGTGCGTTTTTATATCAATGCAGCGGCAAAATATATTCTGGAAAACCAGCAGGAGCAGTCAGAAAAAACAGGAAACAGCTACCCGACTGTAGGAAGTACGTTTGGAGAATGGTCAGTATGGGATCTGCTGCGCGGCATGTATACAGGGGCAGATTATATCAACAGCATACCGGAGAATTATTTTTCTGACTATTTAAAACGTGTGGAAGCACATGTAGAAAATAAGAAAGGAAATCTGCATGCGGCAAAGTCTACCGAGTGGTCAAGACTGATCTTGCCGCTGACTGCAATGGGATATGATATCCGAAGCGTGGCAGGCTATGATTTTATTGAAAAACTATCTGATTCATTCAGTTTTTCGTATCGCCAGGGCATTAACGGTCCGATCTGGGAGATCATTTCCATGAACAGCGGCGGTTATGAATTTGACCAGACGGATCATCCAGAAACAGCAAATACCTTTGGAAAAATGCTGGATTACATTCTGAATCTGGAGATCACCGATGCAAACGGAATCAAAGGCGGCTGGGCATTGTCAGGAAATGTACCGGATGCCGATATCACTGGCATGACACTGACAGCATTTGCACCATATTATCTGAGTCAGGAAAAATATGAGCAAACAGATGCAACCTATAGTTATGATGAGTTTGCAAGTGCGGTAGAACGCGGTATTCTCGTGCTGGCAAATATGCAGAAGCCGAACGGCGGTTTTGAGAGCTGGGGAACGGTCAACAGCGAATCGACCGTATGGGCGATGATGCCGCTTCTGGAAATGGGGATCGATCCGAAATCAGATAAGGTAACGTTGCCGCATATCGGAAAAACATGCAGCTTTGTCAAAGAAGGAGCGACACGGGACGGCGTTTACACCGACAATATGGTAGATGCACTTCTGACCTTCTGGGCAGCCGGAAGCGGAAGCAGTGCGTCGATCGGCGGATTTAAACATGTAACGGCAGGCTACGACGGAGGTGGCGGTTCCGGCACAACGGTCAATCCGATGGCAACCGACCAGGCACTTTACGGACTGATCGCATACGACCGTTTTGCACACAAACAGAATTCCCTTTTTGATATGCAGGATCAGCTGGACGGCAGTTATCTGAATGCCACGGCAGATACTTATACGATCACCTATGACGGTCAGAAAGAGGGCGAGACCTTCACAACAGAAGCTTCCCCTTATGCAGAAGTACTCTTATCCGAAGGAAAAGTAACCGATGAACAGGAAGCATTTTTGACGGAGTGGAATACCAAACCGGACGGAAGCGGGATCAGCTATTATCCGGGAGAGCTCCTTTCCATGCCGGAGCAGGATATCACGCTTTACGCACAGTACGGACAGCCAAGTTATGCACTGAAATTTGAATTAAACGGTGGTACTCTTTCCGATGACATCATTCTTCCGGACACCTACAGTCCGAAAGACCAGATCACACTGCCGACCGCAGATGAGATCACAAAAGCAGGATGTAAATTTGACGGATGGTACACCAATGCGGAATTTACCGGAAGAAAAGTGACCGAAATACCGGCACACAGTTATGGCGATAAGACTTTTTATGCAAAATGGACGGTAAATACTGAAAAAGCAAATCAGTTTTATGCAATCGTGAATCGTCTGTCCGGCCATGCGACAGCCATTTCTGATAAAGAAGACATTGAAAAGGCGAGAGAATTGTATGATTCAATGCTGGATGTCGAGCGGGAGCGGATCACGGCAAGTACTTATCATACTTTTCTGAAGAAGGAAAAAGAACTGAAGGAACTGCTTGCAAGCATGGATCAGGCAGAACAGGTCAGTGCGATGATCAAAGCACTGGATAAAGAACTGACGCTTGAAGATGAGCAGCTGGTAGTGCGTGCAAGAAATGCCTACGATGCACTGACAGAAACAGAAAAAGCGATGGTAGAAAATCTGGATATTCTGACGAAAGCAGAAGAAAAGATCTCACAGATGAAGGAGAACAAAGAAAAGGCAGATGCCGTGATCCGTCAGATCGAAGCGATCGGAGATGTGACCTTAGATTCCAGAGAGGAGATCACAGCGGCAAGAGAAGTATTCCAGGCACTGACAGAGAGCCAACAGGCACTTGTTCCGGAGCGTGTGAGAAAACTTCTGGAGAATGCAGAAAAGAAGATCACAGAGCTTTTGGAGAAGAAAGACAGGATCGATGCATTTTCAAGCTGCGTTAAGCGGATCCCGGAAAAAGTGTCACTTACAGATGACAGTCTTTCACTGCTTATGAATGCCCATGCCGCATGGCTGAAATTGAACGATGAAGAAAGGGCACAGGTAGATGGAAAGCTGATCGAACAGATCAAAGAAAAAGAAAAAGAACTGCAGGAGCTTGCACAGGCAGAGGCAACGGATGAGGATTATACGGCAGTCAAAGAGATGGAAGAGCGGATTGCTGCGGCAAGCGGTGAGGTGAAACTTGAGGATGAAGAGACCCTGAAAAAGATCCGAAGTGATTTTGATGCGATGACAAAGATCCGGCAGGCGATGGTTGTCAATTATTATTCTCTCGTTGCACAGGAAATGGATCTGGAGAAGCTGAAAAAAGATACCGCCATCGCAGAAGCCATCAGCGAGCGAATTGCAGCACTTGGCGAGATCACCTTTGAAAGTGAAGAGACGCTGACGGCACTGCGAAAAGATTACACTGCACTGACAACCGCACAGAAAAATCTGGTCAGAAATTATGAGCTGCTTGCACAGGCAGAAAATAAACTGGCAGATCTCAAATACAACAGAAGCCAGGCAGAGTCAGCTGTTGAAAAAATAAATGCCATAGGAGAAGTGACCCTGAACAGTCGTGAAGCTATCGCAAAAGCAAGGGCGGCGTATGATGCACTTCTGGAAGATCAGAAACAGTATGTCAGCGAAGAAATCTTAAAAATATTGACCGATGCGGAGACAGAATATGCGAGACTGGAGTCCCTTGTTCTGAAAAACATCACGCTGGATAAAACAGAAGTCAATATGAAAAAAGGAGAACGGGTGACACTTCATGTGACTTACGATCCGGAAGATACGATCAGTGACAAAACCATCATCTGGAATGTGGCAGATCCTTCCGTGGCAACCGTGGAAAACGGCACAGTGACAGCCATCGGAGGCGGAGAAACGGCGGTGTCCGCCCATGTTGGAATGCTGACAGCGACTTGTACCTTAAAAGTGGAAGTTCCGCTGGAGAAACTTACATTTACAGAAAACAGCGTGACGCTGAAAAAGGGCGAGAGTCATATGTTAAAAGTACAGCTCCTCCCGGAAGATTTGAATGTAGCGGGCAGCATCCGTTATCGCAGTGCTAATCCACAGGTGGCATCTGTGGATGCAGACGGACAGGTCCGTGCACTTGCATCCGGAGAGACCCTGATCACAGCGTACTGCGTGGAGCAGCCTCAGATCCTGGCACAGATCAAAGTGACAGTTAAAGAAACGCGGCAGGTACAGCCGAAACCGACCGATCCAAACCAGAATATCACCGTTTCCGTACCAAAAGTTTCCTTTATTTCCCTGAAGGCATCCAGGAGCAAAAAAGCAGTGCTGAAGTGGAAGAAGATCAAAGGCGTGTCCGGATATGAGATTTCCTATGCAATCGGAAAGAAGAAAAACTGGAAGCGGGCGAAGACGATCAAAAAGGCGAACACCACAAAACTGACCTGGAAGAAACTGAAATCCAGGAAAAAATATTACTTTAAGATCCAGGCCTATAAGATCGTCGGAGGAAAGAAATACAGCGGAAAATACAGCAAAATTCGTTCTGTGAAAGTAAAATAAGCGGTGACTGATCCGGAACATCACAATTACAGTGAAAAATGGATCAGAATATTTTACAGTTTCAGAATAACAGGAGGAGCATATGAAAGAGCTTTTTCAAAAAATGATGAAAAAGTTGCGGAAACATTCAGAAGCAGCAGGTGCCATTGCGGCACTGCTGCTTATTGTGCTGTTTTCGGGAGTGATGATCCTGGGAATCCGTACGCAGAGAAAAAGTGTGCCGGAAAATCCGATCGATGGCATGAAGAAAAGCTCGATGGTCATGCTGACCGGCACGAAAGAAGTGCTGGCAGAGCAGACAAAAGAGAATGGAAGCAGCCGGCAGCAGATGCAGAATCAGCAGTCAGAAAATCAGGATATGCCGGAGACGGAGAGCGAATCGTCAAAAGAAAGCGGAGCTGACAGCCAGGGCACAGAAAGCACAGGGAGCGGAAGTAAAAACGAAAACGGCAGTTCAACAGAGGCAAACAGAGATGCTTCCGGAAACAATTCCGGCAATAGCAGCGGGACTGCATCAGGAACAAACGGAGGCAATTACGGAGACGGAACAGGCGGCGAAAAGACGGATGGAGACGATAAAAACAACAAAAAGCCGAATAAGAATCACTCCGGAAATAAAAACAAAGACAAAAACGGCAAAAAAGACAGGCAGTATTTCCGGACAACGATTGAAAACGGCGGGACGGTCACAAAAGCAGATTACAGTTATCAGATTGAACAGCTGACGGATCTGAAAGTACTGAAAACAGAAAACACCTTAAACGACGGCAAAGTGACCACTTACCGGGGAAGTCTGAAACTGGCACACGGCGAAAATAAGATTCTGGTGGCAGTCACTTATCAGCAGAAAGACGGTACCGAATTTACTGTTTCCAAAGAATATACCATCTATTACGACGAAGAAAAACTGCTGATCCAGACAAATCTGTCCGATCAGACGGTAAAAAGCGATCACATTTCCTTCCGTGCCTGGGCACAGCTTGGCAAAGAGACGTTTGCACTGACGGCAACGCTAAACGGTACACCGATCAGTGCCGATGAAAACTGGGATTATAAAGACGTTCCTTTGCAGGAGGGCGAAAATCAGATCGTTCTGGATGCAGAAAAAGACGGAAAGAGCGAACAGCAGGTTTATACCATAACTTATGAACGACCGCAGAACCAGAATATCCGCTTTGACACCGATCTGGAGGACAAAGAAGTATATAAAAAGAAATACCGGTTCTATGCACAGGCCTTTATGGGCAGTGACAAAGTCGAAGATCTGACTGCCTGGCTGAACGGAACGCAGCTTTCACCGATAGATGGTGACAACTATGAAGTGCTGCTGGAAGAGGGCGAAAACCAGATCACGCTGTATGCAGAAAAAAACGGAAGCAGTGAAGAGATTACCTATACCGTAACCTATGTCAAACAGAACAGCGGAGACGGAGACGGCGAAGGCAATGTGGAGGCACCAAGAGTTACCTGTACGCTTGGTGATTCCGGAAACAGTCTTGAGACGCAGCGAAAGAGCTTAAGTTTCCAGGTACAGGCAACCGATTATCATGGAAACGGGCTTGGTGCAGACAACATCCGCATTTCCTGTTTCGGTGACAGCGGAGACAATATTACCGGTCTGATCTGGGAGAACAGCGGCGATGTCAGTTACCATACGGAATTGTCCCAAGGCTATAATACCATGGTGATCACCGTCACCGATGCAGAAGACAACACAACGGAACTGACTTACAGCATTTTCTGTACGGCGGCAGAGAGCGGGGAGCGGATCGGAACGGTCCACATCAGCGTGGAAGCAACGACCGTGGGAAGCGGTATTCTGCTGTCACAGGATGTAGATATTTATGAGGGAGAGACTGCGGCGGAGACGGTAGTACGCATGCTGCAGAATAATGGCTATTCTGTTGACTATACCGGAAACTATGAGACCGGTTTTTATCTGGCAAGGATTAGTTCCGAGAGTAATTTTGTCACCGGAAATATTCCAGAGAATTTAAGAACCAAACTGGAAGAACACGGCTTTGAAATCTATGATTTTACACCGAACAGCCTCGGAGATTATGATTTTACAAAAGGAAGCGGCTGGATGTATCAGGTAAACGGCGTTTACCCGAACTATGGCTTAAGCGATTACTGTTTCCAGAACGGCGATACACTGCGGCTGCGTTTCACGCTGGCATACGGAGCTGATATCGGGCAGGACATGACCGGCGGTTCAGATAACTGGGGGTATGAATGGTAATGAAAAAGGGAAATGATCAAAAACAAAATGCAGAAAAAAGAAAAAACAGAATGACAGCCCTGCTCATGGCACTGATCCTGTGCGTTGGGATGGTTTCCGGCACAAACAAGGAAGTACGGGCACAGTCTGCATCCCAAAACAGTGAGATGCAAGCAGCTTCTGAATCAGACGTTACGACAGAAAATACAGCAAATATAGCAGAAAATACAACAAAAAGTGCAGCAACTGTCACGCATCACGAATACACGACAGAAGAAGTAAAAGAAACCATCCAGGGTATTTTTGAGTGGGCCAAGAGCCTCACAAATGCTGACGAGCTGATCGATAAGACCTTTCTGGAAGGGGCGGATACTTCGCTCAATGACTGGTTTGCCTTTGCAGCAGCGAGAAGCGGATACAAGGAAGACTATAAAAGCTATCGAAAAGCGATGGAAACGGCGATCGCCAAAAAATATGGCACAAAAAAAGAAAAACTCGGAAAAGCGACCGAATATCAGAGAGCGGCACTGGTGATTGCGGCTCTTGGCGGTGATCCACAGGCAGTAAGTGACATGGCAGGAGAGAAGACCATCAATCTGATTGCAGACGGAACGTATAACCGCGGAAAGACAGAACCGCTCGATACGCAGGGAACAAATGCACTGATCTGGGCACTGATCGCACTGGATTCCGGGGATTATGAAGTGCCGGAAGATGCATACCAGAGCCGGGAAGAGATCCTGGCAGAACTTTTAAAAGCACAGGAGAGTGACGGCGGATTTTCCCTCTCAGCGGGTTCCGGGCAGACAGATGTAGATATCACTGCCATGGCACTGACTGCCCTGGCACCATATTACGAAGAAAACAGCGAGGCGAAAGCGGCAGCAGATCTTGCACTGTCCTGGATCTCCGAACATCAGGAAAGTGACGGAGGATTCTGTTCTTCCATGGATACCGGCACAGAAAGCTCTGAGAGTTGTGCACAGGTTCTGACGGCTCTTTGCAGTCTAGGCATCGATCCGCAGAGCGACAGTCGTTTTATCAAAAACGGAAATACCGTGCTTGATAATCTGATGAGCTTTCGTCAGGAAGATGGCGGATTTGTCCATGCTTATGTTTATGATGCGTCCAATCCGGCATCCATACCGGATGAATCCGATTTCCTGGCAGGAGGCCAGGCGGCATACGCACTGACCGCATTCTGCCGTTACAAAAACAATATGAAAAATTTATTTAACTTGCGTCCGGAAAAAGCATCCCTGCTTTCGAAAAATGGCAGTGCCATGCCGGTCATGGTCATCGCAGTGGTGATTGCAGTGATCGCAGCGGCAGTGGTACTGATGTTAAAAAGAAGAAACAAAAAAGAATGATCCGGCACAGGAGAAGCATGGGATGCCATGACAGCAAAAACAGGATTCAGGTGTGCAAAAATACGGTTGGGAAGAAAATTTTAACGGATTTTGCAGAAAGTAAACAGTATAAATATAACAGGACAGTTATGAGAAAGAGAGGGCATATGAGAAAAACAGAAGCAATGATAAACGAGATTGAAAAAGTAATCATTGGAAAAAGAGAAGTGATCGAACAGGTGCTGATGACAATCCTGGCGAAAGGCCATGTGCTTCTGGAAGATATTCCGGGAGTCGGAAAGACAACGCTGGCACTGAGCTTTGCAAAAGTCATGGGCGTGGACTATCACCGGATTCAGTTTACGCCGGATGTTACCCCTTCCGATGTGGTCGGATTCTCCCTGTACGACAGGCAGAGTGGAGAGTTTCAGTACAAACCGGGGGCAGTCATGTGCAACCTGCTTCTGGCAGATGAGATCAACCGTACTTCCAGCAAGACACAGGCAGCCCTGCTTGAAGTAATGGAAGAAGGAAATGCCACGGTAGATGGAAAAACCTATGAAATCCCGAAGCCATTCACTGTGATTGCCACACAGAATCCGTTCGGTTCTGCCGGAACACAGATGCTCCCGCAGTCTCAGATGGATCGTTTTATGGTCAAACTCTCCATGGGTTATCCGGACTTTGAAAGCCAGATCAATATCCTGCGGGATCGTCAGACGGAGCAGCCGTTGGATTTGCTTCAGATGATCTCATCCCGAGAAGAAGTACAGCAGCTTCAGCAGGAAGTAAAAGAGGTAGAAGTGGCAGATGATATCCTCAGATACATCACACTGCTTGTAGAAGCGACCAGACAGAACGACAAGATCCAGCTCGGCGTCAGCCCGCGAGGAGCACTGGCCCTCAACAACATGGCAAAAGCATCCGCTTACATAAACGGGCGTGATTATGTGATCCCGGATGATGTCCTTCGCGTATTTGCAAAGGTATGTGCACACCGCGTGATCCTGCATCCGCGTGCCAAAGTTGCGAGTATCCAGGCAGAGGAGATCATGGAGCAGATCACACATCAGGTTTCCATTCCGGAGATCAGATAGGAGGAGAACATGAAAAAATCCAGAATCCTTGCCGGCATCTGGATGCTGTTTCTGGTGCTTGCATATCTGGTAAGTGCGAGCATCACCATAGGAATTGCAGCTGTGGCAACCGTTCTGCTCTGCTTTTTCTGCTTTTTTCTTTCGATTGCCATGAAAAATAAAGTAACCTGCTATTTTGAAGTGCCGGACATGGCAGAAAAAGAACAGCAGGTTTACGGGAAACTGATCTTTGAAAACCACAGCCTGCTGCCGGCAGGACGCTTAAGGGCAGAACTTCTGTTTCAAAATCTGCTGACCGGAGAGAAAGAAATCTGCCATCTTGACAGTATGGCAGCGGGGAAAGAAAAGACAGAAACGAAATGGAGTGTTTGCAGTAACTGCTGCGGGGCCATCAGAATATCCGTGCAGAAACTTCTGGTCAGTGACATGCTGGGACTGTTTTTGAGCGAGCAGAAGCTTAACATCAGCGATACCATGATCGTGCTTCCAGAAATGAAAACGGTGGAAGTACAGGTCGGAGACAGTTTTACGACCGACTGGGAAAGCATACAATATTCCGAACAGAAAAAAGGGGACGATCCGGGAGAAACCTTCGGGATCCGGGAATACCAGCCAGGTGACAGCACGAAGATGATTCACTGGAAAATCTCACAGAAACTGGGAGAACTTTATGTGAAGGAACCGGGACTTCCGGTAGAAAATGCAGTGCTTCTGTTTTTTGAGACAGCAAAACTGACCGGGGATAGCAGAACTTCAGATCAGGCAGAACTGATGGAAAAATTGATCTCCGTTTCCGAAAATCTGACGGAGAAAGGGATGCATCACAAGATCGGCTGGTACGATCAGAAAAAAGAGCAGCTTTGTATGGAAGAAATCGACTCCGCAGATAACCTTGCCCAGATCATACACGGCTTACTTTCACTGGAGAGAAAAGAAAAAACATTCACAGGCTTGCAGGAATATGCACAGAAATATCAGGAGCAGCCATTTGGACATATTCTCTATTTTACCGCAGAAGATCCGGGAAATCTGGCAGATCTCTTTACATGGCAGTGCAGTTTCCAGACCGTACGGCCAGGAGAAGATGTCGGTATCCTGCTGATTTAGGAGTGAAACATGAAGAAACACAGAAAAATTCAAAAAAAGCAAGAAACAGAACTGTACGTTCAGGTTGCAGAGAAGCCGGAAAACCAGAAAGAAAATGTCGGAGAAGCACTTGCCTGTTTCTGCATTTATGTCGGATGGTATCTTATGGTGATGCAGTTTTGCAGGGCATCTCTGGCGATGACTCTTTCTGGCAGTGTGGGAGCGATTCTGCTTGTGATGGCCGTTCTTGTAAATGGACAAAAAGAAAAGAAATTCATACGGAAAATCGTGCATGAAATTCTGGCAGCGGCAGTTCTTTGTTTTCTGATCAGCTTTACGATCCGAAAGGGCTGGATCTTTCAGGGAGCACTGATCGCCGGAAACGGGCTGCTTGAGACGATCGGGAGAAATATGCGAACCTTTGAGCCGGATTATGCACTTACGATTTCTGAACCTTTGCAGCCATTTGTTACAGCCGTTTTTTATGTAACAGCAGGCATGGTTCTGGCAGCTCTTCTGGAATTTTTAAGGGTCAGCAAAAGCTGCATCGGAACGATTCTCGTCAGCCTTATTCCGGGAGTTCTGCTTCTGATCTGGCAGAAAGAAGCAGTTCTTTTTCCGGTGCTTCTGATCTATGTAGGTTTTCTCTGCCTTGTTGCCTTTCGGAAAAAAGAAAAAGGTCTGGCACAGTTACAGACAGATGTGATGCTGCTTGTGTTATTTGCGGCAGTGACGGCAGCCGGATTTTTCATGCTTCGGGGAAAAGCTTCGAGTTTTTCGCCAGACAATCCGTTCTCGCAGAAAGTACAGAAATTTGCAGAACAGATCCGTTATGGGAAAAAGACGGTGGATTCCCTGCCGGAAGGACAGTTCCGAGGGCTTGGAAACCTGAAACTGACCGATGAAGCCGCTCTGAAAGTGACCATGGAACATCCGGATTCTCTCTATCTTCGTGGATTTGTCGGCAGTATTTACACAGAAGACGGCTGGAAACAACAGGATGCAGATGAAATTTATGATAAAAAGGATCTGTTTTACTGGCTTCACAAAGAAAACGTTTCCGGGCTTCAGCAGCTTACCGCTCTTTATCAGCTGGAAAATCCTGCAGACGATGACACCGGAAATATGACTGTCACGACCATTGGTGCGAGCCGGAAATATGCTTATGTGCCGTATGAGCTGAGTACGCTTCCGGATACTCTGGAAAATGTCCGAAGTTTTGGAGATGACCGCCTGATCCCGGAAGGATTCCGGCCGCAAAAGACGATTTCGTTTCCGGTACACAGCAATCTGATCAGAAAGTATCCGCAGATCGCATCCGCATATTATCAGGATCAGGATACGGAGGCATTTGCAGAATACAAAAAATGCGAAAACAGCTACAATGCATATGTATATGACCAGTATCTGCAGGTACCGGATTCTCTGAAACAGATGCTTACAAAAGTGCTTGCTTCTGATTCGGATGAGAAAGACAGCGAAAATGTTACGTCTCATATTTCCTATGAAGAGGCAAATACCAGGATTACCGGATATTTAAATGAGAACATCACTTATACAGAAGAGATCGATCCGAAGAATACAGATGCATCCGGAGAAGATCAGAAAACAGATGCAAAGACCGGAAATTTTGTGACCGATTTTCTGATGACGGAGAAGAAAGGCTATTCCGTGCATTATGCATCGGCGGCTGTTCTGATGTACCGCTGCTTCGGAATCCCGGCACGCTATGTCGAGGGTTATCTGGTCACGCCGGAGATGGCAGAAAATGCTCAGGATGACGGAACGATCTATGTGACTGGAAAAGAGGCCCATGCATGGGTGGAAATCTATCAGGACGGCATCGGATGGATCCCGATGGAAGTGACGCCGCCGTATCTCGATAAAATGGAACGCCCGGATTTCGAGACGGTTTCCTGGCAGGGAGCACAAAATCAGGGAGATTCTGAGCAGACGGACACAGCAGAACAGATCAAAGATGAAGAGCAGACAAAGCCGGAAACCAGGAAAGGCAGAAAACAGCTGCCGGTTCGGAAAATTCTGATCGTTGTGATCCTTTTGCTGATACTGGCACTGATCCTGTGGATCGCTTATCAGATTTTAAAATACCGCAAAAAATGGAAAGAAAAGAATCGGGCGATGTATTCGAAAGATGCCTCACAGGCGATCCGAAGCTGTTATGCACAGCTAAGGTGCTGGCTTATGTACGACGGAGTCCGGATAAAGGGAGGCTCCAGATATCAGATCTGCGAAGAACTGAGCAGAAAGTATAGCTCCGAGATGGCAGATCAGTATCGGAAAGTGACAAGACTGGCAGAAAAAGCCGCATACAGCAGCCATGCCATGGAAGAAAAACAGGCAGAAGAAGTCCGGGCATTTCTTATGAGTACCCAAAAACAGATATTAAATGAAAAGAATCTGTTTCAGAAATGGAAGATGCAGCTGAAAGTCCTCTCCTGAAACACCGGACAGGAGCTCCGGCAGATCACAGGGGCACAAAAGGATAAGCAGAGCCGGTAATTGCTTGACATTTCCGGCAAATCAGCTTATCATACGAATATTGTGACCAGAAATCGGTGCCGTCCGGCATCCATAAAAGGGGTATCATGATCAGCCAAATGGACTGCTGAATGATACAGAAACAGGAAAGGATAACGTATGTCTTATATTATTGTATTTTTCATATCAATGGTTCCGCTGATCGAACTTCGAGGAGCGATTCCATATGCCATAGCCCAGGGACTGCCGTATGTGCCGTCCTACATCATAGCAATCCTCGGAAATATGCTTCCGGTGCCGTTTATTTATCTGTTTGCCAGAAAAGTACTGCTCTGGGGAGCCGACAAACCGGTCATCGGAAAGTTCTTCACCTACTGTATCGAGAAAGGTGAAAAAGGCGGAAAGAAACTTCAGGCGACCGCAGGAAAAGGCCTGTTTGTGGCACTGCTGCTGTTCGTAGGTATTCCGCTTCCGGGAACCGGAGCATGGACCGGAACACTTGCGGCAAGCTTTTTGGATATGGATTTTAAGTCCAGTATCATCGCAGTCATGCTCGGCGTTATGCTCGCCGGCATCATCATGGGACTTGCATCCGCAGGACTGCTCGGGGCAGTCAGTGCATTGTTTGCAGTGTAAGGTTTTTTATGGTTGACCTTATTTTCAGATAATGGTATGCTAAGAGACGAAGGAACAGATAAATTTTCCTTCAATAAAAGCATGGTATTTATACCGGGAAAGGAGAATTGTTATGGTAAAGAGAAATATCGTACTTGGCAATGTAGCAAATGTTCAGGAGTTCAACAGAATCTGCGGACATATGGATTTTGATGTGGATCTGGCACAGGGCAAATACCTGGTAGATGCAAAATCCATCATGGGCATTTTCAGTCTGGACATGGAAAAACCATTAGAGCTGTGTGCAAATACAAACGATGAAGCTTTGATTGACGAAAAATTCAAAGCTTTTATCCAGTAATTGCAGATGTTAAAAAAAGTAATACAAAGATATGCAGTCGCTTTTGGCATGGCAGCAGCCATGTTCGCCGCAGGAGCCGGGGGAATACAGAAAGCAAATGCGGCAGAGATTGCAGATCAGGCAGGAAGTGTACAGGAGTCTGAAACCGTGCGGCAAAGTGAAACGCCGCAGGAGTCCGAGATGCAGAGGCAGCCTGAGACTACACAGCAGTCCGAAACGACCGGCCAAAGTGAGACACTTCCTCTGAAAAATGTTAAAAAAGCACCGAAGCTTTCCGGAAAATGGGTAAAACAGCACGGAAAGGTTCGGTTTCTTTTACAGGATAAGACTTATGCAACAAAGACCTGGGCAAACATAAAAGGCAGATATTATTATTTTGATAAAAATGGTTTCCGCCGCCAGGGGCTGTTCCGCTATCGCAATGGAAAGACGTACTATCTTGGCAAAAAGGGAGCGATGGTCACCGGATGGCAGAAGATCAGAAAGCACTGGTACTATTTCGGCAAAAACGGTGCCATGAAGAAAGCGTCCTGGATCAGGACAAAGACCGGTTATGCCTATGTAGATGCAAAAGGAAAGCGAGTGGTAAGCAGCTGGGTCAAAGTAAAAGGCAAAAAGTACTATATCGATGAAAAAGGCGTCAAAGTGACAAAGAGCCGTTACATTGGCAACAAAGCTTATTATTTTGACAAAAAAGGTGTTTATCATAAGGACAAAAAGATCAAAGAGCGGCTGATCAACCCGAAAGGAAAGATGGTGGCACTGACGTTTGACGATGGTCCGGGACCTTATACCGACCGTCTGTTAAAATGCCTGAAGAACAACCGGGCAGCAGCGACTTTCTTCCTGGTTGGGACGAGTATCGCAAATTATCCGGATACGATACAGCAGATGGCGAAGCAGGGATGCGAGATCGGAAATCACACCTGGGATCATGCAAGCCTTTCATCTTTAAACGGCAGTTCCATACAGAGTGAGATCAGCAGTACAAATGCTCAGATCCGTGCACTCACCGGCCACAATGCGACGCTGGTGCGTCCGCCGTATGGAGCCTACAACAGCAATGTGCAGATCAATGCGGGAGCACCGCTGATCCTGTGGAGCATTGATACCCTGGACTGGAAGACAAGAAACGCCAAGAATACGATAAATGTGGTTATGAATGAAGTGAAAGACGGTTCGATCATCCTGATGCACGATATCCACAGCCCGTCTGTGGATGCAGCAGAAGTGCTGATCCCGAAACTGATCGCATCCGGTTATCAGTTAGTTACGGTCAGTGAACTGGCAAAATACCGCAGTGTGGCTATGTACAGCGGAGGCGTGTACAATGCCTTTTACCGCTAAGTGGATTTTACGGATCCAAGTAGCAAAGCGGATTGCGAATATCCGCTTGATATGAAATAAAGCTGGAGTATAATCGAAAGATATACCCCAGCTTTTCGTTACTTTGTGATGTGAGATTTATGATGCCTGCGGATTGTTCCGTGCGTCGCACTCCCACAATCCTTGGCATCATATCTATTCTGCTTCGTGTTTTGCGACAGCGGCTTCTACGAATCCACGGAACAGCGGATGCGGACGGTTCGGGCGGGACTTCAGTTCCGGATGAGCCTGTGTTCCGATGAAGAACGGGTGATCCGGAAGTTCTACCATTTCCACGATACGTCCATCCGGAGAAATACCGGAGAGCATCATGCCGTTTTCTGTGAGCACTTTGCGGTAATCGTTGTTAAATTCATAACGATGACGATGACGTTCATGAATCGTTTCTTCACCGTAAAGCTTATAAGCCAGGGAAGATTTATCCAGTACACAAGGATAAGAACCAAGTCTTAAGGTACCGCCGATATCCTCGATGCCGTCCTGCTCCGGCAGAAGTGCAATGACCGGATGGGTAGTATTAGGATCCAGTTCGATGCTGTGTGCGTCATTGTAGCCAACCACATGGCGGGCGAATTCAACAACCGATAACTGCATGCCAAGGCAGAGCCCAAGGAATGGGATCTTGCGGATACGGGCAAATTCGATTGCCGTGATCTTGCCTTCGATGCCACGGTCACCGAAACCGCCAGGTACCAGGATGCCATCCATATCACCGAGCACTTCTTCGACGTTACTGTTGTTGAGCAGTTCGGAATCCACCCACTTGATATTTACAGTCGCATGCTGTGCGATACCGCCGTGTTTCAGGGCCTCCACAACACTGATGTAAGCATCGTGCAGCTGGATATATTTGCCTACCAGAGCGATATTTACTTCTTTTGTTGGATGACGCAGAGCATTTACCATAGCTTTCCAGTCTTCCAGATCCGGATCCGGGCAGTCAAGCTTCAGGCAGTCGCAGACAACCTGTGCCAGATGTTCTTTTTCCATGGCAAGCGGTGCTTCGTAGAGATATTCCACATCAAGATTCTGCAGAACATGGTCACTTGGCACGTTACAGAACAGTGCAATCTTGTCCTTGATGCCATTGTCAAGCGGCAGCTCGGAACGGCACACGATCACATCCGGCTGAATTCCCATACCCTGGAGCTCCTTTACGCTGGCCTGTGTCGGCTTGGTTTTCATTTCACCTGAGGCACGCAGGTAAGGGATCAGAGTAACGTGGATCAGGATCGCATTTTCATGTCCGACATCGTGCTGGAACTGACGGATGGATTCCAGGAACGGCTGACTTTCGATATCGCCGACCGTACCGCCAACTTCAATGATCGCAATGCTGGTTTCGTCTGATGTAAAATCGCGATGGAAACGGCTCTTGATCTCATTGGTGATATGAGGGATGACCTGTACCGTTCCACCGCCGAAATCTCCGCGGCGTTCTTTCTGCAGAACGGACCAGTAAATCTTACCGGTTGTGACATTGGAATTTTTCGTCAGACTTTCGTCGATAAAACGCTCATAATGTCCAAGGTCCAGGTCTGTCTCAGCACCGTCGTCGGTTACAAATACCTCACCATGCTGGATCGGATTCATCGTTCCCGGGTCGATATTGATATAAGGATCGAATTTCTGCATCGTTACTTTGTAGCCACGTGCTTTCAGAAGTCGTCCGAGGGATGCGGCTGTGATACCCTTTCCCAGTCCGGAAACAACACCTCCTGTTACAAATACATATTTTACTGACATAATTTCCTCCGTTCTGTGCACAAAACACGCATTTTTTTTGACCAGATATTAAGTTCCTAAAAAAAATACGGAAAAGATTATACACTATGCAAAGAAAAAAATCCAGTAAATCATACTGGATTTTTCAAAAAAGTGCAAAGAAATTTTAGTGATAGTTTTTGTTGTTCTCATATTTTGCTTCCATCGTGAACTGGATACCGAGCTGTTTCAACTTTTTGATATCCACCGGGGAGAGCATAACAGAAGTATGTGCCTGGCATTCGGCAAGTTTCGGCAGCTGTTTCATAGCCAGAGCAGCATCTTCATGAGCGGCGGCACTGATGGACAGGGCGATCAGGACCTCATCGGTATGCAGTCTCGGATTGCGGCTTCCGAGGTAAGCAGTTTTCAGACGCTGGATCGGCTCCAGAGATTCTGGTGCAATGATATTTTTCTCGTGGTCAATGCCGGCAAGCTCTTTTAAGGCATTTAACAGAACCGCAGAAGCGGCACCGAGCAGGTCAGAAGTCTTTCCGGTGATGATCCTGCCGTCCGGCAGTTCTATAGCAGCAGCTGGAGCACCGGTCAGTTCTGCGACACGTCTTGCAGCCGGAACAACCTTGCGGTCGGTTGCAGTAACGCCGGCCTGGTTCATGATTAGCTCGATTTTATAAACTTCCTCTTCCTGATTGCGTCCGGTCAGAAGTCCGTTCAGTGCGTTGAAGTAGCGGCGGATGATCTCCTGGCGGGAAGCTTCCTGGCAGAGTGCATCATCGCAGATGCAGTTCCCGGCCATGTTGACGCCCATGTCAGTCGGAGACTGATAAGGGCTTTCGCCGTAGATCTTTTCAAACATTGCTTTTAAAACCGGGAAGATTTCCACATCGCGGTTGTAGTTTACCGTGGTAAATCCATAAGCTTCCAGATGGAACGGATCGATCATGTTGACATCGTTCAGGTCAGCCGTTGCTGCCTCATATGCCAGGTTGATCGGATGTTTCAGCGGAATGTTCCAGATTGGGAAAGTCTCGAATTTCGCATATCCGGCACGGATACCTCTGCGATGCTCCTGATAAAGCTGAGATAAGCAGGTAGCCATCTTTCCGCTTCCAGGACCAGGGGCAGTGATCACGACCAGAGGGCGGGAAGTTTCGATGTAGTCATTTTTACCGAATCCCTCATCACTTACGATATGAGAGACATTATTCGGATAACCCGGAATCATATAGAGGGTGTAAACCTTGATGCCGAGTTTGATCAGACGTTGTTTAAACAGGTCTGCACTGGTCTGTCCGGAGTATTTTGTGATAACGACACTTCCGACAAAAAGTCCACGTTCTTCGAAAGAGTCGATCAGACGCAGTACATCGGTATCGTAAGTGATGCCGAGGTCGCCGCGGATTTTATTTTTTTCAATATCCACCGCACTGATGACGATGACGATCTCTGCGTGCTCGGACAGCTGCATCAGAAGCTGAAGCTTGGAATCCGGCTCAAATCCCGGCAGTACACGGGAAGCGTGGTAGTCATCAAATAACTTTCCGCCAAATTCCAGATAAAGTTTGTCTCCGAATTTGTCAATACGCTCGCGGATACAGCGAGACTGTGTAGCAAGATATTTTTCGTTGTCAAATCCTTTTTTCATATGATTAAGAACCTTTCCTAAAAATTCAAGTCGGATGCACGCAAGAACCGGCGTGCATTTCCTTGTTACAAAGTAACTCTTGCACTAGTATACAATAAATCATACCCGTTCGGCTACCGTTTTTTTAGAAAAGATTCATAATTGTGAGCTTTTTTTCACAATCTATATATTGATTTCTTCTGAAACTGTACTTATAATGGGATAAGTTGGAGTTTGCATATGAGGAGGACAAAAATGGACAACAATCAGATGCAGGGCGGCGGTCCTGGCAGACCACAGGGACCGGGTGGACAAAAACAGCCGGACAATGGTCGCAATAAGAACAATGGGAAAAAGCAAGGCGGCGGCAAAAGCATTCTGGTTTTTCTGGTGATTACTTTGATTGTGATGCTTGCCACGAATATCGTTACCAGCATGGTAAAAGATACAACCGAGCGTGAGATCACTTATAATCAGTTTATTAACATGGTTGACCGCGGAGAGGTCGAATCTGTAGAGATCGGTTCCAATCGAATCGACATCAACCTGAAAAATCAGCCAATACCGGGTGTGAAGATCACCTGTTATACAGGTATCATGGACGATCCGACACTGACAGACCGACTGCTCAAGGCAGGCGTACAGTGTACCAAAACCGTACCGGACAATTCTTCTTACCTGATCTTAAATATCGTGGCAAATGTTCTGCCGCTGGTTATGATCGGATTTATTTTCTACTTTTTCATGCGTCGTATGGGATCAGGCGGCGGAGTCATGGGTGTCGGCAAGAGCAAGGCAAAAGTTTACGGCGAGAAGGAAACCGGTGTGACCTTCCAGGATGTTGCCGGACAGGATGAAGCAAAAGAATCGCTTCAGGAAGTCGTAGGATTTCTCGAAGATCCGCAGAAATACGTGAAGATCGGAGCGAAGCTGCCGAAAGGAGCACTGCTTGTCGGCCCTCCGGGTACCGGTAAGACACTGCTGGCAAAGGCAGTCGCAGGAGAGGCACACGTGCCGTTCTTCTCCATTTCCGGTTCCGATTTCGTAGAAATGTTTGTCGGTGTCGGTGCATCGCGTGTGCGAGACCTGTTTGAAGAGGCCAAAAAGAGTGCACCGTGTATCATTTTTATCGATGAGATCGATGCGATCGGTAAGAGCCGTGACAGCCGTTATGGCGGCGGAAACGACGAGCGTGAGCAGACACTGAACCAGCTGCTTGCGGAGATGGATGGTTTTGATTCCTCCAAAGGTGTGCTGATCCTTGCAGCAACGAACCGTCCGGAAGTTCTGGACTCTGCACTTCTGCGTCCGGGACGTTTTGACCGCCGAGTGATCGTAGACCGCCCGGATCTCAAAGGAAGAGAAGATATTCTGCGTGTACACGCAAAGAACGTTAATCTTGATGAGACGGTCAATTTCAAAGAAATCGCCCTGGCAACAGCCGGAGCTGTCGGATCAGACCTAGCAAATATGGTCAATGAAGCAGCCATCCTTGCTGTAAAAGCAGGAAGAAGTGCCGTATCTCAGGCAGATTTATCGGAAGCAGTCGAGCTGGTTGAGATGGGAAAAGAAAAGAAAAACAAGATCCTGAGCAAAAAAGAGCGGGAGATCGTTTCCTATCATGAAGTCGGACACGCACTGGTCAGCGCACTGCAAAAAGATGCAGAGCCAGTACAGAAGATCACGATCGTGCCGCGTACATCCGGAGCACTCGGATATGTCATGAACATTCCGGAAGAGGAGAAATGCCTCTATACAAAAGAAGAACTGTGGGCGAGACTGGTAGAATTTACCGGCGGCCGTGCAGCAGAGGAAATCGTATTTGGTTCAGTGACAACCGGAGCATCCAATGATATCGAGAAAGCAACTTCCATTGCCCGCTCAATGATCACACGCTACGGTATGTCTGAGAAATTCGGACTGACCGGTCTGGAGCGTGCGGCAAACCAGTACCTCGATAATCAGACGGTTCTGGACTGCAGTGAGGTGACACAGGCCGAGGTCGATAAAGAGATCACTGCCATGCTCAAAAAGGCATATAAGGAAGCAAAAGACATGCTTACGGCAAACCGCAGCATTCTGGATCACATCGCCGCTTTCCTGATCGAGAAAGAGACGATCACCGGAAAGGAATTTATGGAGATCCTGCGTAAAGTACAGGCAGAAGAAGCACAGAAAAACAGCGAAATACAGACCGAAGAAAACAGCACAAAAGTAAATCTTTCAAAAGAGAACACAGCAGACACCGCAACCGAGTAAGTGAGGATGTAAAAGCAGATGTTTGATATTCAGGAAGAATTAAAAAAGCTCCCGGCTAAGCCGGGAGTTTATATTATGCATGATGACAGAGATGCCATTATTTATGTGGGCAAGGCGATCAGCCTGAAGAACAGGGTGCGGCAGTATTTTCAGACCAGCCGCAATAAGGGTGCCAAAATCGAGCAGATGGTCACAAGGATCGCCAGATTTGAGTATATCGTGACGGATTCCGAGCTGGAGGCACTGGTTCTGGAGTGCAATCTGATCAAGGAACACCGCCCGAAGTACAATACGATGCTCAAGGATGATAAGACTTATCCATTTATAAAAGTAACGACATCGGAGGCATATCCTCGGATTTTGTTTTCAAGGAGCATGAAAAAGGATAAAAATAAATATTACGGACCGTACACCAGTGCCGGGGCAGTCAAAGATACGATCGAGCTGATCCGTAAGATCTACAAAGTCCGTACCTGTAATCGCAGACTGCCGCAGGATATCGGAAAAGAACGCCCCTGTCTGAATTATCACATCAAACAGTGTGATGCACCATGTCAGGGCTATATCAGTCAGGAAGAGTACTGCAGATCCTTAAACGGAGCGATGGATTTTCTGAATGGAAACTACGGACCAATCCTGAAAATGCTCGAAAAGCGGATGCTGGATGCCTCGGAGCGTATGGAGTACGAGGAGGCAGCGACTTGGCGTGACCTCAAAAACAGCGTCAGCCAGATCGCACAGAAGCAGAAGATCACAAGCAGCGACGGCGAGGACAAAGATGTGATCGCCGTGAAAATGGACGGCAGCGACGCAGTAGCCCAGGTATTTTTTATCAGACAGGGCAGGCTGATCGGCAGAGACCATTTCTTCCTGCGGATCGCACCGCACGATTCGCAGAATATCGTGATTTCCAGTTTTATGAAGCAGTTCTATTCCGGCACGCCGTTTATTCCAAGGGAGATCATGATCCCGTGTGAGATCGAAGATCAGTCCGTCTTAGAAGAGTGGCTCGGAAAGCGAAAAGGGCAGAAGGTGCACATCAAAGTACCGAAAAAAGGTACCAGGGAAAAACTGGTTGAGCTTGCCACGCAGAATGCAGAGATTGTCCTGCGACAGGACAAAGATCGTATCAAACGAGAAGAAGGACGCACGATCGGGGCGATGAAAGAAATTGCCGGCTGGCTGGATCTGCCAGATCTGGTACGAGTGGAAGCCTATGATATTTCGAATATCAGCGGTTTCGAGTCGGTCGGATCCATGGCAGTCTTTGAACGCGGCAAACCAAAACGAAGTGATTACCGCAAATTCCGTATCAAAACCGTGCAGGGGCCAAACGACTACGCAAGCATGGAAGAAGTCCTGACAAGACGTTTTACACACGAGAGTGACCCTGAGAAAAAAGAGTATGACAGTTTCGGAAAACTGCCGGATCTGATCATGATGGACGGCGGCCGCGGTCAGGTCAATATCGCACTTGGCGTTCTGGAAAAGCTGGATCTTAACATCCCGGTCTGCGGTATGGTAAAAGATGACCGGCACCGCACCAGAGGCCTGTACTATAATAACGTAGAGATCCCGATCGACCGCGACAGCGAGGGATTTAAACTGATCACCCGCGTGCAGGATGAAGCCCACCGTTTTGCCATCGAGTATCACCGCTCCCTGCGAAGCAAAGATCAGGTACATTCGATCCTGGATGACATTGACGGTATCGGTCCGGCAAGAAGAAAGGCTCTGATGCGTCATTTCCTCTCCCTGGAAGCGATCCGCGAGGCGAGCGAAGAGGAACTGGCAGCAGTGCCTTCAATGACCGCCTTAAGTGCAGGAAAAGTCTACGCTTTCTTCCATGAAAAGAAAAAAGAAGAACAAGGATGATTGTATGCAGCAAGAATGCCTCTGGCATTCTTGAATTTTCATGTGAACAATATACAATTTTTTACAGAATCTGTTTTGTTTCTTGTATGATGTGTGCGGATGTGATAGAATGAGAGCATGAAATCGAAGGAACGTGCATGGATTTGACGATGTTGTGTGCGTTCATGAGCAAGTAGCGAAGCGGATTGTGAATGTTCGCTTTACTGACAGGAAAGGACAAAAACAGATGAACAGTAACAGTAGTGTAGAATTGACAAAAATTGCAAAAAGCATGGAACTGAAGAATCTGACACCGGATGTTGATATTTCATCGATCGTGGTGACCACACCGGATATCAACAGACCGGCACTGCAGCTGACCGGATATTTCGAACATTTCGCATCTGAGCGTGTACAGATTGTCGGTTATGTGGAATTTACTTATCTGGAGCATATGACGAGAAATCAGAGAGTGCATGCCTATGAGCAGTTCTGTGCCCATAAGGTTCCGTGCATTATCTTTACATCAAAAACGGATCCGGATGAAGATATCCTGCGTATCGCCACAGAGAACGGTATTCCGGTCTTTACCACAGAGAAAAATACATCTCCGTTTATGGCGGAGATCATCCGCTGGCTGAATGTAGAGCTGGCTCCTTGTATCTCTATCCACGGCGTGCTGGTAGATGTATACGGCGAAGGTGTCCTGATCATGGGCGAGAGCGGCATCGGTAAGAGTGAGGCAGCTCTGGAGCTGATCAAGAGAGGCCATCGTCTGGTATCCGATGACGTCGTAGAGATCCGTAAAGTCAGCGATGCGAGCCTGGTCGGAAGTGCTCCGGATATCACCCGCCACTTTATCGAGCTTCGCGGTATCGGTATCATTGATGCCAAGACCTTATTTGGTGTGGAGAGCGTGAAAAATACACAGACCATTGATCTGGTTATCAAATTGGAAGAGTGGGACAAGGACAAAGAATACGACAGACTCGGACTTCAGGAAGAATACACCGAGTTCCTCGGCAACCGCGTTGTATGCCATTCCATTCCGATCCGTCCGGGACGAAGCCTGGCTGTGATCGTAGAGTCTGCTGCTGTCAACCACAGACAGAAAAAGATGGGTTATAATGCAGCTCAGGAGCTTTATAACCGTGTTCAGAAGTCACTTGCAAAGAAAAAAGAGGAGCAGAAGAAATGAAAAAATATTGTTTTGGAATCGATATCGGCGGAACAACCGTAAAATGCGGACTTTTTAATGTAGACGGAGAAGTCCTGGATAAATGGGAAATTAAGACAAGAACCGAAAACAACGGCGAAAATATCATCGCAGACATCGCAGAGACGATGAATGCCAAGATCGCAGAAAAAGGTCTGGACAAAGAAGAGATCGTTGGAGCAGGCGTTGGTGTACCGGGACCGGCAGATGAAGAAGGCAACGTTCCGGTAGCCGTCAATCTGCACTGGGGATTTGTACCACTTTCCAAAGAGCTTTCCGAGAAGACAGGTCTTGCGGTACGCGTCGGAAACGATGCAAACGTGGCAGCACTCGGCGAAATGTGGAAAGGCGGAGCAGTCGGCTATCACAATGTTGTTATGGTGACACTTGGAACCGGTGTCGGCGGCGGCATCATCATCAATGGCAAGATCGTAACCGGAAGCAACGGAGCCGGCGGTGAGATCGGACATATCCATGTAACCGACAGCGTTGACAAACCTTGCAACTGTGGCAACACCGGATGTCTGGAACAGGTTGCATCTGCGACAGGTGTTGTATATCTGGCAAACAAAAAGCTGGCATCCTGCGATACCCCTTCCGTTCTGCGTGACGGAGAAGTCAGTGCAAAAAGCGTCTTTGATGCCGTAAAAGCAGGCGATGCAGTTGCACAGGAAATCGCAGAAGAATTCGGCAGATACCTCGGTCTTGCATGTGCAAACATCGCAGGTGTGGTAGATCCGCAGGTATTTGTAATCGGCGGCGGCGTCTCCAAAGCCGGAAAGATACTCTTTGATTATATCGAGAAATATTACAAAAAATATGCATTTCCATCCTGCAAAGATGCAAAATTTGCACTGGCAACACTGGGCAATGATGCCGGTATCTACGGTGCAGCAAAACTGATGCTGTAATAAAACAACGGCAGTCAGCACCGCAATACTTGCAGAAGTGAGAGTCTTCTCCGACTGAGATAAATAAAAATTCCATGAGAATTTACTTGATTTAAGTAATATCCTCATGGAATTTTTTGTATCCAAATGAAATTTTAAGATTCAGACAACAAATGCTTTAAACACCAGAGCAGCTGCTTTTATGGAATGATCTCCAGGATGTCATCTCCGCCCGGAGCCGTGGTGCCTCCGGAGTCTCCGCCGGAGCCACCGCCGGAAGTGCTGCCGCCGGAGCCGGAACCTGTGCCAGAGCCGGTACCTCCGCTTCCGGAAGAATCGCCGGAGCCGGAATTGCCGTCAGGTGTAGTTGTTGAACCGGAATTTGCATCAGAACCCGGCGTGGTCGCACCATCCTTCTTCGAATCATCGGCATCCATATCTGCCGCATCTTTTTTCGGATTCAGGATATCCGTGATCTTATCCAGGATGTTGTGACCTTTGCAGGTCGCACTTGGCGGAGCATAAGCGGAATCTTCCGTTGTGCCCTCGCTTCCGGCCGGTCGTTTGACAAAGATTTTCGTTGTCGTGGTACAGGTCGCAGTCGGGAGCAGTCCGGTGGAAGAGCAGACCTTTACAGCCGTGTGCACATCGCAGCTCTTGGTCGGTGTCGTGCCTTTTGCAAAATATTCCGTGTAAGCCATGGAGCCTCGCGGATCTCCGGTGCAGACACCATCCACGGCGAGCAGTCCGGATTTCTTACATACATAGGCAGTTTCCACACTGTCCGGCTGTTCAAACTGTCTGACCGAAAGATTTTCGTGAATGCGGCTCATGATCGCAGTCCACAGTTTTTTGTGATACGTGTGGTAAAGATCGCCGGACGGGAGCGTATCGTGGTTGTCATAGCCGCCCCAGACCGTACACGTATAATACGGGCTGTATGCGGCAAACCAGATATCACGGTCGTCCGAAGTCGTACCGGTCTTGCCGGCGATCGGCATCTCGCCGAGGCTGACATCGGAGGCTGTTCCGCCGGCTTTTACAACATCCATCATCGCCTGTGTCAGCAGGAAAGCGGTGCTGTCCTTTAAAACCGTCTTTTCTTCCGGAGTGTTGTCAATGATCACTTTTCCTTCGGAATCCTCGATACGGGAATAAAACTTCGCTTCGTTGTATTTGCCGCCGTTAGCGATCGTTGCATAGGCATCGCACAGCTCGATGTTTACGACACCGTCCGTGATACCGCCAAGAGCCAGCGGCTGGCGTACGTCCAGATTTTCATCATCGTAAAGTGTGCTGATGCCGAGAGCTTCGGCATACTCAAAACCAAGCCGCGGTGTGATCTCGGTCAGACATTTGACTGCTACTACGTTAATTGAACCTGCGATCGCCTGACGGATCGTAGTCAGTCCGGTGTAGGCATTTTTACCTGCCCAGTTATTGACCGGGACACCGTTTGTGTAATTGTAAGGTGCATTGTCGAATACCGTAGCAAGCGTCATATTCTCGGCATCAAGAGCCGGAGCGTATGTGCTGACGATCTTAAAAGTCGAACCAGGCTGTCTGCGGGTTTCCGTGGCACGGTTCAGCGTCAGGCTGGCTTCCTTTTCGCCACGTCCGCCGACGATCGCCTTCACATATCCGGTCTCATTGTCGATGATCACGACAGAGGCCTGTGGCTGCGGAACAAGAGAAACACGCTCGCCAAGCACAGTATCGCCTTTTTCAACCATGGCGTTTTTGTAAGTCTCTGCGGCAGCTTTTGCAGATTCCTCATCGTCAAACATCATGTTAAAAGAGCTGTCCTGTTTCTGGAACCAGCTGCGGAGCATTTCACTGCTGTAATTGATAATCTCGCCGTCGGATTTCTGGATACTCAGAGCATAATCGAGACCGATCAGCGTCACCGAAGGATAATTCTCCGGGTTGGCAAACTCCTCATCGCAGATTTTTTGAATCTCTTCATCCTGATTGGAATAAATCTTCAGACCGCCGGAGTAAACAGCTTTGTAAGCCTGCTGTCTGGTGTATCCCTTGACTTCCACAAGGTCATCCATGACCTGTTCGATCAGAGCGTCCGTATAGTAACTGTAAATAGAAACCTCGTCCGTCTCCTGAGCCGTTTTTTGGATACGGGAATACACATCGTCCGCAAGGGCATCCTGCTGCTGCTGTTCGCTGATATAGCCCTGATCGACCATTTTCTGAAGAATGATCTTGCGTCGCTTTGCATTCTCATCCGGATTGATGATCGGATTGTACAGCGTCGGATTCTGTGTAATGCCGGCAATGACCGTAGATTCCGAGAGATTCAGCTGAGATACATCTTTATTAAAATAGCGTTTGGCAGCAGCCTGTACGCCGTACGAGCTGGCACCTAAGTTGATCGTGTTCAGATAATCCTGCAAAATCTGGTCCTTCGACATCTTTTTCTCCAGCTGCAGAGCCAGATACTGCTCCTGGAACTTACGACGCAGCTTCTGAGAAAGAGCCGTCTGCGTCACCCAGTCCGTAAAAACATTATTCTTGATCAGCTGCTGCGTGATCGTACTGGCACCCTCTGAGAAATCCCCACTGGTGATGCCGATCACCGCGGCACGGGCGATACCCTGGATATCGATGCCGTGATGCCTGTAAAAACGCTCATCCTCGACGGCAACGATCGCATGCTGCAGATCCTCCGGGATCTGATCCAGCTTCACAAGAATACGGTTGGAAGTTGATTCGGCAAGCTTCTGGACCGGTTTATTGCCGGTGTTATAGATGTAGGTGGCCGATTCTGCCGGTGCAACCGAGAGAGAATCGATGTTAGGGGCACTGGCGATCAGCCCTTTGATCATGCCGACACCGGCCGCCGTGCCAAGGATGACGCAAAACAGCAGAAGTACCAGAAAAATCTTCAGAGCCGTAAGCGAAATACGCCTGAAGATCCTGGTTCCCGTTGGAATGCTCTTCTTGCGGGCAACGTGGTTTTTGTCAAAATTCATATAAAATACCTCCGAAAAAAGACAGTAAGTTTTGCTATGTAAAAACGATAACGTTTAAAAAGCAGGATGTGCTACAAAATCATTCAAAATTCGCTCATTTTTCAGCGAAAAATGGCTGCTTTCTCATGATTTAACGGAACCCATGATGCCATACGGATTGTTCCGTACTGCGTACTTTCACAATCCTACCCAACATTCGCATATCGTGAAGCTTACGCTCCACTTTTATGCTCATATTTGGGCGGGTCATTAAGCCATAAAACCACTCCTGTGCAAGCACATCGTGGTTTCAGGCTTTTGACCCTGGCATCTTAGTATTTTATCACACAACTTTGAGGAAAGAAAGAGCAAAGGAGGATTTCTGCTGTTGCTTCTTTTGGGGGACTCTGGTAAGATAGCATAAGTATTACCGAATTCTGGAATTTTAATCGGAGGGTTTTGGCATATGAAAGAATATAAAATTGTCTATTGCGGCGGAGAGGGCGAGATCGTTGAGAAAAAATCACGTTTTATCGCGACCGTAAAGCCGGTGGACTCGGAGGAGGAAGCATCTGCATTTATTGCAGAGATGAAAAAGAAATACTGGGATGCCAGACATAACTGTTCTGCATTTGTGATCGGGGAACATAATGAAATACAGAGAAGCAGTGATGACGGGGAACCGGCAGGGACAGCAGGTCATCCGATGCTGGACGTGCTGCTCGGAGAGGGCATCCACAACACAGCCGTTGTGGTGACACGTTATTTCGGCGGAACACTGCTTGGAACAGGCGGGCTTGTCCGTGCGTATTCAAAATCTGTACAGGCAGGGCTTGCGGCCAGCACCGTACTTGAAAAGAAAAAAGGCTTTCTGCTGGCGATGGAAACCGATTATTCCGGGATCGGTAAGATCCAGTATCTGCTCGGACAGAGAGGGCTTCTGATCACAGATTCTCAGTATACGGACAAAGTGACCGTCGAGACTCTGGTTCCGCAGGAAGAGCTTGTCTCTGTCAAAGAAGAGATCACAGAAGGGACGAACGGCAAGACGGTCTTTGCAAAAGAAGAACCGGTTGCCTATGCATTTGACGGGAAAACACCGGTCTTTTTCTGAGAAGGGAAAGGACTGCTTGCAATTTACAGGGGTTCGACGTAAAATATAAGGGATTAATTCGGAGGAAAATAATTTATGAGTGACAAATGTAATGCTCCGGTAGGAGTTTTTGATTCCGGCGTTGGCGGTCTTACGGTGGCTCGTGAGATCATGCGAAACCTGCCGGAAGAGAATATCGTATATTTCGGGGACACAGCCCGTGTTCCTTATGGAACAAAATCAAAAGATACGGTGCTGCGTTATTCCAGACAGATCATCCGCTTTTTAAAAACACAGGATGTCAAAGCGATCGTGATCGCCTGCAATACGGCAAGTGCCTATGCACTGGAAGATGTGGAAAAAGAACTGGATATTCCGATCATTGGTGTAGTAAAGCCGGGAGCGAAAGTAGCATGCGAGGCAACCCACAACAAAAAGATCGGTGTCATCGCCACAGAAGCAACAATAAATTCGGGAATTTATTCTTCTTATATCACCAGACAGGACCCGCAGATCCAGGTGATCGGCAAGGCATGTCCGCTGTTTGTGCCGCTCGTAGAAGAAGGATGGCTGAAAGACTCGGTGACATTTGAAGTTGCGGGCAGATATCTGCGGGAACTGATGGAGCAGGACATCGATACCCTGATCCTTGGATGCACCCACTATCCGCTTCTGCGTTCCACACTGCGTGAAATTGTCGGAGAAAAGGTGACACTGGTCAATCCGGCTTATGAGACTGCACGTGAGCTGAAACAGCTTCTTGCAGAAAAAGGACTGACAAACATCCAGTCTCAGGAAGAAGCACGTAAATATCAGTTTTATGTCAGCGACCAGGCAGATAAATTTATGAGATTTGCAGATTCGATTCTGCCATTTGATGTAAATACCACAAAGAAGATCAGCATAGAGGAGTACTAAATGACAAAAGATATAATGCTCCGCATCAGCGGTGTACAATTTCCGGATGGAGAAGAAAACAGTGAAGAGATGGAAGTGATCACTTCCGGCAGCTACTTTGAAAAAGACGGCCGCCATTATATCAAGTACGATGAAGTACAGGAAGATTCCAATGAAGTGATCCGCAATCTTCTGAAAATCGAAAACGGCAGTCTGGAACTGACCAGACGCGGGATGACAAACGTGCATATGGTGTTCGAAAAAGACAAAAAAAGCGAATCTTATTACGACACCCCATTTGGAAGATTCCTGGTCGGGATCTCCGCAACACATCTGGATGTCAGCGAAAAAGAAGACAGCATTGATGTGCGGGTAAAATACGCACTGGAGATCAACAGTGAGTATATTGCAGACTGCAGTATCAGCATCTGTGCAAATTCCAAATAAAAAGTGCATCCATATCTCTCGATATGCATGCACTTGAAAGTTTTTATTTCTTCTTTTTCTTTCCCTTGGAATCTTCGGCAGCAGATGCATTGAGCTCTTTTGACTTGCGAAGAAGCTTTTCGGAAAGACGGACACGCAGGCTCTTTTTCTGCTGCGGTGCCTCAACTCGTCCGCCGCGGACACTCTTGATCTCAGTTATGTAGATACCGCTGACAACAGCCTTGATCTCTTTCTTTACCGGAATAGAATCAAAAATAGTTGTTTCGCTGATCAGCGTCTGGATCTTAGGACCGATCTTTGCTTTGACAACCGGGATCTTCGTACGACGCATATACCACGGTGTCTGATCGATGACGATCTGAGGAAGACCGGATTCCTTTAGTTTGAGGCGTTTCTTATCAATAATAAGCATAGAGACGACCTGACGAGTCGCTTCGAGCTGTTCCTGTTGTGCGGCCTGTTTTTTCTGTGCTTTCTGTCCAAAGTAATAAAGAAGTGCAAGTGCGATTACCAGCACGAGCAGAATTACAATGAGGACATTCCAAAATGTAGACATAGTACACCCTCCTAAATAAGTTCATATATTTCAATATTGTACCATTTATTTGCAGAAAGTGCAAGAAGCGGTACCGAATAATTACAATTTTATGAATATCATCAATTTAGGGTGGTAATTTCTATTATAGATGTGATATTATTATGATTCGAGGGATCAATGGACATAAAATGTATGCTTGCATACAGTTTTATGTCTATGGAGCCCGTAAAAACATGAGAAAGTAGTCCGCCAGGACGGATTTCGAATGTTTTCAGGATTGCGGGAGCATGAAATGCGGAGCAATCCGTGGAATCATAATAATGCAAGGTGGCCAGAGTATGACTTTGGAACCCGTAAAAACATGAGAAAGTAGTCCGAAGGGCGAATTTATCACCAGTGTGGAGGGGAATATGAACGAAAGTGAAAAACAGAAGCGAGCGGATGCCCGCAAAAAAAGAAAAAGGCGACAGATGTTTATAGGGAGGATGATCATAGTCGTTCTTCTGTTCATCATCCTTGGCCTGTGTGCATTTCTTGGAAAAGATATGCTTGAAAAGAAAAAGCTCCGGGACAACCGGGAGCAGGCAGCGACCAGTGCTGAAAGTGAGAGTACGGCAGATACCGCAGGCACAGAGAGTGCAGCCGAGACAGAAACACAGGCACAGAAAAAAGAAGACGATATCATGTCTCAGGCAGAGTTAAAGGCAGCACAGTATGATTATGACGGTGCAATTGAGCTTTTAAAGGCATCTTCTGATTTCGCAGACAGTCAGGATATGCAGGATAAAGTGGCAGAGTACGAGCAGGCAAAATCGGAGCTTGTAGAATATCCACTTGACCAGGTGACGCATGTATTTTATCATACATTAATATATGACACCTCGAAAGCATTTGATGGTGATTCCAAAGAAGCCGGATATAATCAGGTTATGACTACCATCGATGAGTTCAACAAGATCACACAGTCTATGTATGACAAAGGATATGTGATGGTAAGTCTGCATGATATGTGTACGGTCAATGAAGATGGTACCGTATCACCGGGCAAGATCATGCTTCCGCCGGGCAAAAAGGCATTTGTCCTTTCACAGGACGATGTCAGTTACTATCATTATATGGATGGTGATGGCATGGCAACGAAGCTGATCGTGGATGAAAATGGCGATATTAAAAATGAATATAAAGAAGATGACGGAAGTATATCAGTAGGCGATTACGATATGGTGCCTCTGATCGATCGCTTTGTGGAAGAGCATCCGGATTTCTCCTATCACGGACATAAGGGAATCATTGCTCTGACCGGATACAACGGTATACTCGGTTATCGCACCGATATCGCATACAAGACAAGAAAAGACCTGGATGAGTACCAGGAGAAATTCTTCGAAGAGAACCCGGATTTCGACAAAGCAGCCTGGAAAAAGGAAAGACAGCAGGCGAAAAAAGTGGCAGATGCCATGAAAGAAGAAGGATGGGAGTTTGCAAGTCATACATGGGGACATATCAATGTTGGCGAAGCAAGTCTTGAAAGACTGCAGACCGATACACAGAAATGGCTGGACTATGTAAAACCGCTTGTCGGAGACACCAATGTGATCATTTTTGCCTTTGGTTCCGACCTTGGCGACTGGCAGCCATACACATCAGATAACGAAAAATTCGCTTATCTTAAGAGCATGGGATTTGATATTTACTGTAATGTAGATTCCACGCAGTACTGGGTACAGTTTGGAGAAAATTATATGCGTCAGGGAAGAAGAAATCTGGACGGCTACCGTATGTATTATAATCCGGAAATGCTGGAAGATCTTTTTGATGCCGGAGAAGTCTTTGATAAATCAAGACCGACACCGGTACCGGAAATGTAAAGCGACGCAAGATCTGAAAGGAGAAACAACTACAATGAAAAGAAAAGTAATCGCAGCCCTGCTTCTTGGCATGGCGATCACCGTGACAGGATGTTCAGGAAACACGACAAAAGATACAGACACCACAACCGAAGCAGCATCGGATGCGTCTTCTGAGACAACCGCAGACAGCTCATCTGAGAGTGAAGCAGCAACAGAAGCAGCAGAACGCCCGGACTACAAAGCACTGGATTATGTCAAACTGGGAGACTACAAAGGACTGGAAGTAACACTGGCATCCACCGATGTCACAGACGAAGAAGTCGAGCAGCAGGTTGAGACAAACTTAAACAACAACGACAAATCCGAAGAGATCAAAGAAGGTACTGTAGAAAACGGCGATGTGGCAAACATCGACTACGAAGGAAAATTAAACGGAAAAGCATTTGACGGAGGCACAGCAAAAGGCTACGACCTGACGATCGGCTCCGGCAGCTTCATCGACGGCTTTGAAGACGGACTGATCGGCAAAAAGATCGGAGATACCGTAGATCTGAACCTGACTTTCCCGGAAGATTACAGTTCCACCGACCTGGCAGGCAAAGAAGTTGTATTTACCGTTAAGATCAATTCCGTAAAACGTGCACCAAAGCTGACAGATGAGCTTGCAGCGGAAATTTCCAATAATGAATACAAAACAGCAGAAGCATACAACAACTATATAAAAGAAGACCTGGAGAAGACGAAAAAAGAAAACCAGCACAACCAGGAACTCAATGATCTGGTAGCACTTGCATACCAGAATGCAACCGTAAACGATTATCCGCAGGAAATGATCGATTATCAGCTGGAGCAGGTTACCTCCTATTATAAATCCTACGCAGATCAGTATGGCATGGAATATGCAGATTTCCTGAAACAGCAGGTAGGCATGACGGAAGAAGAATTTGTAAAGCAAATGACAGAAACCGTAAAACAGAGCCTTGGCCAGGAAATGGTACTGCGTGCGATCGCAGAGACAGAAGGCGTTGAGATTTCCGATGAAAAATTCCAGGAAAAAGCAAGCGAATACGCAGCACAGATGGGATCTACAGACGTGGATGCATTTATCAGCCAGTATGGTAAGAGCACGATCATGGCAAGTATTCTGCAGGATGAAGCAGTGGAGATCCTTGAGAAAAACGCCGTTGTAAAAAATGCAGACGGTACACCGGCAGAGACAACAGCAGAAACCGAGACAGAAACAGCATCTAAATAAAAAAATGTCTGTAATGATCCGGTGCAGGTCGGAGCACTTGCTGCCGGGCCATTACAGGTGTTTCATAAGAAAAATTGTAATTGCGAAGTTACTGAGCATTACATAAGTAAAATAAGTGAGGAGGAAACTTAATGATTACGTTACAGGGAAAAGGTGTTTTTGGTGGGATCGCAATTGGAGAGATTGCTTTCTTTAAGAGAGATTCCGGTGTAGTACAGCGAAAAAAAGTAGAAGATCCGCAGGCTGAGATCCAGCGTTTCGAAAATGCAAAAGCAAAAGCCATTGAAGAACTCGGTGAGCTGTATGACAAAGCCGTTTCTGAAGTTGGCGAGAGCAATGCCATGCTTTTCCAGACACATCAGTTCATGCTGGAAGATCTGGACTATGTAGAAGCAATCGAAAACATGATCCAGACACAGTCTGTAAATGCAGAATATGCAGTCAGCGTTACCGGAGACAATTTCTCACAGATGTTTGCTTCCATGGATGATGACTATATGAGAGAGCGTGCAGCTGACGTAAAAGATATTTCAGCCCGTGTAGTGAAAATCCTTACCGGAGCAGGTGAGAGCGGACTGGTAACGGACAAGCCGGTCATTCTTGCATCAGACGATCTGGCACCAAGCGAGACTGTACAGCTTAATAAGGACATGGTATTGTCTTTTGTGACACAGGGCGGTTCTACGAACTCCCATACCGCAATTCTTGCAAAGACGATGAACATCCCGGCAATCATCGGTATCGGTGATGCACTGGATGAGAAATACGAAGGAAAAGAAGCCATCGTGGATGGAGCAAACGGATGCCTGATTATCGAGCCGGATGAAGAGACCATGAAAGAATATCAGGCAAAGAAACAGGAGTATCTGGCACAGCAGGAGCTTCTGCAGCAGTTCCGCGGCAAAGAGACCGTATCTTTGGACGGACAGAAAGTAAAACTGTACGCCAATATCGGAAATGCATCTGATATCGGAGCTGTGATCAAAAATGATGCAGCAGGCATCGGACTGTTCCGAAGCGAGTTTCTGTATCTGGAAAATGACAATTTCCCGACCGAAGAAGAACAGTTTAAAGTATATAAATATGTGGCTGAGACGATGGGACAGAAACAGGTCATCATCCGTACACTGGATATCGGAGCAGACAAGCAGATTGATTACTTCAACCTGCCTCACGAAGAAAATCCGGCAATGGGTTACCGTGCGATCCGTATCTGCCTGAAACAGCAGGATATTTTCCGTACACAGCTGCGTGCTCTGCTGCGTGCATCTGCATTTGGAAACATTGCCATCATGTTCCCGATGATCGTGGCACTGGAAGAAGTACTGCAGATCAAAGAGATCGTAAAGAGTGTTATGGCAGAATTAGATGCAAGTGGCATCCCGTACAACAAAGAGATCCAGCTTGGTATCATGATCGAGACACCGGCAGCAGCCATGATCAGCGATGATCTGGCAAAAGAAGTCGATTTCTTCAGCGTCGGAACAAACGACCTGACACAGTATACAACCGCTGTAGACAGACAGAATGCAAACCTGGAGGGATTCTACTATCCGCATCACAAAGGTCTGCTGCGTCTGATCAAAATGGCAGCAGACAATGCACATAAGAACGGCATCTGGATTGGTATCTGCGGAGAACTCGGGGCAGATATGGAGATGACAGAAGCATTCCTGGCAATGGGCATCGACGAACTGTCTGTATCACCGGCATGTGTTCTGCCGCTGCGTAAGAAAATCCGCGAGACTTCAGTCAAAGAAAGACAGGAAGAAATCTTAAAAAATGTGCTCTAAAATATTTTGTTTTGATTTAGATATGACACTTCTGGATCACAAGACTTTTCACATTTCCGAAAAAGTGCTTAAGGATCTGGAAGCACTGAAAAAAGAAGGTCATGTGGTAGCTGTCGCAACCGGTCGCGATATGGACAGTGAATTCAGCAAAGCATACAAAAAACAGCTTCAGCCGGATGCAATCGTCCACAGCAACGGCCAGAAAGTAACCGTAGGCGAAAAAAAGATCCGGGAAGTCTTCATGGATCCGAAGCTGATCGCCCGCATGATGGAGTTCTGCCGTGAGCATCATCTCTGTATCGGCATGAACATCGGCAAATACGGCTGCTATGTCAACAAAGAAGTGCTGATTGAGCATGAAAAGCGGATTTTCGGAGACGGAGACCGCGAGTACATAGACGAGTCCAACCTTCTGACACACCCGTTTTACGGACTGGCATACTTTGGCGATCCAAAAGGTACCGATCTGCTCCGGGAAGCATTTCCGGAAATCAAGACGCCGCTTTTTGCCGACCGCAGAGGGGCAGATGTCATCACAAAAGAAGTTTCCAAGGCAAACGGCATCCAGGCACTTCTGGACTATTACCAGAAAGACTGGTCTGACATCGTGGCATTTGGAGACAGCATGAACGATTACGAAATGATAGAGAAGGTAGGAAACGGCATCGCCATGGGAAATGCTGTGGATAAGCTCAAAGAAGTGGCAGATTACGTGACCAGGCCGATCGAAGAAGAAGGCGTGAGCTTTGCACTTCGCCATTTCGGTTATCTTTCGGCGGATCAGTAGATTATAAAGCAAGGTCAGATGTGCACTCATCAGGATGAGAATTCACAGTCTGACCTGCTTTTTTAGATATTTAACGAAGCTCTGCGATGCGGGTCACGCCGACATAGATCTCCTGGATTTTATACCAGGTGCGATAGTCCACAATACCGGTCACCGGAAGATTGAAAATATCCTGAAAAACTTCCACCGCCTTCTGTGTATCTTCTCCGTAAATACCATCTACGGCGATCCGCGGGATCAGAGGATAATTATTTGAAATCGCATTTAACTGTTCCTGCATCTGCTCCACTTTCGGCCCGGTTGCCCCGATGTCGAGATCGTATCCAGGCCAGGAAGAAGGAATCCCGGAAATCTCCTCCGCTGAATTGATGTAGATGTTGTCACCATAGTAGTAGCGGAGGATTTCTGTGGCTGTGTATCCCTGATCTGCCAGAGACTTTGAACCCCACTGTGACATCCAGTTCGGACAGCTGACACGTTTGCCGTCGCAGTATTGCGTCAGGATCGGCTGTTTGACGTTCGGGCGGGATAAATAATCGGCAAAAAGCTCATCCACAACCTCCGAGATACTCTCAAAAATATTTCGGCTGTAGATCCATTTGTGGTCAAATGCTGTCGAGGACGTGATCGTAAAATCAAATCCTTTATTGCGGTACCATTCCGTGTATACACGGTTTAAGGTAAACGACATGATCGCCAGCACATTGGCACGGATGGCGGCCTTCGGCCAGGTGGCATAGATTTCGCTGGAAGCCACATTTTTGATATAATCGCGGTAACGCACATAATAATCGCCCGCAGTGCTGTCCGTCGGGGCACCGTCGTGCACCACGATAAATTCCGGGATCACTACGCGGCTTAGGACGATCTCGCCGCTCTGCGAGAGAGGTTTGATCTCCGCTTCTGCGATTTTTGGCGGATAATCGCCATAGAGCGTGTGAGCCGGGATCACGACATTGTCATATGCTTCCGGGCCGGCGAGCGGTTTCAACCGGATATCCTGTAAAGCCAGCTGATTTGCGAGGATTTCCGCACCGGAGATCGTAAGCGGCTCATAGCCCGGAGCCGTGATGCGGAAATTGTACTCCGAGTAAGGCTGCATTTCGCCGGGACTTAAACTGTATTCCTCCGGCGGAGCCTCCAGCTCCAACGTATCCGTCTGTCCGACACTGTCCGTTCTGACTTCTTCCAGGATCTGATCCGGTTCTCCGGTGCTTGAAATATCGATCACGGCATCCTCCACGGGAGCAGCACGCAGCTGGGAAGTAACCTGTATCTGTAATTTTCCGGTAGCCATAGAACACCTCAAAAATTCCCTTGAAAAAGTATATGCAGAAGAACGGAAAAGATGCCAGAAAACAACTTCTGTGCCGACACATCGTGCTTTCAGGCTTTTGAACCTGACATTATTTGTATAACTAATCATAAAAATGCATAAAAATTCGCAAACAAGTACTTGCAATCTTGATTATCTTGTGGTAGAATCTTAACAATTTGAGCATTTATGTATCCAGGGCTGAGGGGGGCGTAGTAGGGACTTACTATTACGTACCCTTTTTTAGAGTCCGGGGTACAGACAAAGATACAATAACCATTGGATTAAACGCGAAAGGGGAAGACGAATGAAAGCATATTTGATTCTGGAGGACGGTACTGTTTTCACTGGAAAAAGTATCGGATCGACAAAAGAAATCATCAGCGAGATCGTATTTAACACATCCATGACCGGATATCTGGAGGTGCTGACTGATCCATCTTATGCAGGACAGGCCGTTGTGATGACCTATCCGCTGATTGGAAACTATGGCATCTGCTACGAAGATATGGAATCCGCAAAGCCATGGCCGGACGGATACATTGTTCGCGAACTTTCCAGAATGCCGAGCAATTTCCGCTGTGAAGGAACGATTCAGGAATTTCTGGAAAAACACGACATTCCTGGTATTGCCGGGATCGATACAAGAGCACTGACCAAGATCCTGAGAGAAAAGGGAACCATGAATGGCATGATCACCACCTGCGAATATGAAGATTTAAGTGAGGTTCTTCCGAAGATCGCAGCATATAATACAGGCAAAGTGGTAGAAAAAGTGACCTGCACAGAGAAATACGTCCTGGAAGGAAATGGACCGAAAGTAGCACTTCTTGACCTCGGTGCAAAGAGAAACATCGCCCGCAATCTGAACAGACGCGGCTGCGAAGTGACCGTATATCCGGCACTGACCACAGCAGAAGAGATCATAGCATCCAATCCGGACGGCATCATGCTTTCCAACGGACCTGGAGATCCGAAAGAATGTACTTCCATTATTGAAGAGATCCGCAAACTGTACAATACCGATATCCCGATCTTTGCAATCTGCCTCGGACATCAGCTGATGGCACTGGCAACCGGTGCGGATACGCACAAAATGAAATACGGACACCGCGGCGGCAACCACCCGGTCAAAGATCTGCAGACCGGCCGTGTATACATTTCTTCTCAGAACCATGGCTATGTGGTAGATACCGATAAACTGGATCCGTCCGTAGCAGTACCGGCATTTGTCAATGTAAACGACGGTACAAACGAAGGACTGTCCTACACCGGGAAAAATATTTTCACGGTACAGTTCCACCCGGAAGCATGCCCGGGACCATTAGATTCCGGTTACCTGTTTGACCGCTTTATGAAAATGATGGAGGTGTCAGAATAATGCCAAAGAATCCAGAGATTAAAAAAGTACTTGTGATCGGCTCCGGTCCTATTGTCATTGGACAGGCAGCAGAATTTGACTATGCAGGAACACAGGCGTGCCGTTCCCTGAAAGAAGAAGGCATCGAAGTCGTACTTCTGAACTCAAACCCGGCGACGATCATGACCGACAAAGATATCGCAGACCGTGTATACATCGAGCCTCTGACCGTAGAAGTCGTAGAGCAGCTGATCCTGAAAGAAAAACCGGACAGCGTACTGCCGACCCTTGGCGGACAGGCAGGACTGAACCTTGCCATGGAGCTCGAAGAAGCCGGATTCTTACGTGAGAATAACGTACGTCTGATCGGAACCACTTCCCAGACCATCAAAAAAGCAGAAGACCGCTTGGAATTCAAACAGACCATGGAAAAGATCGGTGAGCCGATCGCAGCATCCCGTGTCGTAGAAAACGTAGAAGACGGTATAGAATTTACCAAGATCATCGGATACCCGGTAGTACTGCGTCCGGCATACACCCTCGGCGGAAGCGGCGGCGGAATCGCCCATAACTACGAAGAACTCGTAGAAATCCTCGAAAACGGTCTGCGTCTGTCACGAGTAGGACAGGTTCTGGTAGAACGCTGCATCGCCGGATGGAAAGAGATCGAGTACGAAGTCATGCGGGATAGTGCCGGCAACTGCATCACCGTCTGCAACATGGAAAACATCGACCCGGTCGGCGTGCACACCGGAGACAGTATCGTCGTAGCACCTTCCCAGACCCTTGGCGATAAAGAATATCAGATGCTGCGTACCTCCGCCCTGAACATCATCAGCGAGCTGAACATCACCGGCGGATGCAACGTACAGTATGCCCTGAACCCGGAAAGCTTCGAATACTGCGTGATTGAAGTAAACCCTCGTGTATCCCGTTCCTCCGCACTGGCATCCAAAGCAACCGGCTACCCGATCGCAAAAGTTGCCGCAAAGATCGCACTGGGCTACACACTGGATGAGATCAAAAATGCCATCACAGGCAAAACGTATGCAAGTTTTGAGCCGATGCTGGACTACTGTGTTGTCAAGATCCCGCGTCTGCCGTTCGATAAATTTATCAGTGCCAAGAGAACACTGACCACGCAGATGAAAGCAACCGGCGAAGTCATGAGCATCTGCGACAACTTCGAAGGAGCCCTGATGAAAGCCATCCGCTCCCTGGAGCAGCACGTAGACTGTCTGATGTCCTACGATTTCACACATCTGGATGATGAGGAACTGACCAGACAGCTTGCTGTAGTCGATGACCGCCGTATCTGGGTGATCGCAGAAGCACTCAGAAGAGGCTTTTCCTATGATAAGATTCATGAGATCACCAAGATCGACAAATGGTTCATCGACAAACTGTGCATCTTAACAGAGATGGAAACAGCCCTGAAGACACAGCCACTGACGGCAGAATTATTAAAAGAAGCAAAACGCATCGAATTCCCGGACAACGTGATCGCACGCCTGACCGGAAAGACCGAAGAAGAGATCAAAGACATGCGTTATGCAAACGGCATCACAGCAGCCTACAAAATGGTAGATACCTGTGCCGCAGAATTTGCCGCAGAGACACCGTACTACTATTCTGTATTCGGCAGCGAAAACGAAGCCATCGAGACAAACGACCGCAAAAAAGTCCTCGTCCTTGGTTCCGGTCCGATCCGTATCGGCCAGGGTATCGAGTTTGACTTCTGCTCCGTACACTGTACCTGGGCATTTGCAAAAGAAGGATACGAGACCATCATCATCAACAACAACCCGGAAACCGTAAGTACCGACTTCGACATCGCAGACAAACTGTATTTCGAGCCACTGACACCGGAAGACGTAGAGAGCATCGTAAATCTCGAAAAACCGGACGGAGCCGTAGTGCAGTTCGGCGGACAGACAGCGATCAAGCTGACAGAAGCCCTGATGAAGATGGGCGTGCCGATCCTCGGAACATCCGCAGAGAACGTCGATGCAGCCGAAGACCGTGAACTGTTCGATGAGATCCTGGAGAAATGCGGCATCCCAAGACCGTCAGGCCACACCGTATTTACCGCAGAAGAAGCCAAAAAAGCAGCAAACGAACTCGGCTATCCGGTACTCGTCCGCCCATCCTATGTACTTGGCGGACAGGGTATGCAGATCGCGATCAACGACGAAGATGTAGATGAATTCATCGGCATCATCAACCGGATCGCACAGGAACACCCGATCCTGGTAGATAAATATCTGGTCGGAAAAGAGATCGAAGTCGATGCCGTATGCGACGGCGAAGACATCCTGATCCCTGGTATCATGGAGCATATCGAACGTGCCGGAATCCATTCCGGAGACAGTATTTCCGTGTACCCGGCACAGAGCCTTGATGACCACGTAAAAGCAACAATCGTAGACTACACCAGAAAACTGGCACAGTCCCTGCATGTCATCGGACTGATCAACATCCAGTTCATCGTCTGCGGCGAAGACGTATATGTCATCGAAGTAAACCCACGTTCCAGCCGTACCGTACCGTACATCAGCAAAGTGACCGGAATCCCGATCGTACCGCTGGCAACCAGAGTGATCCTCGGCAAAAAATTAAAAGAACTCGGCTATCCGACCGGACTTGCACCAGAAGCAGACTATATCGCGATCAAAATGCCGGTATTCTCCTTTGAGAAGATCCGCGGTGCTGACATCAGCCTCGGCCCGGAAATGAAGTCCACCGGAGAATGCCTCGGTATCGCAAAGACCTTCAACGAAGCACTCTACAAAGCATTTATCGGTGCCGGCATCAAACTGCCGAAGCATAAAAATATGATCATGACACTGAAAGATGCAGACAAAGAAGAAGGAATCGAGATCGCCAGAAGATTCGAGAAGATCGGATACCGCATCTACGCAACACGAGGCACCGCAAAAGTCCTGCAGGAAGCAGGCGTAAATGCGATCCGCACCAACAAGATCGAGCAGGAGTCACCGAACCTCCTCGACCTGATCCTCGGCCACAAGATCGACCTTGTCATCGATACCCCGTCCCAGGGCGTAGAGCACTCCAGAGACGGATTCCTCATCCGCAGGACAGCCATCGAGACGGGCGTTAATGTCCTGACCGCTATGGATACCGCCAGGGCACTCGTGACCAGCCTGGAGAACACCGATATCAAGAAACTGACCCTGATCGATATCGCAACCGTGAAGAATATCTAAACAAAAAGATGATTACAGGGATCATTTTATACTCTGTACAGAAATAATTCCCTGAGCATTGCAAAATGCCGGATACAAAAGTCCAAGAACAGATGAAATGCATGATGAAGCATAAAATCGTTATGGAGACTTTGCGTATCCGGCATTTTTTTCTTTTTTTAAAATAAGTGGAAACAAAAAGATTGACAGACATCACATAAACGATTATAATAAACACAAAAACATAGAAAAAGTAAACATAAGACTTGACTTTTAACTATGGAACTGATATTATGAAGACATAAAGAAAGTTTACCACTGACCGATATGTGGTATATAAATGGTCGGGTTGAAAGTTTACCACTGACCGATATGTGGTATATAAATGGTCGGGTTGAAAGTTGAGTCCTTTACCAGATGGTAGAGGACTTTTTATTATGCTGGTGAGGAAAATACAATAATGAAAAAATCAGGATTCTATATTATAAAAGAACAATTTTTTGAAGATATGAATGAACCATATCTTAAAGGAAATAAAAAAGAAAACAGACCACACTATTATTGCTTTGAGGATGAGAATACAGGAATTTACTGGATGATTCCACTTTCAAGTAAAATAGAAAAATATAGAAAAATCATGGAAAAAAGAGAAGCAAAAGGAAAAACTTGTGATATATTACATATCTTAAGACTGGATGATAAGAGAGAAAGTGTATTTTTGATACAAGACATGTTTCCGATTACAGAACAATACATTGAACGAGAATATAAAATAGCAAATAATCATTTAATGCTGACCAGCGAACAAAATGTAAAAGTAATAGAAAGAAAAGCAAAAAAAGTTCGAGGGATGTTAAAACGTAGAGTGAAATTTATGACAACACAGCCAGACGTAGCAAGAATGTTAGATAAGTTAAAAAAATAAGAAAAAACGGACGTTTTTGCTTACACACATACACCCACCCATTTCTCATATTTGGAATCTGAAATATGGTATAGCACAAAAATCACAGCAGGAGAGCATCATGTAGAAAAAAACACGAAAAAGAAAGGAAGATATTGCCGAAAAACTATTGAAACCGCAGAGAAACTTTGTTATAATAAAAAAGCTGAATAACAAGCAATTCATTCATACTAATTTGGCTTCTTGCATCCCCAAACTGCAAGAAGCCGCTTTGTGAAAGCAAGGCATCAGGAAGAGAAAAAAAGAAAGATATGTAAAGCAAAAAGACACGAAGAAGAACAAATTCTTTTTTCGTGTCTTTTGCTGTGGAAAAGAGATAACTTTTAATTTGGATGTTTTCAAGAAAAGAAACAAAAAGGTTGACACGCATCACATACACAAGTATAATAAACACAAACAAAATCAACATATCAAATCTTATTCGATATTCTATGCCATTCGGCAGGAAAATCCAAACATTAAAGACCTGCACGAAGCGGCAATAAACAGCAGTAATCCAGTCCTGGCAGCTTCGTGCCAAAAACAGAAGAAAAGGAGCGAGGCTTATGGGGCAAAAAGATATTACAGAAAAGGTATTGGAAGATTATAATGATGTTTTTGCAGATATCATAAATGGATTATTATTTGATGGAGTTCAGGAAATCAAACCGGAAGCTCTGGAAAATACAACCATTCATACACAGTACAAGGCTGAAGATGGCAAGGTTCATGAACTGGAGCGTGATATTGCAAAATACTGGAAAGAGGAAAAGGTAGAACTTGCAATCTGTGGGATTGAGAACCAGAGCAAGGTGGAGAAGAACATGCCGTTTCGCATCGTTGGATACGATGGGGCGGCATACCGCAGTCAGTTGCAGCAGGAAAGAAAAAAGATGCTGCCGGTAGTGACGATCGTATTATATTTTGGGACGGACAGACATTGGAACAGCAGGAAAAAGATCAAAGAACTGATGGAAATCCCAAGATGTCTTGATACCTATGTGAATGATTACCAGATGCATGTCTTTGAGGTTGCATGGCTGACGGAAGAGCAGATCAGTCACTTCCGCAGTGACTTCAAAGTGGTAGCAAATTTTTTTGTACAGAAAAGAAAAAACAAAGATTATATACCGGATGATCCAACAGAGATCAGGCATGTGGATGAAGTGCTGAAACTTTTGCAGGTCATGACAGGAGGTAGACGTTATGAGGAAATTTTCAGGAAAAAGAAGGAAGGAGTGCACAGTATGTGTGATGTGGCAGAAAGGTTAGAACAAATGGGCATTGCCAAGGGAATCGAGATTGGCAGGAGTGAAGGAAGAACAGAGGGAAAAATTGAAGGCAAAATTGAAGGCAAGATAGAAGGCAAAATACTGGTATACAGGAATTTATGCCGGGAAGGTTTTGATGAGAAAGAAGCCAGGAGACTTACGGAGTTGCCGGAAGATGTGATGCCGGAAGATGTGAGTTTGGAACAGTAAAAGAAATCAACAAAAAAGTCCTACACCCCGCATAAACAACGGCTTGTAGGGCTTTTTCTAATGAGATCATGGTATTCTGCTTATTTGAATTTCCAGAAGAGTCTAACCTGTTCTTTTGCCCAGGCTTTGGCATCGGTTACGCCATATGTTTTTATAATATTCCGTTTAAATTAAAATGGGAAAAAAGGGTTCGAGTTGTCGGGGGCATTGTATATAGCACAATCACACTGCCAGTAAGGTAGAGAGGAACATGCCGTTTCGCATCGTTGAATATGATGGAGCGGCATACCGCAGTCAGTTACAGCAGGAAAGAAAAAGGATGCTGCCGGTAGTGACGATTGTGTTATATTTTGGGACGGACAGACATTGGAACAGCAGGAAAAAAATCAAAGAACTGATGGAAATCCCAAGATGTCTTGATACCTATGTGAATGATTACCAGATGCATGTCTTTGAGGTTGCATGGCTGACGGAAGAGCAGATCAGTCACTTCCGCAGTGACTTCAAAGTGGTAGCAAATTTTTTTGTACAGAAAAGAAAAAACAAAGATTATATACCGGATGATCCAACAGAGATCAGGCATGTGGATGAAGTGCTGAAACTTTTGCAGGTCATGACAGGAGGTAGACGTTATGAGGAAATTTTCAGGAAAAAGAAGGAAGGAGTGCACAGTATGTGTGATGTGGCAGAAAGGTTAGAACAAATGGGCATTGCCAAGGGAATCGAGATTGGCAGGAGTGAAGGAAGAACAGAGGGAAAAATTGAAGGCAAAATCGAAGGCAAAATACTGGTATACAGGAATTTGTGCCGGGAAGGGTTTGATGAGAAAGAAGCCAGGAGACTTACGGAGTTGCCGGAAGATGTGAGTTTGGAACAGTAAAAGAAACAGAATGTCTCTGACATGTTCGGCCGAAAGGCTGAACTGTTACTAAAAAGGTCACTAAAAATTTATAAAACGAAAAGAATCGTATTGAATTTTAAGAATAAAAATGATATTATATTGTATAAAGTTTTGTTAAAAACACGTATGCAATGAAAAGGAGAGTGGTTATAAAAAAATTGCAATATGTTTTGGAAAGTACAATTAAGAAAAGGAGAAAGAATATGAAATTGAAAAAAATTTTAGCACAGTCATTAGCTGTGGCTATGGTATTGTCAAGTGTTCCAGTTGCTAATTTTACAGCACTTGCAGCAGAAGATACTGCAGCATATGCCAGTGACGATGCAAGCACTGTTGATGCGACGGCAGATGCACTTCCGGCACCATATGGATACAAAAATCTGCAGCTGACAGTTAATCAAAATGTAGATGTGACAACAGCTGACTCGCCAAGTACAGCAAAAGATACGAATGTTCTGACAAACGATGCGAATACATTTTTGTCGATTAATGGTAATGATAGTGGGACATGGATCAATTTTCACTTTCATGAGGCACAGACTGTAGCAGGATTTTTATATTATTTATCAAAGGGTCAGTTAAATGGATATGTCAAGTTTGCAAAAGTAGAAGTGAAGACAGAAGGCAGTGATAGCTATCAGAATGTATATGAGAACGAAACTGCCTGGGAGAAAGAGAATGTTACACGTGCAGCACTGTTTACACCGGTTTCAAAGGTTACAGATGTGAAATTTTATGGCATCTCGTTTAATGGTATTGCTAATTATATGCAAATCAATAAGATGCGAATCGTGACTGTTCCGGAAAATGCAGCACTTGTGACAGCGACAGCATCTACATCGAATGAAGAACTGGGAACAGTGACTGTGGATGTTGCTGAGGCAAAAGGAAAATCAAATACTGTACAGGTGATGCAGGGTGCTCCTGTGAAATATCAGGCAACAGCAACAGAAGCAGGCGAATTCGTTGAATGGCGTGATGCTTCCGGCAAAATTGTCAGCAACGATGCAGTGTATACGACAACGGCTGAAGAGGATACCACACTGACAGCAGTTTTCAGAGACGCTTACTATGAAAAGATTGATCAGAGTATTCTGAAAGCAAATGCGAAAGATAATTCGCATGCAAATGGCAGCATTAAAAATAATGTGGCCTATGATGGAGCGGCGATCAATGCTTTTGATGGTAATGTTGATACTTTATGGCATGAAAACTATGATAATACCGGAGCAGGAAGTCAGGCAAAACCATCCGTTTCCAATCCAATCTGGATTCAGACAGGTTTTGGAGCAGAAAATGGCAAAAATAAGATTGAGACAGTGGGATGCCTGACTTACCGTGGAAGACCGGATACTTATACGAGTGGAAGCGGAGTGAAGTCAACGCGTATTTCAGATTACGTTATTCTGGCGGCATGTAAAGAGAGCGGCTCACCAAAAGCCGGTGACTGGGCAGTTGTAAAAGCAGGAACAATGTCATCCAATATTTCTGCCGGAAATGCAGTTGAAACAATAACCTTTACACCGGTAAAAGCAACTCATATCCGACTGGTCACTTTATCTGCATATAATTCAGACAACTATGTATGTGCCGGTGAAATTAATCTGTACAGAGTGAAGGATACTTCGGCAAGAGTATCAGAATTGGAAAATATCGAGACAAGTGCAGGCATTAAAAATGGAACGGTAACAATCCTGCCGCCTGGATATGAAACAACAAATGATGCAAGTGAGTCAGCTGCGGCAGGTGAATCAGCTTCAATAATAGGAAAATGCCTGTCAGGAACGACACGAAATGTTACTTTGTATGCGGCACCAAATGAAGGATATGTTTTCAATGGTTGGAAGAAGGATAATGCAGTTGTTTCAAGAAGTTCATTTTCTTTAACAAATACGGCTGAATGTGCCAATTATACACCAACTTTTATTGAACAGCTTTCTTATTCTCAAATAAGTATACAGCAGGATAATGTACGAGCTAATTCAGCACAGGGAACAAGCACTGGAAATGATGGTCCTGCCTGGTATGCATTTGATGGAATCGAAGCCCATCATTGGCATACAAAATATAATAATACTGGTAGTGGAGAAGGCGGGATACCGTCGTCAACAAATAAGTTGTGGATTGAAGCTGGATTTGGCTCAGAGAAAAATATCAGAAAGCTTACATATCGATCAAGATCAGATGTTGTCTCCTGTAATGCAAAAGATTATGAAATTTTGGCGGCAACTACAACAAAAGAACAGCCAAGTGATAGTGATTTTGTGGTTGTTTGCAAAGGACAGTTTGAAAATAATAATGAGGAACAGACGGTGATTCTTCCGTTTACTGTAAAAGCAACCCATATTCGGTTACGTGTATCATCGGTGTACGATCATAACAACTCTTATCTTACTGCATCTAAAATAACCTTATGGCAGGAAGATGATGCAAATGACAGTGATGTGTCCAAAGTGATATCTGTTCCATCAGTTAGTAGCAATGATATAAATTTAGGAACAGTGTCTACAGATAAGAGTTTAATGTTGGATAAGATTGATACTGCTGTTACTATGACAGCAACTCCGGCTTCTGGTTGCCATTTTGTAAAATGGCTGATCACAGATGCTGACGGAGCAACCACTGAGAAATCAACAGCAGTACTTAATGAAGTCGTAAACAGCAAGAGTCAGTACTCTTATGTGGCATTGTTTGCAAAAGATGCAGAAGTATCGGTGAGTCTTGACCAGACTTATATAACAATGACAGCAGGTGATTCAGTTACACAGACACTGACAGCAACTGTAAAAAATGCAACAAATTCAACAGTTGATTGGACAACAGATAAACCGGATGTTGCAACTGTTGACAATGGAGTCATAACAGCAGTCAGTGCCGGGGAAGCTACGATTACCGCAACATCAAAAGAAGACAATACAAAGAGTGCAACCTGTACAGTAGTTGTAAATGCTGCACCATCCACAGACGCATTGCAAGCACTCATTGGGGAAGGAAATAAAAAAGTGCTTGAGAATAATCAGGGTAACCCTCATTATTCAAATGCGTCATTAACGGAACTTATAAAAGAGATAGAAGCAGCTCAGAAACTTACTACATCTACAGATTCTGAGGCAGTTGCAGCAGAAGAAGCTAAACTGAGAAGGGCACTGAATGATCTGGTAAGATTATATAAGGTAACAATAAAATCAGACGAAGGTAATTTAAGTGATCTTAGTTTGACTGCTGTGGATGGTGATGGTGAATACGAAAGCAGTGATGCCACAGGAAAAGTTATTTATGTTCCAATGTTTTCAAGAGTGAAGGTAACAGCACCGGGAACAGCAAATACTCAAAAATTTGCAAGCTGGCAGATACCGTCTGAGACTCCGGGAGCTTTTGGAAAAGTTATGTGTACAACCACGAGTTATACATTCTACGTTGTTGAAAATATGACATTGGAGGCCTCTTATGTTGAAGCAGAACCGGAAGTAAATATTTTCTGTGCAGGACGTTATCTTACTTCTCTGGGAAAAATTTCATTCGTTGCAAAACGTTCAGTTGATAAGTCATACAGAGTGATCGAACATGGCATTATTATTACAGATCAGACAGGATGGGATAACCTGTATAAGAATAATACGAATGCAATGGTAAAAGGTGCAACCAGAACAAAGAAATCAATTGCAAAGGGAACTGCAAATAATGGAACTTATGAAGCACGATTAAAAGCGGGCAAAAAAGAAAAATGGTATGGAAGATCTTATGTCACTTATACGGACGGAGATGCAACCTATACCGTATATTCCGATGTTGCACCGTATGAAAGCAAATAATAAAGAGGTGACAAAAAATGAAAAGAAATTATGAAGAACCGGAAATGGAAGTGTTATTACTTGAATTTGCGGATGTGATGAATCAATCTACTCCTACAACTGAGGAAAACGAATTAGGTCCGGATTTTGAATAAAGCATAATGTAATACCTGCACTGCTGGATTGGAGTGCAGGTATTTTTAAACCTGTGAAAAAGAAAGGAAATAGTATGAAAAAGATTAGTTATATATGTTTGATATGTCTTATAATCTGTTCCTGTGCCGGATGCAAAAAGAAAGATCAGACACAGCAGATGGCAACAGTAAAACAGGAAAGTGAGACAGAGACAGTAAAAGAAACAAAAACAGTAAAAGAAACAAAAGCAGACAAGGAAACGGAGATTCAGAATTTACCGCAGAAAACAACAGAAAGTGACAGTACAGGACAGAAAAATACAGAAGCAGGTACTGATAAGCAGGCGGCAGAAAACAGCACGGTAACTTCGCAGGAGAATGTAGAAACAGAAGAACTGGAAATTGGTGGTGAAGACTCCTGGGAAGACAGTGCGGACGGCTGGGACTGAAAAACGATAACAAATGCATATGAATGCAGTAAATCTCTGCTTTTCCGGATAGAGGGGCAGGGATTTTCCGCATTATTCTGGAATGCAGTGGAGGAGAGCAACCGATATGCAGCAACGGGAAATAAAACTGGAACAAATAGAACAGACAATCCGAAAAGTTCTCGCAAGGGGTGGAGAGTTTTCTTTTTATCCGGGAGGAACGAGTATGCAGCCGTTTATCGTCCAGGGGCGGGACAAAGTCACACTTGCAGCACTTTCGGACAGGATAAAAAAGTATGATATCATACTGTATAAGCGGGAAAACGGTACATTTGTGCTGCACCGGGTAACAGGGAAAAAAGAAAATGCTTATATATTCCGTGGGGATAATCAGTTCTCGGATGAATATGGCATAAAAAGGGAACAGATGATCGGAAGGGTAACAGAAATCATCCGTGGAGATGAGGTGATCCCGGTGAATAATATAAAGCATAGGATGTGGGCAGGATTTTGGGTAAATACTGTCTTTCTCAGAAGGGTGAAACGTTTTTGCCTGAAGTGCAGAAAGAAAAAACAGAATTTGGATAAAAATTAAGCTATGTTGAATAAAAATGAAAAATAAGCCATGTTGACCAGGAGGACAAATATCGCTATAATTATGGAGGAGAGAATGGTTTTTGCGGCTTAATATTTCGATTCGATAGGAGCAATGTAAATAATGTTTCCATATTCAGAGTGATAATAAGGAGAAAATTGATATGAAAATCAAAGGAGATTATCTTTTAGATACGATCGGCGGCGAGAAGATGGCTGTGCCGATTACAGTAAATGACGGAGGACTGGCAGGGCTGATCAGGCTGAATGAAGTGGGAGCGTTTCTGTGGGAGAAACTTCAGGGCGGAACAACAGAGGCAGATCTTGTAAAAGCTCTGACATCGGAATACGATGTGAAAGAAGAGAAAGCGACAGCCGATGTGAAGAAGTTTCTGGAAAAACTTCGCACAAAGGGATTGTTGGAGGAGTAGAAAATGGTAACGAAAAACTACCGGTTTGCAGATGTTGCTTTTACATTACAGATGCAGTATCCATATCTGGAGAAGCAGTGCAGAAGTTATGAAGTGGAAGAGCCGGGGATACTGATCGCAGCCAGTGATGAGGAGATCGAAAGAGAGGATCAGTCTGGCGTCAGCAGTTCGAATGGAATGCTGGAGAGTCTGGCGGTGTACCGTAAGATTTCGGAAATTATGGTTGAACACAATACATTTTTGTTTCACTGTTCCGCAGTTGCACTAGACGGTCAGGCGTATTTGTTTACAGCTCCGAGTGGCACCGGAAAATCAACCCACACACGGCTGTGGCGTGAAGTTTTTGGTGAACGTGCCGTGATGGTAAATGACGACAAGCCACTGATCCAGGTGCGAGAAGATGCCATCTATGTCTGCGGCACACCGTGGAATGGCAAACATAACCTGGACAGCAACCAGAAAGTACCGGTTAAAGGGATCTGTCTGTTGGAACGCGGAGAAAAGAACCATATCGAGATGATTTCACCGGCAGATGCGTTTCCGTATTTATTTCGCCAGGTCTACCGGCCGACAGATCAGACAAAACTGATCCGGACGATCACTCTGCTCAAGCAGACGGCAGAACGTGTACCGCTGTACCGGATGCAGTGCAATATTTCACATGAGGCTGCCAAAATGGCATGGAAAATGATGAGTGGTAAGAAAGAAGAACAGAACCGGTGAATGAAAAAGATACGATGAAGAACAGCAGAAAGACCAACGTAAAATCCAATACTTCAGACATAGAAGCAAAAGAAAAGAAAGAGCAGCAGAAACAGGAAAAAATTCTTGCAGCCAAATATCTCATCGAGTTGATCCGCTCTGTCCTGGAAGAGCGGAAACCACAGCCAAAGCCGGAACAGATTTCCATGAAATGCCTGTTTCTGACAGCAAAGAAACACAATCTTGCCTGTATGGCATACGATGCGGCAAAACAGATTGCAGGCGAGGAAGACAAAGAAGTCATGGAGGCATGGCAGAATTATAGCCGTACCTGTATGATCATGAGTGCTGTTCAGGGAAAAGAAGGAGAACGCTTGCTTGAGAGATTTTCTGATAATCAGGTGCGTGTACTGCCACTGAAAGGCTGGATTATGAGGAGATTTTATCCGAAACCAGAGTATCGGCAAATGACAGATCTGGATTTCCTGATCGATGAGGAAAACAGAAAAGCAGTTAAGCAAATTATGACGGATCAGGAGAGGTATCGGTTTCAACATATCGCAAATGAAAATACGGTGGACTCCTATCAGAAAGATCCGTGGATGCATGTAGAGATCCATAATGATATGATTTCATATAATAAGGAACGATATGAGAACATATGGGAGCGATGTGAACAGAAAAATGCTGTTTATTCCATGAACTGGGATGATTATTATATGTTCATGTTAGATCATTTGGAGAAACATTTTACCGTTGCTGGATGTGGGATTCGGTTTTTACTGGATGTTTATATTTTTCTGCAGGAAAAAGGAAAGGAACTTCACCGGGATAAGTTGAAAAAAGAGTTTCGAAAAAGAAACCAGGAAGCATTTTTCAAGCAGGTGGAAGAGACAGCAAATGCCTGGTTTGGGGAAGCATATCATGTTGGAGATACAGAACTGGAAAGAGTGATACTTTTGTCGGGGACTTTTGGAACAAACAGCCAAAAGTTTGAAAATCGACAGGAAAAGATTCAGAAAAAATATAAGAATAAAAAAGTGGCAAAAGCCGTGTATTTCCTGACAAGGACATTTCCGGAGTATTCTTATATGTGCAACATATATCCATTCCTGTATAAAGCTCCGGTATTGATGCCTGTTATGTGGATCGTGCGTCTGATCTGTGCACCTGTAACAAAGATGGACCGCATCCGAAAGGAAGTCGGATTCTGGAGAAAGATGGGGAAGAAAGAATAACAGATGTTATACCGGAATAAGAGTGGGTTAAAATAATGCGAATGAAGGGAGAACACTATGATTGATTTTCACACACATATTTTACCACGGATGGATGATGGAAGCCGCCGCATGGCGGAAACACAGAAAATGCTTAAGATGGAGTATGATCAGGGAGTTCGGCAGGTTGTGGCGAGCTCTCATTTCTATGCCCAGCATGAATTCCCGGAGACCTTTCTGGATCGGCGGGAAAGACGGCTTGCACGTGTAAGAGAAATACTGCATGAGGAAGAATGGGGACAGGAAATGCAGATCTTCGGAGGAGCAGAAGTGCTCTATTACAATGGGATGGCGGATTCCCCGATGCTTCCAAGTCTTTGTATTGAAGGGACAGATACACTGCTTCTGGAGATGCCTTTTTCTCAGTGGGATAAAGAAGTCTATAGGGAAGTGCGGAAAATCATTGAACACCGCAGGATTAAAGTGATACTGGCTCACGTGGAACGTTACAGTTCGTATCAGAAAAATAAAGATATCTGGGAAGAAATCCTGGATCTTCCGCTGACAATCCAGTTAAATGCAGGAGAGATCCTTCAGTTTGGAAAGAAAAAACTCTGCAGAGAGCTGCTGAACAGCGGGATTCCGGTGCTTCTTGGGAGCGACTGCCATAATACAGGAAAAAGAGCACCGAACATGCTAAAAGGAAAAAAAGCAGTGGAGAATCTGGCAGGGGCAGGAAAAACAGAAGAGATCGATCGATTGGGAGAGCAGGTATTAAACATATGAAAAGACAGAAAACAACAGGGATCATAGTGTTGCTGGCAGTACTTGTGTGTGTACTTGCTGTGGGAACGTGGTATTTTAGAAAACAGCGGTCAGAAAAGGTATCAGCGACAGAAGGGCAGACCGAGACGCAGCAAAGTGAAACAACGGATGAGCTGGAGCGGCTTTTATGGAACAAAATAAAATTAAACGGGAAAAAGTATAAATATTCCACGGACTATGAGACGTATCTGGTTATTGGGACGGATGGCAGCGGTAAGGAAGACGCAGACCGTGATGAGTATATCGGAAATATGGCAGATTTTCTGATGCTTGTGATCGTAAATCGAAAAGAACAGACGTATGCATTCTTGCAGCTGAACAGAGATACGATGACAGAGATCAATCTGATCGGACGCAATGGGAAAGGGATGGCCACCGCCGATATGCAGCTCTGTACGGCACACTGGTACGGAGGCACACCGGAAGAAAGCTGCGAAAATACAGTAAAAGCAGTCTCCAGGATGCTTGGAGGAGTCAAAATCAATGGCTACTATGCGATCAATATGGAAGATATCGGAAAACTGAACCATGCGATCGGAGGAGTTACCGTAACCATCGACAGTGATTTTGGTGATGTAGATCCGACACTGAAAAAAGGCGAGACCGTTACGCTGAGTGATGAACAGGCATATAATTTTCTGAGATATCGTCAGGGAATCGATGACAGCGAAAATACTTCACGTATGAAACGTCACAGACAGTATATGCAGGCATTTATGGTGAAATTAAAGGAAAAAATACACGATGATCCATCTATTGGGGCAGAAATTTATGAACAGATGTCAGAAGTGGCCGTCACCGATATGAACGGAGGAGTTCTGACAGATATTCTGACGGATATGCAGCAGGCAGCAAATCGAGGAACATTTGAACTGGAAGGTACAACAAAACTCGGTCAGCATCTTGACGATGGATTGGAGCATACGGAATTTTATTTGGATAAAATGGCTATTGTCAAAACTTTGAAAGATTTGTATAATATGTGAGAAAAGTTATGTAAGAAAAATGTAGAAAAAGACAAAAGAGAGGAACTACTTATGGATCAGAGCAGGGAGAATATAATCGAAGATTCTCAGGACGAAATTGATATTGGCGAACTGCTTCGTTATCTGAAAACGAAATGGATTGTGATTGTGGCAGTGTTTTTGATCGGCGTGATTGGAGCCGGCGTTGGGACAAAGTGTCTGATCACACCTAAGTACACAGCAGTATCCAAACTTTATGTTGTGTCTGCTTCAGGGAAGAACATTGTCAATCTGGATGATTTAAGACTTGGTACAACCTTATCATCGGACTATACAGAGCTTTTGAAGACCAGACCGATCTGCAACGAGATCATCAGTGACCTGGGACTGGATTATACGGTCAGCCAGCTGAAAAGCATGATTTCGATCGTTCCGATCGAAGATACCAGACTGCTGACAGTCAGCGTGGTAAGTGCAGATCCGGAAGAAGCAAAAAACATTGCCAATACTCTGGCAGACAAGGCGGTTACGTATCTTCCGAAGCTGATGGGTATCTCAGCCCCGAATATTGCAGAAGAAGCGATCACCCCGGCAGTACCGTCTTCCCCGAGCACAAAGAAAAACGTAGCTCTTGGAGGCATTCTGGCACTGGCACTGATCGTTGGGATCTATACTGTACGTTTCCTGATGGATGATACCGTCAAGACAGCAGAAGATGTAGAAAAGATTATCGGAGTTATGCCGCTTACTGTTATCCTGGAATATCAGGATAAGGACAAGAAAAAACAGGGAAGACATCGGAGGAAGTAGGTTATGAATAAAGTACAGATCAATAATATGCCGACGCTTACCTATTCTACAGAAGAAGCGATCAACCGATTGAGAGTAAACTTAAACTTTCAGGCAAAAGATGTGAAGAAGATCATGGTGATCAGCAGTACCGAGAATGAAGGCAAAAGCTTTGTGGCATTTCATACCTGGAAACAAATGGCAGAATCCGGTGTCCACACATTGCTTCTGGATACGGATCTGAGAAAGTCTGTTATGGCAGAAAAATACCAGATGGAGGCAGAAAACGGCAAAAAGCTCATTGGTACATCCCATGTGCTTTCCAAAGATATGCCGTTAAAAGATGCTGTATGGCACACGATTATGCCGCAGGGGGATATTTTACCAAACGTAGAAAACCTGGTAAACCCGGCAATGCTCTTAGAGAGCGAGACATTCCACCGTCTTCTGGATGAGGCGTCCGAAGAATATCGCTATATTTTCATTGATGCACCGCCTCTTGATCTGGTATCCGACGGAGAAAAAATAGGTTCTCTGTGTGATGGGGCGATTCTTGTTGTCGCAAGCGGCAAGGTGTCACGTGGCATGGTTCAGAATTCTATCCATCAGCTGGAGAGAGCCGGATGTCCGCTGCTCGGTATTGTGCTGAACCGTGTGGAAGATCAGCGAAAGAAAAATTATTACCAGAAATATGGTTACTATGCAAGTGAAAAAGGAAAGAAAAAATAAATCCGGGTATTTCAGCGGCTATCAGGGCTTGCTGATTTACTGCATGGCATCTTTCTTACCATGCAATATATTTTTTATAAAAGGAGAAAGGAGGGAAAACAACATGAAAAAAGTACTGAAGAAAGTTATGGCATTGGCTCTGGCAGCAGTATTGACGATCGGTACAGCTGTTACATCTACCGCAGCAGCACCGAGCCCGACAACCGGTAAGAAGCCAGTCAACCAGATTGCAGACACAGACAGTAAAGGTAATAACACTAAGAGCCCTGTTTATACGGTAAGGACCTATGATACAGGCAGAGCACGTATTATCGGAGCTGCGACAATCAAGAAAAATGTGACTGTTCCGAACTACGTTAAAGTAAACGGCGTGAAGTACAGAGTTACCAGTATTGGTGCAAAGTCTCTGAAAAACTGGAAATCTGTAAAAAAGATTACACTTTCCAAGAATATCAAGACGGTTCACAATCAGTCTTTCAAGAGCTGTAAGTCTCTGAAAACAATCGTTGTGAAAAATACAAAGAATATCTGGTTCTCACCGGATACGTTTAAAGGAAGCAACACAAAAAAAATGACCGTTAAATTCAGCAAAAAAATGTCTAAGAAAACTTATGCAAAAATGCAGAAGAGATTAAGAAAGATTGGATTTAAGGGTAAGATCACCAGAGGCTAGTTCTGGATGGGCAGCTGCAACAGCTGCGAAGGAAAGGCACTATGCTTGTTAAGCAATACATTATAAGTATAGTGCTTTTGCTTTACAGTTGTGAAAAAAAACGATGTAGCACGGGGGCAATTTGCAAAAACGGGATACACATTTGAAAATAAAGGGTGCATGGGGATAAATAAAAGATAAGAAAGAGAGCAGTTTTATGTATAGAAAAGATTCAGAAGGCTGGTTGAAACATGCAGATTTTATTGTATTGGATCTTCTGTGCCTGCAAATCTCATTTATTCTGGCATATGTCCTGAGCGGATATGGCTGGAATCCATATCATATTATGCTATACCGAAATATGTCTATATTTCTTGAACTGGCAGATTTACTGGTGATTTTCTGTTATGACACAATGAAAAGCGTATTGAAAAAAGGCTACTATCGGGATTTTGTGGTGACACTTAAACATTCCATCATGGTTGGAGGACTGGCAATTTTATATCTGTTTCTGCTTCAGCAGGGTGGAGATTATTCGAGACTGGCATTATTCCTTACTATTTTATTGTATACAGGGATCACTTATCTTGTGCGAGAACTCAGGAAGAAATCTCTGAAAAAACAGATGCAGAACGGAGGAGAGAGGTCTTTACTGATCATAACATCAGGAGAAGTGGCAAGACGAGTCGTTGATAATATGAAAGAAAACAATTATGCACGCTTTCGGATTGCAGGCGTATCTGTGATCGATGAAGACTGGATCGGAAGAAAGGTCGAAGATATTCCGGTTGTTGCAAACGAAGAGACCACTCCGAAGTATGTCTGCAAAGAATGGATCGATGAAGTCCTGATCGTGATTTCAGACGATATCCCATATCCGACTGAACTGATCAGAAAACTGAGCGAAACCGGGGTAACGATCCATCTGAACCTTACGAAAGTCACCAATATTCCGGGAAAGAAGCAGTTCGTGGAGAAAGTTGGCGTGTATACCGTTCTTACGACAAGCATCAACTACGCATCTGCATTTCAGCTGGCACTTAAAAGAATGATGGATATTGCAGGAGGACTGGTCGGATGTATCCTTACTGGACTGATCTTTCTGGTCGTGGGTCCAATGATCTATATCGCATCGCCGGGACCGATCTTCTTTTCACAGGAACGTGTCGGCAAGAATGGCAGAAAGTTTAAAATTTATAAATTCCGCAGTATGTACATGGATGCAGAAGAGCGAAAAGCAGAATTAATGGACGAAAACAAACTTGGTGACGGCAAAATGTTCAAGATGGATTTCGATCCGCGTGTGATCGGAAACAAAGTTCTTCCGGATGGCACACACAAAACAGGAATCGGAGATTTCATCCGCCGGACAAGCCTGGATGAATTCCCACAGTTCTTTAACGTGTTAAAGGGCGACATGTCGATCGTCGGCACAAGACCGCCGCTGATTTCCGAAACTAATCTCTATGAGCTGCACCACAGAGTCCGCCTGGCAATCAAACCGGGCATCACCGGCATGTGGCAGGTGAGTGGTCGCAGTGATATCACAGATTTCGAAGAAGTAGTACGGCTGGATAAAGAATACATCAGCAACTGGAATATCGGGCTGGATATCAAGATCCTGCTGAAGACGGTGCTGGTAGTGTTTAAAAGAGATGGGTCGATGTAAACGATTTTGATTACAATAATAATCAATGAAAGTGAGTGGATGTAAATGAAAGTTTGTTTGGTAGGATCTTCAGGTGGACATTTGGCACATTTTATTTAGGCAGTATTTTTTAAAAGTAGCAGAGTAAAAGAGGTAAAATATGATTTTTGTTACAGTAGGGACACATGAGCAGCCATTTAATAGATTAGTGGAATATGTGGAGCAATTAAAAAAAGAAAAACTACGATAACTAAAGGGTTTTGACGGCTTGAGTTGTCCTTCAAATGTTTTATTTGTTGAAAAACTGCAAGAAGCGGAAAATCCTGGGGGTTATATGTAGGAGGCTTTTGGAAGCTCTGTTTTGACCCACAAAAGGAGCAACAAATAAAATAGGAGGATAACACAAGCCTACGGTAGATTGAGATAAGCAGTCTGTCGTGTGCTTATTGCTGTTTTATAAAGAGAAAAGTGAGGAGAATAAAAATATGAAAAATTATAAAATCGCCGTAGCAGGCACTGGATACGTCGGCCTTTCCCTTAGCGTTCTGTTAGCACAGCATAATCAAGTGATGGCTGTTGACATTGTGCAAGCGAAAGTGGATATGATTAACAATCATAAATCTCCAATTCAAGATGATTATATTGAGAAGTATCTTGCAGAGAAAGAACTGAACTTGACCGCAACGCTGGATGCAAAGGCTGCATACTCGGATGCGGACTTTGTTATAATAGCTGCTCCCACGAACTACGATAGCCACACCCAGCACTTTGACACATCTGCAGTTGAAGCTGTGATCAAGCTGGTCATGGAATATAACCCGAACGTCATCATGGTCATTAAGTCCACCATTCCGGTGGGCTACACCGCATCCGTGCGTGAGAAGTTCAACAGCAAGAACATCATCTTCAGCCCGGAATTCCTGCGTGAATCTAAGGCTCTGTATGACAATCTGTATCCGAGCCGTATCATCGTTGGAACTGATCTGAACGATGAGTGTCTGGTTAAGGCTGCTCACGAGTTTGCCGGTCTGCTTCAGGAAGGTGCGATTAAGGAAAACATTGACACACTGTTTATGGGCTTCACCGAGGCGGAAGCAGTTAAACTGTTTGCTAACACCTATCTTGCACTGCGTGTGGCTTACTTCAATGAACTGGACACCTATGCGGAGAGCAAAGGACTGAATACCCAACAGATTATCAACGGTGTTTGCCCTGATCCTCGTATTGGTAGCCACTACAACAATCCTAGCTTTGGATATGGTGGGTATTGCCTCCCTAAGGACACTAAACAGTTGCTGGCAAATTATGCCGATGTGCCAGAGAATCTGATTGAAGCAATTGTGGAGAGTAACCGTACTCGTAAGGATTTCATTGCAGATCGTGTTCTGAAACTGGCTGGATATTACGGCTATGATGATGACAATGAGTATGATGAGAAGCATGAAAAGGCTGTGACCATCGGTGTGTACCGTCTGACCATGAAGTCGAATTCTGACAACTTCCGTCAGAGTTCTATTCAGGGCGTTATGAAACGAATTAAGGCTAAGGGCACTTCTGTCATTATCTATGAGCCTACTTTGAAGGATGGCGATACGTTCTTTGGTAGCCTTGTAGTCAATGATTTGACTAAATTTAAAGAATTGAGTAACGCAATCATCGCAAACCGCTATGACAAGTGCTTGGATGATGTGAAAGAAAAAGTATATACGAGAGATATTTTTCAGCGAGATTAACAAGTGTGGGTTGGTAGAAAAATGGAAGAAAAGAAAAACATCAAAATATGCTTTGCGGCTTCATCTGGTGGACATTATGAGCAGCTCATGATGCTGAAACCGCTGATGGAAGAATATGATAGTTTTGTTGTTACAGAACAAACAGATTATAGTGCAAAAGCTAAGGGCGAAAAAACATATTATATGAGTCAGGTAAATCGTCGAGAAAAAGATTTTGTCTGGAAAATGCTCAAAAACGTCTGGAAATCATTGCAGATATATAAAAAAGAAAAGCCTGATGTTGTTATCTGTACTGGCGTATTAGCAATGATTCCAATGTGCTTGATTGCGAAAATGGCGGGAAAAAAACTGGTCTATATTGAATCGTTTGCGAAGGTTACATCTCCTACAGAAACTGGAAAGTTGTTATATAAATTCGCGGATCAGTTTTATGTACAGTGGGAATCTATGCTGTCAATTTATCCTAAAGCAATCTATTTGGGTGGCATATATTAATGTGGGGACGTAGTTTATGATATTTATTACATTGGGTTCACAGAAGTTCCAATTTAATCGGCTTTTAAAGGCGATTGATAAACTTATTGAACAGGGAAAAATAAAAGAAGAAGTATTTGCACAGATAGGCTATAGCGATTATCAGCCGATCAACTATAATTATAAGCAATTCTTGGATAGAGATGAATTTGCTTCTATGGAAGGAAGGGCGGATATAGTTATCACGCATGGTGGAACGGGTGCAATAATCGGAGCGGTGAAAAAAGGAAAGAAAGTTATTGCGGTACCACGATTGGCTAAATATGGAGAACACGTTGACGACCATCAGCTACAACTGTTAAAAGAATTTGAAGATATGAACATTATTGTTGCGTGTTACGATACAGAAAAACTTGGAGATGCTTACGAATCGATAAGAGATGTAAAACTGCAGCCATATAAGTCGAATCAACAGACAATTATTAGCAGTATAGAAAAATATTAAAATCTCTCTAAAAGTTTTGTGATTGAAGGAGGGGATGGTGTGAAGAAAATTAAGGTTTTGATGATTGGAAATCATCAATCCGTAAAAGGCGGAATCACGAGCGTTATTCAGCAATTGTTGTCGTTTGATTGGGATTCGGTCGGAGTGGAGATGAAGTTTATTCCAACTTATATTGAAGCTTCTGGCATAAAGAAGATTGCTTATTTTATAAGGGCATATATGAATATTGAAAAAGAAATGAGAAGAAACAAGCCCGATATAGTTCATATTCATATGTCTTATAGAGGCAGCTTTTATAGGAAATATGCAATTCATAAACTCTGTAAAAAATACGGTGTTCCTGATGTTATTCATCTGCATGGCTCGGAGTTTCAAAAGTGGTATAACGAATCTGACGATAGGACAAAAGAGAAGATAAGAACGCTTTTGAGGGAAAGTGCATCGTTTATTGTTCTGGGAGAAAAATGGAACAAGGCTATCCACGATATTGAACCGAAAACAAAAACAGTTGTTGTCAGAAATACAGTTCCCGTTCCAAATTATACCACTAGTTGGAATGAAAAAAGATTTCAATTTCTGTTCCTTGGTGTTTTGATTAAGCGAAAAGGTGTAGCAGATTTAATACAGGCAATTAGTTTGTTGAAAAAAGAGGGCAGCCTAAATAATATTAAATTCGTAATTGCGGGAAGTGGAGCGGAAGAAGCAAATTTAAAACAGCAGGCGCGTGAATTACAAGTTGAGTCATGGATAGAATTTGCTGGTTGGACTGATGGAAAAGCGAAAGAACGGTACTTAAAAGATAGTCAAGCATTAGTGCTTCCGTCTTACAATGAAGGGCTTCCGATGGCAGTATTAGAAGCTATTAGCTATGGCTTGCCAGTGATTGCTACAGATGTTGGAGATATGGCTGCTGCCGTTAGAGATGGAGAAAATGGTTATTTGATTCATCCGGGAGATGTAGAAGCCATAGCAGATGCAATTTTGAAGGTTAGTAATAAAAATCAATATGACAGATTTTCAAAATTTTCAAAAGAACTTGCAATTACGAAATTTAATGAAGATGGATTTTTTGAACAAATTTTGAAAGTATATCAAGGATAATGGCAATGATGAAAAAGGTGAAAAAATATATTGATTATGTCTTGAGCCTGGTAAGTAAAGCTATTCGAGAGAAAAAATACCGAAATGAGAATTCTACACTTAAATATTTATTTTATACATGTAAGAATTCAAAAGATATGGTGGTTGTGTTCAGTGCATGTACCAGAGTAGGAATTCCAGCAAGGTATAATTACATAAGGACGTTGGACAGTATTGAAGTAAACAGATTATATATTCTGGATGACGAAGGTGATGATCAAAGAGGAAGTTATTATCTTGGTCAGTACCCGGAGTTTTATACAGAAAAGGCAGTAATTGAATTGATTACAAAGGTGACAGATAAGTATTCATTTGAGAACCTTTATTTTGCTGGCTCATCAAAGGGGGGATGGTCTGCTCTGAATATTGCTGCCAGTATGGAAGGACGAGTTAAGGCTGTTATTATTGGTGCGCCACAATACAAACTGGGGCAATACTTACAGGTACCAGCGAATATGACTACGCTGAATTTTGTAAAAGGTTTTTTGCATGATGATGAAATTGTTATTGATGAATTAGACAATCATATCAGAAACAAAATTCGCGGATTACAGAATACAAAAGTTTATCTCCACTATTCAAAGCAGGAGCATACTTTTAATGAACATATTATATATCTGTTAAATGATTTAAAACAAATTACTTCAGTAGATGAAAATACTGCAAACTATTCAGATCATCAAGATGTTAGTTTGCATTTTCCGAAGTATTTAAAAGAAACAGTAAACATGCTTATAAAAAGGTAGTCAAACATGTCAATTAGTAATGTGATAACTAGGATTAAAGTAAAAAAGTGGATAAAAGATGGATTGAGCGTGGGGGAAAATGTCAAAATCGAGAGTGGCGTATCAATTGATCCATCATTCCCGTGGTTGGTTACCATTGGAAATGATGTGACGATTGCACCGGATTGCTTGATATTGTGCCACGATGGAAGTATGAAAACCTTTGTTGGAAATAGTCGTATTGGAAGAGTGACGATAGGCGACAAGGTTTTTATTGGAGCAAAAAGCATTATTTTACCAAATGTGACCATAGGAAGTAATGTAGTGATTGGATCGGGAAGCGTAGTTACTAAGAGCATTCAAGACAGTGTTGTTGTCGCTGGATCCCCGGCTAGAACTATTTGTACAATAGAAGAGTTTATTGCTAAAAATCAGGTAGCAATGAAGCAAAATGTAGTATTTGGAGAAGAATATACTCACAGAGGAAATGTAACTCAAAAAAGGAAAGATGAAATGATAGAAAAACTATCGAAGTCATTTGGATATATAGATTAGGAAGAGAGATAACGATGAATGATTTAATTAGTATTATCGTTCCTGTATATAATGTAGAAAAATACCTGGAAAAATGCGTAAAAACATTGATGGAGCAGTCATATAAAAATATAGAGATTATTCTTGTCGATGATGGATCGACGGATTCTTCAGGTAAACTTGTTGATAGGTTGGCAAATAATGATGCTCGAATAACCGTAGTACACAAAAAAAATGCGGGTTTGGGGATGGCACGAAATACTGGCCTCGATTATGCAACAGGAAAATATGTTGCTTTTATTGATTCTGATGACTATACAGATGTTAATATGATTCAGAAACTTCACAATGCATTAGAAGAATATAATTCAGACACAAGTTACTGCGGTTATACAATGGCATATGATTCTGGAGAATTTGTTTCTGTACCTGCATACTATAATAGACAAGTTTTTTGTGATAAAGAAATAATTGATAAAGTGCTTTTGGAAATGGTTGCGAGTAAACCAGAAGCAAAAAAAGATGCAATTCTTTCCATGTCTGTGTGGCACGCATTGTATTCTATGGAAATCATTAGAGATAATAATATTCGATTTCCTTCTGAGCGGGAGTTTATTTCTGAAGATATTATTTTTGATATTGCTTATTTACAGAAATCTAAAAGTGTTTGTTATATTAATGATCCGTTATACTTTTATCGCTGCAATAATATAGATTCATTGACGCATCAATACCGCGATAATGAATTTACGAGGCAAAAAAAACAGATTGAAAAAATTGAATTTGAACTAGGAAAATTTATTGATCCAGAGAGATTTCTCTATCGAACAGATAGATATTTTCTTGGCAGATACAGAACATGCGTTCAAAAGGCTGTTAGAAGATCAGAAGTAGAGCCGAGTTTTGATTTGTATAATCATATTTTTGAAATGACAACAGACGATAAAATTAGAAGAGTCATTGCAAGATATCCATTCTGGAAAAATCCGGTCAAACAGAGAGTATTTAATTTTTGTATCAAAATTAAATTTATTCCTGGTATTCTGCTGTTGGGAAAACTTAGTACTAACGGGAAAAATAGGAGATTTTAATTATGAAAAACCTTGTGCTTTATTTTAATTTTTGGAGATGTATTATTCCTGCACTGATTTGTGTGTTGGATAGATCTGCTTATAATATTGTAAAAACTGATTTAAGAAAGATTTCGTATTCAGTGCCGAAAGCTGAGAGTATGTTTGGCTTATGTTGGGCTCTTGTATATAACCTGCCTTTTAGAGCAGTTTATCAGTATAGAATTAAACATCATAAATTGTTAGTAGAAATAATCAAAGTACTATTTCCTAATAAACGGCAAGTTGAAATTACCGGGAATATTGGGGGGGTTCGTTGTCTACCATGGACAATGCTGTGTAATTCATTGTAAAGAGGCAGGACAGAATTTTTCTGTTTTTCAGGGAGTTACAGTAGGTAGAAATCCATCACACACCAAGGAAGGTGTAGATATACCCTCTTTTGGAAACAACGTTACGATATATACAAATAGTGTGATTGCCGGTGGAATACACATAGGAGATAATGTGCAGATATCAGCTGGATCAATTGTATTAGAAAATATACCTGATAATTGTATTGTTGCGGGTAATCTGGCAAAAGTTATAAAAAGTATGTGATAATGTAGGAGACCAAAATTAAAATGGAAATTTCTAATAGAGAAGAGTTGAAACGGATAATAAAATATGAAAGAAGTATTTATTTAAGCTCAAAAGGTGGGTATCAGGAATTTTTGAAAATAGTTAAATCTCATCCGGACTATAATGCATGGTTATATACCAAGCAGTTGAGAAGAACTTCATACTATTATTCGAAAAGAAATCGAAATCCTTTCAATGCTGTACTGTATTTGTGCACCTGCAGAAAATTGAATAGATTGGGGCGTCGCTGTGGTATTGAATGTGGAGAAAATGTATTTGATGAAGGTGTTCGATTTTTCCACACACAAGGAACAGTGATTAATGGAAATGCTCGTGTTGGAAAAAACTGTAGACTTTACGGAAATAATTGTATCGGAAATGATGGGATTCATTCAAAATGTCCGGTAATTGGTGACAATGTGAGAATTTGTGTTGGAGCAAAAATAATTGGTGATGTTAGTATTGCAAATAATGTGATAGTAGCAGCTGGAGCAGTCGTCAATAAGGATTGCTTGAAAGAGGGAGTTATTCTAGCTGGTATCCCTGCAAAAATTATTGGAAGTGTATCCTCTTCCAAAGAGTTTTTAGATTAATATAAATGGAAGGTGGTGCTTATTTTATGTATGTGACAAGGAAAAGGTGGACAGGAGCAGAATATTCACTTTTTGCAATTGCTTTTTTTGCAGTATCCATTATTCTTGTTTATACGTTTAATTTTCCAAGAGCGCTTTTGTATTTTGGAGATATAATAAATATTTTTGTTTTACTGATGGCCATTCGAGTAAGGGCAGCTAGAGGAATGCGCGTATCAAAAACGGAGGCCTTAATTTTCTTGCTTTTTGTCTCTATGATATGTAGTTCATTAGTCAATTTAGAAAATCCATTTCTTGTTGTTTGGGGATTACGGAATAACACAAGAATGTTTATTTGCTATATCAATTGTGCGACATTTTTAACAATGGAAAAATATAAAAAACTATTTCCTTTCCTAGAAAAGCTATTTTGGCTTTCATTACCATTGTGCATTATCGAAAGGTTTTTTGTATCATATCCCTTTGGTACTATTGTTGGCGATATGATTGGAGGATTTTTTTGGAATTATTCAGGATGCAATGCACCATTGAATCTTTTATTGTGCTTGACGACATGTTATATTACAATCAAGTATTTTAAAGGCCAAAAAAGTTTGGTTTATTTTATTTCAGTAATTTGTGCGGCTCTTGTTATGTCTGCATTAGCAGAATTGAAAGTATTTATTCCTGAAATGGCTATAATATTTGCTGCAATTCTGTTAACATTAAGAGTCGATTTTAAATCGATGTTTAGAATTCTATTATGCGTATTGCTAATATCAATTGTGTTTTCAGCCTTCGTTTATTTATTCGTGTTTTTAAATGATAATGGTCAAAATTATGCAGATAATTTTACTATTCAAGGGCTTTTAGCATATGCATCAAGAGATTCAGGATATGATGGAACAGGTGACTTGAATAGATTGTCTGGCATATCTAGAGTGATCAATGAGATATTCAAAGGTGATTTGAGCTTAATTTTATTAGGCATTGGAGTAGGAAATGCTGAGTACACCAATTTCTTTGTAAGTGAGTTTTATCAAAAATATAGTGCACTACACTATCAGTATTTTCAACATATTTGGCTGTTTATAGAAACTGGACTAGCTGGCGTTGTTCTTTATTTGAGTGTAATTGTAAGAGCTTTTTTGAATGTAAAAAGACAGTATGTAGATGAAGATGATTTTTGCTTTATAAAGACAGTTGCAATTTTGACTCTATTTTTCTTTTTTTATAACACAACACTAAGAGGCGAAACAACAGGTCCATTGATTTTTATGCTTTTGGCGATGCCAGAAGTTGCAAAAAAGAATTCTTTGTATGAGCAACGAAACAAATAAGGAGATTATGATATGATTCCTAAAAAAATACATTACTGTTGGTTTGGAGGTAATCCAATACCAGAAAAAGACAAAAAATGCATAGAGAGCTGGAAAAAGTATTGTCCAGATTACGAAATAATTGAGTGGAATGAATCAAATTATGATTTGAATAAAAATCAATACATGGCAGAAGCCTACAAAGAACGTAAATGGGGATTTGTGCCTGATTATGCACGATTTGATATTATTTATAATCATGGAGGCTTCTATTTAGATACGGATGTTGAATTAATTGCTTCGCTTGATATATTACGAGATAATAAAGGATATATGGGGTTTGAAGGTGGTACTTGGATTAATGGTGGCATTGGCTTTGGCGGAGAAGCAGGAAATGAAACTATAAAAGGTTTAAGAGATATGTATGATCACCTGAGTTTTTATCAGGAAGATGGTAATCTGAATCTTAAGCCAAGCCCTTACTATATTACTGAGTATTTAGTAAAAAAAGGTTTATCTCGAGATAATTGTGAGCAGGATGTTGGTGATTTACATATATATCCTACGGATTATTTTGCAGCAAAGGATTATGACACCGGTAAAGTTCATAAAACGATGAATACCATTAGTATTCATCAATATAACGCTTCCTGGAAAACACCAAAACAGAAATTAGTATATAAAATAAAAATGGTCATTGGTGAAAAGAACTTTGAAAAATTGCTTGAAGTTAAGAAAAGAATAAAATGAGAAGGAGAATGTGCATTTTGTGGTTATTTTAAATATGCGTGAACGTTTGGGAAATCAATTGTTCCAATATTCATTTGCACGAAATATAATGAATTTGTGCTCTGATAGTGTACTTGTGATTAATGATGATGCTATAAAGAAAAAAAATAATTCTGAACAAGGATGGATTAATTCACTTGACGATTTTTCGATTATCCCGTATTTGAAAGATAATGCAGATATGTCTGCTTGGTATCAGAAGGTTTTGTTAAAAATCAACTGGCTATATACTAAAAATAAAAATGGATTTGAACTTTATCGTAGGCAAAAGTTATTGAGTGGCATTCTCAATAAATTTGGTTTATATATTTTCCAAGATGGATATATCCCTTTTAGAAAACCGTTTGGATTTGTGAAGAATAAAATTTTGGTGGGATATTTTGAAGCACCTGAATATTTTAAAGATATCGATTCCTCTATAAGAAATGAATTGAAAGCGGTAAAACCTGTTCTGGAAAAGAATATATCTATGCTTGAAGCTATTCAAAGTACAGAATCAATCTGCGTTACAGTACGTAGAGGAGACTTTCTAAACGAGAATATTTCGAAGGATAGATTAATATGTACAGTGGATTATTATATTAAAGGAATAGAATTTATTAAGGAAAAATATCCAAATGCTTTAATTTGTTTCTTTTCCGATGATATTGATTGGGTAAAAAATAACATCAAAGTTAAAGGAAAAGCTCTGTATGAGAGCGGAAATGATCCGGTTTGGGAAAAGTTAAGGTTGATGTCATCCTGTAAACATTTTGTCATTTCAAATAGTACGTTTAGTTGGTGGGCACAACATTTAGCAGAAAATGAAGAAAAAATAGTTATAGCACCGTCTAGATGGTGCAACGATAAGCGTCCAGTTGGATTATATGAAAAAAACTGGACTATATTATAGGAAGAAAAACATGAAATTAGTTAGTATAATTGTTCCTGCTTATAATGTAGAAAAAACAATTGAAAAATGTTTGAAATCATTAATGGCACAAACATATTCAAATATAGAAATCATTGTTGTAGATGATGGCTCTAAAGATAGAACATTTAGTATAAGCCAGGCTATAGGAAAAATTGATGATAGGATTTCAATTTTTCATAAAGACAACGGTGGTTTATCCGATGCGCGCAATTATGGTAAGAACCTTGCAAAAGGGGATTATATCGCATTCGTAGATAGTGATGATTATGTTCATCCAGATATGTATAGACGATTGGTTTCTGTAATGGATGATAAAAATGCTGATATTTGCTGTTGTGGATATTATCGAACATCACTAGATGGACATGAAGTTAGCTCGGTATTTGGATCATGTGTATCGATGGATGGAATACATGCTGCAAAAGATTTGATTAATCAAGTAGCGTTTAATAACTTTGCATGGAACAAACTATATAAAAAGGAATTATTTAATGAGATTAATTTCCCTGTTGGTCGTACTTATGAAGACATTCTTACTACATATAAGGTATTTATGAAAGCAAAGATAGTTGTCGGTATAGAGGATCCTTTGTATTATTATGTGGAGAATAGTAGTAGTATAAGCAGTAGTTTAACAAATATTATTGGCCTATGGGAGTCTGTAAATGAACAAATGCAACAAATGGTTGCATTTTTTCCTGAATTGAAAAATGATTGTGATAGACGTATTATTGAAACGGCTAAATATATCATAATTAAATATCTACAGGCTGGCTATAATAGAAATTCAGATGAGATGGCGAACATAAAAAGACAATTGTCATTGCAAGCTAGTGACTTTGAATATTCTATCAAAAAATACGCTTACAGAATCATTCGATTTCCTAGAATATATTATATGATCTATAAGTTTAAGATACTTTATATGAAATTCAAGAAGAATATAAAGGGGCGATGAATAGTTATGAGAACCAAAAATTCATTTTATAATACCATAGCTCAAATGATATATTATATTATTAATATTGCTTTTGGCATGATAAATAGAAAAATATTGCTGGCAGTAATGGGCGTAGAGTATCAAGGTATTAATGGACTGTTTTCAAATGTGCTATCACTTTTATCCTTGGCAGAAATGGGAATAGGAACAGCCATAATATATCATTTGTATAAACCGATACAGGAGAATGATATTTTTCAGATTAAAACACTGATGAGATTTTATAGAAAATGCTATAATATCATCGCAATAGTTGTTTTTTCGTTGGGTCTACTGGTACTTCCTTTTCTTGGCTTTTTTATTGGCGAAAACTCCCTAGACATTAACTTTAACATTGTATATCTATTAATGCTGTTTGAGGTATTGGCTTCGTATTTGTTTACGTACAAGCGCTCTATCTTATATGCAAAGCAAAGAAACTATATAGTGTTTATTGCAGACTCATTCTACCTGTTGCTAGCTTACACTATTCAAATTCTTATAATTATTTTTACTAAGAATTATTACTGGTATTTGGCTTGTAAAGTTATTTTGAGAATTGTAGAAAACAGCCTACTGAACCTTGCAACTAATAAGTGGTATCCGTATTTAAAAGTTAAGAATGCAGAGAAGTTAGATAAGGCAATTTTTGATGATATTGTCTTGAAAGTTAAAGGAACAATGTTTCATAAAATTGGAGCTTATGTTGTTTACGGTACGGATAATGTGCTTCTTTCTAAGTTTTTCGGATTGTTGATTGTAGGTATTTATTCAAATTATAGTTTGATTATTACTTCGGTTACTAATGTTTTTGCTCAAATTGTAACAAGTGCGACAGCAAGCGTGGGTGATTTGCTAACATACAATGACATTACTAAGAATTTTAGAATATATAAAGAGTTACAGTTATTTAATGCCTTTGTTATTAATATGACAGCAACGTGTTTGCTTTGCCTTATATCTCCATTTGTGTCGATGTTTTTTGGAAAAGAATATATTTTATCAAATTACATTGTAGTCGTTTTGATAATTAACTATTGCTTGATGGGTATGCGTAAGGTTTATGGGGTTTTTAAAGATGCTGCAGGGATTCAATATGAAGATAGATTTGTTCCAATAATAGAGGCAATTTCAAATATTGTTTTTTCATTAATATTTATCAAGCTTTTTGGTGTGGTTGGTGTGTTTTTGGGAACCACATGTAGTTATTTTTGCATCTATGCGTATACTTTTCCTATCTTGATTTATAAAGGCCTTCTGCATAAAAAATATATTGATTATGTGATGGAACTACTAAAGTATTTTGGGACGTTTGTAGTATCAATGTCAATTTCTTATACGCTTTCTAATATGATAGTTCTCAATTCTAGTTTTATGAAATTTATTATAAGCGGAGTGATTTGTTTAATTGTACCTAATATGCTTTTTATTTTGATTTTTGGACGGACACCAGAATTCGAATCGTTGAAAAATAGAATATTAAGATTGTTGCGGATTTCGTGAAAGACAGTTCCTAGAATATACTGGAGAAGTATTTCATTGTCCGCATTGCATGGGTGTTTGGTCTGAATGGTAAGAACTTTATCAAGACCATGCTGAATGTCGGCAAGACGCACGATACTGTCCGTGTGGTCAATGATCAGATCGGCACACCGACCTATACATATGATTTGGCTCGACTGCTCGTTGATATGAATGAGACTGAGAAGGACGGCTATTACCATGCGACTAACGAGGGCGGATACATCGTAAGTGCAAAATAATTCGACGGATTGTGTTGCCCTAAAAATTAATCCATAATAATCATTAGAGAATGCAGGCATTTCACTTCATTTTCTCTTGCTGGAAATGATAGATGCGAGCATTTTACTTTATTCAAATTATGGAGGTGTGCTCATGAGAAGCAAAAGAATACCTGCCGAAGAACAATACCGT
>OGDN01000071.1_pt1 | contig 174647 bp, 145 predicted proteins | sample 1570271 | NCBI WGS metagenome assembly OGDN01 (sample SAMEA4384481, study PRJEB24528) | human gut metagenome
TTGCAGCAGATTTACAGTCTGTCCCCTTTGGCCACTCGGGAATCCATCCATGTCATATTTCCTTGACAGTTATGAATGATACCACAACTCAGAACAAAATGCAAGCACTTTTTCAAATTTTTTCAAAAAAATTTTCAATTCGTGTTTTTTATAGACACGCAAACCGTTTTGTGTAAATTTGAACACGAAGAAATCATTGTCTATTGAAGACATAAACGAAAGAAATTATAATCAATTATGCTAAATATAGTAGTTTTTGGAAAGGGTTTTATAGAAAATTTTCTTTTCTTTTCCGTTAAAAACTGTTATACTAGTTAGCAAATGGTGAAAGGATGGTGGCTGTTTGTGATTATTCAGTTAGGACTGACACTTGTGATCCCTCTCCTTGCATGTCTGTATTTTTGTTATTGGCTTTGTGAACATACAGGTGTAGGCAGCTGGGTTTATATCATCGGCTTGATCTTTGGGATCGGAGCCGGCATTATGACCTGGTATAAGCTGTATTTGCGTGCGAAAAAGCATAATAATAAAAAGAAGGACAAGAAACCATTCGGATTTAATGATCATGTTTAATGATGGCATGAATTGTTATCATTAAGAAAGGGAAGGTGAGAGAATGAGAAGTGTATCTCCTGCGGTAAAGCAGGAAACGATGCGGATTGCATCTGGAACTGCCATTGGTGTTGTACTGATGTGGGTTGTATTTTTCTTTCTTCATCAGGCGAATCCGGAAAAGATACCGTTTGATTATACGGTATTTCTTGCCGGCATTGGCGGTTTTATTTTTGCAGCTGGAAATTTCTTTTTGATGGGACTTACCGTTCAGAAGGTAGCTGCAGAGACAGACGAAGGCAGAGCGCGTCAGCGCATGCAGGTTAGTCAGCGTCAGAGAACGCTTTTAATGCTTGCGTGGGGTGTTGTAGCGCTTGCAGCTCCGTGTTTTAATGGGGCAGCCGGAATTATTCCGCTTCTGTTTCCTAGTATGGTAATAAAAATTTATTATCTTACAATTGGAAAAGCTAAGCTTGCGCAGGAAAAAAAGGACAGCCAGTCAGCTGATCCCACAGCTGGGAAAGGAAGTGAACAGTAAACAATGGATTTTGACATTTCAGGAGCTCAGGTGTTTTTTACGATTCCGACGAACATTCCTATTCTGGGTGATCTTCAGATCAGTGAGACTATGGTGGTCAGCTGGATTGTCATGGCAGTTATTGCAGTGCTTTGCCTGTGGCTGACACATGACTTAAAAGTAACAAACATCTCAAAGCGTCAGGCAGTGGCTGAGTTTCTGGTAGAAAAGGCGAACAACTTTGTGCGCGGCAATACGGGTGGTTATAAGTTTGACTACATGATTCCGTTTATCGCAGCGTTGTTTACCACAAGTGTATTTTCAAATCTGATCAGTCTTCTTGGTCTTCGAAGCCCAACGGCAGATCTGTCAACAGAGGCAGCATGGGCAGTGGTTGTATTTATTATGATCACGGCAAAGAAGATCCAGACTAACAAGCTTGGCGGATATTTAAAGGGCTTTACACAGCCAATTCCAGTTATGACGCCGTTTAACATTTTGTCTGAGCTGGCAACACCAGTCAGCATGGCATGCCGTCATTTCGGAAATATTCTGTCTGGTGTCGTTATTGATGGTTTGATTTACGCAGCGCTTGCAACTGCAACAAAGGCGCTGTTTGGTCTGATTCCTGGCGCAGTAGGCAATGTGCTTGGAACAATTCCGTTTTTGTCGGTGGGTCTTCCGGCAATTACATCTTTATATTTTGACTGGTTCTCAGGTGTTATGCAGGCATTCATTTTCTGTATGCTGACGATTATGTATATCGCAAACGCCGCGGAAGAGGGCTGATAAAACAAAAAAGATTTTTCTAACAGGAGGAAAAAAGAATGGATTTTACAGTATTGGCTAAAGGTATTGCTCTTGCAGGTTGTGCAATTGGTGCAGGCTGCTCTTTGATCGCAGGTATCGGACCTGGTATTGGTGAAGGTAACGCAGTAGCAAAGGCACTTGAGGCAATTGGACGTCAGCCAGAGTGCAAGGGTGATGTTACAAGTACCATGCTTCTTGGTTGTGCCGTTGCAGAGACTACCGGTATTTATGGTTTCGTTACCGGTCTTCTTTTGATCTTTGTTGCACCTGGTATGTTCATGAATTTCTTGGGCTAATCCGGGTCGAAAAGTTACAAGCAATTCGTGGGCATTATAAAGTATATAAAAGACATATTTGGATTCTAACACAAAATGTGCTAGAACCAAAGAAAGGCATGGTTGACACATGAAGGAAGTACAGGAACTGGTAGGAATTGTGCCGTGGACATTCGTTGCACAGATCTGTAATTTGTTTCTGACTGTTTTTCTGGTGAAAAAGTTCCTTTTTGACCGTATTAATAAGGTAGTGGAAGAGAGAAAGCAGATGGCAGACTCCCAGATCGCAGACGCGACAAAAGCCAAGGAAGAGGCGAAGACGATGCGCGATCAATACGAGGCAAGCATTTCAAACGCAAAGGATGAGGCAAGACAGATCATTTCCGATGCTCAAAAGAGTGCTACCGAGAGAGGTGAGGCGATTGTTGCTGACGCAAAGAAGGAAGCAGTTGCCATCAAGGAAAAGGCATCTGCTGATATCGCCAAGGAGCGCACTGCTGCATTCCAGCAGATGAAGTCTGAGATCGGTGATATTGCCGTATCCATTGCCGGAAAGGTGATTGAAAAGGAAGTAAAGGAAGCAGATCATCAGAAACTGATTGATGAGTTTATTTCAGATGTAGGTGAGGCATCATGACAAAAACCGGAAAGCTATATGGAGATAGTCTGTATGAGTTAGCGCTTGAAAAGGATGTTGAGCAGCGCACATACAGCAAAGAGCTGCTTGATGAGCTTCGCATTGTAAAGAGTCTTTTTGATGAAAATCCAGATTACATTAGGCTGCTGCAGGAGCCATCTATTCCAAGAAAAACAAGACTTGGACTTATTGATAAGGCATTTGGCGCGCAGGCTGATGAGTATCTTGTGAATTTTTTAAAGCTTTTATGCGAAGAAGAACTTTTATCCGAGTTTTCAGGATGTGAGGAAGAATACAGGCAGCGCTTCCAGAAGGATCACAATATCGCTGAGGCACATGTTGTCAGTGCGGTGACCTTGAGCAGTCAGCAAAAGGCGGCACTTAAGGCGAAGCTTGAAGAGGTCTGGAAGAAGGAAATCATATTGGTCACAAAGACCGATCCAAACCTTATGGGCGGTTTGAAAGTTGAAATAGAAGGACGGCAGCTGGACGGAAGTGTCCGCGGCCGATTGGAGAGACTGCATAAGCTGATTGAGCAGTAAAAAAGCATATGCAGAAGTGAGGACGAACGAATGAATCTGAAACCAGAAGAAATCTCCAAGGTTATTCGAAGCCAGATTAAATATTATTTGAATGCCTTGGAGCAAAGTGAGATTGGCACCGTTTTGACAGTCGGCGACGGCATTGTGCGTGCCAGCGGATTATCAAACTGCATGGCAGGTGAGCTGCTTGCATTTGAAAATGGTGCATATGGTCTGGCTCAGAACCTTGAAGAAAACCGTGTATCTATTGTGCTTTTAGGCGCAGATGACGGTATCAGCGAGGGTCAGACTGTAAAGAGAACTGGAAAGGTAGTGTCTGTGCCGGTAGGCGATGCACTGCTTGGACGTGTTGTAGATGCACTTGGACAGCCAATTGACGGCAAAGGACCGGTAGCAGCAAGCGAGTACCGTCCAATTGAGCGTCAGGCACCGGGTATCTGTGACCGTCAGCCAGTTAAGGAGCCGCTTCAGACAGGAATTAAGGCAATAGATTCCATGATTCCGATTGGAAGAGGACAAAGAGAGCTTATTATCGGAGACCGTCAGACTGGTAAGACTGCGATTGCCGTTGATACGATTATTAACCAGAAAGGCAAGGGCGTTATCTGTATTTATGTTGCAATTGGACAGAAGCGTTCTTCTGTTGCATCCATTGTATCCGAACTGGAGAAAAATGGTGCGATGGAGTATAGTATCGTTGTTGCAGCAACGGCATCCGATGCAAATGCATTAAAATATATTGCACCATATTCAGGCTGCAGTATGGGTGAGTATTTCATGGAAAATGGACGTCACGTGCTGATCATCTATGATGATTTAAGTAAGCATGCAGAGTCTTACCGTGCACTTTCGTTGCTGATTCGTCGTCCACCGGGCCGTGAGGCTTATCCTGGCGACGTTTTCTACTTGCATTCACGTCTGCTTGAGCGTGCATCTAAGCTGTCAAATGAGCTGGGAGGTGGTTCCCTTACCGCGCTTCCGATTATTGAGACACAGGCAGGTGATGTATCTGCTTATATTCCGACAAATGTTATTTCCATCACAGACGGACAGATCTTTTTGGAGACTGAGCTTTTCCACTCAGGTATTCGCCCGGCTGTAAACCCTGGTATCTCTGTATCACGAGTAGGTGGAAATGCACAGATTAAGGCGATGAAGAAGGTTGCCGGAACATTAAAGCTTATTTATTCGCAGTATCGAGAGCTGCAAAGCTTCGCACAGTTTGGCTCCGATTTGGATGCTGATACAAAGGCGAGACTTGCAAAGGGCGAGCGTATCGTGGAAATTTTAAAGCAGCCTCAAAATTCTCCGCTTCCTGTTGAAAAGCAGGTTGCTATTATTTACGCCGTAGTTAACGATCTGTTAGCAGACGTTCCAGTAGAGCGTATTCACGAGTTTGAGACTGGTTTAAACAATGAGCTTGATATTGATCGTGAAGGAAAAGCAGCGATGGAAGAGATACGACGCACTGGCGTACTTGGCGATGAGGCAAAGAGCGAACTGGAGCATTGCATCAACAATTATAAGGCGAAGTTCTTACAGTAATATTAAAGGAGAGTTTGTATGGCTGGAAATCAGAAAGCAATCAAACTGAGAATCAAGAGCGTACAGAGTACGATGCAGATCTGTAAGGCAATGGAGTTGGTGGCAGCGTCAAGGCTTCACAAGGCAATGGAGCGTGCTGAGAACAGCCGTCCATATTTTGAGGCACTTCAGGGCACACTGGCTCAGATCGCAGCTGAAAATATCGATATGATGTCCATCTACACGAAGGAACCGCAAAATGATGACTGGTGTTTTATCGTAATCGCGGGTGACAGAGGTTTTGCAGGCGGTTATAACAACAATTTGTTTCGCCTTGTCGAAGAACAGATGGAAGGTCATGAGGCGTGTGTGCTCCCGATAGGAAAGAAGGCATTGGAGCATTTTTCAAACCGCAAGGTGCCTGTTGTCTCAGATTCATTTACAGAGGCAGGCGATATCTCGGTTGCGGACTGCTTTGAGATCGCACGTTTGATATGCCATGGCTATAAGGAAGGTGGTTTTGGTCATGTAGCGATTGTTTACACAAATTTCGTAAACATGATGGTGCAGGAACCAAAATTTATTCCAATTTTGCCGCTGCCGGATATGAAGTCACTGCTTCCGAAGGATGCACCTGAGATAAAGAAGCGTCAGATTATTTACGAGCCGAACAGCGAGGCAGTATTTAATGCCATAGTGCCGGAATATCTGGCAGGACTGATCTATGGAGCCATGAGTGAATCTGTGGCCAGTGAGCTTGCCTCCCGCCGAATGATGATGGATGCAGCGACAAAGAATGCGCAGGAGATGATTGATAAGCTCAATCTCCACTATAATCGTGTTCGTCAGGCTGGTATTACGCAGGAGATTACAGAGATTGTTGCAGGCTCAGAGAGCTGATGAAAGGTGAATATATGAGTGAAAGACATGTTGGCAAGGTAATTCAGGTAATGGGTCCTGTTCTGGATATTCGTTTCCAGGAAGGACAGCTTCCGGAATTGCTTAATGCCATTGAGATTGAAAATCAGGGCAGCCGCGTCATTGCAGAGGTTGCCCAGCAGATCGGTGACGATGTTGTGCGCTGCATTGCGATGAACTCTACTGATGGTATGGTTCGTGGCGTGGATGCAGTTGACACAGGTGCACCGATCAGCGTTCCAGTCGGTGATGCATGCCTTGGAAGAGTATTTAATCTTCTGGGCGATCCGGTAGATAAAAAGCCGGCACCTCAAAATGCAGAGCGCTGGAGCATTCACAGACAGGCACCGTCCTATGAGGAGCAGATGCCTACGACCGAGATTCTTGAGACAGGTATTAAGGTTGTTGATTTGATTTGTCCTTACGCAAAGGGCGGAAAGATCGGTCTGTTTGGTGGTGCAGGTGTAGGAAAGACAGTATTGATTATGGAGCTGATTCATAATGTAGCGACTGCTCACGGCGGTACTTCTGTATTTACAGGAGTTGGTGAGCGTACACGTGAGGGAAATGACCTTTACGGTGAGATGCAGGAGAGCGGCGTTATCGAAAAGACTGCCTTAGTATATGGACAGATGAATGAGCCGCCGGGTGCACGTATGAGAGTTGCGCTGTCAGGTCTTACAATGGCAGAGTATTTCCGTGATGTGAAGAATCAGGACGTGCTGCTGTTCATTGATAACATTTTCCGTTTTACACAGGCTGGTTCAGAGGTATCTGCACTTTTGGGACGTATGCCGTCAGCAGTAGGTTATCAGCCGACACTGGCTTCCGAGATGGGTGCACTTCAGGAGCGAATCACTTCTACGAAGAAGGGTTCTATTACTTCTGTTCAGGCTGTATATGTGCCTGCCGATGACCTTACTGACCCGGCTCCGGCAACTACATTTACCCATCTGGATGCGACAACGGTTCTTTCTCGTGATATCGCAAGTCAGGGTATTTATCCGGCTGTTGATCCTCTGGAATCTACAAGCCGTATTCTGACACCAGATATGGTAGGTCAGGAGCACTATGAGGTAGCAAGAGCTGTTCAGCAGATCTTGCAGCGTTATCAGGAGCTGCAGGATATCATCGCCATCATGGGTATGGACGAGCTGGCAGAGGAAGATAAGCTGGCTGTAAACCGTGCGCGTAAGGTGCAGCGTTTCATGTCACAAAGCTTCTCTGTTGCAGAGCAGTTTACAGGTATGCCGGGACAGTACGTTCCGCTTAAGGAGACTATTCGTGGTTTCCGTATGATTATTGACGGTGAGTGCGATGATATCCCGGAGAGCTGCTTCCTCTTTGCAGGAACTATTGACGAAGTATTTAAAAAGGCTGGAAAGGCAGGAACTGTATGAACACATTCCATTTGCGCATAGTGACGATGGACGGAAAAGTGTTTGATGATCAGGCATCTCAGATTTTTCTGCGAACAATTGATGGTGATGTGGCGATCCGCGCAGGTCATATCAATTACTGCAGCGGAATCGGCATGGGTCAGGCTCATGTGACGCTCGCAGATGGTCATGAGCGATATGCTGCCTGCATTGGCGGCATGGTGTCGATGTTAAATGGCGAGTGCCAGGTAGCAGCGACAACATGGGAATGGAAGGAAGAGATTGATGAGGAGCGCGCAAAGAAAGCAAAAGAACGAGCTGAGGAGCGCCTGAATCAGAAAAATCTTTCAGACAGAGAGCAAAGAATTGCCGAGGCAAAGCTTCGCAGAGCACTAGTCCGGCTTCATGTAACAAACGAAGAATAAAAAAATTCCCCGCCTGGCATGGATGTGCCAGACGGGGGATTTTTTTATGCGGCCTGTTAGGTTACTAGGCTTATTTCGAGAAAATCATAGCGAATAATTGCTTCGCGTTTGGAATATTACCTTTATACATGGACATCGCCTTGTAGATACGTCCGGCAAGTGCCATGCCAAGAAGGGCGGTAATTACCACGACTGCGAGGGAGCCGCAGGCCTCAGCAATGGAAATGGAGCCAAGAAGCAGGTGGCTTGGTGAAACAAGGATTGATGTAAATGGAATCCAGTCGAGGATGCCGACAGAACCCATCGAATCAAAGTTTCCGGAGAAGCTGCCCGTACCGAGTGTTGCAAAGAAGCTAAGCAGCAGGACAATAACGAAGATACCGTTTGTCATGCTTAGGTCTTCCTGCTTGGAAGCGATTGCACCGCCAATTGAGGCGATTGCAAGGTAGAGAAGCAGGCCAGCTGCTAAGTAGAGTAAGAAAAATAGGATGTTGACCGGTGTAAAGATGCTTGAGAGCAGTCCCATATGACCAAACATCTGGATGAGCGGCATGGTGGTATCTGGATTGATTGTTTTTACTGCCCAGATACCGGCTGCAAAGCCGCCCCAAAGTCCGATTACCCACAGTGCAATTTGAATGACACAGGTAAATGCCTGTGCAAGTACTTTTCCGATGACCATTGCCTCTGGCTTTACGGAGACGAGCATCGTATCCATCAGCTTAGAGGATTTTTCTAGTACAACACAGTTTGCGGTGCCCTGACCGTAGAACAGGATCAAGAAATACAGAAGCATGATGTTTACATATGGAAGCATGTAACCTAAGGCGTTTTTAACGGTAGCATCTGCATTCTGCTCGGAGTTGGCATCGTCGCCACTTACAAGTGTGTCTGTGCCGTTCTGGCTCTCATAATAGGAATATTTATAGCTGATGCCGCCCAGAGCCGTGAGATCACTGATCGATGCCCCTGATTTGGCTACGGCAAAGACGGAGAACATCTGGCTTAAAAAGTCGCTGTAGTCATCGGCATCGTCCATGGAGAGGGCAGATGCTTCTGGCAGGATTACGCTTGTGTGAAAGCCATCCTCGTCGGAGGTGACAACGACAACCAGTGCATTGCCAGTATCAGTTTCGGCAGCGGCGAGTGCATCCTCGTCGGTGTCAAAGCTGTGATAGGAAATGGAAGCGAAGGTTTCGTTGCCGGATGATTTTGCAATCATATTGAAAACGGAAAAGTCGAATGCATTTCCATCGGTTAGGTCAGCTGTATATACGTCGGAAATGACGGCGCTTGGTGTGTCACTTTTTTGAGTGAATTCCAAGAAAGACATAATTCCGAGCGGGAGCGCAAAGCATAACAGCATGACAATAAGTGTCGCTGTCTTCCAGCCCTTTGTGAGGCGGTGGCGCACAGTAAAGCCAAAGACCTTCTTTAGTCCGTTCAAAAAGGATTTCATAATGTAGCGCCCTCCTTTTTTCTATTTTTAAAAATTTGAAACAGCTGAGAAATTCCCATGTGGCTGCCGCGGTACAGCAAAAGATCGCGGTATACCTTTGCACAGAATATGCTCAGTGCAACAAGAATGATTGCCTGAATAACCCAAGAAAGAATCAGGACAATCAGTGAAATATTTCCGCACACATATGAAACTGGTGCGCAGAATACGCTGATGACCGGGCAAAGGGAAAGCACGGCTGCGGCAACTGCGTTGCTGGAGATAATCGGTGTGAAGCAGGATACGATGTAACCAACCATAATAAGGAGCGTTACAATCATGATCGCTGGCTCAGACTGTTCCATTGTATTGCAGCAGGTTCCGATCAGACCGGACAGAACTGCATAGGTCGCAAATGCGAGAAGTAGTGAGATCAGTGCAATTACAATGGTGCCCCAGTTTAGATTCAGCTGTGAGAGATCAATGCCCATCTGAGAAAGTGTGGTGCTAAGACTTGCCATCTGAAGATACTCGACACTGATTTCATAGGAAAGAACAAATCCGATTGCCATCATCGCGATCATGATTAACACATAGGTCATGACAGCCAGAATCTTTCCAAGTAAAAGTGCGAGTGGGGAAACGCTTACCATCAGCAGTTCAATCAGCTTGGAATCCTTTTCGGTGACGATGCAGCGAATGATAAAGCTTGCAGAAAGCAGACACAAGATCATAACTACGATCGAATAGCCGTACTGGATGGCAAAGTTGGCATCAAAGCCAATACTTTCTGTGCCATTTTTCTGATCAAGGTAGTCAGCGGCGCTCATGCTGTCCACATCGTAGGAATTTTGTGCGGACAGGCCAAGTGAAGCAAAGCGCTCTGATGTCATCTGGGAGGAAATCGCGGTCAGAAGTGATTCCAGATCCTCTGTTTTGAGGGAGCTGTTTTCTGCGATATGGCTCTCTACGGTGCAGGCACCGCTCTTATCTGGTGCGCTGATATAAACGTAGACATCAGTGTCGCCTAAATGATCGGCATAGGAAGTTTTGTCAAACTCAGCGGTTTCAAATGAAACAGATGAAAAAGCAGCATTTTGAGCCGTCAATGCATCAAAATCAAGTTCGGTTCCACTCTCATTTGTCACATAAGCTGTTTGAATTGGGCTGATTGAAACACTATTTCCGGTAAGGTTTTGAAGCGGAAGTGAAATAAGCGCCATTACAAATAAAATCACCATAGAAACAATATTTGATTTGCTTTTCATGGTCTGGCTAAGCGTAAATGAATATACGCTTTTCAGTCCCCGAAGATTGTCATTATTCTTCATGTGCCTCACCTACCTTACTTACAAAGATCTCATGCAGAGATGGTTCGCGAAGATTAAAGGTAACGATTGTGATTCCTGCCTGAATAAGTGTGCCAAGCAGTGCATTTGCCTGCGCTTCACCAGTTACCTTCAAATGATATTCGCCTGCTAACTCAGAGAGAATCGAAATACCGGCATCATGGATATATGAGGTGATATCGGATTCTGTCTTTAGAAACAGGTGAACACGTCCATAACTTTTCTTGATCGTATTTAAGTTACCAGAAAGAATCGTTTTGCTGTGATCAAGTATTGTAAGATCAGTACAAAACTCCTCAATGGTGGACATTTGATGGTCAGACATAATCAGATATTTGCCCTTATTGATCTGCTCGTGAATGATATCCTTAAACAAATCAGTATTGACAGGATCAAGACCAGAAAGCGGCTCGTCAAGAATAAGGAGCTCCGGGTCAGAAATAAGAGCTGCAATCATCTGAATTTTTTGCTGATTTCCTTTTGAAAGCTGATCAGCTGTCTTTGGTGCAATGCGCTTTTTTCTCTGATTACTGCTTCCCAATAAGCCTTTTTTCTTTGGTGAAGCTTCCTCATGCATGCGCGCCTTTTTTGCCTGAATATCAGCATATTCTTGCGGATAAAGATATTCAATAATATCAAAGCGCTCTGCCCAGTAGTGGATGCGCTTTTTTGCTTCAGAAGCTGATACACCGCGCAGGGCGGCAAAATACATAAGCTGATCCATAATAGTATATTTAGGATACAAACCGCGCTCCTCTGCAAGATATCCTACATTGCAGGTATTTATATCAAGCGGCTTTCCATTCCATGTGACAGTTCCGCTGTCGCGTGAAAGCATGCCAAGCATCATGCGGATGGAAGTCGTTTTTCCGGCTCCATTTGTTCCAAGAAGTGCATAGACACCCGGACGGTTCATCTCAAAGCTTAAGTGATCAACAACGGTCCGCGTCCCGTATTTTTTTGAAAGATCTTGTACAACTAAACTCATAATTCCTCCTCTTAACATTCAAAGTAAATTTTTGTAGTGCTGTGACTAGTATATCATGAAATTATCCAAATGAAATACGGATGCAAAATTGAGGTATGTTTTTGTAATTTACAGTCATCACAATTGCTGTACATGCTTGCAAAGTTATGATATACTGAGAAAATAAAAGGCAATCCATGTGATGCAAAAATGTTAAAGGAGGAGCATTATGTTTGGCAGGCTTTTGTCATTTGAACCAGATGCCACAGGCGTAACGGTAAAGTTTGAACATAAAGAGGGAAGAATTTCCTTTATTACAGACCGCATTGTGCGAGTATACAGCTCGATGGAAGAAAAGCACAGACCATCAAGGGCAGTTGTGCAGGAACCAAAGAAGGTTGATTTTCAGGCACGTCAGCAAAAAGAGTTTATTACAATTAAAACAAAGAAGCTTCTTGTTCGCGTAAGAGATGAGTTTCAGGTTGATTTTTTGACACCAGATGGCCGAATGATCTCTGAGCAGACCGCAAGAACAACAAAGAAGCAGGAGATTACAGCACAGCAGGCCGAATTACTGGCAAAGGAAGGTCATGAGCTGCCAAAAAAGCAGTCAGATCATACATTTGAAGTTGTGCGTATGCTTCATCCAAAGGAGCATATCTATGGTCTTGGCGATAAGACAGGCTTTCTTGATAAAAGAGGCTACGCTTATGAAATGTGGAATAGCGACATTCCAGATACGCATACAGATTTTTTCCCAAGTCTTTATAAGTCTGTTCCGTTCTTTATTTCAATGCGTCCTCATTTTACATATGGAATTTTTCTTGACAATACGTCAAAGTCTTATTTTGATATGGGAAAAGAAGAGGCAGAGCGCTATTATTTTGCAGCAGACGGCGGCGATTTAGACTACTATTTTATTGCAGGCGAGACAATGCGTGATATTTTAGGTGCGTACACAGGACTGACAGGACGCACTGCGCTTCCGCAGAAGTGGACGCTTGGATATCATCAGTCACGCTGGGGATATATTACCGAGGACGATATCATGGATGTTGCAGAAAAGATGCGTCAATGCCGTATTCCATGCGACAGTATTCATTTTGATATCGACTACATGGATGCTTTTAAGGTATTTACATGGAATCGGAAAAATTATAAGGATCCTAAAAAGACATTACAGAAGTTGACTGAGATGGGCTATAAGCCAGTTACTATTATTGATCCAGGTGTCAAAAAAGAAGATGGCTACGATGTTTACGAGGAGGGAATTAAGAACGGCTATTTTGCCTTCTCAGCAGAGAATGAGCTTTATGTGAACGAGGTATGGCCAGGTGATGCTGTTTTCCCGAGCTTTACTAATCCAAAGGTACGCAGCTGGTGGGCAGACAAGCAGAAATTTTTAATTGATATGGGTGTTCGCGGTGTATGGAACGATATGAATGAGCCTGCGAGCTTTAAAGGTCCGCTGCCTGATGATGTACAATTTGCAGATGAGGATGATACAGTAATTCTCCATAAGGATGCTCATAACATCTATGGTCACTGTATGGCAATGGCAACAAAGGATGGATGGTTAAAATATGATGGCCGCAGACCATTTATAATCACACGTGCAGCATATGCCGGAACGCAGCGTTATGCGCTTGTATGGACAGGCGATAACCAAAGTATTTGGGCACATTTACAGATGGCGATTCCGCAGCTTTGTAATCTTGGCCTTTCTGGATTTTCATATGCCGGAACAGATGTAGGCGGCTTTGGTGCAGATACAACAAAAGAACTTTTGGCACGTTGGGTTCAGGTTGGATGTTTGTCACCGTTTTTCAGAAATCATAGTGCACAGGGTACGAGAAAACAGGAGCCGTGGCAGTTTGATAAGGAGCTTTTAGAGATTTACCGCAAGTATGTAGAGCTTCGATATCACTTGCTTCCATATATCTACGACTGCTTCTTTGAAAGTGAGCAGACAGGCCTTCCTATTATGCGTCCTCTTATGTTAAATTTCGAAAAGGATGCAGAAACTTACGAAATAAATGATGAGTTTATGGTAGGTGAGTGGCTGCTTGCTGCTCCAGTTGTAACACAGGGAACAACTATGCGTCTTGTCTATCTGCCAGAGGGTGCGATGTGGTACGATTTCTGGACAGGAGAAAAGTATAAGGGTGGTCAGTATATTACAAAGAAGGCACCGTTAGATACTATGCCGCTGTTTGTACGCGCAGGTGCTGTGCTGCCGCTTTATCCTTTAATGCAGTATGTTGGTGAAAAGGAAGTGGAAGACTTGACACTTGCAGTTTACCCGGGCATTGGAAATTATATTCATTATCAGGACGATGGTGAGAGCTTCGCCTATAAAAAGGGCGGCTACAATGCATATGTATTCTCACAAAATAACGGCCGTCTGCAGATTAAAGATGCAGTAAAGAATTACGAAAAGCCATATAAGGGCTTTTATGTTAAGATCTGCCGTGATGGTGTGACGGCACTGTCAGAGACACCTGGTGAGTATTTGAACGCAGAGTAAGCAAAATTAAGATTAAACCTAAGTGACTTGAAGTGTCATAAAAGCTGTGGTGATAAGCCACAGCTTTTTTTGAAAAAATCCAAAAAAAGTTCTTGACATCTAATGAGGGTTTGAGTATACTAATTTGCGATAGGAAATGATAAATGTTATCAAGTATAAGAAATAAAAGAAAGAGAGGTATGTGCTATGCCATTATCGATGGCTCCAGAGGGCAAGGAGAATGTAATATGCAAGATTGGCGGCAAGGAGGAAACCAGATTGTTTCTGGAGAGACTAGGGTTTGTTGTCGGCGCAATTGTTACGGTTATTTCTGAGATTCAGGGTAATCTGATTGTCAACGTAAAGGATTCAAGAGTTGCGATTGGCAAGGACATGGCCGGTAAAATCTTGGTTTCCTAAGAGAAACAATGTGCACCTGTTATACACCAGGTCGCGGAAAGGGGTTTGATATGAAAACACTGAAGGATGCAAGCATCGGTCAGACTGTAAAGGTAAAGAAGCTGACAGGTGAAGGCCCGGTGAAGCGCCGTATCATGGATATGGGAATCACAAAGGGCGTTGAGATCTATGTAAGAAAGGTAGCACCGCTTGGTGATCCGGTAGAGGTAACTGTAAGAGGATACGAGTTATCACTGCGTAAGGCAGATGCTGAGATGATTGAGGTAGAATAATTTTTTTTACCTAAAGGTTAGCTTATACTAATAAAAATGAGCGTAAGCGATTAGAAATCAGCCGTGACAAATCAAAGTAGCATTTGCAAAATAGTAAAAAAGGCGAGAAAACAGGAGGTTTGTAATGTCAATTAAGATTGCATTAGCAGGTAATCCAAACTGTGGTAAAACAACACTTTTTAATGCGCTGACAGGATCCAATCAGTTTGTAGGAAACTGGCCAGGTGTTACAGTTGAGAAGAAGGAAGGTAAGTTAAAGTGGGATAAGGAAGCTACAATTATGGATCTTCCGGGTATTTATTCATTATCCCCTTATACACTTGAGGAAGTTGTAGCAAGAAATTATCTGATCACAGACAGACCAGATGCGATTTTAAATATCGTAGATGGTACTAATATTGAGAGAAATCTGTATTTGTCTACACAGATCATGGAGCTTGGTATTCCAGTAGTTATGGCAATCAATATGATGGATCTTGTTCGTAAGAGTGGTGATCAGATTAATGTTGATAAACTGTCCAAAAAGCTTGGATGCCCTGTTGTTGAGATTTCAGCATTAAAGGGTGACGGTATTAAGGAAGCAGCAAACAAGGCAGTTGAGCTTGCAAAGAAAAAAACATTAAGCAAGCCGGTACATGAGTTTTCAAAGGAAGCAGAGGACATTATTGCAGATGTTGAGAATAAGCTGACCGGAATCAAGGATGAGCAGAAGCGCTTCTTTGCAATCAAGCTTCTTGAGAAGGATGATAAGATTGCAGCTCAGATGAAGTCTGTTCCGGATGTTTCTGATGAGATCAGCCGCATGGAGGATACATTTGATGATGATACTGAGAGTATTATCACAAATGAGCGTTATACATACATTTCATCTATTATCGGTGAGTGCTGTAAAAAGGCACATGGCGGCAAGAAGCTGACGCTTTCCGATAAGATTGACCGTATTGTAACGAATCGTTTTCTGGCTCTTCCAATTTTTGCTGTTATCATGTATATTGTATATTATGTATCAGTAACAACAGTTGGAACCATTGCAACTGACTGGGCAAATGACGGAGTATTTGGCGATGGCTGGTATCTGGCAGGAATTGGCCGCAGTGCATATGAAGAAGATGCTGGTGAGTATGGCGATGCAGAGACAATCATTAATGCATTCGTTGATGAGTCTGGTGATGAGGAACTGGCAGCAGCGGTAGATGCTGAGTCAGAAGATTACGATCCAGCAGCTGCAATCGAAGCTGTAAAGGCTTATGCAGCAACTGTAGCAGATGACGCAGAAGTAACTTACGTTGTTCAGGATGAGGAAACCATGGCAGAGGAAGATGAGACTGCTAATGGCGCTGATTTAAAGGCAGCAGTAGAAGTTTATGAAAAGTGGAATGCAACCGCTCCTGATAATGCCGATTATGGCATCTGGATTCCAGGTATTCCGGCATTTTTGGAGTCTGCTCTTGATGCAGCAAATTGTGCAGACTGGTTAAGAGGTCTGATCATGGATGGTATCGTAGCCGGTGTCGGCGCTGTACTTGGTTTCGTACCACAGATCTTAATTCTGTTTATCTTCTTAGCATTCCTTGAGGGCTGCGGATACATGGCTCGTATCGCATTCATCATGGACAGAATCTTTAGAAAATTTGGTCTGTCCGGTAAGTCCTTCATTCCAATGTTAATCGGTTCTGGTTGTGGTGTTCCTGGTATCATGGCTTCTCGTACCATCGAGAATGACAGAGACCGTAAGATGACCATCATGACAACCACATTTATTCCGTGTGGTGCAAAGCTTCCATTCATCGCAATGGTTGCAGGTGCTATCTTCGGCGGTGCTTCATGGGTTGCTCCGTCAGCTTATTTCCTTGGTATCGCAGCAATCATCTGCTCTGGTATTATCTTAAAGAAAACAAAGTTATTCGCTGGTGATCCGGCTCCGTTTGTTATGGAGCTTCCAGCATACCATCTGCCAACCGTAGGCAGCGTTCTTAGAAGCATGTGGGAGCGTGGATGGTCCTTCATCAAGAAGGCTGGTACCATCATCCTTCTTTCAACCATCGTAATTTGGTTCACCACTTACTTTGGATTTGTTGATGGTGCATTCCAGATGCTTGAGGAAGATCAGATTGATTCAAGTATCCTTGCAACTATTGGTAAGGCAATCAGCTGGATCTTTATTCCGCAGGGATTTGGCAACTGGCAGGCAACTGTTGCATCTGTTACAGGTCTTGTAGCAAAGGAGAACATTGTAGGTACAATGGGTATCCTTTACGGCGGACAGGAAGGTGTAAGCGTATATGCAGCAATGGCAGCTTCCTTCACAGCAGTAAGCGGTTATGCATTCTTGGCATTCAACCTGTTATGTGCTCCTTGCTTCGCAGCAATGGGTGCAATCAAGAGAGAGATGAACAATACAAAGTGGTTCTGGATTGCAATCGGATATCAGTGTGGATTTGCTTACCTGGTAGCTTTAGTAATCAATCAGATCGGTCGTCTCTTTACAGGTGCCGGCTTTGGTATTGGAACAGTAGTAGCAATCGTAATTATTATCGCATTTATCTATCTGCTGTTCAGACCTTATAAAGAGAGCGAGACTCTTCAGGTCGCAACGGGCAAGTAAAAAATGAAATAGATATGTGCGCTCTGGAAAGGCTAGGTAATTATGGGAACAGTAATTGTTGGAGCAATTGTAGTTGGTGTAGTTGGACTGATCGTTCGCAGTATGGTAAAAGATAAGAAGTCTGGAAAGTCACTCCAGTGCGGAGGCGACTGCAGTCACTGTGGAGGTCATTGTCACTAAGCAGAGAAACGTAAAGGATGGTCAGCCTATGCAGCAAGGAAATATGCAAAAAGAGGCGATCCTGAACAGACTCAGACAGCGGGGCTGCAGGATCACAAAGCAGCGGATGCTGTTACTAGATATCATACTGGAAGAAGAGTGTTCCAGCTGTAAAGAAATTTATTACAAGGCATCGAAGATCGACTCAAGCATTGGATCAGCGACGGTTTATCGCATGATCAATATGCTAGAGGAGATCGGGGCAATCAACCGTCGCAACATGTACAAGGTTTCCTGTACAGAATGCGAGGAGGCGATGGATGAGCTGCCGGGCGGCACATCAAGAAGTGCATGCACAATCGAATTTGATGACAATTCCAGCATTGTACTCTCACAAAAAGCTTGGAATCAAATCATTCAGGCAGGGCTTTCTGTATGTGGATACAAGAAGGAACAGGCCATTCGAAGCATCACACCGGCATAGGTTGATGAAATTTGTTAAAAATTACTAATACCTAATGATAAATTTTATCAATAAGACTGTGGAAATTCTGGCACATATTCTTTATAATAAGGGGCAAGCAAATCAAGAAGGTTTGCTTGCCTTTTACACAATCATCGAACAGGAGGATAAAAGCATGAGTTTAAAAGATTTCGATTACAAAAAGGGTGGTATTTTTGCAGCAGGTGTTCTGTTCGGAACTGCAGGTATCAAAGCACTTTCCAGCAAGGATGCTAAGAATTTATATACAAAGGCAACAGCAGCTGTACTTCGCGCAAAGGATTGCGTATTAAATGTTGTATCCAACATTCAGGAGAATGCACAGGATATCTATGCAGGTGCACAGCAGATCAATGACGAGCGCGCAGCAGCAGAGGATGCAGCTGAGGCTGAGGGTCAGGACGAGGTAGCAGAGACTGTAGCAGAGGAAGAGACAAAGACAGAAGAGAAGGCTGAATAATGAAATTTAAGATAAAGCATGAAATAAAGGGCAGAATCCGTGTCCGTGCCATTATGAAGCACATGACGGCAAAGGAAGCTGATCTGCTTGAGTATGCTCTGTCTAATAAGGAGGGGATCACTTCAGTGCGCGTCAATGAACGTACCGCTGATGTGGTCCTTTGCTATAAGATTGACAGAGCAACAGTTCTTTCCTATTTAAGAAAGTGCCATGTAGACGAGATTGAGGCACCAGAAAGCTATCTGGCACATTCGGGAAGAACACTGAACAACGAGTATTGGGATAAGCTTGTTGGAACGGTTGTTTGGCGCTGTACAAAGAATTTGTTTGTGCCGGCACCAATACGTACATGCATTACACTTGCAGCAGCGATTCCTTATATCTGGAAGGGTGTAAAAACACTTGCAAAGGGAAAGCTTGAGGTCCCAGTGCTTGATGCGACTGCGATTACCATCTCCATTGCAAGAGGTGATGTGTCTACGGCAAGCTCTGTCATGTTCCTTCTTGGAATTGGAGAGATCTTAGAGGAGTGGACACATAAAAAGTCTGTTGGCGATCTTGCAAGAAGCATGTCTTTAAATGTATCTAAGGTATGGATGCTTGCCGGTGAGCAGGAGGTTCTTGTTGATGCGTCTACGATCAAAGAAAATGATAAGATTGTAATTCATATGGGCAATGTCATTCCGTTTGATGGAACAGTTGAGAGCGGAGAAGGCATGGTGAATCAGGCATCTATGACAGGCGAGTCTGCAGCAGTTAGAAAATATGCAGGAACAACTGTGTATGCAGGAACAGTTCTTGAGGAGGGTGAGCTGACAGTTAACGTCAAAAAGCTTGGCGGTGCGAGCCGTTATGAGCAGATAGTTGTCATGATTGAGGAGTCAGAAAAATTAAAATCATCTATGGAAGGAAAGGCAGAGCGCCTTGCAGATAAGCTTGTTCCGTATACCTTTCTGACAACGGGACTGACTTATCTCTTTACTAGAAATCTGACAAAAGCTACTTCTGTGTTGATGGTAGATTTTTGCTGTGCGCTAAAGCTTTCAATGCCAATTGCAGTGTTGTCCGCAATTAAAGAGGCAAGAAACCGTAACGTCAATGTAAAGGGCGGAAAGTTTTTAGAGAGTATAGCAGATGCAGATACAATTGTATTTGATAAAACTGGTACGCTGACAAAAGCAGAGCCGACTGTTGTGAAGGTTGTTTCTTTTAATGGTGATTCTGAGGATGAGCTGCTTCGCACGGCTGCATGTTTGGAGGAACATTTTCCTCATTCTATGGCAAAGGCAGTTGTTGATGCTGCAAAGAAAAAGAGTCTTGACCATGAGGAAAAGCATTCAAAAGTAGAGTATATTGTGGCACATGGTATTTCCACGCAGCTTGAAGGAAAAAAGACAATTATTGGAAGTCATCACTTTGTTTTTGAGGATGAAAAGTGTCATATTCCAGAAGGCAAGGAGAAGTTGTTTGAACAGCTTCCACTGGAGTATTCTCATCTGTATCTTGCAATTGAAGGTGAACTTGCTGCAGTAATCTGCATTGAAGATCCGCTCCGTGAGGAGGCCGCTGATGCGATTCGTGCGCTGAGGGAAAGCGGAATTTCTAAGGTAGTAATGATGACGGGAGATAGTGATCGAACTGCCAGAGCAATTGCAGGCAGAGTTGGCGTTGATCAGTATTTTTCAGAGGTACTTCCAGAAGATAAGGCCCGTTTTGTTGAACAGGAAAAGGCAGCAGGACGAAAGGTCATTATGGTTGGAGATGGCGTAAATGATTCACCGGCACTGTCTGCTGCCGATGTAGGTATTGCTATAAGCGATGGTGCAGAATTAGCGCGTGAAATCGCTGATGTTACAATAGCAGCAGAGGATCTGTTTGAGGTTGTAACACTTCGCAAGCTGTCAAAGAGATTGATGAAGCGTATTTATCGCAATTATAAGGTAATAGTAGGATTTAACTCAGCACTTATTGCGGGAGGTATTGCAGGTGTTTTGCAGCCAACTACATCAGCACTTTTGCATAATACATCAACACTTTTAATTGCGATGGAGAGCATGAAGCCTCTTCTTCATGAGGAAAATCAATAAAAATAAGCAGTTCGCTAAGAGATAAGATTTTGAGACATGGCAGCAGGCAATAAAATGTCTGCTGTCTTATTTTGTCAATAAAAATGGTAAATAAGAGAAAAAATAAAGTGAAATCGTTAATATGAATCAAGTAAAGAATATTAACATTGTGAATAATATAATAAAAATATGATTCCAAAATGAACATTATAGTTAAAAGGTCATAATTGGGAGAAAACGATAAAAAAGTAAGTAGAATCATTTTCATAATCGTTCTACTATGTAGACATGAGAAAAAGATGGCTGAAAGATGTAGTAAGCTATCTTAAGAGAAAGGAGAAGTTCGATTATGAGAAAATTTGCAGCAATTTCCCTCGCAGGAATCATGGCTTTTGGCGCACTTCCAGTTATGGCTGAGGAGACAAGCACAGAGGAAGCAAGCACAGAGGCAGCTACCGAGGCTGGCAGTGAGGCAGCTGAGTCTGACCAGGTAGAGAATAACTGGGAGCCATTTGCAGAGAATGTAACTTTACGTGTTCCAGTTTATGACAGAGGTGTTGAGGGTGTTCCGGATGTAACAAACAACTACTGGACACAGTGGATTCAGGAAAACTTTGGTGATAAGTATAACATCACTGTTGAGTATGTTCCGATCACAAGAACTGATGTTATGACAAGCTATGCACTTCTTGCAGCTGATCAGAATCTTCCGACAATTCTTATGGAGTACGATTATCCGAAGCTGTCCACATGGGTAAATGACGGATATTTAACTTCCTTTGATATGGATGCATTCAAAGAGGTAGCTCCAAACTACTATGCTCGTATGGAAGCAGACGGACAGATTCCATATACTACAATCGGTGATGAGACTTACTTCGCACTGGCTTCTAATCCGAATTACAACATCAACTATACATGGCAGACATTTGTTCGTATGGACTGGTTAAAGCAGGTTGGTTATGATCATGTTCCAACAAAGCGTGACGAGTATCTTGACGCAATGAAGAAGATTCAGGAGGCTGGTCTTTGCGAGCATCCAGGTGGTGGTACTATGATCACAGGTCTTGGTTCCGATCAGAACCATGCATATCGTGAGTATCCGTTTAACGAGCTTGACTGGGCTATGTATGGTGATTATAACATTCCGGCACTTGGAACTGATGCAAACTACAACCTGTTAAAGAGAGCAAATGAGGATTACAATAACGGAATTACAGATCCAGAATATTACCTGATCGATGGCGAGACAGCAAAGGCAAACTTCATCAACGGTGATGCATATTCATATGGATGCTACATCAGCTCTGATATGCCTGTACTGACTTCCTTCTATGAGACAAACCCAGATGCTGAGCTAGCTATTTATCCAGTTGTTACTGAGGATGATACAGCAGCGGATGGAATCACTGTTACTCCTGCTTATCGTTCAAATAACCCATTTGGTATGATGGTAGGCTTCTCATCATCTGCAACAGAGGATGAGTTAAAGGCAGCATGGATGTATCTTGAGTGGATGTGCAACGATGATGTACTCTTCACTATGCAGTATGGTATTGAGGGTGAGAACTTCAACTACAATGAAGATGGTCTGCCAGTATCTGTAGCTGATTACAGCGGAGACTACAAGCAGGGCTACAACAGCAGCGGTGATTACTGGAGCTGTGAGACAGCATCTAAGGCAGCAGGTACTATCGAGGATGTTATCTATGCAACAACACCGCACAATCTGCCGCAGGATTTCACTCAGGATGTAATCGACTTCTACTATGCAAGACAGGAAATCGCTGAAAAGTATGCAGTTGCTGACTGTCTGTATGCATCTTCTATGGAGAATACTTCCGAGTATCAGCAGACATTAGTTACTCTGTACAAGGAAGCACGTGATACTTTGACCATGTGTACACCGGAAGAGTTTGACGAGAAGTATCAGCAGTATACCGATGATTTCAATGATGCAGGATTTGCAGATATCACTGAAGAGCGTAAGGCTGCATTTGAGGATGGAAATACCACAAGACTGCCAGAAGCACAGAAAGCAGCTGAGTAAAATAGCTTTTAGTAGTAAATCTTCCTTATAAAAGAAAAGTTCGCCGTACCTGTTATGCAGGTGCGGCGGACTTTTTTTAAAATTAATCAGCAAAAAGTGGAGTTGAAAGGTAGCGATCACCAGTGTCAGGAAGCAGCACAACAATTGTCTTACCCTTTGACTTAGGCCGTTTTGCAATCTCAATAGCTGCCCACAGAGCAGCACCAGAGGAGATACCAGTAAGGATGCCTTCCTTCTTTCCAAGGCTCTTTCCTGTTGTAAAGGCATCATCATTAGATACAGCAATGATTTCATCATAAATGGAAGTGTCAAGCACCTCTGGAATAAAGCCAGCACCAATACCCTGAATTTTATGAGGACCAGCATTTCCAGTGGACAGGACTGCTGAAGATGCTGGCTCAACAGCAACGATTTTTACAGACGGTTTCTTGGACTTTAAGTACTTGCCAACACCTGTGATTGTACCGCCTGTGCCGACACCGGCAACAAACACATCAACGTTGCCTTCGGTATCTTCGTAAATTTCTGGACCAGTTGTCTCAAAATGAGCTTTTGGATTTGCCGGATTAACAAACTGACCAGCAATAAAGCTGTTTGGATAGAGCTTTGCAAGTTCATTAGCTTTTGCAATCGCACCAGACATGCCTTTAGAACCATCACTTAACACAAGCTCTGCACCATATGCCTTCATTAGCTGACGGCGCTCAATGGACATTGTATCAGGCATAACTATGATCAGACGATATCCTCTGGCTGCGGCAACGCTTGCTAAACCGATTCCAGTATTTCCGGAAGTTGGTTCAATGATTACAGTGTCAGGCTTTAAAATACCCTTTGCTTCGGCATCATCAAGCATAGCCTTAGCAACACGATCTTTTACAGATCCGGCTGGGTTAAAATACTCAAGCTTAGCGAGCAGTCTGGCCTGCAGGCCGAGTTCCTTTTCAATGTGAGTTAGTTCCAGCAGAGGGGTCTTTCCGATAAGCTGGTCAGCAGATGTGTAAATCATGGCAGTATCCTCCTTTTATGGACATATTTTATTTACGGGGATTATAGCACCATAAACCTACCATGTCAATAGGTTTAAAATAACGAAAGCAACAGGATTAAAATGAGAAAAAAACTCAATAACAGCATTGACGCTTACAATAAAATAAGGTAAACTTAACACAAGTTAGAAATGGCTAACATATGAGAAAAGCAGGCTATTGAGTATCAATAGAGTTTATCGTTTATATCAGAATATTTTGCATTTTGAAAGGAGTGTTTTAATGAGTGTTGTTATTGTTGGTGGTCATGACCGTATGGTAAGTCAGTATAAGAAAATTTGTAAGGATTTTAAATGTAAGGCAAAGGTGTTTACGCAGATGTCTGCAAATTTGAGTGGTCAGATTGGAAGCCCTGATTTGCTGATTTTATTTACCAATACTGTTTCTCACAAAATGGTTCACTGCGCTGTGACAGAGGCAGAAAAATGTAATGCTAATATTGTGCGCTGTCATACAAGCAGCCAGAATGCGCTGACAGAGATCCTTCAAAGAGAGGTTGGCTGAATTTTCTTGGCGCACAGCAGTGCTGTATAAAATAGGATGTATATTTTGCAAAAAGTTTGTATAATCCTTGAAAGATGGATTTTACACACAAAACTAACTTGTAATTTCTGCTTTGTGGTGTTACGATAAATTTGATAACCACAGGAGGCAGATAACAGTATGAAAAATATTTTTTACGATAAGAGTAAGATTGATTATGGGAATTTGCTGTTTCCGCGGCGGGCGCTGTGGATGCTGCTGATTCCCTTAATTATTGAGCAGATGTTAAACTCTTTGATGGGAATGGTTGATACACTTATGGTCAGCCGTGTCGGAGCAGAGGCGATTTCAGCCGTTTCGCTTGTTGATTCGATAAACAACCTGGTACTTCAGGTATTTGCGGCGATGGCAGCAGGTGCGGCAATCATCTGCTCACAGTATTTGGGACGAAAAGATGAAAAAGGCTGTAATGATGCTGCCAAACAGATTGTGCTTACTGTAGTAGTGATTTCATCTGTTATTATGATTATTGGCGTTGGCTTTCGAAAGCCGCTGCTTCATTTGATATTCGGAAGTGTCGAAGAAGCTGTTATGACTAACGCTCAGATGTATTTTCTGATTACGGCGCTTTCATATCCGTTTATAGCACTGTTTCAGGCAGGCGCAGCATTTTATCGTGCATGCGGAAATTCTAAGTTTACAATGAAAACAGCACTGATCGCAAATGTAGCTAATATTGTTGGAAATACATTGTTTATTTTTGTTTTACAGATGGGCGCAGCAGGAGCAGCTGTTTCCACATTGATTTCACGAGCATTGTGTGCGTTTGTTGTTTTCTACGCACTGAGAAAGCCAGGCTATGCAATTCAGCTTAAGAATTATTTTTCTATTCGCCCAGACTTGAATCTGATAGTGAAGATTCTTGCAATCGGTGTTCCGTCAGGTATAGAAAATGGAATGTTCCAGTTTGGAAAACTTGCAATTCAGTCTACAGTATCATCACTTGGAACAGCAGCAATCGCAGCACAGGCGATGACAATCATTTTCGAAAATGTAAATGGAATGGCAGCAGTCGGAATAGGTATTGGATTAATGACAGTTGTTGGCCAAAGCATTGGTGCAGGACGGCAGGAAGAGGCAAAATATTACATAGTGAAGCTTGCCGGTTATGCAGAGATTGCGATGATTATAAGCTGTATTCTTGTGTATATTGCGGCGCGGCCGGTTACTGTACTGGCAGGCATGAGTGAAGAGAGTACCGCGCTTTGTATGCAGATGATTCTTGCCATCACGATTGTAAAGCCTCTTCTTTGGGTACCTTCGTTTACACCGCCAAATGGTCTTCGTGCAGCAGGTGATGTGCGATTTTCAATGATTACTGCGACATTGACGATGTGGCTGTGCCGTGTAGCACTTTCTATCTTTTTGATGCGTGTCGTAAAGACAGGTCCGATTGGTGTTTGGTACGGAATGTTCGCAGACTGGGGAGTAAGAGGCGTTATCTTTACAATTCGTTTTGTGAGAGGAAAGTGGCTTAGATTTAAGGTCATTTAAAATAATAATTCGCTCAAAGATAAGTCCTGCGACAAACCAAAATGGTGCAAAGTCAAGGCGTATCAGTCCATTTATATTTGTAGGATCACCAGTGTAATCCCACGGGCAGATGCCGAGTGTGCGAAGAAGCAGGCCAGATGTATATTCCACAGCATATATACAAATGGTGTAAATTAGACCGCGCAGCACGATTGGCTTGTTGCAAAGCCGGCGCCAGATAGGTTCAATGAAAGCAGCAGATCCATAAATGGGAAACATTATAATAGAAGAGTGACCAGTCATGCTGTAGTCGTGAGCAAAAAGAGCACCCATTCCGGTGAAGAAGATTTCAATGAAAAGGCCGGTAAGGCCGCAGCGGATAAAATTGTGTCTCATAGGTGGAATCCTTTCGTAGAAGTGTAAAATAGTTACAATTTAGAATCTCCCGAAAAGTGACAAAATAAACGCGCAGCATCAATATAAGAGCAGGAAATAAAAGACAGCAAACTGATAAAAAGTAACAGGAAGTAATTAAATAAGAAAGGACAGACTAAAAGATGCAGATTGATATAAACGAACTCATTGAACTAGTAAAAAGCGTAAAGCCGATGTTTTTAAATCACACAGAGGCAGAGCATGTAACTGTGAAGGGACGTGCAGATTTTGTTACGCAGGTAGATATCCGTGTGCAGGAATATATGAGAAACGAGCTGTCAAAACGATGGCCGGATGTACAGTTCATGGGCGAGGAAAAGGATAACAGCGACATAGATTTTAACGGTGCAGTTTGGATTCTAGATCCAGTAGACGGAACGACAAATCTGATTCATGACTTTAAGGATAGTGCATTGTCCCTAGGGTTGTGTGAACAGGGGCAGGTGACACTCGGCGTGATCTATCAGCCATTTCTTGATGAAATTTTCTGGGCACAGAAGGGAAAAGGCGCGTTCTGCAATGGAAAGCCGATTCATGTAAGTGACACACGGAAATTAGAGGATAGTCTTGTTGCCGTTGGAACAAGCCCATATCACCGTGATCTCACCGAGGAAAATTTTAATGCAATCCGCTGTATTTATGAGCACTGTGTGGATATTCGCCGTATGGGAGCAGCATCCGTTGATCTGGCATATGTTGCCTGTGGACGCGTCGAGGCATACTTTGAGCGAAATTTAAAGCCATGGGATTTTGCAGCAGGAAAAATTATTGTCGAGGAAGCAGGCGGACGAGTGATTGATATAAAAGGAAGCAGTGCAAACGCTATGGCACCGTCTGACATTATAGCGGGAAATGGTTATATCGAAGAAGATATAAAAAAGTTGCTGATTGAACGACGAATTCAATGACAAAGTGTAAAAAGTGTGCTATGATAATTTTGTCGAAAGGAATCACCTTTTGACGAAACAGGGCAGCAAGATACAAAAGATGACGAAACCATACAGGATCACCCTACAAAAGACAACCTGTACGAAAGATGATTTTTACAAAAGATAAAATTCTGAAGTACAAAGGATAGCTTTTACAAAAGATGATTTACAATGTACAAAAGAAAAGCGTTTTCTAAAAGTACAAAAGTGGATGCCTTCAAAAGAAAAGTAATACAAATATACAAAAGACTGCCCTAGATTACAAAAGAGAAAAGATTGCAAAGATACTAAAGAGAAAGCCGCCGTGCGATAAGTGTAAAAGCTGATTGCATGGCGGTTTTACTATATAAAAAGAAACTTGTAACAAAATTAGTTCCATGGTATCATATACATAACATATTATGGCAGTGAATTATCGAAAGGAGATTTAAATGGCACAGTTAAAGCTTCCGATTGGAATTGAAAATTTCAAAAAGATCAGAACAGAAGGATATTACTATGTGGACAAGACTGATGTGATAAGACAGATTTTAGAAGATGGCTGTTTCGTTACATTATTCACACGCCCACGTCGCTTTGGAAAATCATTGAATATGAGCATGCTTCGACATTTTTTTGAAATCGGTACAAACAGTGCGCTGTTTTCAGGTCTTTCTATTGCTGAAAATCATGAACTATGTCAAAATTATATGGGAAAGTTTCCTGTGGTATCGATCAGCTTAAAGGGAGTTAACGCAAGATCTTATAAGGATGCTTATGCGCTGTTGGTGAGTGTGATCAATGAGGAAGTTGGTCGTTTTCAGTTCTTATTGGAAAGTGATAAGCTTACAAAATTTGATAAAACACGTTTGGAGGCACTTCTTGATGAGCATATGACAAAAAGTACACTTATAGGTAGTTTGCGTAAGCTTACAATATTACTCGAGAAATATTATGGTCAGCAAGTTATTGTTCTAATTGATGAGTATGATGTGCCACTAGCGAAAGCCAACGAAAATGGTTATTATGAAGATATGGTTTTTTTGATTAGGGGGCTTTTTGAAAATGTATTAAAAACGAACGATAGTCTGAAATTTGCTGTGCTGACTGGGTGTCTGCGAGTCGCAAAGGAAAGTATTTTTACTGGATTAAATAATTTTAAGGTCTGTTCGATTACAGACAGCGATTTTGATGAGGCATTTGGATTTATCGACAGTGAGGTAAAATCGATATTGCAATATTATGGGCAGGAAACTCATTATACTGAAGTAAAAGAATGGTATGATGGATATCGTTTCGGAAAAGCAGACGTGTATTGTCCATGGGATGTGCTCAATTATTGTCGTGATCTTTTGAAAGATGAACAAGCACAACCTAAAAACTATTGGTTAAATACGAGTGGAAACGATGTAATTGAACATTTTATTGATAGTGTGAATGGGCAGCAGACGCTTACAAAAATTGAGCTAGAGCGATTAATCAGCGGAGAAATAGTTCAGAAAGAGATTAACGAGTTTATCACCTATAAGGAGTTGTACAATACATCTGAAAATTTATGGAGTACACTTTTTATGACAGGCTATCTTACACAACGAGGAAAAGCGGATGGAAATCGTTACAATCTTGTAATACCGAATAGGGAAGTGAGAAATATCATTACAGAGCACATACTGGTTAAGTTTCGGCAGGATATTAAAAAAGATGGCCAGATGGTGCAGCGATTTTGTCAGGCATTGGCTAATGGACAAGCACAGCAGGTTGAACAGATTTTTGCCACATATATGTCAAAGACGGTCAGCGTGAGAGATACTTTTGTGCGAAAGGCGATCAGAGAGAATTTTTATCATGGTATTCTGCTTGGCATTCTAAGCTTTAAGGATGGATGGACAGTAACATCAAATCGAGAATCTGGCAATGGATTCAGTGATATACTGATTCAAATTGATGATTCAGATATTGGAATTGTAATTGAAGTGAAGTATACTGAAGAAGGAAAGTCAATGGAAAGTGACTGTAAGGCAGCTTTAAAGCAGATAGATGAAAAAAATTACACAGAAACATTGTATCAGGCGGGGGTAAAGCGGATTCTTAAATATGGAATTGCTTGCCAGATTAAAGATTGTAAAGTAATGCTGGAAGAGTAATAGATAGCAAAGGAGAAAAACTATGGAAATCAAAAAAGTAGCAATTCTAGGAGCAGGAGCGGTAGGCTCCTATGTAATAGAAGGAATTTCAGGATGCAGGGAGATTCGTCTTGGCGTAATCGCAGAGGGAGAACGAAACGCACGTCTTAAGAGTGCAGGCTGTACTATAAATGGAGTGACCTACCATCCAGAGGTATGGACCTATCAGGAAACAGACAATATCGATCTTTTAATTGTTTCATTAAAATATGGCGCATTGCCGACCGCATTAGATACAATCAAACAGGCAACTAGCCAGAACACGATTGTCATGAGTCTGATGAATGGTGTAGACAGCGAAGAAATAATAGGAGCAAAGATTGGCATGTCCCATATTCTTCCGGCTTTGATCAAAGTGGCATCCCACAAAGAGCCAGACGGCTATCATTTTGATCGCAAGTCCACAATTGGCATTATTTTTGGAGAGTATAAATCACCATTTCAAAGTGAACGAGTCAAAGCAGTCTGCGATCTTTTTGAAAAGAGTGATATAAGCTATCGCGTAACTGACTATATCCGCGAGGAGATCTGGAGCAAGTTTCGCCTAAATGTCTGCAATAATCTTCCACAGGCAATTCTCGGTGCGGGTGTAGGCTGCTATCGCGATAGTGTTCATATGAAAGCGATCAGTGAAGGACTTCGCAGCGAAATAGAAGCAATTGCTTCTGCAAAAGGAATTGAATTTAGTAAAATCGAGTCATCTGCAAAAGGTTCTCCTGTCATGCCATCCGCTCGTTACTCCACGCTGCAGGATTTAGATGCAAAACGCCATACAGAGATTGACATGTTTTCTGGTGCGCTGATGCGCATGGGTAAAGAACTTGGCATTCCAACCCCATATAACGAATACACATATCACATGATCAAAGCATTAGAAGAAAAAAACGACGGTTTATTTGATTACAAAGAAAAAGACGAGACACCAACCTACTCAAAATAAAAATGATTTTGAAGAGTATTACTTGAGGTTACTTAATAATTAAACGAAAAAAGACCATATCAGTAGAGGAATAGCATCTCTTTTGATATGGTCTTTTTTTAATGATGTCTGGGTAAAAATGTTTTTTGCGAGTCAAGAGATCAGAAATCCGCTTTCAAGTGAGCTAGCATCGGATTTCTGCCCTTTTGACTCTGGTATCTTTTAATATTATAGTGAAATACTCGTAATCTACCTAGGCGGTGAGACGAGTTGCTTTTACAAGGCCGAACGTTGTAGCAGGACTTTCAAAGTAACGTATGATAATAAGTAACGTGAAAGGTACCTGCGGAAAAGAGAGGCCGACAAAACACTCGTCGAACCGCATTCGTAGATCTACCGGGTAGCATTTATAACCTACCTGGCAGCACATCTTATCATCAGAACTTCAGCTGATATTCCCACTCAAATTCCTTGTCATTCATTTGATACTGCGGCAGAAGCTGTGGTCCACAGGAATTACTTCCAACACCACTGTTCTTGTAGTCAAGATGCATGGTTACAAAATCGCTTTCCTCAAGCTCATAATTATGCTTCTTTACTGCCAGTTCATAATCAGAGTAGTTAGAAACAGAGAAATCAAAGCTGGTTGCTGCATATGCAGTCACGCCGTTTGTTCCATTTCCAACAGAAGCCTTGCGGCAGTGATAGTGGTTTCCGTTCTCCTGCGGCTTAATGTAATCCTCATGCATATCTTCAACTGTAGATTCAAATGCATCGAACCATGCCAGATGATGCTTATCAATATAGCATTCCTGAGGACCATATCCTAAGTAAGAAACCTGCTGCCAGCTCTTTGGAAGTGTCAGCTCAACACCAAATCTTGGCAGATACGGCATATCAGTATTGCGCTTTGCATCAATCTTGCATGTAATAGTACCAGCACCATCAATTGTCCAGATTACAGTGAATTTCATGATAGACTGAACAGTAACTGCACACAGATTAACTGTGCTTGTGATCTGTACTGTCTGACCGTCAACTGCATACTCTGTTGTGTAGGTGCGTGTCTGGCTGTGATGATAATTTGCACGCTCCCACTCTTCACGGATGTTGCGGTCATTATCAGTTGGTGCACGGAAAATGCTGTAATCCATAGAGATAGTTTCACCGCCACGCTCAAGTGATGAGAAGATACCAGTAAATGTATCATACTGATAAGTAAAGCCTTCACCTCTTACTGTCAGGAAACGATCACCCTCTGTAACAGTTGGAGCAGTAGCTTCATCAGTAACAGTATTCAGGCGACGAACAGCGCTTCCAGATAATAAGAACTGATCAAAGCCAACTTCATGTCCAGCTGGTACAAGCTCATGAGCAGTTTTTGTAAGGTAAGTCAGCTTCAGGTAGCAGTCAGCTGCTGTCTTTGGCAGAGTAACAGGAATTGTAACCTCTGACTCAGTGTGCGGAGCAGTAGAAGGAACGGCAATTTCACCAGAGCAAAGAAGCTCTCCGTCAGCCTTACACTCATAGGAAAGAGTAATAGCATCAGCCATATCAGTGAAATCAAGCATGTTCTTTAATGCGAGAGTTACCTTGTGTGCGTCAACAAGTCTTGCGCGAACAGGGCGAACAACATTCTTCCACTCATAAACACCAGTGTGCGGTGTGCGGTCTGGATATACAAGTCCATCCATACAGAAGTTTCCATCGTGAGGATACTCGCCAAAGTCACCGCCGTAGCCATACATGGTCTTTCCGTTTGGTGCAGTTCCCTGATTGATTGCGTGATCACACCACTCCCATACGAAGCCGCCGCAGAAGCCATCATATTTCATAATCTGCTGATAATAGTCCTCGATATCTCCAGGGCCGTTACCCATTGCGTGAACAAACTCACACTGGATAAATGGCTTCTTCGGACCTTCCTCAGCAAAGTAGCTGTCAACTTCCTCAGTAGTAGCATACATACGGCTGTAAAGATCAAGCATACTCTTATCAAAGCGATTGGAGTGATCCCATGTAGAAGACTCATAGTGAGTAAGACGTGTTGGGTCATACTCTTTTGCCCAGCGTCCGGCATTCTGGTAAGCATAGCCAAAGCCAGCCTCATTTCCAAGAGACCAGATTAAAACACACGGATGGTTCTTATCGCGGATAACATTTCTCTGAACGCGGTCTAAAACAGCCTCAGTGAAGACACCGCCCTCATCAAGCAGTCCTAATGTGTTCTCACGGTCACTGTGATAGGTGCTTAAATATCCGTGCATCTCAATATCAGACTCAGCGATAACATAGAAACCATAACGGTCACAAAGCTCTGTAAACCACGGCGCGTTTGGATAGTGGCTTGTGCGGATAGCGTTAAAGTTAAACTGCTTCATAAGAGTCAGATCGCGGATTGCCTGCTCCTTAGAGATAGTATATCCAGTCACTGGGTCTGAATCATGGCGGTTTGTTCCGCGGAACTTAAGATTCTGTCCGTTTACATAAACAACGCCATCCTTGATATAAACTTCACGGATACCAACTGCCTGAGTGATCACTTCATCAGCAGTGGAAATAGTTAAGGTGTACAGATATGGTGTTTCAGCAGTCCAAAGCTTTGCATTTGAAACAGTAAACTCATAGACACCATCTGTTAAGACAGCTTCACCAACTGGATTTTTGTCAGCATCACACAGAGTAAGAACTGGGGAAACCTCACCATCAGCTTCAACACTTACACGAACTACACCAGCGCCGCCATCCTTTAAGAATGTGCGTACAGTATAGTCGCGAACAAAGCTCTTAGGACGAGTTAAAAGCAGAACATCACGGAAAATACCGGACATACGAAGCTTGTCCTGATCCTCAAGATATGTGCCGTCACACCACTTTAATACAAGAACTGCCAGTGTGTTTGTGCCTTCATTAACAAAAGAAGAAATTTCAAATTCGCTGGAAGAATGGGAAACCTGGCTGTAGCCGACAAATTTGCCGTTAACCCATACATAGAAACAGGAATCAACACCCTCAAAATACAGGAAATTACGCTGTTTTGCAGCCTCAGCTGAGAGTGTGAAGGTAGTGCGGTATGCACCGCTTGCATTTTCCTTTGGAACGTACGGTGGATCAAAAGGAATTGGATAATTTACATTAGTATACTGATGATAATCATATCCGTGGCACTGCCAGCAGGAAGGAACCGGGATGGTATCCATAGAGGAATCATCAAAATCCGGAGTGATAAAATCAGCTGGAACAGCCTCCGGATATGGGTAGTAGCCAAAGCGCCAGTCACCAGAAAGTAATGTAGCGTGGCTGTTTAGATCCTGACCGTATGGGATGTAGTAGCTGCGGTTTTCACAGGTACCTACATGGAGCGTATTAGGATCCTCATAGTAATTCGGTAATTTCATAACGAAATCTCCTTTCGCATAATAAAATTATAGTTTCAATGTATTTGCGGATCGCAATCATATTTTTATGGCTGGATCCGTATGAAATAAGAGTTTCTTCTTATTTTATTAGAAATCTTATAACATAATCAGGTAAATAAGTGCTACAGACAGAATGATCTGAATGATAGCGAAACGAAAAACAGTCTGTGTGTTAGACCATCCCTTTGTCTTGCGGACAAAATCATGGATTGGTGTGCGCACATTCTTTAAAATATGGACATGAACTGTTTTGATTAATGTTAGCTTTACAAGACCAAGACCACCATCGATGATAAGTACAAGTGCAGCCAAAATATAGAGGAACGGATCATGGCACTTAAGAGCTGCGATTGCGATGAAAAGTCCCATGGCACGGGAACCTGCATCTCCCATAAGCATCTTACTTGGTGTAGCATTAAACCACAGATAGCCAAGCAGGCAGACAACAAACAGTAAGCTTAAATAATCAAAATCTCCAGTGCGTCCCAAAATTTGGTTTGCAAAGTAGAAGGTCATGATCGTAATAATCGTTAATGTTCCAGACAGACCATCTACACCATCAGCGCAGTTGGTTACATTAATAGAAATCCAGATCAGCGCGATAGAAAGAACTGCAAAAACAGGAGCTGGGATAGAAAAGCTAGATCCAGTCAGTGCAAGAGTGATCTGATTGCCATTAAAATGAAGATACGTAAATGTTACTAAAAGAGCAACAAGAAAATCAAGAATGCCCTTCTTTAAGCGTCCCCATGAAGTTTTTGCAGCATCGTCAAGATATCCAGTCATCATGCAGCAGATCAAAAGAAGAAGATAGATAATCATCTCTGGATCAACATGTGCGAATAAAACGGCAGTAATAGCAAAAACAAGGACAAAAATAAGTCCGGCACCTCTTGGCTTTCCGGCAGAGAGTGCGCCTCCTACGGCAAATTCACGCCCCTGATCCTTTGGAAGATGAGCGCTGCCTTTTGCAAGTGACACGCACGTAAGAAAGAATGCGGCCAGTATGCCGATGAAGGCAATGACGGGGCTGGCAGACTCCCCAAGTAACTGTTGAAACATGGTAAAAAAACTCCTTTCATTCCCAGGCAAAGAATTGATTATGCCTGTTTTGTAAGACTGCTTTCAGTGTAGCATACTTCTGGCGTTTTGGAAAGAAGATAGTTGTTATTTTCATCATGAAAGAATTGTATCATGATGAAAATTGTGCTATACTGACGAAAGAACATGTCCTGTGAAAAAAACAGGGAAAAAGAGAACATAATGTGGAAGGAACTGGTTTGATATGGCATACTTATTTACACATTTTATCGGAGAGCAGCCGCAGGGCGAGCAAATTTATTTTTCTTTGAGCAAGGATGGTCTTCACTGGAAGGATCTTCATGATGGAAAGCCAGTAATTTGCTCAGAAGTTGGAGAGTGTGGTCTGCGTGATCCATTTTTGATTCGTAAGGCAGACGGAAGCGGTTTTGTAATTATTGCAACAGATCTTTGCATTGCAAATGGCAGAGGATGGGATGCAGCAGTTAAAACCGGAAGCAAAAATCTGGCTGTTATGGAGTCGAATGACCTCATTCATTGGAGTAAGCCGGTATTAGTAGAAGTATCAGTGCCAGAGGCAGGATGTACATGGGCACCTGAGGCAATTTATGACAGACAGCAGGATAATTATCTTGTATTTTGGGCATCTATGGTACAGTTAGATGGTGATAAAGAGCCAAAGCAGCGCATTTATGCCGCAAGAACAAAGGATTTTCATGAATTTACTAAGGCACAGGTGTATCTTGAGAAGGATAATCATGTTATTGATTCTACAATGGTGTATGACGATGGCGTATATTACCGTTTCTCAAAGGATGAGACGACAAAGAATATTAAAACTGATACAGCACCAGATTTAAATAAAGAATCATTTACAGATCGCCCTGTCCCAAATCTGGAGGCAATTTATGGAGTAGAGGGACCAGAAATCTATTATTTAGAAGATCAGAAAAAGTGGTGTCTAATCATTGACAGGTTTGCTTCTCATAAAGGATATCTTCCACTTGTGTGCGACAGCTTGAAGACAATGGATTTTAAGCCTCTTGATGAGTCAGAATTTGATATGGGAAAGACTATGAAGCGTCACGGAAGTGTAGTTGTGATTACCGATGAGGAATATGATCGCATGGCAGAGGCTTTTGGATTGGAATAAAAAGTATTAGAAAGTATTGATAAGCAGGAAAAGAAAGTGGCAGGTAAGAGAGAAGAACGAAAGAAGGCCCGTTTTCATTGGCTGGTAACTTCGTGGCTCATAGTAGCAGCAGTAATTATAGTTGGCGTGGGCGGAATAATCCTTTTTATGAATGGGTTATATCATAAGGAAATGCGTAAGGAGAACGCACAGCTTCCGCAAATGTTAGAATCAAGCAGGGATGCAAAATGGGCATATGCATTTAATGGGGAATCGCAGACAGAAAGTGAGTCAGAGTCTGAGTCACAATTAGAAAGTGACTCACAATCAGAGAGCAAATTACAAACAGAAAGTGAATTACAATTAGAAAGTACTGAAGAACAAAGTATTGTAAGCACAGTCATTGAAAAAGAAGAAACACAGACGCAGACACAGGCAGATGTTTCTTCTAAGGCTGAGCCGGCACATAATGTTGTGATAGGTGATGTTAAGTCAGAAAAGCCAACATATGTAAGTCTTGTCGCAGTCGGAGATAATCTGATGCACTATGATGTGTCAATGAGCGGACTTCAGGCAGATGGAAGCTATAATTATGATTATAATTTTGCTTATGTCAGAGATATTGTACAGGCAGCTGATTTGGCAGTCATCAATCAGGAGTGTGTCATTGGAGGTGATCAGTGGGGAATCAAAGATTATCCTTGCTTCAATGTCCGTACTGAGGTAGCGGCAGCAATTGCAAATGCTGGATTTGACGTTGTACTTGCGGCAACAAATCACGTCCTTGATATAGGAAAGGTCGGTAGTCTTTATATGGTTGATTTTTTTAGAAACAATTATCCACAGCTGACGCTTCTTGGTATTCATGACAGTTGGGAGACACGGGACGAGATTCACGTAATTGAGAAAAATGGCATAAAAATTGGCATGATCAATTATACAGATATTTTAAACTGCAAGGGAGATTATAATGCAGATGGACAATATCTTGTCGATATGCTTGACTATGATCGTCTGGCAACATTAATTCAAAGGACAAAGGAAGCCTCTGATTTTGTGATTGTGTTTCCACACTGGGGTACCGAGTACAATTTGGGAACAGATGCTTCTCAGACTGAGCAGGCAGCTTTTCTGGCAGCACAAGGAGTTGATCTTGTAATAGGAACGCATCCTCATGTTGTAGAGCCAATTGATTACATAGATCGTCCGGATGGCGGAAAAATGCTGATTTACTACTCACTTGGAAACTTTCAGTCCTTACAGCGAAAAGAGGCAACTCTTCTTGGAGGCATGGCAAAGGTAACAATTAAGAAGGATTTTAAGGGAGCAAGAATCGTTGACTTTAATATGGAAACACTTGTGACAGATTATCGCCTTGGCGGTGTACGTGTCACCGATTATTTTGATATCATTACAACTTATCCGTGGAGTAAGTATTCCAGAGCAATTGCAGAATCAGGAAATATCGGCAATGGCAATGCGAATTTTAACTTAGATTATATGTTCCAGCTTCAGGCCGAGCAGGCAGCGCAGGTACACGAGGCCAGACAAAAGGCAGGACTGGAATAAGCACGTAAGTTCAGAAAGGGAGGATATGAAAAATGGACAGCACCAAATTCAGCAAACCGATCAGTCTAAAGCGTATTCAGCTTGATGATGGCTTTTGGAAGCCAGAGATGGAGTTGGTAAGAAAGGAAGTAATTCCTTATCAGTGGGAAACGTTAAATGACAGAGTACCAGAGGCAGCACCAAGTTACTGCATGCATAATTTTAAAGTAGCAGCACGGATGAATAAAGAAAAGAGAGAGCAGGGAAGCAAGTATCAGGAACCAACATATACATTTCGTGGTTTTGAGGCACTTCCAGATGATCCAAGACATCCGGATGATGATAAGTTTTATGGATTTGTCTTCCAGGACAGTGATTTTTCAAAGTGGATTGAGGCAGTGGCATATTCATTGACACAGCATCCAGATCCAGAGCTTGAAAAGATTGCAGACGGCGCAATTGATATTGTGTGTGCAGCACAGCTTGAAAATGGATATCTTGATACCTACTATATTATTAATGGTATGGATAAGATGTTCACAAACTTAAAGGATCATCATGAGCTGTACTGCTTTGGCCATTTAACAGAAGGTGCTGTCGCTTACTATCAGGCAACTGGTAAGGATAAGCTGTTAAAGGCAGCAATGCGCTTCGCTGATTTCATTGCATCATATTTTGGAACAGAAGAAGGCAAATGTAAGGGTTATCCTGGTCATGAGATTGCAGAGATGGCACTTGTCCGTCTGTATGAGGTTACGGGTGATGAAAAATATAAAAAGCTGGCTGAATATTTTGTCAACCAGAGAGGCACGCAGCCGTATTACTTTGACAGTGAGGGCAAGGTTACAGAAAAGGAAAAGAAGACAAAGATCCGCTATCAGTATTATCAGGCACATTTGCCAGTGAGAGAGCAGAAAACAGCGATGGGTCATGCTGTTCGCGCCGTTTATCTCTACTCTGGTATGGCAGATGTGGCAAGACTGACAGGGGATGATTCCTTGTATCAGGCATGCGAGACGCTTTGGAATAACATCACTACAAAGCAGATGTATGTGACTGGAGGAATCGGACAGACGCATCATGGTGAGGCATTTACATTTGATTATGATATGCCAAATGATACTATTTATGCTGAGACGTGTGCATCTATCGGTCTTGTTTTCTTTGCCCGCCGTATGCTTGAGATGAATCCAGATTCAAAATACGCAGATGTTATGGAGCTGGCGCTTCACAATGGCGTTTTAAGCGGTATGGCACTTGACGGAAAGAGCTTTTTCTATGTCAATCCGTTATCTGTCAATCCAAGAAGCTGTCATGATGATCCAGGCAAGCAGCATGTAAAGCCTGTTCGTCAAAAGTGGTTTGGCTGTGCCTGCTGTCCGCCAAACTTAGCAAGATTGATCAGTTCTATTGGTTCCTATGCATACACAGAAAATGAAGATACCTTGTGGGTACATTTGTATGCAGGCGGTACTGTTGAAAAAGAGGTAAACGGACAGAAGGCGCAGGTTGTTATTACTTCTGGCCTCCCGTGGGATGGAGATGTGACACTCAAGGTAGAGAGTGAACAGCCAGTTACAATGACAGTAGCACTTCGCATTCCAGGCTGGTGCGGTGAAGATTTCGAGCTGGAAGGTGCTGTTGGCAAGGAGTGCCGTATGGAAAACGGCTATCTGTATGTCAGCGGTGAGTGGAAAGAAGGGGATTTGTTAAAGCTTCGCTTTGCAATGAAGGTAAAGGTAATGCAGGCAGACAGCAGAGTTCGTCAGGATGAGGGCAAGGTTGCCATTATGAGAGGACCGGTTGTTTACTGCTTAGAGGAAGCTGACAATGGACAGGGATTGCCGCTTGTGCGAGTAAAGCCAGATGCCGTCTTTACTGAGGAAAAGACTGATGAGCTTGGCTTTACGATGATTATGCTGCGTGTAGACGCAAAAACAAAGAAGCCAGTAACAGTAGAAAATGGCTTATATCAAACATGGCAAAAGCCAGTATATGAAGGAAAGGAACTTCGTTTCATCCCTTACTATGCATGGGCAAACCGTGGTGAAGGCGAAATGGAAGTATGGGTAAATCAGCTATGATTAAGGTACAGGTAATTAACAAAGAAGGAACAATTATTGCAGAGGCTGCAGGAACAAAAGAAGTAAACTTACCAGTTTCACGTACATATGAAGAAGGGGATCGCGTTGTATTTTTGGCAGATGAGACTCCGGCATTTTATGTATTTCAGGCAGATGATGCATTAGGAGAGGCGCTTGTCTATGTGACAGGTGAGGTTTCATATGAGATTCCGTTTGGAGAAAAGAAGGTGTGCTATTCACCGAAGATTTTCTCAGGTGAGAGTCATTTGGTCACTGCCAGAAAAGCAAGAGAGTGGGAATACGAGTCATACCGCAATTTGGCAGTCAATGTGATGGATCAGCACGGAGATACTAATTGCTATCCGCACGCAACAGCAAACGTTGAAACTCGCGGTGAGTCCGTGTTTGCAGCACGCAATGCCATTGACGGTGTAACCTCAAATCATTCTCATGGCTACTGGCCATATGGTTCATGGGGAATCAACAGAAATCCACAGGCAACAATGCGTGTTGACTTTGGAAGAGAAGTAACAACTGATCGTATCGAAATCTATACACGTGCAGATTTCCCACACGATGCATGGTGGACAAAGGCAACTGTACGTTTCTCAGATGATACTACAATGATTTGTGATCTTGTTAAGACAGACGAAGGGCAGGAATTTACATTCCCGCCCAAGAAAGTTCGCTGGGTACAGCTTGAGGAACTGATCAAGGCAGATGATCCGTCTCCGTTCCCGGCATTGTCACAGCTAAAGGTATATGGTAAGTAATACGACGTTAATATTTTTTCTTCTTATAGTCTTCTCCAAAACGGCGGATACGCTTACGGCGTCTTTGGTTTGCAGTAAGAGCAGTAGTCAAAAGAAAAACAACAAATAGAATTAATACAATCGCAGCGGCAGCAAACAGTCCGGTCATAAATTTATGATCGCTCTCGATGACTGGCGCTGCGCTTTCGTTTGGTTCATCAAGTGAAGCATTCTGTGTTTCAGATTCAATAGATTCAGAAGTATCATTTTCAAATGAACTGTCCTCAGAGACGTTCTCATCGATAGAGTTATCAGTGCTAGACGACTCCTCTTGTGCCGCAGCGCTTGCAGCAGCCTTGCCCGCGGCAATTCCTGCCTCTGTGTTTGGAGAAATGTCAAGAAGCATTCCGGTTACGATTGAGCTTGCATCATGCAGATTTTTTTGGACACGGCCAGGAAGCAGTTCATTTAAACGATTCAGATCATCAAATTCTGTATGCATGATCTGACCGCCGGTGGAGGCAAACGCTTCATTTGCTGTCTGATAGTGGCATGTTAAATGTGTTTCATCATTGCCGCCTGTTCCGTCATCATTGCACCAAAGACTTGCTTCCATATAAAGGTAAGGAATGCCCTCCTTGGCAAAATAGTAGCTGTCACTTCCAAGAAGTCTTGTCGGAGACTGAAACTCAGTAACTTGTTCTGGAAGTGTGTAAAGGTCAAGTCCTAGATCATCTGCAATAAGATTAGCTTCGTCATAGACCCATTCACGAGTAAGCTTTCCGTCCTCATCATATTCACCGCCATAACCATAAAGACGATCACCGCCTGCGATGGAATCAATATTGATGCAGCAAAGCACATCATCAAGCAGGTTATTTGTCATCAGGTAGGTGTAGACAAAGCAGCTTGAACCGGCATATGCACCATATTCTTCTGTGTCAAAGAATACAAACTGCAAAGTACAAGGTGTGTCCATATCATAAAAACGATGGGCAAGCTCAAGAAGAACTGACACTCCAGAGCCATTGTCATCGACACCGGCAGTTGGCATACTGTCATAGTGAGCACCGATTATGATTGTCTTGTCAGACTTACCTGGCTTAGTGACAAAATAGTTGGTTCCTGTAAAGTTAAAATGAGTAAAATCATGTGTAGAAACCTCATAGCCATAGCTTTCAAGCTGTGACTGAATCCACAAACCTGCATTAGTGACATTCTCAGAACGATTGTTTTTGTCATTAATTCGCTGTGGGAAATTCTGATAAATAGCTTCCAGATTTGCGTAAGCCTCAACACCATAGAGATCTTCTGTTTCACTTGCAGCAGATTCTGTATCTTGTGATTCAGCAGATGTCATATCTGTTTGTATGTCAGCGCCAAGGGCAGAGGCTGGAGAAAGAAGAATAGCCGCTGACAGCGTGCAGACAGCTATTTTTTTGAAAAATGTGCGAATGCGCATAATGTAACTCCCTTCCTAATGTGGTATAATAAGTTCGGTATCACATTATAAAAGAATTTAAAGAAAAATTCAACTATTGTTTGACGAAAGGAAAAAGAGAATGAAATTATTAATTGCATCTGACATCCATGGCTCTGCCTACTGGTGCAGCAAACTGATGGATGCATATCAAAATGAAAAAGCAGACAGAATGATACTGTTAGGTGATATTTTGTACCATGGACCACGAAATGCACTTCCAAAAGAGTATGATCCGCAGCGAGTGTGTGATCTGTTAAATCAAATCAGCGACCGTATTCTTTGCGTTAGAGGAAATTGTGATGCAGACGTAGATCAGTGGCTCATTCATTTTCCGATTATGGCTGATTACAGCTGGATCATGGAAAAAGATCGCGTGATTTATCTGACACATGGTCATGTGTATGGAAAAGATTTCAGAAAAGACGAAAGCTTTCCGCCGCTTCAAAAGAAAGATGTGGTGCTTTCAGGTCATACACATATTCCGATCACAGAACCGACTGACGGAGGGCTGTTCTTTAACCCAGGTTCCGTTTCAATCCCGAAAAATGGAAGCAAAAATGGTTATATGACGCTTGAGAATGGTTTATTTATCTGGAAGAGCTTTGAAGATGGTGAGTACGCAAGATACAAGCTTTGAAGAACATAAGCATTGCAAACTTGCGAATGTCTGATATAATGATTGTAACTATTCAGATTCATGCAAACTTGAGTTATGTAAATAAAATTCTGAATAGTTACTAATAATGTACTACTGATCAAGAAAGAAAAGAGGAAATTAAAATGAGTGAATGCAGCAGTAAGGGAACATGTGGAAAAAGTTCCTGCGAGGGATGCAGTCAGAATACAGCAAAGGGTCCGCAGAGTATGCAGGTAAAGGAAAACGCACACAGCCGTGTAAAAAAGGTAATTGGTGTTGTCAGCGGTAAGGGTGGTGTTGGAAAATCAATGGTGACTTCTTTGCTGGCAGTTGCAATGAACCGCAAAGGTTATAAGACAGCAATTATGGACGCTGATATTACAGGACCATCAATCCCGACAGCATTTGGTTTAAATGATCATGCCGTTGCAAATGATGACGGACTGCTTCCAGAGGTAACAAAAAATGGAATTAAGGTAATGTCCTTAAATCTTTTGCTTGAAGATCAGACAGATCCAGTTGTCTGGAGAGGTCCAATCATTTCAGGAACAGTATCACAGTTTTGGACAGAGGTTTGCTGGGGTGATGTAGATTACATGTTTGTTGATATGCCGCCAGGAACAGGTGATGTTGCACTGACTGTATTCCAGTCCCTGCCGCTAGCCGGAATCGTCATCGTTACATCACCACAGGAACTTGTATCTATGATTGTAACAAAGGCAGTAAAAATGGCAGAGATGATGAACGTTCCAGTACTTGGAATCGTAGAGAATATGTCATACTTCGTATGTCCGGATTGTGGAAAAAAGCATTTCTTGTTTGGAACAAGCCATATCGAAAAAGTAGCAGCAGAGCACGGCATCTCAGTAATCGACTACCTGCCGTTAGATCCAAAGATGGCAGCATTGTGCGACGAAGGAAAGATGGAAGAAGCCCCAGAAGGACTCCTCGAGAAGATGAGCAGTTCTTTATAAATTTAACGAAACCAGAGGGACAAACACTTCGCCGAAGTCACATTAAGCGATAATTATGGCAAGCCCGAAGGTGAATGGATTTCACGAGACGGACACTTGGAGCAGGTCTTTCAAAGTAATGTGTGATGAGAAAGAATGTAACAGGAGCCTGCGGAGTTTGGTCCGTCGACGAAACCATTGCACCTTCGGGCTTTCATAACTTACAGGGCTGCATACTAGAGACTTTTTTGCAATAACACTTGCAAAGAAGTCTCTTTTTTATTATAATGATGTATACAAAGTACAAGCCGTATACAAAAGAAAAGCATGTACAAGTTTTTAGAAGGGTGATAAAAAAATATGGATTTAATGCAGTTAAGAGCAATGGCTAAAATTAATCTTGGTCTGGACGTTGTCAGAAAACGTGAAGACGGATATCACGAGGTTCGCATGATTATGCAGACAATCCGCATGTTTGACAGAGTTACTGTTTATCGTATTCCAGAGCCGGAGATCCGTATATCCAGTAACTTGCATTTTCTTCCTGTGAATGAAAATAATATTGCATATAAGGCAGCGCGCATGATGCTTGAAAGTCAGCCTGTTCGCGGTGGTGTCAGCATCAGCCTTCAAAAGCGTATTCCAGTGGCAGCAGGTATGGCTGGCGGCAGCGCAGATGCAGCAGCTGTATTATATGCGATGAACAGAATCTTTTATATGGGCTATACATTAGAAGAATTGATGGATTTTGGACTTAGATTAGGTGCAGATGTTCCATATTGTTTGATGAGAGGAACAGCACTTGCAGAGGGTATTGGAGAAGAACTTACAAGACTGCCGGCATGTCCGCCGTGCTACGTTGTCATTGCAAAGCCAGCAATTTCCGTTTCCACACGATTTGTCTATGAAAATCTGCGTCTTGATGAGACAACAAGACATCCTGATATTTATGGTTTAGCAGATGCAATATGCCGTCAGGATCTTTATGGCATGCTTCCATATATGGGAAATGTGCTTGAGAGTGTTACGATTCCGGCATATCCGATTATCGGAGAGATCAAGGAGCGCTTTATGGAAAATGGAGCCTTAATATCGCTTATGAGTGGAAGCGGTCCAACCGTATTTGCATTGTTTGACAATTATGAGATGGCACTTCGCGCAAAAGAAGCTCTGCTAGAGTGGGGACAGGTTCCGCTAGTCTATGTCACAGATCTGTACCGTGTTCGCGAGGAGACACCAGTAAATTATTGGTAATGAGTGTCACATTAACAGTAACTACATAAATGGTTACTAAAAGAAAATAAGAGTGAGAAAGAGAGGTCCGTATGGAGGATTTCCAGATAAATGAATACCTCCCTCTTAGGGATGTTGTATTTGAAACACTCCGACAGAAAATACTAAAGGGAGAGTTAAAACCGGGAGAACGTTTGATCGAGGTAGCACTTGCACAGCGTCTTGGTGTAAGTCGTACACCGGTTAGAGAAGCAATTCATAAATTAGAGCAGGAAGGTCTTGTTGTGATGGCACCGCGAAAGGGTGCACAGGTAGCAACAATCTCCGCGCAGAGTGTGAGGGATGTATTAGAGGTTAGAAAGGCAATGGAATGTCTTGCTGTCTGTCTTGCCATTTCCAGAATCACACCGCAGGAGCGTATAGCACTGCGTCAGGCAGAGGAAGCATTTGCAGCAGCAAGCAGAGGAAACGATCTTCGCCTGATTGCGCAAAAGGACGAAGAGTTTCATAAAGTCATTTATATGGCGACAAAAAATCCAAAGCTAGATATGCTTTTAAACAATCTAAGAGAGCAGATGTATCGATATCGCTTTGAATATATTAAAGATGCGAATATGCGTGAAGATTTGCGGCGTGAGCACAGAGAGATCACTGATGCCATCATAAAAGGAGAGTGTGAGCGGGCAAAGGCAGCGATAAGTATTCACATCGATAATCAGGAAGAAAATATTTTAAAAAACTTATAATAGCTAGAAGAAAAGTCCGAGCGTAAGCTTTGGCTTTTCTTTTTGGCAGATTTCATCAAACAAGTCAGGACCAAGCAGATTAAAAAGTGTCTGACTAGAAGAATCTGGCACGTCAATAAAAGCTTCATTGGCAAAGCAAAGAGGCGGAAAGGCAAGGCACCACCAGTTTGAGCCGCGTCCGCTTCCTATTGTCACAAGAAGTGTATCGTATATACCGGCTGGAAATTGATATTTTCCATATGTCTTATAAGGAAAGAGATGGGAACCAAGTGTGCACGAGGCGTAATTTTGTGTGCCATAATCGGACAGCACATAATTGCAGTAAGCATTTAAAAAGGGGAGGCTTTCACGTAAAAGTGTGAGTGCCTCTTCTTTTGTCTTTATATCTGAAAGTGCAGGAGAAAGAAGAGTAATCATTTTTTTACTCAATTCATTTTTTTCATACTGGTCAATCGAAGAATCGCTGTCTGCAAGGACGCGAAAGCGTAAAAGTTTATCAGAAAGCAGGGAAGAATCATTTTTTCGATATGGGTGAATCAAAAGAACAAATGTGAAAAGTGTTGCAATAGCTAAAAGAAAAATTGTGAGTTTTTTTCTGTGTGTCATTTTGAAAATCAATACCTCCTTATCATGTTGTCCAAAGTATTAACCAAAATATGGAAAAATATACGAAAACCGCGAAAATCAAAGTGTTCTGGACACATTCCTTGACAAGGCTTTCAAAAACCGATATACTAACCGTGTGTGTCGTGTAGTCAGGATTTATAGCAAATCCGCACGGCAAAAAGACGCTGATGGAGACAGTAATCTAAGCATAAAGCAGGACAGCGAACCGCAAAGGATGAGAGGCGGATACTGCGGGCAAAAGATGAACATCACTCCGGAGTTGCCTACTGAAATGATAGACTGTCTGTTAATGACAGAGTGCTAAAGTAAGTCAGGACGTTATTCCAACGTTATCGGAAAGCATATATCATACAGCGATGGTATACGCGCTGTAGCGTATGAGAAAGGAGAAAACTATGTTGTACAATAAGGTTCCTACAGACTTAAAGTTTGTGGAGAGGGAGAAGGAAGTTTCAAAATTCTGGAAAGAGCATCATATCTTCGAAAAGAGTATCGAGGAGAGAGAGGGCTGCCCTGAGTACATGTTTTATGACGGTCCGCCGACAGCAAACGGCAAGCCGCATGTTGGACACGTGGTAACCCGTGCGATCAAGGATATGATCCCTCGTTACAGAACCATGAAAGGATATCAGGTACCGAGAAAGGCCGGTTGGGATACACACGGACTTCCGGTTGAGCTTGAAGTAGAGAAGGAGCTTGGTCTTGATGGAAAAGAGCAGATCGAGCAGTATGGAGTTGAGCCATTTATCGAGCGCTGTAAGGCAAATGTCTGGAAATATAAGGGTATGTGGGAAGAATTTTCCGAGACCGTTGGTTTCTGGGCTGATATGGAAAATCCATATGTAACTTATTACGATGATTTCATTGAGTCTGAATGGTGGGCATTAAAGACAATCTGGGACAAAGGACTGCTCTACAAGGGCTTTAAGATCGTTCCGTACTGCCCAAGATGTGGAACTCCGCTTTCAAGCCATGAGGTTGCACAGGGCTATAAGGATGTCAAAGAGCGTTCTGCAATTGTACGTTTCAAGGTAAAGGGTGAGGATGCATACTTCTTAGCATGGACAACTACACCATGGACACTGCCGTCAAACGTTGCACTTTGTGTAAATCCAGAGGATACCTACTGCAAGGTAAAGGCAGCAGATGGCTATACCTATTACATGGCAGAGGCACTTCTTGAGAACGTACTTGGCCGTCTTAAGACAGAGGATGCGCCGGCATATGAGATTCTTGAGACTTATAAAGGAAAGGATCTTGAATACAAGGAGTACGAGCCGCTGTTTAAGTGTTCTGGAGATGTTGCTGCAAAGCAGAATAAGAAGGGCTTCTTTGTGACATGTGACAGCTATGTTACTATGAGTGATGGTACTGGTATTGTTCACATTGCACCTGCATTTGGTGAAGACGATGCAAAGGTCGGCAGAAAGTATGATCTTCCGTTCGTACAGTTAGTAGACAGCAAGGGTGAGATGACTAAAGAGACTCCATATGCAGGACTTTTTGTCAAGAAGGCAGACCCGGAAGTATTAAAGGATCTGGAAGCAGAAGGCAAGCTCTTTGCAGCACCGAAGTTTGAGCACAGCTATCCTCATTGCTGGAGATGTAATACTCCGCTTATCTACTATGCAAGAGAGTCTTGGTTCATCAAGATGACAGCTGTAAAGGATCATCTGATTGCAAACAACAACACCATCAACTGGATTCCGGAGAGCATCGGTAAGGGTCGTTTTGGCGATTGGCTGACAAACGTTCAGGACTGGGGACTTAGCCGTAACCGTTATTGGGGAACACCACTGAATATCTGGCAGTGTTCATGCGGTCATATGCATGCTATCGGAAGCAAGGAAGAATTAAAGAAGATGTCACCAGACTGTCCGGATAATATTGAGCTTCATCGTCCATTCATCGATCAGGTTCATGTTACCTGCCCGAAGTGTGGAAAGCCGATGACAAGAGTACCAGAAGTAATCGACTGCTGGTTTGACTCAGGATCTATGCCATTTGCACAGTATCATTATCCATTTGAGAATAAGGAAGTCTTCGAGAAGAATTTCCCGGCTGACTTTATCAGTGAGGCAGTAGACCAGACAAGAGGATGGTTCTATTCCCTGCTTGCAATCTCAACTCTTTTATTTGACAAAGCACCTTATAAGAACGTTATCGTTCTTGGCCATATTCAGGATAAAGACGGTCAGAAGATGAGTAAGTCCAAGGGCAACGCCGTTGACCCAATGGATGCACTGCGCCAGCACGGAGCAGATGCAATCCGCTGGTATTTCTACTCCAATTCCGCACCGTGGCTTCCGAACCGTTTCCACGATGATGCAGTAAAAGAAGGCCGCAGTAAGTTCATGGGTACTCTGTGGAACACCTACGCTTTCTACGTACTGTATGCAAACATCGACAACTTCAATCCGATGGAGCACACATTAGATTATGAGAAGCTTTCCGTTATGGATAAGTGGATTTTGTCTAAGTTAAACTCTACGATTCAGACATGCGACAGCAGCCTGGAAAACTACAAGATTCCAGAGACTGCAAAGGCACTTCAGGAATTTGTTGATGATTTGAGTAACTGGTATGTACGCCGCAGCCGTGAGCGCTACTGGGCAAAGGGAATGGAGCAGGATAAGGTGAATGCCTATATGACGCTGTATACATGTCTGACTGAAATTGCAAAGGCAGCAGCGCCGATGATTCCGTTTATGACAGAGGAGATCTATCAGAATATCGTTGTAAAGGTAGATCCATCCGCACCGGAGAGCATCCATCTGTGTGATTATCCAAAGGCAAATGAGGCACATGTAGACAAGGAACTTGAAGCAGACATGGATCTTGTTTTAAAGGTTGTTGTTCTTGGCCGCGCATGCCGAAACAGTGGAAACATGAAGAACCGTCAGCCGCTTGCAAACATGTTTGTAAAGGCACCATTTACATTAAACGAGTTCTTTAAGGATATCATTGCAGACGAGTTAAATATTAAGGCAGTTACATTTACAGACGATGTACGTTCCTTTACTACCTACACCTTTAAGCCGCAGCTTCGTACAGTAGGTCCGAAGTACGGAAAGCTTCTTGGAAAGATTCGTACCGCCCTTTCTTCTGTAGACGGCAATGCCGCTATGGATGAGTTAAAGGCAAATGGTTCTGTCAACTTTGATTTTGATGGCGAGAAGGTTGTTCTTACTGAGGAAGACCTTTTGATCGATATGACGCAGAAGGAAGGCTATGTAACAGAGAGCAATCAGGATGTTACAGTAGTATTAGACTGCAACTTAACACCAGAGCTGCTTGAAGAAGGCTTTGTAAGAGAGATCATCAGTAAGATCCAGACGATGCGTAAGGAAGCAGGATTCGAGGTAACGGATCACATCACAGTCGGCTACAAGGACAATGCAAAGATTGAGACCATCTTCAGCAAGTATGCAGATGAGATTTGTGCAGATGTACTTGCAGATAAGCTGACAGACAGTGAGATCAGCGGCTACACCAAGGAGTGGAGCATCAACGGCGAGACTGTTGTACTCACTGTCAGCAAGGAATAAACCTAAGGAGGATGAAATGAAAACAACGATTGATAAGGCTGAGCTGAAAAAGCAGATCATCTACAACGTAAAGACCCTGTATAGAAAAACCATCGATGAGGCAACTCCGCAGCAGGTTTTTCAGGCAGTATCCTATGCACTGAAGGATGATATCATTGATCAGTGGATTGCAACTCACAAGGAGATTGAGCGCACTGATGCAAAGACGCTGTATTATCTTTCAATGGAGTTTCTGATGGGCCGTGCTCTTGGAAACAACATTTTAAATTTGTGTGCACAGAATGAGGTAAAAGAGGTTCTTGAAGAACTCGGTTTTGATCTGAATACTATCGAGGATCAGGAGCCGGATCCGGCACTTGGAAACGGTGGTCTTGGACGTCTGGCAGCATGCTTCTTAGATTCTCTTGCAACACTTGGCTATCCGGCATATGGATGTGGAATCCGTTACAAGTATGGTATGTTTGCACAGAAGATCGAGGACGGTTATCAGAGAGAAGTTCCGGATGACTGGTTAAGAGATGGTTATCCATTTGAGATTCGCCGTGCTGAGTACGCTTGTGAGGTTAAGTTTGGCGGCTACGTAACAGTAACAAAGGACGAGACAGGAAGAGAGCATTTTGGACAGGCAGGATATCAGTCTGTTCGTGCCGTACCGTATGATCTGCCAGTTGTAGGCTATGGAAACAACGTTGTAAATACACTTCGTATTTGGGACGCAGAGCCAATCAATACCTTTAACCTGGATTCTTTTGATAAGGGTGATTATCAGAAGGCAGTTGAGCAGGAGAACCTGGCAAAGAATATCGTAGAGGTACTTTACCCGAATGATAACCACTATGCAGGAAAGGAGCTGCGTTTAAAGCAGCAGTACTTCTTCATTTCAGCTTCCTTACAGACTGCTGTAAATAAGTATAAGAAGACTCATAACGGCGATGTTACAAAGATGTACGAGAAGGTTGCATTCCAGATGAATGATACCCATCCGTCTATGGCAGTAGCAGAGCTTATGCGTATCCTTATGGATGAGGAGAATCTGACATGGGAGGCTGCATGGGAAATCACAACAAAGTGCTGTGCTTACACCAACCACACCATCATGGCAGAGGCTCTTGAGAAGTGGCCGATTGAGCTGTTCTCACGTCTGCTTCCGCGTATTTACGGAATCGTTGAGGAGATCAACCGCCGCTTTGTAGAGGAAATCGAAGCTACCTACCCGGGCAACCATGAGAAGATCGCAAAGATGGCAATCATCTATGACGGTCAGGTTCGCATGGCACATCTGGCAATCGTAGGTTCCTATTCTGTAAACGGTGTAGCAAAGCTTCATACAGAAATTCTGGAGAAGCAGGAGTTAAAGGACTTCTACCAGATGATGCCGGAGAAGTTTAACAACAAGACAAATGGCATCACACAGAGACGTTTCCTGCTTCATGCAAACCCACTGCTTGCAAACTGGGTAACTGATAAGATCAGTGATGCATGGATTACCAACCTTCCGGAGATCTCAAAGCTTAAGCTGTTTGTAGATGATCCGAAGAGCCAGCAGGAGTTCATGAACATCAAGTATCAGAACAAGGTTCGTCTTGCAAAGTATATCAAGGAGCACAACGGAATTGACGTTGATCCGCGTTCCATCTTTGATGTACAGGTAAAGCGTCTGCATGAGTATAAGAGACAGCTCTTAAACATCCTGCATGTTATGTACATTTACAATGAGTTAAAGAGCCATCCGGATATGGAGTATTATCCACATACCTTCATCTTTGGTGCAAAGGCAGCAGCAGGCTATCGCCGTGCAAAGCTGACCATTAAGCTGATCAACTCTGTAGCAGATGTCATCAACAATGATAAGTCCATCAACGGCAAGATTAAGGTAGTCTTCATTGAGAACTATCGTGTATCAAATGCAGAGATCATCTTTGCAGCAGCTGATGTTTCAGAGCAGATTTCTACTGCATCTAAGGAGGCATCTGGTACTGGTAACATGAAGTTTATGTTAAATGGTGCAATCACCTGCGGTACACTTGATGGTGCAAACGTAGAGATTCTTGAGGAAGTTGGCAAGGACAACGCTGTTATCTTTGGTATGACCGCAGATGAGGTTATCAATTATGAGAAGAATGGCGGCTATGATCCAATGCAGATCTTCAACGAGAATCAGGAGATTCGTCAGGTTCTTATGCAGTTAATCAATGGCTTCTATTCACCACAGGATCCGGAGCTGTTCCGCGATATCTACAATTCACTGCTTAATACCTACAGCAGCGACCGCGCAGACACATACTTCATCCTCAAGGATTTCATGTCCTATCATGAGGCACATATGAAGATTAACGAGCTGTATCAGGATCAGACAAGATGGGCACACATCGTTATGATGAACACCGCATGCAGCGGAAAGTTCACATCTGACCGTACCATCCAGCAGTATGTTGACGAGATCTGGGAGCTTGACAAGGTAACAGTTGAACTGTAATGAATTGGAAATATGCGGTGCATGTATAAAATTGTGCAATGCAGAAAACAATAAGATAGAAGTTTAAATGCCATCGGGGGCAGGGTAATGCGGCGTTAAAAGTCACATTCCCTGTCCCTGTTTGTTTTATGAAAGGAGAAAATCATGAGAAAAACAGGACTTATTATTTTAATGACAGCGGCAGCACTCTCTATGAGCGCATGCGGCAGAAATGAAAAGCCAGAGTCAACAAAGCCATCAGGCACAGTGGCAAATGAAAAGGAAACCGTAAAGAAAACTGAGAAGGAAACCGAGAAAGCAACTGAAAAGAAGACAGAAGCGCAGACTGAGGATCAAACAGAAAAAGAGACAGAAACAAAAGAGACATTATCTGAGAGTGAATCAGAGGCAGCAGCAACTGATGAAAACGTTTTGCAGTTAGATGCAGAGCTTAGTGAGCTGTTAGATAAGATGTATGCAATCAAGGGACCAGATTTTGATGTGGAAACTGACACTGTTGATTTTGATGATGAGTATGCAGTATCTTCCTATACAGGTCTGACGATGGATGATGTGAAAAAGCTTGATGCAGCAATTGTATCTGAGCCAATGATGGGTTCACAGGCATATTCACTTGTGCTTGTTAGACTTAAGGATAAGGCAGATGCAGCTGATATTGCACAGAAAATGGCAGATGGAATTAATCCGCGCAAGTGGGTATGTGTAGAGGCAGATGAGCTGACTGTAGTATCAAAGGATAATATTATTATGCTTTTTATGGCAGATCATGAGCTTTACAGCATGGACGATGCTGTAGCTGCGTTCACAGAGGTATGCGGTAATCCAGACAATACCTATCAGCCAAAATAAAAAATAAAAAAATAAAATGTTATTTTCCGGACTTCCATTTTTATATTATTTCCTTCCGGCGGTGCTGGTGTGCTATTTTGCAGCACCGCGGAAATTGAAAAATGCAGTGCTTTTTGTGTTCAGCCTGATTTTTTACGGATGGGGAGAGCCGCGCTATATTGTGCTTATGATTGTGTCAATTGTGAGTGGTTTTGTTTTTGCACTTATGATTGAAAAAAAACAGAATAAAAAAAGCGGACTCATCCTCATGTGGATATCTGTGGCGGTCAGCCTGTCATTTCTTCTTATATTTAAATATGCTGATTTTTTAATTGAAAATGTGAATCAGCTGCCAGGTGTGTCACTGCCTCTTTCTAAGCTGTCTCTTCCAATAGGAATAAGTTTTTATACATTTCAGATCATCAGTTATACTGTAGATGTCTGGAGAGGAGATACTAAAGCCCAAAGAAATATTATTTCATTTGGAACATATGTATCGTTGTTTCCGCAGCTGATTGCGGGACCGATTGTGCGATACACGGATATTGAAAGAGAGCTGCAGGAAAGAAAGCATAGCGTCACACTTGCTGCATCAGGCATAAAGCGATTTTTGATAGGATTAAGCAAGAAGGTACTGATTGCAAATGTACTGGGAGAACTGACAGATATCTGTCTAAAAACATCGCAGCCAAGCATATTATCTTGGTGGATGTATGCAGCAGCGCTTGTACTTCAGATTTACTTTGATTTTTCAGGCTACAGTGATATGGCGATTGGACTAGGCCGCATTTTTGGCTTTCAGTTTCCAGAAAATTTTAATTATCCTCTGATTAGCCGCAGCGTAAAGGAGTTCTGGCGCAGATGGCATATCAGTCTTAGCAGCTGGTTTCGCGATTACGTTTACATTCCTCTTGGAGGAAGCCGCGTAAAGACTGGACTTTATGTGAGAAATGTCATAGCCGTGTGGATGCTTACAGGACTGTGGCATGGCGCATCATGGAACTTTGTCTTGTGGGGAGCAGGTTTTGGAGTGCTTCTTTTGTGCGAGCGATTTTTATGGGGAAAATGGCTGGAACGAATGCCGTCTATTATTTCACATTTGTATTTGCTTTTTATTATTTTACTTAGCTTCATTCTTTTTTCAGCAGATACAATACCACAGGCTATGCAGCGAATAGGCGGATTGTTTGGTGCAGGAAAATTGCCAGTCATATCAGTACAAAGTGTGTATTATCTAAGAAGCTATGGACTGCTGCTTATTTTTGCAGCAATCGCAGCAACACCGCTGCCAGTGACAGCATTTAATAGATTTATGAAAACAAAGGCAGGAAGTATTCTTAATTGGGTGATGCCGATTGTGCTTGTAGGACTATTTTTGCTGGCAACTGCCTTTTTGGTGGACGGTTCATATAATCCATTTTTATATTTTAGGTTTTAAGCATTGGGGAGAGTTTATGATAAAAAAAGAAAAACAACAGGCTATTGTCACATTGCTTATAACAGGACTTACATTTGGAATACTTTGCCTTGCAGCATGGTTTCATACGCCAAATCAGATATCTGTCTCTGAGCGAAGACGTCTGGCACAGCTTCCAGCGCTTACAAAAGACAGTGTGGGAAAGGGAAACTTTATGAGTGGCTTTGAGCGTTACAGTCAGGATCAGTTTCCATTTCGTGAAACATTTAGAAAGCTAAAAACGAAAGCGCTGTTTTCTTTGTATCAGCAAAAAGATGTTCATGGAATTTATGTTGCAGACGGCTATGCAGCATCAATAGAAAGCGAAATCAATGAGGCTTCCGTGTCACATGCAGTTAATGCATTTGAGCATGTCTATACACAGTATTTAAAAAATGGCAGCCATGAAATTTATGCAGCAATAGTACCAGATAAAGGATATTATCTTGCGGCGAAAAATGGGTATCCGGTGATGGATTATGATAAGTTTTTTAAATACTTTGAAAATGGGATGCCATATGCGAAATTTATTGATCTTACACAGACGCTGTCTCTTGAGGCATACTATTTCACAGACAGCCATTGGCGTCAGGAAGCACTGATAGAAACAGCCAACCAGATAAAAAGAAATATGAAAAATGATACTTTATCAGATGACTATGATATTTGTCAGGCAGCAGATTCTTTTTATGGTGTATACAGCGGTCAGGCGGCACTTCAAGTAACACCTGACAAGATTATGTATATAGACAGTGAAATCATTTCACAGGCACAGGTTTATAATTATGAGACGAAAAAGACAGGCGCTGTTTATGACAAGGATAAGCTGACAGGCTATGATCCTTATGATTTTTTCCTGTCAGGTCCATCAGCACTTCTTAGGATTGAAAATCCTAAGGCAGCAGAAAAGAAAAATCTAATCGTCTTTCGTGATTCCTATGGTAGCAGTCTGATTCCTCTTTTAATTGATTCCTACAGCAGTGTAGTGGTTGTAGATCTTCGTTATATCGCGCAAAAAAAATTAGGCGAATTAATTGATTTTGAATCAGATGAAATGGCAAATGCAGACGTGCTGTTTTTATATGGCACGATTCTATTAAATGACAGCAGTACAATTAAAAAATAAAAAAATCCAATAGGCGGCATATTCATCCGGCCTATTGGATTTTTTATTTATTGATAATCAAAAATCCACTCCAAAAAATCAATTGAAGTCTGAAGTCTTGACGTGTTGACAGCAATGCCAAGGTAACATGGTGTACCTAGCAGACAATTTTTATTTACGATACGAGTATCACTAACGTCTATTGCAGCTGCGTACTGGCCAAGGACCTTGCCAGCTTCGTCAGTGCGGCTTAAGTAAAGGATACGATCCTGCTCCTTTAAGTATTGGAAGAATGCCGGAGGAAGTGTTTCCTCGAGATCGGCAAATAAGGTATTATCTTCCTCACCGACACCATAATAATTGACAAATGCAGTATTGCCACCGAGTACATCAAGATCGTGAGCGGCTGCCATTGCCATTACCTTCATCATAGAGGTATAGGAAGCCTCGTCTGATCCGCTAAAGTCAAGATATTCTGTCAGATTAAAACTGATCTGATAATCTTTAAGACTCATATCCTCATAGGCGGCAAATTCTTTTTCAAGGGAATCAACATCAGCATTATCTGATAAGTAGTTGTTATAAACATGAACCTGCACGATAAATGGACGGCTGTTTCTGATTACGGACATGGTGATACTAATCACAATGGCGATCACACCTATGATCACAAAGACTGGAACCTTGTAATAGCTCCAGAAATATTCCCATCCATCCTTAAAGCCCATTGACTTCATTTTAGCAATTTCAGATTTAAAACTGCGTTTTTCACTTTTTACCGGGTTAAATTCCTCCTTTTTTGGTTGTTTTTTGCTTGGGTCATCTGCTTCAATTCTCATATTTTAATCCATGCCTTTCTGTGGTATAAGAAGTATGATACTAGTGTAACACAGTTTTTGCGATATGGAAATGAAAATAGTATGATTAGTATAAAATAATCATAAAATCTGCATCATTCGTTTGCATTTTTAGGAATCCTCATATATAATAAAATCTATGAGCGGCAAATAAAAAATATAGCCGTCCGGGAGCGTCTGCGTGATCGCAGCGCAATATGTGAAAAAGGAATAGAGGTACTTATAATGGGAAGCTTGTTTAATCTTGACAATCCAATTTGGCGGTTTATGGGAAAACTCGTAGATGTGTTTATCCTGACACTTTTGTGGGCTGTCTGCTGTATCCCGATCATTACGATTGGACCAGCATCAACTGCGGTGTATTATGTAACACTGAAACTTGTGAGGGATGAGGAGTCGTACACAGTAAGAAGCTTCTTTAAGTCCTTCAAGGAAAACTTTAAGCAGGGAAGTGTGATCGGTATCATCATGACATTGCTTCTTGTATTCTTCTTGTATGATATCTATGCATACTTTATGATGGGTACACAGATTAGCCGTATTCTTGGAATTGTATTCCTTGGAATTTTCTTACTTTATCTGATTACACTTGTTTATGTATATCCGCTTCAGGCAAAGTTTTACAATAAGATTCGCTTCACACTCAGAAATGCACTGTTCATCGGTGTAAAGCATATCTTCCGTAGCCTGGCAATGATTATTATTGCAATAGCTGTTATTGTGGGATGTCTGTTTTTCCCACCGTTGATCTTATTAAGCTATGGTCTGATTGCATTTTTACAGTCGTACTTCTTGGTAGTAATCTTCGATAAGTATATCCCGAAGGAAGACGAGGCAAATGGCGATTCTGTAGTTGCAGAGGCTAAACGTGAGTTAGAGGCACAGGAAGCAGAAGAAGGCGAGCAGGTTCATATCGTTATGACCCAGCAAGATCAGCAGCAAGCAGATACACAGGTCTTCTCAAGAGAGATGTTTGCATCAAGAGAACCTAAAGAAGAAACAGACAGCGCAGCCACACAGGATAATAAAGAAGAGCAAAAATAAAAGTAAAAGCGAGGCAGTTGGTGAAAACCAACTGCCTTTTTTTTGCTGCAATTTACGGATAAAACATTATCTAAACCATTGCACCGGAGGGCTTTTGTAAGCAACTAAAAAAATTTTGGTTTTTTAAGAAATTCATTTCCAGATTTTGTCTTATATGGTATAAGGTGTTATATACAGCCGCAGAGAAGAAAGAGAGGACAGGGGGATGACAGATATTGACATTATTAGGTTGTTGTGGATACGAGACGAGATTGCAATTGAAGAGCTTGAAATAAATTATGGCCATTACTGCAGACAGATTTCATGGGAAATTGTACAGAACCGTGAGGATGTGAGCGAATGTTTAAATGATACTTGGTGGAAAACATGGTGCAGCATTCCGGAAAACAGACCAGATTCGCTTCGAGCATATGTCGCAAGGATCACAAGAAATTTATCGCTTAACAAGATAATTCATAATAAGGCATGGAAACGCGGATATGGAAAAATTAGTGTAATTGAGCAGGAAGTTGGTGATCTTATCGGTGAGGACGCTATTAGCCGTATGATTGACAGAGATGATTTTGTGCAGCGTCTGAATGGATTTCTGGAAAAACAGACAAGAACAGATCGGATGATTTTCGTGCTTCGATTTTGGTATATGGAGACACCACGGGAAATTGCAAAGCATATGGGTTTAAAGGAAAAAAATGTTTATAACACATTGTATCAGATGAGAAAGCGTTTTAGAGTTTATTGGGAACAAAGTGGAAAGGAGGACACTGTTTATGAAAAAGCATGATTTTGAAAGCACATCTAAGAAAAATGCAAAAGAGCAAACACCTGAAATGGCAGAGCGAGAACAGGAAATCTTGATGTGGATGGGCGATATACGTGATGATTTTATCTTAGAGGCGGAGGATTACAAGCACTATCAGAGCGATAAAAGTGTGCCAGGATATTTTATTGTAGGCGGTACACTTGCCGCTGCAGCAGCAATTTGTACGGCAATCTTCTTTCAGACAGGCCGAAATCGAATCGATCATTCAAATGTTCCGATGCAACTTCCATATCAGACAGAAGAGACAAAGGAAATTGAGTGGGAGACAGAGGAAGAGACGACAGAAGAAGAGACGACACAGGCAGAAACGACAGAAGCAGAGACGACAGAAGCAGAGACGACAGAAGCAGCATCACAGGAAACGACAAATGAGGGTGGCTGGCTTAGTCATTCAACAAACTATCAATTTATGGTGCAGACAGATGAAAGTACAGTATCTGTATATAATGCATGGGATGGCAGCCTTGAAACTACCATTGCTGGAAAATTGTTAACAGGGAAAAAATGTGTTCTTGTAAAGAATGGAGAGCGAGTACCGATAAATAATCTTCAAACGGTGGGCTATCAGATGTATGTCGGCGGAGAATTGCAGCTTAGTCAGGAGTTTCATACGTACTGGAATCAGTTGTCAGATACGGTATTTACAAGCAGCGACAGTACACTCTATTCATCAGGAAAGTTGTATAGTATTAATGGTATTGAACTGACACAGGATAATCAGGTATTCAGACGAGTAGGAGATCATATTTATAGCGAAGATTATGTGTATGATGTTGATGGACAGTTACTTGGCGAACATCCGTCATTTACTGCACAATACGAGTTTGGAAATTATGTGCTAGGATGTGATTTTAGTACAAATGAGTATATAATGTTTGATGTTGATACGATGGCAACAGTATGGACTGTCAGTGATTTGCTATACTTAACTGATGCAAATGATCTGCTTAGCTGGGAGACAGCAGATGGACAAGGCATTGTAACAGATTTGATGTTAAATCCAAAATTAAAGGAAGCGGACTGGCTTGCACAAAATGCAGAATGGGAGCCAAATGGAACTAAAATTAGTATTGTATGTGAAAATAAACATACAGGAGAAGTGATTGTTAGCTTAATAGAGAATCAGGAAGGTTCTTCTATATATCATTATTATGCCTGTGACAGTCAGTATAATATAACTGAAGAACTTCCAAAAGAATTTATAGATACTTATTATGAGGACGATATCCGTGTGCCATTAACGTATCAAATTACAGCTGATGGACTTTTAACAATCACGAATTTTTGGACAAAGGAGACAATTGTTACAGCATCTGTTGATTTACAAGGCGGTGAGATTTCTTATATAGATGTTACAAACGCAGGTCCAATGTATGGCGTTACAATTAATACGATAAATCCAAACAATATTGTTACTCTGCTGATTTCAAACGGAACTGTCATTTCTGAGTCAAGAGGGCATACAGTTTTGCAGGAGAATGTTGTTAATCTTGATGAAGATACAATTATTGTCTATGAGAGTGGAACAAATCCGAATACATTATATTTCAATGCAAATGGAGAACCGTTAATAGAGCAGGAAACAAATGCTATTTATGCAGATCGCTATGCAGTATGTACGATGCAGAATGGTAAGCTTTGTATTACACCGAGAGGGCAATTTGCCTACAACCTTCCAATCGCGGAAGATGAATATTTGGTGCTGACGACAGGAGAAGACAGTTATAATTGGCTGGGCGGAGATATGGTTCTTGCTCTTGATTCTTCTGGAGAGGAAATTTTAAGACTTCCTGGCTATGGAATTACAGGAAATAGCGCATATATTAGCAATGGAATGATAGTGAACGAAAATACACCGCTTGTTTTGTATACTGAATATGAGGACGGAGCTTCAGATGACAGCGATTATGCGAGTGCACAGATGGGAATCTATTCTTTGAAGGATCGAAAGTGGATTGTGGAGCCGGCTAGGCAGAGAGTGACTCTTTTTACTGATTCTGTGTATATGATTGGATCTGATGTCGGCAATTTGTATCGGACAGACGGAACTTGCATAGAGGAAGGGGCAGAGGATGTGACTGTGCAGGGCAACTTTATTATCAGCAGACGTGCCGTGTATGACAAGACAGGACAGCTGCTGCTTATGATTCAGGAAAATGAGAGTGTTTGGACCGTATTGTACGATGAGATTTTAATAAATGAGTATTTTTCAGATGGCAGTCATTATACGAAATGTGTGAATGCGCAAGGAGAGACCATATGGATAGAGCAATCAGGACTGACATGGACTGGTGGGGAAGCTGGCTGGAGAATTTACAACAGTTGGAACGATACGAATGAAAAAGGACTTTTAACAGCTACGCGTGATGACAATACATTAGAAATTGTTTTGTCAGAAGATGAATTTTTTGCTAAAAATCCAGATGCACAAGGAAATGGTCTGCGTCTTCTTACGGTAACAGCAAATAATGAGGGGAGACACGAGTTCTTTTTACAGACAACATCCGCCGAGCATCAGAAAATATATTATTATCGGTGCGATGATGAATTTAATATAATAAATGCGTATCCGCAAAATCAGATTTATCTCGGTAACATGTATGACGAAGTGTGTTTATGGTACTGGGGATTAGATGAAAGTGGCAATGGATTTGTAGAAAATCTTATATGGGGAAATAAAATAAAAGTTGATGCAGAGATCATGAATGAGATCCTGCAATGTTCAGATGTACAGGTTATGCAAGAGGGAAATATATTTGGACTGTTGTTTGATCAAAATAAGAAATTTTTATACGGGACAGATAACGATACTCATCTTATCAGTGAGAATGGCAAAATCACGGCACGCATGGTGAGCCAGAGTAATACAGGTGCAGCAGGAGTCGACATACTTTCAATTGCATATGCAGAAAAAGAGTATTCTGAAATTTTGTATTATTTAGCTGATGGCACAATGCTTGATGGTTACGGCACTATTTTATTTATGAATGAACAAATGAAATGTGTTCAGGAAATAGGTCGTATCGTAATAAGAGACAGCATGGGAAATGTGCGCAAAGAAATTGATATGATACCAGGGTCAAAAGGTCAGAAAGCCGATGCAAGCTTGCTTGCAAGAGGTTTTTTGAACTCTTGACCCCAACATCATTGATATAAATTAAGTGACAAATTTGTCACTAAAGAGTAAGAGAGATGTCACCTAGATGCGGTAAAATAATGGAAACGCTAAAAAGAAGGGAGAAGTTGTGGAGAAAGAAAAAGTGGATGAAAAAAAACAAAAGCAAAGAGGCTTGAAACAGGGATTTGAGCTGATTTATAAATATCGCTTTGTGTTATCATTTTTGCTGTTAATCATGTTGGTTTCATTCAAAATCAGCGGATCATCCATGGGATGCTGGAAGTTGTTTTTGGGAGATGGCGAAAGTGGTATTCGTTTGGGAGAACCGCGTGTATGGCGAAGTGATGAGTGGGGAACATTGACGCCGCTTTGTTTTCGTCAGCAATATAATACGCTTGGTGCGTATAATCGCTACAGCCAAACACTTGGCAGTATATTGACAGATAACATGCTCGTGTATGGACAGCCATCGTGGGATATTCTGACATTATTTCGCCCATTTTATTGGGGATATCTTTTCTTTGGAAGCGAGAGAGGACTTTCATGGTTTTGGTGTTCACGTCTGATCGTGCTGTTTTTGTCATGGTTTGAGCTAGGAATGCTGATTACTGATGGGCAGAAAAAATTATCTGTAATGTTGTCAGTCTGTGTGAGCTTTGCACCATTTTTACAATGGTGGTTTGCAATCAATGGACTTGTTGAGATGCTGATCTACGGTGCTTGTTTTGTGCTTGGAAGTAACTATTTGGTATCACATGCATTTAATCCAAGAAAAATCGCAGTGGCAGTTGGTATGGCAGTTTGCGCAGTAGGGTATGTTTTGACATTTTACCCGACATGGATGGTGCCAGTGGCATGGGGCTTTGTTCCATTATTTCTGTGGGTTGTCATTTGGAAATTTAACAGAAATGTGTTAAGACGAGTTGATGTGGTGCCATGGCTTCTTATTTTCGTGATTACAGCAGCAGGTCTTACAGTACTTGCCGTCACCTCATGGGATGTGATTAAAGCAGAATTAAATTCAGTTTATCCCGGAAATGCACCTTCGTCATCAGGTGGTACAGGCCTTTGGTGGATGATGAAATATCCGATTTCGCTTGTTAGCAGATTTAGTATGAATGAACTAATTGTAGAAAATTCATCCATCATTTGTTTTGCACCAGCAGGAGTTGTACTCGCACTGTGGGTAATCATTAAAGAAAAAAAGAAGGATCCTTTACTCATTCTTTTACTAGGAATGAATCTGTTTTTGGCATGGTATTATTGTGTTGGTATTCCTAAATGGCTTGCCAAAATGCTGCTGCTTAGTTTTGTAAATTCAAATCGCGGGCCGCAGGTGTTAGGCTTTCTTCGTTTGACTCTATTTGTCAGAGCTGTAGCATTAAAAGAAAAAGCACCTAAAAGGTGGTTAGCAGCATTGGCAGCTGTCATTTCATCAGCTGTACCGATGAGATTAGCCTTGGGATTTACAAAGTATGAGCCGGGTGGACTTAGATATGAGTATTTTGATACAGCAGAGAAAATTTTAGTTGTCTGGGCAATTATAGCAGTTGTTTTTTATCTGTTGTATCGGGCAAGAAAAAGCAAGTATACAATGGCGGTTTTGGGAGTATGCACAGTAGTATTAGCATCATCAATTTGGATAAATCCAGTTGCAAAGGGGGTACCTGAAATTACGAAAAGTGAAACGATGCAGCAAATTCGTGATCTTGTAAAAGAGGATCCCAAGGCAATATGGCTTGTCGCAGATATGGCCTACCCAGCTACTAACATTCCTGCGATGGCAGGAGCAGATTGCCTGAATACAACGCAGACATATCCTCAGAAAACGCGCTGGGAGATGTTAGATCCAGAAGGAGAATATGAAGATATTTACAATAGGTATTGCCATATTAGAGCATCACTTGGAAGCAAGACGATGCTTGAGTTAGTCAGTACAGATTATGTAGAAGTAACACTTTCACCAGAGGATCTAAAGAAATTAAATATCAGATATATAGTCAGTACAAATGATTTTGATGAAAGAATAGCGGTTGGAACAACTAATATTTTTACAGACAGTGGCATTGAACTTCAAAAGTACTATGAAGGAGCACAGCTATCAATATATAGATGTGTTTATTAAAACTTGCAGTGTACCAATTTGAAAGGAGGAGAGGACATGGATGATATTGCTGTATTGATCCCCTGCTATAATGAGGACAAAACAATTGAAAAGGTGGTATCAGATTTTAAGCGTGTGCTGCCTGACGCCGTCATTTATGTGTATGACAATAATTCAACAGATGACACAGAGAAGCTTGCAAAAAAGGCAGGGGCTATAGTGCGTCATGAGTATCAGCAGGGAAAGGGAAATGTAGTGCGCAGAATGTTTCAGGAAATTGATGCACATTGCTACATACTTGTGGATGGGGATGACACTTACCCAGCAGAATCTGCTGCAAAGATGGTAAAGCTTGTACAGGAACACAATGCGGATATGGTAGTTGGAGATAGATTGTCATCTACTTATTTTGAGGAAAATAAGCGCCCATTCCACAATATAGGCAATTGTCTTGTTCGGGGAATGGTATCAAAACTTTTCCACGGAAGCATACGCGATATCATGACGGGGTATCGTGCATTCAGCTACCGTTTTGTAAAAACATTTCCGATTTTATCATGTCGGTTTGAGATAGAGACAGAAATGAGTATTCATGCGATTGACAAGCGTATGCAGGTGGAAAACGTGATTGTACCATATCGTGATCGGCCAGAAGGAAGCGTGTCAAAGCTCAATACCTTCTTAGATGGCTGGAGTGTAATTAAGACGCTGATTCGCCTTTTTCGTATTTACAATCCATTTGCCTTCTTCGGTATAATAAGCATAATGTTGTTTCTAATTTCGCTAGTAATGTTTGTGCCGGTATTAATTACATATATTGAAACAGGACTTGTGCCGCGCTATCCAACACTGATTGTCAGCGGATTTTTGTCAGTCGCAGCAATACAGCTGGCAGGCATTGGAATATCACTCCAAAATATGCTTCACAAAAATCGTCAGGACTTTGAATTAGAGCTGTATCATGCAGAGATTCAGGAGCGAACAGAAAAAGATTGTAAATAAAATATTTTATCATAAAAAATAAATCGCCTTCATATACTAGTAATAGGGCCAGTCGGTCATGTCAAAACCGACTGAAAGCGGCAAAGCCCAATATCAGTATATGGAGGCGATTATGTTAGAGCTGCAGAAAAAACAGATACATATGAGCAGGAGCAAAAATACAGTGAGTGCGCAGGTCACATTTGATGAGGATTTTAATATTCCAGATGCGAAGCCAGATGTGGGAAGCGTACTGCTGAAGCAGGCAGATGCCGTGATGGAGGAACTTCGCCAGCTTTCAGAAAAGGTAATCATAAAAGGACGTCTCGACTTTGAAATTTTATATGCCGTAGAGGGTTCTGGCAGAATGAAAAATTTGTCTGGTGCACTTACATTTGAAGAAAATGTGAGCTATCCAGGACTTGAGCCGGGTGATTATGTGCGCTGCCGCACAAAGGTAGAAGATATCAGTATTCGTGTTGTCAACTCAAGAAAGCTTCATATCAGTGCCGTGCTTGGTGCGGAACTTTTTGCCGCATCGGCACAGCTTGAGGAGGCAGCAAGATCGCTTTCAGGGCAAGAAGATATCGCTGTACTTGGAAAAGATATGGAAGTGGTGTCTTTGCAGCTGCAAAAAAAGGATACGTTTCGTATGGAGGATGATGTAGTAGTAGCTCCGGGAAAACCGCTTGCACAGTCACTTTTATGGAAATCACTTAGTCTTAGAAGTATGGAATATCAGGCTCAGGAAGACAAAATGCTCATTCAGGCAGAGGCAGCCTTATTTGTAATTTATGAGGCAGGACAGGAGCAGCTTCCTATGCAGTGGATGGAAAAGACGATCTCATTTACAGGAGAACTGCCGCTTGTTGGATGCCGTCATGAGATGATTCCATCGGTGGAGCCAGTTTTGATAAAAAAAGAGATTAGTATTCATCCAGACGAAGATGGAGAAAATCGAATATTCCATGTGGAAGCAGTAGTGGAGCTTGATATGAAGCTGTATCTTGAGGAAAAGGTACATTTGCTCTGTGACGCTTATTCGACAACAAAAGAAGTAGACACAAGCTACAAGACGGCTCATTTGGAAACACTTCAGATGAAAAATAAAGCAAAGTGCAGAATCACTGAAAAGATTCCGCTTCACAGCACTGACACCATGCTCCAAATTTGTCACAGTGAAGGAACAGTGTCAATTGATCGTACAGAGATTGTATCAGAGGGCATTCGTGTGGAGGGTGCTGTCTATGTGACTGTATTATATCTGGCAGCAAACGATGAACGGCCAATGCAGGCTGCGGCAGGTGTGATTCCGCTCAGCCATGTAATTGAAGCAGGAGGAATTACGCCGGGAAGCTGTTTTACTATAAGCCCAATGTTAGAACAAATTACAACAATGATTGCGCCAGGAGGTCAGGGAGAAGTACGTGCAGTCATTAGCCTTGATACATTTGTGCTCTCAGAACATGAAATTTCAGTGCTCGATCAGGTGAGCTTTACAGGTGAACAGATTGATCCAAATGATTTTCCAGGAATGATTGGCTATATTGTACAGCCAGGCGATAATCTTTGGTCAATAGCAAAAAAATATAGAATGAGCATTGAGCGGATCCGCGAGGTCAATCAAGATAATACAAAAACAGATTCATTAAATGCGACCGCTTCCAGTATGCAAAAAGAAGGAAAATCGCCAGAAGAGCTTGGCACAAAGCCAGGACAAAAACTTCTTCTGGTGCGATAAGAGAATTGTAATAGGGAATATTAGAATAATGATAGGATAGGAACATTTCTTGACGTATTGCATAACATAATATTGTAACGCAGCAGGGCGGATACCGCAGGTTGCGCACGAAACTGCCGGCTGCTTCTGATAGATCTTACCCGGTCCGAAAGGACCGGATACATAATCAGAAGCAGCCGGTTTTGTGTTCGTGGATAGTGCATGCCATCTCCATCATTTTAAATTTATCTTCATCATTTTACCAAAAAATGATGGAGATTTCAACAGGTATGATGGAGATAGGCTCTCCATATTCCATTTTCAGTATCCATGGTGTTTTGTTTAAGATAAACTGTCAAATTCAAAAAGAAAACAGTTGGAGTTATCCACAACAGAAACAGGGCTGCGAAAAAACTTTCATTTTTTCGCAGCCCCTTAAAAAGTATTACTGAGCATCCTGAGCATTCTCAGCTAAAAACTCATTGATCTTATCAACCAGATCATCTGGATCAAGTCCGTGAACCTCAGCAGCCTCGCCGATGGACTCGCCCTGAGATGCCGGGCAGCCAAGGCAATGCATACCAGCAGCCATAAGAATCGGAATAACACCGGTGTTTACCTGAAGCAGTTCACCGATTGTAATATCTTTTGAAATCTGTGTCATATTAAAACCTCCATAAAAAATGCTTGGAATCAGACCAAAATGTCTAATCAACCTTCATTATAAAGGGTATCAAATAGAAAAGCAAGGGGATATTTTGCAGTTTTGCGAATGGATATGATGATGGTACGAATTTCGTAAAATTTGTGATTGAGTTATAAAAAAATGTAACCAATGAAAATAAAATCGGACTTAAATGGTGAAAGGAGGAGAAAAATGGATGAGATAGCAGTACTAATTCCATGCTTCAATGAAGAAATTACGGTTGGAAAGGTGGTGAGAGACTTTAAAAGGGCATTGCCGCAAGCTACGGTATATGTATATGACAACAATTCTACTGACAAAACAGTGGAAAAAGCAAAAGAAGCAGGTGCAATTGTTAGATATGAGTATCAGCAAGGAAAAGGGAACGTTGTGCGAAGAATGTTTCAGGAGATAGAAGCACAGTGCTACATTCTGGTTGATGCAGACGATACCTATCCAGCGTCAGAGGCGGCAAAGATGACGGAACGAGTTTTAAAATATCATGCTGATATGGTAGTAGGAGATCGACTTAGTTCCACGTACTTTAAGGTAAACAAGCGGAGATTTCATAATTCAGGGAATCGCTTTATGCGCTTGGCAGTACAAAAATTGTTTGGTGGGAAGGTAAGAGATGTAATGACAGGGTATCGTGCATTGAGTTACCGTTTTGCAAAAACAATTCCAGTATTGAGCCGGAATTTTGAAGTAGAAACTGAACTGACAGTTTATGCATTAGAAAATAATCTGCAGGTAGAAGAAATTGCTGTAGCGTATAAGGAGCGACCAAATGGTAGTCAGTCAAAATTAAGCACAATAAGAGATGGCATAAGCATAATAAAAAAGTTACTGCATATGTTTTGTTTTTATAGACCTGGAAAACTTTGGAAAATAGTAGTGCTTGTGGCAGGATTCATAGAAATTAAAAATGCTAGAGTAAAAAAATTCTCAAATATAAGAGAAAATTTACTACATATTTCAAGTGGAATGCAAGTTTTGATTGCGCTTGTTTTAATTGAGAATATACATTACAAAAATAAAATGGATTCTGAAGCTAGACTTCAAAATAAAAAAATATATTCTGAAATTATATAAAAACATGTATCGTAGGAGGAAAAAAATTGATACTATGTGGTTAAAACGCAACGATGCAAAACGATTTATTTGCATGATAATTACAATTGTGCTAAGCGTTTATCCCATGTCACTTTCGCCTGTTTGGAATGGAAAAATTCCGGGTCATAGAGATCAATATGAGAGGATGGCACAATCTATTTTGAATGGTCATTTGTACCTTGAATATGAAGATGTTGATCCAAGATTATCTGAAATGGAAAATCCCTATGATCCACAGGCAAGGAAGGAACTAGGTATTTATTACCATTGGGATCATGCATTCTATAACGGGAAGTACTATATGTATTTTGGAATTGTTCCTGTAGTTCTTTTGTTTCTTCCATATCAGCTTTTGACAGGAAATGCGCTTATTACATACAAAGCAACACAGATTTTTACCGTGGGGACAATCCTTGCTATTTTTGCATTATTTGATTTCTTACGAAAAAAATTTTTTCCTAAAATGCCATTTGCCCTATATTTAATCTTATCAATGGTACTATCATTTGTAAGTGTATGGTATGCAATCGAGGCACCAGCATTATATTGCACAGCGATCATGTCAGCTGTGTGTATGGAAATAATAAGCTTGGACCTGATGGTTAGAGTGGTGTGGGATTCAGAGCAGAAAAATGGAAGAAAAATGGCAGAATTGTCAGGAAGTTTCCTGTGTGCATCATTGGCATTTGGATGCCGACCGACTATTGCACTTTCCGGAATACTCCAAATTATGCTGTTTTATTTGTATCTGCATGAACTAAAATCAAAGAAAAAAAGTATTAAAGTCTGTTTAACAGCAGGGATTCCGTGCTTGCTTACAGCTATATTATTGATGTGGTACAACTATGCGAGATTTGGAAGTATATGGGAATTTGGACAGCACTATCAGCTAACGGTGGCAGATCAACGCTTATATAGTTTATCTGCAGGATTCAGATTAGACAAAATTATAAACGGACTCGTGTATCAATTTGCTTCGTGGAGTCCAATACAAGGAAAATTTCCATACATAAGCTATGAAGGAATTTTGTTTGCATTTCCTGTTTTTTGGTGCATTGCCGCTTTTTTGCAGGATTCAGTGAAGAAGGAAATAAAGGAAAAACATCTGACAGCAATAATAAATATACTTATTGCATTAATAATAGGAATTACAGTGTTCGATAGTGTTTATACACCCTATATGGTGACAAGATATCAGCTTGATGTAAATTTCTTATTAGGAATTGCTTGTTTTGTAGCGGTAGGGTTTAGGTGTGAAACGGCAAAAAATAGGGGCTGGAATCGTTTTGTATGGATAACTGCAGTTATGACATTATTAATTTTGCCCTTACTTATTCTTGTTCCATATGATGGAAATTTTACGGAACAGAATCCACAGATATTGACTCAAGTAGAAAAGATGATATTCTGGTGGAGATGAATTTGTGAATATTCGCTTTAATGCAGAACAATTTGGTATAATGGTCAATGGATAGAAAAAGCAAAAGAGAAAGAAGGTGGAAAGTATGGAGGACTTAAAAATCATACAGCTTTATTGGGAAAGAGAAGAGTCTGCCATTATACAGACAAAAGAAAAATATGGAAAAACAATGGAGCAGCTCGCCTATCGATTGCTGTTTGACTATCAGGATACAGAAGAGTGCTGCAGCGACACTTACTGGGACTTGTGGAATGCGCTCCCACCTAATCGCCCCATTCATTTCAAGGCATTTATCATGCGGATATGTCGCTGTAATGCAATGAACCGTTTGGAAAGAAGAGAAGCAAAAAAAAGAAAATGTGTGATGGTTGAGATGACAAAGGAACTCGAAGAAACTATACCAGATGAGACATTTCAGAAAACGTCAGAGGGGGAATTGACGATGTATATTCAAGATTATCTTAGAAGCCTGCCTTCTGATAAAAGAATATTGTTTGTTCGAAGATATTGGTATGGAGATTCGATTAAGGAATTGGCGGTTATGTTTTGTATGACACAAAGCAGTGTCAAGGTTTCTCTGTTTCGCATGAGAGAACAGTTCAAAGAAATGCTGGTTTGTCAGGGTGTAATTGAATCTCATTGAAAAAAATGGAAAAGTGGATATGAGATTAGAAATAGTATGACAGCAGGGAAAGGAAAATGTATGAAAGTTCATAGCTTGTTAAAATCATTAAATGCGATTGACGAAGAAATGATTGCAGAAGCAGATCGTTTTGCAGTAAAGCGAAGGGAGCAATTGAAAAGTAGACAGCATATTTTTGTGACAGAAGTGACAGCTGTGGCAGCTATTGCAATTGCGGTAGCAGGCGTTTTTTTCTTCTCGTTGCAGCCAGGTCACACACCACAAAAGCAGTCAGGTCAAAATGGAGTTCTGCTGGATGATACGCAGACAAAAACAACTGCAAAAGCAGATGAAGAGATGAAAACAACGGCAGAAGAGACACAAGAACTTGTGAAGATTGCACTGGCACCTGCGGTGTATACACAGGATATGGTCGAGTATATAAAGGCAGTATCTAATGAATGGATAGAGCATTTTGAAATGTATAGTCAAACTGAGTACATAGATGACGCTGAGTTTTTTATTATGGAGCCATTCCAAACATGGAATAAGACACCATCTGGAGAAACCTGTTCAGAGGGGTATGTACTTCCGGTTGTATATGAGAATCAGGTGATTTGTACGGTAATGCTTTATCAGGTCGATAATAGTTGGCATTACTCATTATCTAGTGATTTGTGCAAAGAGCTAAATGAGCTGATAAACTATTCAGGGCAAGCCAGAATCGTGTATGAGTTTGACGATAATGGAACCTATATACAAACTGCACTTTTGTATGACGAAAACGGAAATGATGCAAAAAGCATCACCGTGTTGTTGACCCTGACCGCTGGGGATGAACTCAGTTCATCTCGCTAGCCAGCTGCCTATTGTCCAAAAATGATTTCTGTGTTAGTATGGTTGTAGACTTAAAAGCCATGGAGGACATTTGAGGCATGGAAAAGACAATGACACAAACAGATACACAGGTTAAAGAATAAAATAAAAGCCCAAACAGAAACCCAAACAGAAAGCAGAGCGGACGCACAAGAAAATGAGTATGTGTGGAAAAATGGTCATCCCACAGAGGAGGAAGTACTGTGCCAGTCCAGCTGTATGGGCTTTTTTCGGCTTTTTAATAATCTTCGCAAACAGCGTGGAATTAAACTAGAGCAGCTGGTAAACGGTGTAATGACGAGACGAATGCTTTCAACTATAATCAAAGGAGACGGCTATTTTTCCAGAGAAAGCTGGGAATTTCTTATGCACCGAATGGGTGCATTGACTGATTATTTTGAAGCAATTGTGTCGAGAAAAGAACTGGAAGACTGGAGAGAGCGGGAAGACATTTGTTTGTTGGTCTGCGAAAGTCCTAAAGAGGCAAGGAAGAAGCTGGAAGCTTATGAAAAGGCACATCCCAAAATGACCTCAATGGCAAAATTATTCTGCCTTAAAATAGAATGGCTATTGAAAAAGGAGACAGCCAGTCCACAAGTGCTTTATGAGCTTGCATGCGAAGCAGTTTGTTGCACGGTAAAAGAAGAGTGGCAGGAACAACTCTCAGGACTTTGGCTGGCACCAGCTGAGCTAGAAGCTATTTTGCTTGTAAGCTGGTCACTTGGACTTCTGGGAGAAACAGAAAAAGCATTGTTTCTATTTCATCAAGTCTGGAACTATCCTAAGAAAAAAGGCTGGGAAGATCGGATGACGCAATTACTTTGTCCGCAGGCCGCTCTGGTTGGAATGCAGCTGTATCAGCAGTTGGGTGAATTTCAAAAAGCATTTTATATCGGCAACTCTGCGTTAGAACTGCTTCGTGCGCAAAATAGCCAGCGCTATGCGTATCCACTTTTTCTGTCATTGATTGATGTAGGAGAAAAATTAAAGAAAACAAACAGAGCACCAGAAAATCTACAGCAGCTTAAGGATTTTCGAGATGCATTTCAAGTTGTATATCAGGAAAATCATCTCCCGTGTATGCGTGTATGGCAGAGGGGCAGTGTAGAAAATTGCTATGACGTCAGTTTGGTGTTAAAAAGAATGCGATTATCTTTAGAAAAGTCACAGGAAGAAATCTGCATCGATGAGAATGGAAATGAATTTTTGCAGGCGCGTCATCTTTCTAGGATTGAAAAAGGAGAAAATCGCCCGTCAAAAGAAAATTTTCAGCTCTTAACAAAAAAGATGGGACGAACCTTAGACTGGATTATGCCGATACTGGAAACCGATTCTATCGAAACATTATCCATGCGGCAGGATATGATATATTTGACAAATATGCGCAAATGGGATGAAGTGCAAAAAATATTGGATGTGCTATGCAAAAAAATGGGAACAGAAGCATGCCAAAAGCCGAGGATTCAGCAGGAAATTCAATCTATTGATGCAATGAGTTTGTTTAGGATGAAGATGATTTTGCCGAAAGAAGCACAAAAGCGTGAAGAGAAAGCTTTGGCATGTACGTTTCCATTAGAGTGGTTATCGCGCAAAGAACTTCCGTTCCTTAAGCGAGAAGAAGGAATGATAATTGGAGATATCGCAAATTTGTATGGAATAATGGGGAATATTGAATGTGCAGAAAAATTATTCCAGAAACTATATGACGTTTATCATCCACAGCAGCAGTTTTTGAAAATAAATGCGCCGGCATGTTCTGTAATATTAGCGGAATATTCAAAATTTTTAGGAGATGTTGCTCAGTATCAGAAGACATTGGAAATTGATCAAAATAATCTTGAACATGAATTAGCAGCATATTACATAGTTTTTTCTGGAGAACTGTTGTATAACAAGGCATGGGACTATTATGAATTAGATAAAGAAACATATAAAGACGCATACCGCCGGGAATTCATTTGCGCCCAGCGGTTTGCAGAATTTTGCAAAAATGAGATGCTTGTTGATTTTTTTGAGCAAAGAGCAAAAAAGTATTTAAATTAATGAGTTTTATTTTTGAGGACCAGGATCAAGAGCGGATATCGGAAGTGGTACAGATCCACTATTACTGCTTTCTCTTGTTTCGATAGCAGATGTACTTTCCTCTGTTTCTTCTATAGTTTTTTTAGAGTTTTAATAAAAATTAGATAAATTAATTTCTACGATTATGGGAAATGATTTGTCTATTTACGGGAATTAAAAAGATTTGTATACTATAAGTAAACAATGTGGTTATGAGTAGTTAACTAATTCGAAATGGAGGATGATTTATATGAAAAAAAGACTTTCAACATTAATTTGTGTAATGCTATTTTTGTGTCAAAATAGTTTGTACGTGACGGCAGAAGCAACTTCAGCAATTCGAACAGAAAATAAGAAGACAACAAAAGAGCAAGAAACATCAAGTGAAAATGATGAGGAACAGGATGTACTTTGGATTTCGGCAGTTTATCAAGGAATCAATACTGAGTTTGGAACGTATTATGCATATGAAACGAATTTAATTTTTGAAATGTCTGATGAAGAAAAAAATCTGATTGCAACAGATTTAATGTGCGAATATATGAATGGCAGATATTATTTAATCTATGATGATAAGGTTTTGTATTATTCAGTAGAAGCAGATGGAATGCATAAGATTATGGCATATGATGAAAAAACCGGAATGATAAAAGAGATTTATTCGGAACCATATAAAGATTCTGCTGCTGAAGATCTTGTCACACCGAATTACTTGTATCTGCTTGGAAAATATAGTGATTATCTAGTGTATATGGATCAATCATATGAGCAGAATTTGCAAGAAGAAAGCGGATTCCTTGTGATTTTGAATCTCAAAGACAAAGAAGAAATAAGAGTAAGAAGTTCTTATTATATGGAAGGAGCATATATTCAGGCAGCTTGCGATAAATTGATTACATCAACTTCTGATGGCGGATATTCAAATCTTTATATGATTGACATGAAAACAGGAGAAATTGAAACAATTAGCGAAAAATGTCGGTCAACCAGTGGGGATTATATAAAAGGAACAGATGTTTATTATTTGGAAAAAAGAAACGGGGAAGATCAGATATATTATCTTGTCTGCTATGATTTAGAGAAAGAAAAAGAAGACTGGAGTATTGAATTAGCAGGAGAATGGTATGAACAGAATGGATGTTTTTGGGGAAATGATCTTCAAGAAAATACATACATTATAACCTATGATGGCATACAATATCCATATGATGGAGAATGCAAGAGTTTAAATCGAGTGGATGGACAGTATGTAGATTGCACATCAGATGGAAAAATAAGAAAATTAAATGAGGAAACAGGTGAATGGGAAGATTGGATTGACTGTCCCCAGTGGCTCAATTTTGATCAGAGATAAAAAATGTACTTGACAGATCTAAATTGAATTGTATAATTGTATACAATGATACAAATTCATCACGGTAACGTGGCAGAATGGTATACAGAAAAAGTGCTGTAACAGATGCACTGCAAATGAGGAGCAACAGAGGAGGACGACACTATGAAGGCAAATAAGACAATTAATCTGAGCACCAAAACCAACCTACTAGAACAGGATCTGTATGAGTACAAGCTGCAGGATGTCAGCCAGCCGGAGCTGTTTAGGGAGATTTTTCCATATAACGAGGTTCCGAAGGTATCCTACAACTATCGCCATGTACCGATGGATATGCCGGAACACATTTACATCACTGACACCTCTTTTCGTGACGGTCAGCAGTCACGCGAGCCATATACCACACAGCAGATGGTAGATTTGTATAAAATGCTTCATCGTCTTGGTGGTCCAAATGGTATTGTGCGTCAGACCGAGTTTTTTGTTTACTCAAAGAAGGACCGTGATGCGTTAGAGCGCTGTATGGAGCTTGGATATGAGTTCCCGGAGATCACAACGTGGATTCGAGCAACAAAGAGTGATTTTGAACTGGTAAAAAATATTGGTATTCGTGAGACAGGTATCCTTGTTAGCTGCTCTGATTATCATATCTTTAAGAAAATGAATTTGACAAGAAAGCAGGCAATGGAAAAGTATCTGGGCGTTATTTCAGACGCGATTGAGGCTGGTCTTCATCCAAGATGCCACTTTGAAGATATCACGAGAGCAGATTATTATGGATTTGTTGTTCCGTTTGCTACTGAGTTGATGAAATTGTCAAAGGACAGTGGTGTTCCGATTAAGATTCGTGCCTGCGATACCATGGGTTATGGAATTTCCTATCCAGGTGTTTCACTTCCGCGAAGCGTGCCGGGAATCATCTATGGCTTAAAGCATTATGCCGGTGTGCCAAGTGATATGTTGGAGTGGCATGGACATAATGATTTTTACAAGGGTGTTGTCAATGCATCTACCGCATGGCTGTATGGCGCAGGCGCAGTAAACTGTTCTCTGCTTGGAATCGGTGAGCGTACCGGAAATGTGCCGCTTGAAGCAATGGTATTTGAATATGCATCATTACGCGGTGATTTTGATGGAATGAATCCGACTGTAATCACAGAGATTGCGGAATATCTTGAAAAAGAGACTGGTTATGAAACACCGCCGATGACACCATTTGTTGGAAGAAACTTCAACCTGACAAGAGCAGGTATTCATGCCGATGGTATCATGAAGGATCCAGAAATTTATAACATCTTTGATACCGAGCTGATCTTGAATCGTTCGCCGATGGTTGCTATCAGCAACACTTCTGGTCTGGCAGGTATTGCCGTATGGATCAACCAGTATTATGGTTTAAAGGGTGCAGAGGCAATTGATAAGAAGAACGAAGGCGTTGTAACGATCAAGGAACTGATTGATCAGGAATATGCAAATGGACGTATTACTGTTATCAGTGAGACAGAGATGATTCGTTATGCAGAACAGTATGTATTCCACAGAGACGTGGATTATGAAGATAAATAAGAAGGAGACAAAAGGGTATGCAGCAGAGTGGAGATCCGCTTCGCATTCAAGTATTTAATACGCTGGAGGATGCGATTTTAAACGGAAGCTACAAGGAAGGAGATAGCTTAAATGAGCTGAGGCTTTCAAAGAGTCTGGGTGTGAGCCGTACTCCTGTGCGGGAAGCTCTGATGCAGCTTGAGCTTGAGGGACTTGTCAAAAACATCCCAAATAAAGGGGCAGTCGTAGTTGGCATTTCAGAGCAGGATGTAGAGGACATTTACGAGATTCGTATTAGAACTGAGGGATTGGCTGCACGTCTTTGCGCCGAAAAGATCACAGATGAAGAACTCGAAGAGCTTGAGCAGTGTATGGCACTTCAGGAATATTATTTAAGAAAAACAGACAGTGCAAAAGAAATGGGCGAGTTAGACGGTGAGTTTCATCGAATTATCTTCGCTGCATCAAAGAGCCGTCCGCTCCAAAATGTGCTGACAAGCTTTCATAACTATATCAGGCGTGCTCGTGCCGTCTCTGTCTGTGTGACGGGACGTGCCGAGGAATCTGTTTCTGAGCATCGCGCGATATTAGAGGCGATCACAAAGCATGATGGGGAGCTTGCAGAAAAGCTTACGGCAGAGCACATTAAAAATGCAAGAGACAACATTGCTACAACAGTTCACACGTCCTGTGAACCGTAGTTCGCTTAACAAAACAAAAATCCCTTTGACAGACCGAAGGCAACACAGTATAATAAATATGTTTTGGGAATGAAGTTCTCCCATTGATACATTCCTTGTATCACAAACCGCTGGTTAAGGCTGATGACTTCTGCGAATTTCGCAGGGATTGTCAGCCTTTTTTGTTCAACAGTTCAAGCGTCACGTTGAATTCAGATAAATCTCATGCTTGCATGAAGATTTGATGAATTGATGTGCGTCCCTTGAACGGTCAAAACTTATGCAAGAAAAAGGAGAAAAAAGATGTTACAAAGTATCGCATTAATGCTGCTGCTCGGAATGGCACTCGGGTGGCTGTGCAAAAAAGTAAAGCTGCCTGGACTGGTAGGTATGATTGCCACAGGTATGATTCTGGGTCCATATGGACTGGGCTGGCTGGATTCATCTATTCTTGATATTTCATCACAGCTGCGTCGGATTGCATTGATTATCATTTTGATGAGGGCAGGGCTATCACTAAATCTGGAAGACCTAAAAAAGGCAGGACGCCCAGCCATTTTGATGTGTTTTGTTCCAGCTTGCTTTGAGGTGACAGGAATGATTATTCTGGCACCGATTCTTCTTGGTGTATCACGTCTGGACGCTGCAATCATGGGTGCTGTCGTGGGAGCTGTGTCACCAGCTGTCATTGTACCGCGCATGATTAAGCTGACAGAAGAAGGATGGGGCACGAAAAAGTCTATTCCGCAGCTGATTCTAGCTGGAGCATCGGTTGATGATGTGTTTGTCATTGTATTGTTCTCAGCATTTACCGGGGTAGCACTTGGAACAGGCGCATCGGCGGCAAGCTTTATAAAGATTCCATTTTCTGTTATATTTGGCGCGGCGTCAGGCTTTCTTGTAGGATACTTACTTGCTGTTTATTTCGAGAAAATTCATATCCGCGATACGGCAAAGGTAATGATTTTGCTTAGTATTTCATTCTTGCTTGTAACAGCAGAGGATCGTTTTGGCGAGGTGATTCCATTTTCTGGATTGTTAGCTGTCATGGGTATGGGAATCGCATTAAAAAGAAAGCGTGCTGTTGTAGCAGTACGTCTGTCATCAAAGTTTAATAAGCTGTGGGTCATGGCAGAGATCATGCTGTTTGTTCTTGTCGGAGCAACTGTTGATCTTCATTATGCTGCATCTGCAGGTATTGCCGCTGTTGTTCTAATCTTAGGTGTTCTAATATTCCGAATGGCTGGTGTGTGGTGCTGTATGTTAGGAACAAATCTTAATAAAAAAGAGCGTATTTTCTGTATGTTCGCTTATATGCCAAAGGCAACTGTGCAGGCAGCTATAGGCGGCATGCCGCTTGCGATGGGACTTTCCTGTGGAAATATTGTTTTGACAGTGGCTGTGCTATCAATCTTGATCACTGCACCGCTAGGGGCTTTTTTAATTGATGGAACCTATAAGAAGTTGTTGATGAAGTAGTCACAAAACGACTGAATCAGGTGAAAAGCTTTTTTTTAGGGTGTCATCATTGACGGATTTTTGATCTCGTGCTATACTCCTACCGAAAGTTAGAAAACACTAATTAAAGTTTGACATATGGAGGAAATTATGAGAATCAAAAAAGCACTTTTTCTTGGCACACTTTGTACAGCAGTTTCCGGTATGAGTTTGTTTGCGCAGGCAGGCGTTTCCTATGCAAAGAGCGCGAAAGAAGCAACCGAGGAGGCAAGCAGTGAGGAAGCGACCGAGGTAGAATCTGAGGAGGAGACCAGTGAGGAGGTCACCTACCCAATTACCATTGAGCATGCATTTGGCGAGACAGTAATTGAGAGCAAGCCAGAGCGTATTGCAACAATCGGTTGGGAAAATCAGGATACCCCACTTGCACTTGGTGTTGCACCGGTTGGTGTTTCTGCAGCAAACTATGGACTGGTAACTGATAACAATTTGCATCTGTGGACCGATGAGGCATTTGCAGATCTTGGCGTAGAGAAGCCGGTTGTTTTTGATGATGTGGATGGACTGGATTTAGAGCAGATCAGTGATTGCAATCCAGATGTCATTTTGGCAGCATATTCAGGTATGACTCAGGAAGACTATGATACGTTAAGCCAGATCGCACCAGTTATTCCGTATAAGGAGAAGGCTTGGCAGACAAGCTGGAGAGAGCAGACCATCGAGAATGCCGAGGGTATGGGCATGAAGTCAGAGGGCGAGAAGAAGGTAAAGGAAGTGGAGGAGCTGATTGCAGAAAAGCTTGAGGAATATCCACAGCTTGAAGGAATCCCAACTGCATTTTGTTGGATCAGTGCAGATGATTTCAGCACATTTTATGTATATCTTCCGGCCGATCCGAGAGCAGCATATCTGTTAGATCTTGGTTTTACACTTCCAGAGAGTGTACAGAAGCTTGCTGGCGAGACGGATGATTTTAATATCACAGTGAGTCGTGAGAATGCGGATCAGCTTGATGATATTCAGCTTATGGTTGTTTACGGAGATGAGGATCTGTTGAAGTCTTTACAGGAGGATAAGTTAATGAGTCAGATTCCGGCAATCAAAAACGGTGCAGTTGCATTGGTTGACAGTACCTCTGCACTTGCAGGCGCTTGCACTCCGTCCATTCTTTCGATCCCGTATGAGATTGACGAGTATCTTCAGTTACTTTCTGATGCAGCGGAGAATATCAAATGAGAGACAGACGGTTCCTATTAACAGCAGCTGCTTCTATCATGCTTTTGCTGTTTTGTGTACTGGCATCGATAGCCTGCGGATCAAAATCCGTGGGCTTTCCAACTGTTATTCGAAGTCTTTTTCATTTGGGCGAGGAGACATTTGAAAATAATGTTGTGCAGGCGAGAATCCCAAGAACTGTGTTTGGCATTTTAGCAGGAGCATCGCTTAGCGTATCAGGCGCACTGATGCAGGCAGTGACAAGAAATCCGATTGCGGATCCAAGTATTTTAGGAGTCAATACGGGGGCTTCCCTTTTTGTTGTATGCGGAATCGCTTTTTTTCATATTAGTAAGGGCAGTCAGTATATTTGGCTGGCATTTGCCGGAGCAGCTGCGACAGCAGTACTCGTATATGGCTTGGCATCAATTGGTGGAAATGGTGCAACACCAATTAAATTGGCACTTGCCGGTGCGGCAGCAGGAACGGCACTCCAATCTCTTGTCAATACAGTCATGCTTCCAAACAATCAGGTGATGGATCAGTTTCGCTTTTGGCAGACTGGAAATATTGGTGGTGCAAGTTGGGCAGACATTCGTCTGCTGTGTCCATATTTTGCCATTGGATTTGTCGTCAGCATTTGCATGGCAGCTCCGCTAAATACATTGGCACTTGGCGATGAGGCGGCAACTGGACTTGGCTTAAATGTGCCGTTTACAAGAGCACTTGCCTCTTTAGCTGGTGTGCTTTTGTGTGCGTCAACGACAGCACTTGCAGGACCGATTAGTTTCATTGGTCTGATGGTTCCTCATCTGTTTCGCTTAGTAATTGGTCCCGACATGAAAAAGATTCTTCCATTGTCTGCAATTGGTGGCGCGGCACTTTTACTGTTTGCAGACACAATGGGACGAATACTCGGAAGTCCTGGCGAATTGGAGTCTGGTATTGTCACCGCACTGATCGGTGCACCGGTGTTTATCCTTATCATTAGAAAGGCAAAGGTGAAATCACTGTGAAAGAAAAGACATTGCAAACAGCTAAATATGTGTATTCTGATGGCATCTCTAATGTAGAGGCAGGATATCGCAGACGACAGAAAAAGAGCATCGTGATTTCACTTGTGCTGTTGGCAATCATGCTTGTGTTAGCAGCAATTATGATGCTGTATGGAAATACAATTTACACACCGAGACAAGTTTGGGAGGCGTTAAATGAGGTAGAAGGCAGTGCGATCTTTACCGTGAAGACGCTTCGCCTTCCAAGAATGTTAATTGCAATTTTGGCAGGCTTTGCGTTTGGTATGGCCGGAAACACGTTTCAGCAGCTTTTGGGAAATCCGCTTGCAAGCCCTGATATCATCGGCGTGACATCGGGAGCAAGTGTTGCTGCTGTATTTGGCATTCTTGTCTTGAAGCTTCCAACTGGCATCGTATCACTTCTTGCTGTAGTCTCAGGTCTTTTTGTCTCGTGCCTGATTTATGTTTTGGCTCAGGGAGGCGGTTTTTCCAATGCTCGGTTGATCTTAACTGGAATTGGTATGCAGGCATTTTTAAATGCGATTATCTCATGGCTGTTATTAAAAGCATCTGAGTATGATGTGGCAAATGCACTCCGCTGGCTTTCTGGAAGTCTAAATGGTGTAAAACTTTCTGAGGTTTTGCCACTTGGGATTGTAGTCTGTGCAGCAGGCTGTGGAATCCTTTTACTCAATCGACAGTTAACGATGCTTCAGATGGGCGAAAGTCATGCGGTTACTCTTGGTGTGAAATCGAAAATGGTTCGTTTGGTTTTGATTTTACTTTCTCTTTTACTAGTTGCCTTTGCAACATCCGTGACAGGACCGATTGCATCAGTTGCCTTTTTGGCAGGACCGATTGCAGCACGCCTGTGTGGTGGTGGAAGAACCAATATGCTTTCTTCTGCACTTGTCGGAAGTGTTTTGGTATTGGCATCGGATTTGATCGGTCAGTTTGCACTTCCATCACGCTATCCAGTTGGTGTCGTAACCGGAATTTTGGGCGCACCGTATCTGATTTTTCTGCTTCTGCGGATGAATAAAAAGAGTGAGCATGTGTAACGATTAATTGGGATAGACCGTATCTAGTGAAACATTAAGAATTAAGAAAAGGCAGGCACTTATGGAGAATAAGAAACTAGAACTGATGACACAGGACTTGTCGGCAGGCTATGATGGAAAAACAATTGTTTCTGATGTCAGTATTACAATTCCGAAAAATAAGATCAGCGTAATCCTCGGCGCAAATGGCTGTGGAAAATCCACTCTGTTAAAGACCTTTGCTAAATTGCTAAAGCCAGAAAAGGGAAGCATTCTTCTGGATGGAAAAAGTATTTTTACAATGCCGTCGAAACAGATGGCACAGACGCTTGGACTTCTTCCACAGTCACCTATTGTTCCAGAGGGAATAAAGGTAACAGATTTAGTTGCAAGAGGACGATTCCCATACCGAAAGCTGCTTGGTGGACTTCAAAAAGAGGATTTTGCAGCTGTCGAGGAGGCACTTGAGATGATGGGTATCACAAAGCTTGCCGACCGTTGTGTGGATGAATTGTCGGGAGGACAGCGCCAGAGAGTCTGGATTGCGCTTGCACTGGCACAGCAGACGGACATTTTATTGTTAGATGAGCCAACCACCTATCTGGATATCGCTTATCAGGTGGAAATATTGGATCTTTTAATGGAATTAAATAAGAAGAGAGGAACCACAATTTTGATGGTTCTTCACGATATCAATCTCTCAGCTCGCTATGCCGATCACATCTTTGCAATGAGCAAAGGAAAACTAGTTGCACAGGGAAGTCCGTCCGAGGTTATTTCAAGAGAGTTAATGAAGCAGATTTATGGACTCGATTGTCAAATTATTGAAGATCCGGTATCAGGCACACCACTTATTGTGCCTGAGAGTCGTCATCATAGACAAGAAAATACTTCAGCGAAGAAAGATACAGTTGAAGAGAAAACAGAAAAAGAGCAGATTGAAGCATCCATCAAGACAGAATCAATCTGTGCCTGAAAAATAGGAGCGAAACTTCCGAGGGGTGGTTTGGCTCCATTTTTTGAACATTGTGCGAAAGGCGGCGGGACTCTGATAGCCGGTTAGTCTAGCAATCTCGTCAACTGTCTTATCGGTGTTCTTTAATAAAGCGGCAGCCTTTGTCATGCGAACCTGATTGGCATAGTCCCAGATGGTTTGCTGATAAAGTTCCTGAAAGCCAGCTTTTAGCTTTTGCTCACCAAGGCCAAGTGTCTGGCTGAGTGCATAGATCGTGACAAAGGAATCAGCGTGATCACGAAGCAGATCGTGGGCAGCAATGATTTTTTTATACTCATCAGGGCGGATTCGAATGGGTCTGTTTCCAACGAAAATGCGCTCAGACATCAAATCGGCACCTGAAAAGAAAAATTGGCGGTTGGCTTGACGAATCAAAAGGGCAGTAAAGGAAGTGCTAAGAGCAAGCAAAAGCGCTGGTGTCATGGAACGTGATTCGAGCAAGCTTTGCACCTGTAAAATCAGGTCAGTCAGTTCCTTTGGGAGATGAATGTGGCGGACATTTTTGATCAAAAAGTCAAGAGAATCCTCAGAAGCACCTAAATATGGCAAAATTTTATGTTTCAAATAGTTGGTCTCAATTGAAATTTCCACTCCTTTAAAATGCTGTCCCTTTTTCCAACAGTTGATACCACCGCTTGCCTGCTCAATCGCAAGAAATGGCGATGGAATAGCAGACTGTTCCATACGATTTTCAACGAGAGAATAGGTGATGCCCTCGTAAATAATACCAGCATGAAGATATTCGGTATTATATTGAAATTCAACAAGAAAATCCTCTGGGATGGTGTAATCACCGATTCCAAACTGAATGGAGTCCATGCGACCATAGGTATAGATAGAGCCAATCTGATCGTTTGCCCAATCATTTTCAGGCAAAGAAGCAGACCGGCGCTTTAGACCAATCTGTTTGTAAAAAATGGTTTGATACGAATCTGGATCCTTTGCCTGATGGTAGATCATTTTCCTAAATTTCCCTCCTTAAAGTGCTTTCTGCACAGAGCAATATATTTATCATTGGCGCCAAGAACAACCTGGGCGCCTTATTTTCATAATATGCTGTTCCTAACTATACTCTGTTTTGCACGTGTGGTCAAGGGGAGAAGGGCTTATCCGTGAACCTATCGAAAATATCACTTGTAACTTCTGCCCAAATTCGATATACTTTACACAGAAGAAACAGCATCTGCAAGTGCTGTTTGCATCGCATAAGGAGGAACCCCAGTGGCTTGCCGCTGTGTTAAGTCAGTATAGCCTACAAAAAAAGAAAGGTTTTGAATGAGTATGGACATACAAGGGAATCTGACAAAAATACCGTTATCTGAAAATGCAATTTTGCATCAGTCTGGTGTTAGTTTTTTTCGCATATTTACAGCATACAGAAAAGAAAAAAAGATTCGCACGGAAAAAATCGTATCGGGAGTAATAAGCCGGCGAGCATTTTTGGATATTGAAAAAGGAAAAAGTGTGCTTTCAAGAGAAAACTGGAAATTTTTGATGCATCGTATAGGAATTGTTACAGATTATTTTGAAATAGTTGTATCAAGGAAAGAGCTTAAAGACTGGAGATGCAGAGAAGATATTTGTCTGTCTGCGTGTGAAGATTGTGAAAAGGCAAAAAAGCTATTAGAAGAATATAGAAATTCGCATATAAAGATGTCTAACATAGAGAGACAGTTTTGCTTAAAGATTGAATGGCTGCTTTCACGAAATGAAAAAAGTGGAGAGGAACTTTATAAATTAAGTAAGGATGCTGTTTGTTGTACAGTACAAGAAGATTGGAAAGAAAGTTTGTCCGCACTTTATGTGGGACCAGAGGAATTAGAAGCAATGTTGTTAGTTGTTTGGTCCCTTTTAAAGAAAAATGAACTGATGGATGCATTTAGATTATTTGATCAAATACAAAGATATCCTAAGATACACAATTGGGAATCTCGCATGAGAGAAATGATCTGTGCGCAGATCGCTTTAATTGGAATAAAACTGTATGAAAGAATGAAAAAAATTGATATTGCATATAAGATTGGAATAGAATCTTTGAAATTATTGCGTCAGCAGAGCAGTCAGCGGTACGCATATCCGTTACTGGCGGAGTTAGTGCGTATTGGAATAATGTTAGAAAAAGAAAAATCTGAGGAATTGCTGCAGTTTCAGAAATTTCAAAAAGCATTTGAGATAGTGTATGAAGAAAATAAAATTCCGTATATGCGAGTATGGCAGTGTGGAAGTATAGAAAATAGCTACGATGTTGGAATGGTATTAAAAAGAATGCGGATGGCACAGGAAAAGACACAGGAAGAAGTATGCATAGATGAAAAAGGTTTTTCGTTTTTAAATGTACGTCAGCTATCTCGTATAGAAAAAGGGGAAAATCGACCATCTACAGAGAATTTTCAATTCCTGACCCGTAAGATGGGACGAGAACTTGATTGGATTATGCCGATGCTTGAAACGGATTCGATAGAAGTTTTATCGATGAGACAAGATATTATTTACGCTATTGGTATGCGTCAATGGAAAAAAGCTAAAAATATATTGGAACAATTAAAGACTAAAATAAGGGCAGAAGATTATAAAGAACCACAAATACAGCAGGAGATTCAGTTTATAGAGGCTGCAAGTTTGTTAGAAGCACAAGAAATTAGTATTGAGGAAGCACAAGATCGATATTTTCAGGCATTATCTTGTACATTTTCTTTGGAATGGCTTTCGCAAAAAGAACTTCCTTTTATAAAAAGAGAGGAAGGAATAATTATTAGCAATATTGCAAATTTGTATAGAAAAATAGGGAAACAAGAAGAAGCCCAAGGGATTTTTAAAAGATTGTATGAAGTATACGAACAGCAACAGAGATTTTTGAAAATAAATTTTCCTGCATGTGTGGTTGCGTTGGGACAATATTCTGGCCTACTTGGAGATCGTAAAGAATATGCGTATGCACTTGAAATTGATACAATAAATCTTTTCTGCGAATTGAATGATTTTTATCTAATGTCTGTTGGAGAATTACTTTATAATCAGGCTTGGGATATCTATGAATCGGATCATATTAAAAATAAAAAACAATATCAAAAAAAATTTTTGTGCGCACAACAGTTTGCATACTTTAATCAAGATCAAGATTGCATACACTTTCTTAAAGTACGGGAAGAAAAATATTTAAAATAATAAATGTTTTAATGGACTATAGTTGTATCTCGATCAGATAATGGCTTCAATGGTAAATTTTCATCGGAACCTGACTCAATCTCAGTTTCGGACTCAGTGCTTGTTTCTTCGATGGCGTAGTTTTTTTTCTTTGAAGAAGCTGTGTCTGCGTAACTAATAGATAAAGTAGTAATTGATGCGGCAGTAAGACAAATTAGTGGGATAAATAATTTTTTTTTCATGGTTAAGTACCTCCTGAAGTTAAATTGTTTGTGATGAAAGTGATTTTATAATATAAAACAAAAAAAGTAAACAGACAAATCACTTCCAAAAAAAATGGAAGTGATTTGTCTGTTTACGAAAAGGACTTTTTTATGATATAAAAACAGAAAAAAGGAGATAAAGCTATGGAAACAAAGAAAACATTAATAAGCATAATCGTTCCTGTATATAATACTGAAAAATATATTGAACGTTGCTTGGATTCTGTTATGAAACAAGACTATCCTAATTTTGAGGTTATATTAGTGAACGATGGATCGACTGATGAATCTGGAATAATTATCCAGAAGTATAAAGAAATGTATGAAAATATTTCTTACATAAAGCAAGAAAACAAAGGTGTAGGAGCTGCAAGAAATGCAGGTATCAAGGTTGCTAAAGGGGATTATATTAGTTTTGTTGACAGTGATGATTTGATTATGGAGGATTATTGTAGTCATTTATTGAGCATAATTGGTGATGCAGATATTGCTGTTGCGGGCAGAGAAAAATATATTGATAATGTTTACGATAAGTCAAAAACACCTTCTCAGGTTATAACTGTAAGTGGAATGGAAGCCTTGAAATTTCAAATGCTTGGAAAGTATAATACAAGACCAGCATGGGGAAAACTTTATAAAAGAAATATAGTGGAAGATGTTTCTTTTGTAGAAGACTGTATTTTTGAAGAGGTACGGTATTCGGCTGAAACATTTTTGAAGGCAGAAAAGGTTATATTTGCAAATAAAGATTTATATTCGTATAGAATAAGACCCAATTCAATTATGACATCTAATGAGCAAAAAAGAGTAAAAGAATTAGCAATAGCACTCATATATGTATATAAAATTCTGGTTGAAGATGGAAGATATTGTGAATGCAAAAGAGAATTTGAAATGTGGTTAGCTCATACAATTATTCAAAATACTCAGATATATTGTGAACAGGCCGTGGATACTAAAGTTTTTAAAAAATATGTAGGTGAACTAGTAAAGTTATATTATAAAGGGAGTATTTAATGGAAGGTAAAAATGAGATAATATGTGAACGAATTAGCGTAATCGTTCCGATATATAATACTGAGAAGTATCTTGCAAGATGTATTGAAAGTATTTTATGTCAGACCTATACCAATTTGGAGATCATTCTTGTGGATGATGGATCAACTGATAAATCTGGCGATATTTGTGATTTTTACGCTCGAAAAGACAATAGAGTAAAGGTGGTACATAAAAAAAATGGTGGAGCTGCTGCAGCAAGAAATTTTGCTTTAAATATGGTGACAGGGCAATATATTGGATTTGTAGATAGTGATGATACAGTAGAAAAGGATTTTTTTGAGTTATTATATGATTTGATATGTCAATATGATGCTGATATATCCATGGTAGCATATAGCGAAATAGAAATGGGTGAAAAAATTGCCAAACCAAAAGATAAATCCTTAATTGTAATGAATCAGAAGCAAGCAGTTAAAGAATTACTGTTTGATAGGAAAATTCAAAACTATGTGTGGAATAAATTATATAAAAGAAAATTATTTCAGGGTGTATATTTTCCAATTGGAGTAATATACGAGGATATTAGTGTAATGTATGATTTGATTAGAAAAACAGAAAAATTAGTGTACTTGCCTGAAAGTAAATATAATTATTATATTCGTAAAGATAGTATTGTTAATACAAATTCTCATCAAAAAAGAGTAGATGAGCTGGATTCAGTAATCAAGCGATATAAAGATGCGAAACGCGATTTTCCAGAGCTAGAACAGGAAAATGCGTATGCACTAGTGATGTGGATGATACGTGTATATACTTACACAGTGAAGGAAAATGATCCGAATGATACATTTATAAAAGAGCAGTATGAGCTTTTTCAGTCAGAGTCGCAGAAGTATCTTTGCTATATCCTCACGAATTTAAAACCATTCAAGCGCATGATTTTACTTGCAATGCTGTGGGACTTAGAAAAGGGAAAGGAAGTCGTAAGGATGGATGGTGAGTTACATGAGTAAAGAGAAAATTGAAATGAAAACGAATGGCACATACACATTCACTTCTAATGCTGCATGGCACTGGAAGGAGCAGTTTAGGCGTGAGCCGCGCATGGCGGCAGCGGTGATTGCCCTCTCTATAATTGCCGTGGGGCTTCCACTTTTAAATGCGAGACTTCCAAAGCAGGTGCTTTGTGGGTTGGAGGAGCATATTGAATTAAAACAGCTTGTGCAGCAGGTAGGTATATTGATTCTTATTTTGGCAATGGGAAACATGATAAAAAGCGCACTTGATGCCTACATAAAACGTATGCAGGGACCATTTGAGGATGATTTTAATCTGCGTATGCTAAAGAAAAGACTGTACGTAGATTATAATGTGTTAGAAAGCAAAAAATTTAATGATGATGCACATGCAGTATTTGACTCGCTGTATCGAAATAATTCCGTCATGCGTGATGGCTCCATGATCTGGCAGCGTTTTTTGACTGCTACAGCAGGACTTGTTTTATACAGTGCGATTTTAATAAGACAAAGCATTGTAGCTGTACTTCTTGTATGGGTACCTGCACTATTGATTTTAGGTTTAAAGGAGCGTGCGGCAGCGTTTGACAGACAACTTCGCCCCAAAGCAGATAAGGCAAGCCGAAAGATGAAATATGTGGAGGAATGCGCCTGTGATTTAACTGGCGGCAAGGACATTCGCATGTATGATCTGACTGGGTGGCTGACTGCCATTTTTCATAGAGAACAGGCAACAGCTGACGGCTACGTGAAGCATTGGGAGAACGGCTATTTTGCAGTTAATATTTGCGATGCAGCTTTTTGCTTTATACGTGATTTTGGAATCTACCTTTATTTTATTTGGAAAATCATAAATGGCAATATGGCAGTTTCAGATTTTGTTTGGTATACAGCGGTTGCGGCAAGCTGTCAAGAGGCATGCAGTGCACTTCTTGACAGCAGAGAAAAACTGGGACGGCTAAGCTTTGACTATTCGCGTCTTCGTCAGTTTCTGTACTCATGGGAAAAATCAGCTTTTCGTGGAACTATTTCTGAAAAAGACAACAGTATCAATGAAAAATCGGAAACAAAAGACAAGGCAGCGCATAAATTAGCAGGCGATGCAGTTGAAATTCGTCTGGAACATGTAGGCTTTACCTATCCGGGTAGCACAAAACCTACCATAAAGGATATCAATGTCACGCTGCGCCAAGGTGAACGAATCGCACTTGTCGGTCTGAATGGTGCTGGTAAATCAACGCTTGTAAAACTTCTTTGTGGACTGTATCGTCCAACGCAGGGTACGATTTTTATCAATGGAAGACCACAGGAAGAATATAGTAAAGAGGAATATTTTTCATTGCTTGCAGTTGTTTTTCAGGATGTAAAGCTTCTGCCTATGACTATTGCCCAGAATGTGGCATCCGATGTTGGAACACACATTGACCGTGAGCGGGTGCGTGAATGTTTAACGCTTTCCGGACTATGGCAAAAAGTTAGCAGCTTGCCTCAAAAAGAAGATACACCGCTTGGTGCTAGTATTCTTGATGATGGAATCGCACTTTCCGGAGGAGAAAACCAGAAACTTTGGATGGCGCGTGCGCTATATAAAAATGCACCGATGCTTCTTTTAGATGAGCCGACAGCAGCACTAGACCCATTAGCCGAGCAGCAGATTTATCAGAAATATATGGAGATGGTGGAAGGACGAACATCAGTATTTATTTCACATCGACTGGCAAGCACGCGTTTTTGTGATCGTATTTTGCTGTTAGAGAATGGAACGATCATTGAGCAGGGAACACATGATGAGCTGATTTGCTTAAATGGCCGATATGCGCAGTTGTTTGAGATACAGGGAAAATATTATCGGGTAAACAAAGATGGTGTAGAGGAGGTGTGCGCATGAAGATGAAAAAGTCACAGTTTCGCGAGGATACGGCAACGTATATTCAAATGATTCACCTTCTAAATGAGTACAATCCGGGATGGAAGATCATTTTGATTGGTGTCTTGTTGGAAGGCATTTTCCCGTTTATTGCAATTTTTCTCTCATCAATGCTACTAGATGCACTCTATTCTGGACGTTCTATGCAGGAAATGGCACTGTTTGTTCTTGCAGGAACAGGCGCGAGTTTTGTCACAGCAATTCTTCGTCATCTTGTCACAAAAAAGAAAAATATTATGTGGTGGGGCATGCAGCATCGAATGACAGAACCCATCATGACAAAAACAATGCAGATGGATTATGAGCAGATCGGGGATGAGCGCGTGCGTACTCTTCGGGCACGCCAGGATGAGTACCGAAAGCGCGAGAAGGATGTGTTTGAGCGTTTTCTAACACAGCTCGAAATTCTATTGACGGCGGCAGTTCGTATGGTGGCAGCAATTATCACAATAGGTCCATTTTTTGCAAAACAGTTTTCAAAGACAGCTGGGACACAGGAAACGCTGTTTCGAATTATAGCAATAGCGGCATTGTTTGCTGTGTTGTATCTGAATCGTTGTTCTGTATTAGAGCAAGGCAAACGCCGTTTGGCAATCCACAAGGAGCATGAGGATGAGAATCGTTTAAACAGCTATATGATGAATGAAGTTGTACTGTCCCAAAAGGCAGGAAAGGACATTCGGATTTTTCATCAGGAGCCGATGATGGAACATTACGGTGATCAGATGAATGCAAACTGGAGACGAATGACTCTTCAATATGCCAAGAATGATGTGTGTCATTTTGGCTTACAGGGAATGCTTTCCTCGTGTGTAGGCGGAATCATCTATCTGTATGTGGCATTTTGTGCATACGGTGGGATGATTACAATCGGAAATGTCGTGCGTTATGCCGGTGCTGTGCAGCAGTTCATTCAGGGAATGACTGATTTGTTTGCAGGATGGAGCAGACTACATCATGACAGAATGCAGATGGATGAGTATCTTGAGTACATGGGTCTGCAAAATAAGATGAAAAAGGCGTCTCGCCCTGTTAGTTTGACTGATATGGAAAATCCGGAAGTTGAGTTCGTAGATGTATCTTTTCGCTATCCAGGGACAGAACAGTATGTGCTGCGTGATGTTAATGTAAAGATAAGTGCCAGAGAAAGTACGGCATTTGTAGGGCTGAATGGCTCAGGAAAAACTACATTTATTAAGCTTTTATGCAGGCTTTATGACCCAACCAAAGGATATATTCTCTTAAATGGAGTGGATATCAGGGAGTACGAAGAGGCGCAGTATCGCAAGCTGTTCGCAGTTGTCTTTCAGGATTTTAAAATTTTTTCATTCAGATTTGGGGAGAACATTGCGGCAGGAGAAAAGGTAGATGAGGAGCGCGCGATGGATGCCATTCGCCGTGTGGATCTGATGCGCTTATATAATAAGATGCCAGACGGTTTAAATACTATTTTGAATAGAGATTTTTCTGAAACTGGCATGGAAATCTCAGGTGGCGAGGCACAGAAAACAGCAATGTCACGCGCTATTTATAAGGATGCGCCATTTGTTATTCTTGATGAGCCGACAGCGGCACTAGACCCGATTGCCGAGAGCGAGATTTACAGCGATTTTCATCGGATTGTGCAGGATAAAACAGCTTTGTTTATATCGCACCGTTTGTCTGCGTGCCGATTCTCAAAGGATATCATCGTATTTTGCGATGGCAGGATTGTGCAGCAGGGAAACCACGAGATGCTGATCAGTAAAGACGGACTGTATCGTCAGATGTGGAATGCGCAGGCACAGTACTATAAATAAGAAAAACCACCGGAGAAACCACCGGGACAGGAACGGCGGCTCACAATCTGTCCCAGGTGATAAATCATTTTCCTAAATTTCCCTCCTTAAAGTGCTTTCTGCACAGAGCAATATACTTATCATTGGCGCCTAGTACCACCTGGGCGCCTTCTTTTATAATACCGTGATCATCGTAGCGGGCATTGCAGGTTGCTTTTTTGCCGCACCAGCAGATCGTTTTGATTTCCTTGATTTCATCAGCAATTTCCATCAAGCGGCGGCTGCCGGGGAAAAATTTATTCTGAAAATCAGCTCTTAGTCCGTAGCATAAGACAGGAATCTGCCAGGTATCTACGATATCAGAAAATAAATCAATTTGCTCAGGAGAAGCGAACTGTGCTTCATCAACGATAATCGCATTGTAATTTAGTACACAGTCTGGATTTTTTGTAAATTCATCCAGAAATTCGTCAATCAGGCGGCATGTGTTTGAAAGACCGATTCTTGAAGAAACGGTGTGAATGCCATCTCTAGTGTCAGTAGCCGGTTTTAAAATCAGAGCGTGCTGCCCTCGTTCTTCGTAATTATATGCAACCATAAGTGCATTAGCGGTTTTAGAGGAGCCCATTGCTCCATAGTTAAATACAAGCTTAGCCATGTCTTTAATTCCCTTCATAATATGCTGCTCCTAACTATACTCTGTTTTGCACGTGTGGTCAAGGGGAGAAGGACTTTTCCCAAACCTACCGAAAATATCACTTGTAACTTCTGCCCAAATTCGATATACTTTACACAGAAGAAACAGCATCTGCAAGTGCTGTTTGTATCGCATAAGGAGGAACTACCATGGAACTTTTATTACTTGAGCCGGTGTTTAAGCAGATGATTTGGGGCGGAAGCCGTTTAAAGGATGATTTTGGTTATGACATTCCGGGAGATAATACAGGAGAGTGCTGGGCAATCAGTGCTCATCCACACGGAGACTGTACACTTAAGAATACCGAGTATAAGGGAAAGACATTAAGCTGGCTGTGGGAAAATCACAGAGAATTATTTGGCAATGTACAGGGAGACCGCTTCCCGTTTTTGATTAAGATTATTGATGCAAAGGCAGATCTTAGCATTCAGGTTCATCCAGATGATGCATACGCAGCAGAGCACGAGAATGGCTCTCTTGGCAAGATGGAGTGCTGGTACATTCTTGATGCAAAGGAAGGCGGCACTATCGTGATCGGTCACAATGCAAAGAATCACGAGGAAGTAGAAGAGATGATCCGCGGCAAGCGCTGGAAAGAATTTATCCGCGAGATTCCTGTAAAGAAGGGTGATTTCTTCCAGATCAATCCAGGCTGTGTTCATGCAATTAAGGGTGGAACTTTGATTCTTGAGACTCAGCAAAACAGTGATATTACATATCGTGTATATGACTATGATCGTCTGCAGGATGGAAAGCCGAGAGCACTTCATGTACAGCAGAGTATTGACGTTATTAAGGCACCATTTGAACCGGCAGTGGCAGAGCATGAAAAGCTTGACGTTGAAGGTGCAGAGGCCGAGAAGCTTGTAAGCTGCCCGTGCTATACTGTATGCAAGGCAACTGTAAATGGAACAGCAGAGTTTGATTGGAATCAGCCATTTGTAGATATCAGTGTTCTGGATGGAGAGGGAAGTTTTGACGGCACTCCAGTAAAGAAGGGCACTCACCTTATCGTTCCGGCATGTTATGGAAAGATGAAGGCAGAGGGCAAGAATTTGATGATGATTTATTCTTATATCACAGAAAAGTAAGAAGTAATCAGCCAAAATCAAAATAAAACAGGAAAGATCCCTTCAAAAAAGAAAATAAAAAAAATAGAAGACAAGGGAAATAGAGGAGAATAGAAATGAGAATTGGCGCATTAGAGGGCGGCGGCACAAAGATGGTGCTTGCTGTCTGCAATGAAAATGGGGAAGTTTTGGATCGTGTATCCATTCCGACAGAGACACCAGAAATTACAATGCCGAAGATGATTGCATATTTCAAGGAGCAGCAAGTTGAAGCACTTGGAATCGGATTCTTTGGCCCGGTTATCTTAAACGAGCAGTCTCCAAAGTATGGCTGTGTCGGCAATACACCAAAGCTTGCATGGAAGTGGTATCCGGTACTTGATGAGTTTAAGAAGGCACTGCAGATTCCTGTTGGATTTGATACAGATGTAAATGCAGCAGCGCTTGGTGAGGCAACATGGGGCATCACAAAGGGCTTAAAGAACAGCATCTATATCACAGTTGGAACAGGAATTGGAGCAGGAGTTATTGTAGATGGAAAGATGCTTCACGGTATGCAACATCCGGAAGGCGGTCATATTTTAGTAGCACCTCATCCAAATGATACATATAAGGGCAAATGCCCATATCATGGAAGATGCTTAGAGGGTATGGCGAGCGGTCCGGCAATCGAAGAGCGCTGGGGCAAGAAGGCATATGAGCTGTCTGACAAGAAGGAAGTTTGGGAGTTAGAGGCTTACTATGTGGCACAGGGTCTTGTAGATATGATCATGCTTCTCTCACCAGAGCGTATTGTACTTGGCGGCGGAGTTATGCATCAGACTCATGTGATGGATCTGATTCGTAAGGAAACACTTCGTATGGTCAACAAGTACATTGACACAGAGGAGCTTTCCGATATCGAAAACTACATTGTGCTTCCAAGCCTGAATGACAATCAGGGAATCCTTGGCTGTGCAAAGCTTGGAATGGATGCACTTACAGCAGCAAAATAAATCTGATTAATACAGATAAAATGAAAGGCTCAGCACCGCGTTTAGCGGTGGCCGAGCCATTTGTATATGGAAAAAAGAATCGCACTTACAATGATAATAAGTGAAAGCAGACAAAGATAATAGACAGCATTTGACTGAGATAGCGTCATGGTAATTGACAGAATATTATCTGTTGTCTTGGCAGAGTAAACATTATCTAAGATATTGTTTTCTGTTGTAAGACTGCTTTCAAGAGAATCAGATATTATGGAAGTACCGTTTGGAAGCTGCACCATCACAGTAATCAATGTTGCATCTGGCTGCACAAGAAAATTGGAAAAGTCCATGTTTTCTGTGAAGCGATATGTATGCTTTGGCTGAAACAGCGCCATAGTCTGAGAGCAGTAGTCAATTGTTTCCTTTCCGTCAAAGAAAGCTTCAAATCCCTTTGCGAGATAGGATGGTGTACCAGTCTGTGTAAAAAATAAAGTCAGGTGATTTTCATCATCAGTTTTGGCAGTTATAGTTCCGAAAGTGTTAGTATCACGCTTTGCAGTATCTGTGATAAGCTTTTGATGAAGCTTAGGTACCTCGCCGAGTGACAGAGTAATTGTGCGCGTCAGAAGCTGGATAGATTTTATCTGCGTGGAAACTGTGATCTGCTGCGGCTGATATTGGAAGATGGCATCATAGTTGTAGGTGCATCCACCTTCCACAAGATCATCAAACAGACAGACATAGCCATCATAACCATCGCGTGCAAGCGGAAGCTTTTGAAGCGTATGATCATTGTCGTATACTGCAAGTGCTGCATTGGTATCAGTACTGTAGAAATAGCGTGCCCTTGCTGTTCCTGAATCGGGAACAAAGAAGGAAAACTGAAAAGGCTCTTCATAAGAGTGCACGATTTTCATGGAATTTTCAGCAATGATCGATTCAGACGCAAGTGATTTGCTTGATGACTGAAATAGCTGGCTTGTCTTTACACACAATTCTTTAAAGCTTTCAGCGCTGAATGTCAGCTGCCATGTGGTATCATTATTCCAGACAGCTTCAATTCCATCTGGGACGATAGCGTCCAGATAGCTTTTTACATTAGAAGCATTGTCGCGCAGTTCATCAGGAAAGATGATATAAATAGTACGGTTCCATTTGTCAAGAGAAAGTGATGTTAAAATATCAATTCGCTTGGCATCAAGAATTGTTTCGGCGTTGCAGACGAGTGCATTATTCTGACTTTTATAGCTTCGTCCGTTATAGATAAGTTCATTTTCCTGCTGAGACAAGTAGGCTAAAAGCTTCGAGTCACTAAGTCCTGTGCGCTCCTTAAGAGCATCAGTAAACCAGGTAAAAACAGCCATCACATCATCTGGCTCAGATAAGGTAAAGCCAGTTTTCACACCGACTTGCGGTCGCGAAATAGAAGAAAATTGTTCAATGCCTGTAAGCGCATCAATTTTTTCCTGATATTCATCTAGTGAATCAAATGAAAGAACAAAAGTCAGCTCATAAGCAGAAGCAGTGTCCACATAATTCCACTCAAGGTTCTTCGGGCAGTTAGCCGTGATAAAGCTTTGAAAAGAAAAATTGCTGTTGTGGAAAAGCTTTTGCAGTGTCCTTTTATTGGCTGTAACAGACATCGTGCGTGTACCTGATTCGTCAGCCTGAATATCTAATACAGAAGAGAATGTGATTGGCGGGCACTTTGCGCAGCCGCTCATCATACAAGCAGTGATGAAAATAAAAAAGCAAAATAGAAAAGCGTGAAGAAATTGTTTTATCCTGTCAGTATGAATTATTCGTGTTTTCATAATCAAAACTGACCAAAATGGTTCTTCAGTGCTTCAAAACTCTCCTTACTGATTACATGCTCCATTTTGCATGCATCTTCAGCAGCAATGTTGCTGTCAACGCCAAGGCTAATAAGCCAATTTGTCAGCCACTGATGTCGCTCATAAATCATTTCAGCGATCTCGCGGCCACTGTCAGTAAGATAAATATAACCAGCCTGAGTTACGGTAATTTTTCCGCCTTCGCGTAAATTTTTCATTGCGATGCTGACACTTGATTTTTTAAAATCCAATTCATTTGCGATATCGACAGAGCGCACAACTGGCAGCTTTTTGCTGAGCATCAGTATTGTTTCGAGATAGTTTTCGGCAGATTCATGTATTTGCATAAGCAAACCTCCTGTGTAAAATATATCTAAGTCAATTACCTATAAGAATACCATATCTGCGAAAAAAGTTCAACATAACTTCAACGATTCATTTTGTAAAAAAAAGTCATTGACAAAATAAAATCAGGTATTATAATAATTCTGTATCGAACAATTCGAAAACGAACTATTTTTGATTTCGGTGAAAGGAAAGGCTGTATGGAAAAAGAAAAATCAATATGCTTTAGCCTAAAGAGGGTTAATCATATCGTAGAAAGAGGCATTCACACAAGCCTCGCGGCAGCAGGTTTTGATGAAATTACCAACATGCATGGGTGGATTCTGGGTTTCTTGTATCACGCACAGCGTCCAGTCTACCAAAAGGATATTGAATCAAATTTTGGAATTGCCCGTTCAACGGTGACAAACATCCTACAGCTCATGGAGAAAAAGGGGTATCTGACAAGAACTACCGATGAGCACGATGCAAGGCTTAAACGGTTAGAGCTGACAGAGTTAGGGAAAAAGGTTCATCTTGATACGATTGCAGTAATCGATTCGGCACATGATACGATGGAGGCTGGTATTACAGATGAAGAGAGAAGGATCTGCTTTGAGGTATTGGAAAAGATCTGCAAAAATGTAGAGAAGATAACAGGAGGAGAGTAGCCATGATAAAAACACTAGGTGCATATGTAAAAGAGTTTAAGCGTGCATCAATTGCGACACCGTGCTACATGATTCTGGAAGTTTTGATGGAGATGATGATTCCCTATCTGATGGCTTCGATCATTGATGATGGTGTCAATAAGGGCGATATGAAGCATATTTATGTTGTCGGTGCAGGCATGCTTGTGATTGCAGCAATCGGATTGTTTGCCGGAATCATGGGCGGTGTGTATGGTGCAAAAGCATCAGCAGGATTCGCTAAAAATATTAGAAAAGGAATGTATGATAACATTCAGACCTTTTCATTTTCTAACATTGATAAATTTTCAACAGCAAGTCTTGTAACAAGACTGACCACTGATGTAACTAATATTCAGAATGCATATCAGATGGTGCTTCGTATGTGTATGAGAGCACCAGCTAGTCTGATTTGTGCACTGGCAATGGCATTTATTACAAATGCAAGAATTTCTACAATTTTCTTAGGAGTTATCGTTGCTCTTGGTGTTGCTTTGTTTTTTATTGTCAACAGAGCAAGAAAATATTTTACCGCGGCATTTCCAAAGTACGATGAGTTAAATGCGAGTGTTCAGGAGAATGTTTCTGCTATTCGTGTTGTAAAGGCTTACGTGCGTGAAGATTATGAAAAGAACAAGTTTGTAAAGGCAAGCGAAAACATTTATAAGATCTTTGTAAAGGCAGAGGGTGTTGTTGCATTGAACTCTCCAGTCATGATGTTTGCTGTATATGGCTGTATCCTTGCAATCAGCTGGATTGGTGCGAAGATGATTATCGGAACAGGAAGTGTTGCATTGACAACTGGAAAGCTGATGAGCTTATTAAATTATTGCATGAGTATTTTGATGAGCTTGATGATGCTGTCTATGGTTTTCGTTATGCTTACAATGAGTATTGCAAGTGCAGAGCGTATCTGTGAAGTATTAAATGAGAAACCAGATTTAAAGAACCCAGATCAGCCAGTTACAGATGTAAAGGATGGCAGCATTGAGTTTGATCATGTTACATTCCGATATAATGCAGGAAGCGAAAAGCCGATTTTGTCTGATATAAATTTATCTATTCGTTCAGGTGAGACAATTGGTCTGATCGGCGGAACAGGAAGTGCAAAGTCAAGTCTTGTTAATTTGATTAGCCGTCTGTATGATGTTCAGGAGGGTGCTGTAAAGGTTGGCGGATTAGATGTGCGAAAATATGATATGGAAGCACTTCGTAATCAGGTCAGCGTTGTTCTTCAGAAAAATGTTCTGTTTTCTGGAACCATTTTTGAAAATCTTCGCTGGGGTGATAAGACAGCTTCTGATGAGGAGTGTATCCGTGCCTGTAAGCTTGCCTGTGCAGATGAATTTATTGAGCGTTTCCCAGAGCGCTACAATACTTACATTGAGCAGGGTGGAAATAACGTATCAGGTGGACAAAAGCAGCGTCTTTGTATTGCAAGAGCACTTCTTAAAAAGCCAAAGATTTTAATTCTTGATGACTCCACAAGTGCAGTTGATACAGCAACTGATGCAAAGATACGTCAGGCATTTGCAACGGAAATTCCAGATACAACAAAGATCATCATAGCACAGCGTATCTCAAGTGTGCAGAATGCAGATCGTATCATCGTGATGGATGATGGTAAGATTAATGGAATTGGAACACATGAAGAGCTTCTTGCCCAAAATGAGATTTACCGCGAGGTATATGAATCTCAGACAGGCGGAAGCGGTGATTTTGATGAGAAAGGCGGTGATCAGTAATGCCAGGACCAAGACGTGATTTCGGACCAAAGCAGAAGGTCGAAAATCCAGTAAAGGTATTTAAACGCATCATGTCCTATGTGCTGAAGCGTTATCCAGTTCATTGTCTGTTTGTACTTATCTGTATTGTTGTAAGTGTATATGCAAATGTACAGGGAACTATGTTTATGAAGACTTTGATTGACGGTTATATTACACCTCTTTTAGGTCAGGCTAACCCAGACTATTCAGAGCTTCTGCAGGCAATTATCAAGATGGGAATTTTGTATGTAATTGGTATTGCTGCTACTTTTGGCAATACTAAGATCATGGTGTATGTTACTCAGGGAACGATGAGAAATATCCGTAACGACATGTTTAAACATATGGAATCCCTTCCAATTAAATATTTTGATACACATAAGCATGGCGATATTATGTCAATGTATACAAACGATGTTGATACGCTTCGCCAGATGGTCAGCCAGAGTATTCCGCAGTTCATCAACAGCTTAATTAGTATTGTAAATGTGCTGATCTACATGATCATCTTAAGTGTGCCGCTTACACTTGTTTCAATTGTTATGGTTATGCTTGTTATATGGGCAAGTAAAACAGCTGCTTCTAAGAGCGGAAAGTTTTTCGTATCACAGCAAAAAAATATCGGTGCATTAAACGGCTTTATCGAGGAGATGATGGATGGCCAGAAGGTTGTCAAGGTATTCTGTCACGAAGAGGAGAGTATTGAGCGCTTTGACCAGTTAAATAATGATCTGTTTGGAAGTGCATATAATGCAAACCGTTATGCTAATATCTTAGGACCAATCAATGTACAGCTTGGAAATTTAAGCTACGTTGTTGTTGCAATTGTCGGTGGTCTTGTTGCAATCAATGGAATTGGCGGCTTTACATTGGGAAGTTTGGCAAGCTTTTTAACTTTAAATAAGAGCTTCCAGCAGCCAATTAACCAGATCAGTAACCAGTTAAATAGTATCGTTATGGCACTTGCCGGCGGTGATCGAATTTTCCGTTTGCTTGATGAAAAGCCAGAGGTGGATGATGGCTATGTTACTCTTACAGATGCTGTTGTAAATGCAGATGGCACAATAACTGAATCAAATAAGAGAACAGGAACATGGGCTTGGAAGCATTATCACAAGGCAGAAGGTACGACAGATTATAGACAGCTTAAAGGCGATGTTGTATTTGAGCATGTGGATTTTGGTTACAACGACGATAAGATGGTACTTCATGATGTAAGCTTATATGCGCAGCCTGGACAAAAGATTGCATTTGTAGGTTCAACAGGTGCAGGAAAGACAACAATCACCAATTTGATCAATCGTTTCTATGACATTCAAAGCGGAAAGATCCGCTATGACGGTATAAATATCGGAAAGATCAAAAAGGATGATCTTCGCCATTCACTCGGAATTGTTCTTCAAGATACACATCTGTTTACTGGAACTGTTATGGAAAATATTCGTTACGGAAAACTTGATGCTACAGAAGAAGAGGTACATGCAGCAGCCAAGCTTGCTAATGCAGATGGCTTTATCCGCAGACTGCCGCAGGGCTACGACACAATGCTTACAGGAGATGGTGCTAACTTAAGTCAGGGTGAAAGACAGCTTCTTGCCATTGCCCGTGCAGCTGTTGCCGATCCTCCTGTACTAATTCTTGACGAGGCAACAAGCTCCATTGATACAAGAACTGAGAAAATTGTTCAGGATGGTATGGACAAGCTGATGCACGGAAGAACAACATTTGTTATCGCGCACCGTCTGTCTACCGTTAAGAACAGCGACTGTATCATGGTATTAGAGCAGGGACGTATCATTGAGCGCGGAACTCATGATGACCTTATTGCACAAAAGGGCAAATATTATCAGCTATACACCGGAAATAAGATTAGCGAGTGAGTGCATAGTTTTAAACACAAAGAGCAAAAATGCAAAACTAAAGTAACGAGTTTTCTTGCGCGAATTTTCAATCAAACGAGCAAATCGTTATGCTTTATCAGACCCTCGGCGGTATTCGCTGGGGGTCTTTTTGTATCGTTTTTTAAATGAACGGTTAAAATAAGAAAGATTCTCATAGCCGCAGGAGAGAGCAATATCTAAAATAGAGTCATTTGTCAGCAAGAGAAGACGCGCTGCCATTGAAAGACGGTACGAGGAAAGATATGAAGTAAAAGAGGTACCCATTGCAGATTTGAAAAAACGCATAAAATGAGAAGCAGAAAAACCAGAAACAGAAGAAATCTCATCAATGGAGATTGTACTCATGTAGTTTGTTTCGATATATTTTAGAACACTTTTGAGTCGTTCAATGTGAGGGTCGTTTTTGGGAGCAGGAATATCGGTGGAATTTGTGAATATGGTGTAGAAGAAGGTAAAAAGAGCTCCCTTAATTGCAAGGCGGTAGCCTTTTGGAAAACTGCTGCTGATACTGTCAATATGATTTAGGCATGATGAGAGAGCAGGGTAATGTTCATCATCACAGCAGACAAGATGCTCAAAGCCAATGGTACCAGCCAAAAAAGGCTCAAAAAATTCACTGCTTAGAGCATCCATGCTTCCAGTACAAAGAAGATCAAGTGAAAAAATAATATTTTCATATTCCATAGAATATTCAGCTGGGCCTATTGCATGAAGCTGACCAGGACTGACAATAATAATATCACCTGCCTCTACATAAAGAGAGGTAAAATCTAATGTGATGCGCCCACGCCCCTTTTTAATATAGATGATTTCCACCTCATCGTGCCAGTGAAGAGGCACCTTCTCAAAATCAAGTGGAATAGAACAAATATACGCATTGTAAGGAAAATCAGGTGTGCTGTGTGATTTTGTCTCATGATAATTTTCGTATTCAGGTATCTGCATCGTGGCTCTCTCCTTATGTTTTTGCGGGTCCCAAGCTCAACACCCTCATCGTGCAAACACGATCGGTGGTTGGAGCTTTTGACCCTGGTATCATCATGATAGGATAGTACCATAAAAAGGCGGCATAATGCAAGAAAAATGACAAAAAAAGCAGTAAACTGCATACATCAACTCATGAAAGGAGTTTTAATAATAATGATGGTAAACGAAATTTGTGAAAAGAAATATAATAAGCCGTTATCTGGCTGCACCAATGAGGAGATTTATTACGCACTGCTTGATATGACAAAGGATCTGGCAGCAAAGAAGGAAAGCGAAGCTGGAAAGAAGAAGGTATATTACATTTCCGCAGAGTTTTTGATTGGAAAGCTGTTATCAAACAACCTTATCAATCTTGGTCTTTACAAGACTGTAAAAAAAGAGCTTGAAGCAGCAGGAAAGGATATTGGTGAGATCGAAGAGATCGAGCCAGAACCATCTCTTGGAAACGGTGGACTTGGCCGTCTGGCAGCATGCTTTTTGGATTCCATGGCAACATTAAATCTGCACGGTGATGGTGTAGGCTTGAATTATCATATGGGTCTGTTTAAGCAGGTGTTTGATCACAATTTCCAGAAGGAAACACCAAATCCGTGGATTGAAAAAGACAGCTGGCTGATCAAAACTAATGTAAGCTATCCAGTTTCATTTGGTGATCTGACAGTGACCTCACGCATGTATGACATTGAGGTGACAGGCTATGAGGGACGCACAAATAAGCTTCATCTGTTTGATGTTGATACTTTAGATGAGAGTCTTATTAAGGACGGTACCATAAGCTTTGACAAGACAGATATCGCAAAGAATCTGACACTGTTCTTATATCCAGATGACAGTGATGAGGCAGGAAACTTACTTCGCATCTACCAGCAGTATTTTATGGTAAGCAATGCAGCACACTTGATTTTAGATGAGTGTACGGCACGCGGCTGTAAGCTGACCGATTTAGATGAGTATGCTGCTATTCAGATTAATGATACTCATCCGTCAATGGTTATTCCTGAGCTGATCCGTCTGCTTCTTGAGCGCGGCATTACCATGGATGAGGCAGTTGAACTTGTAACAAAGGTATGCGCATACACAAACCACACAATTTTGTCAGAGGCACTTGAGAAGTGGCCACTTGCATATTTAGAGAAGGTTGTTCCGCAGTTAGTTTTGATCATCAAGGAGCTTGATAAGCGTGTAAAGGCAAAATATTCAGATCCGAAGGTAGCGATTATTGATGAGAATGACCGCGTTCACATGGCACATATGGATATCCACTATGGTCACAGTGTAAATGGTGTTGCTTACCTGCATACTGAAATTTTGAAAAATTCAGAGCTTAATGCTTTTTACAAAATTTATCCAGAGAAATTCAACAACAAGACAAACGGAATCACCTTCCGCCGCTGGCTGCTTTCATGTAATGAGGAGCTTTCAGAGGAAATTGAAAATAAGATTGGAAGTGGTTTTAAAAAGGATGCCTGTGAGCTTGAAAAGCTGCTTTCATTCGAAAATGATGACAGCGTATTAGACAGCATTCTTGCGATCAAGAAGGAGAAAAAGCGCCAGCTTGCTGACTATTTAAAGCATACACAGGGTGTTGTTATTGATGAAAATTCTATTTTTGATATTCAGGTAAAGCGTCTTCACGAGTATAAACGCCAGCAGATGAATTTACTCTGGGCAATTCATAAATATCTTGAAATCAAGAATGGAAAGCTTCCTAAGACACCAGTAACGCTGATCTTTGGCGCAAAAGCAGCGCCAGCCTATACAATCGCAAAGGATATCATTCATGCAATTCTTTGCTTACAGCAGATCACAGAGCAGGATCCAGAAGTCAGCCCATATCTGCGCGTAGTTATGGTAGAAAACTACAACGTAACAAAGGCATCAAAAATTATACCGGCATGTGATATCTCAGAGCAGATCTCCTTAGCATCAAAGGAGGCATCAGGAACAGGAAACATGAAGTTTATGTTAAATGGTGCAGTAACATTAGGAACAAGAGACGGCGCAAACGTAGAGATCGGAGAGCTTGTCGGAGAAGATAATATTTACTTCTTCGGAGAGAGCAGCGAGCAGGTAATTGAACATTATAAAAATGCAGATTATTGTGCAAAAGATTACTACACAAAAGACGAAGACATACACACAGCAGTCGATTTCCTTATCAGTGAGCAAATGCTTGAAGCAGGAGACGAAGAAACCTTAACACAGCTTCATAAAGAACTGATAAATAAAGACTGGTTTATGACCCTCCTTGACTTAAAAGAGTATATAGCACGCAAAGAGCAGGTGCTTAATGACTACGCAGATAGAAAGAAATGGGCAAAGAAGATGCTCATCAACATCGCAAAGGCAGGATTTTTCTCATCCGACCGTACTATAGCACAATATAACGAAGAAATCTGGAAGTTATAATAAATATTAAAAAAGGTGGCAGCATAAACACGCTGCCACCTTTTTTTCGTTGATTTTCATCGTTTATTAGGGTAAAATGGAATACAGATAAGTTGCGTACAGAAAGGATAGGGGGATATGTATCAGATATTGGTGGTAGACGATGAGCGAATTGAACGAAATGGCATTAAAATGCTGTTGCGCCACATGCAGCTGCCATGTGAGATTGCTGAGGCTGCAAATGGAAGAGATGCGCTTGAGTATTTAAAGGAGCATACGGCAGATATTTTGCTTACAGATGTAAAGATGCCATTTATGGACGGCATTCAGCTGATAGAGGAATGTAAAAAAGACGACAGAAACGAGGATATGAAATGCGTAATCTTTTCGGGCTGCAGTGAGTTTGACTATGCCAGAAAAGCAGTGCGTCTAGGTGTTTCTGATTACATTTTAAAGCCAGTTGATCCGAGTGAGTTTAAAGAGACTATTACACGGGTCATTCAGGAACTTGAAGCAGAACGTGCCGAGAAAAATATGAAAAAAAAGAGTATGCAGCAAATGCGTGAGCATGCACTATATCAGATTGTAAATGGAGTAAATGTAGCAGAAGTGCTTGAGAAAAGCGGCGGTGTTTTGATAAAATCAGACGTTGATTGCTTTTGCCGTATTCTAATGCTTGAGACAGATGATGATTTTTTCGGAAAAAATGGTGTTGATTTGCAGGAGCGCATTCTGGCAAAAAAAATGAAAGAAGTTTGCGCTAGCGAAGCCTTTCTTTATTTAAATCTGACTCCGCAGCAGTCGATCATCTTATTAAAAGATAGATCTATTGCTCCTATTGAGTTTGCAAATAAGCTGCTAGATCAGATTAAAGAGGAATATGAAAATAGTTGTACAGCATCCATTTCTTCAGAAATTTCATGTGCAGAGCAGATTATTTGCGCAATGGATGAGCTTGAGGAGCTTATGGAAAATAAATTTTATCATCCGAATGTCAGACTGTTTTACAGTGGAATGAAGAGCAGTGATTGTGAGATCATTAAAATAGATGATGATACATTAATTAAGCAGATGAAGCAGGATATTCGAATGAAGGATGTTCAGAGCCTGCGTGATCATTTTGAGCGTTTCAGCCAGAAATACAGAAGCCAGACTGCATTTTCCCAGATGTATATCAAATTTTTATTTGCCAACTTACTAAAGGATATTTATGATGCAGTACCAGGAGAGGGAGAGAAGCAGTTAAATACGAAGATTGATCAGCTTTATCGTTCATTTGACTTTGTTCAGGTTACAGATATTGTAAGCGATTCCATAAATCTATTGGAAAAGACATTTTCAGGAAGAGTACAGACAGGCCATCGTGAGGTGGAGGCTGTCAAGCGCTACATTGCTGCTCATTATGGAGATGAAATGAGTGTGGAGCGACTAAGTGAGCTTGTCTATATGGCTCCAAGCTACTTAAGCAGTGTATTTAAAAAAGAAACGGGTCAGAATTTGAATCGTTTTATCAAGAGCGTTCGTATGGAAAAGGCAAAGGATCTTTTGGAGCAGACGATGATGAAAATTGTAGATATAAGCACTGCATGCGGTTATCCAAATGTTTCATATTTTTGTTCTAGCTTTCGTGAGTATTATGGAATTAGTCCACAAAAATTTAGAGAAAGCGGGGATGAAATGATTGAAGAAAAGTAAGCTTGGCAGCCGAATTGTCAGTTGGTTTAGAAATGTAAGGCTTGGTTATAAGCTGGCCATTGTATATGCGCTGTCAGGTTTTCTTCCTGTTGTGGCGGTGCTGTCAGTTACTTATGTTCAGATGAAGCAGATTTTATTGCAAAATGAGAGAGACAGTATGGAATCGTATCTGTATCAGGCACTTGCCTCAATGGAAAATAAGCTTGCAATCTACACAAATTTAAATAACTATATTTGTTATAACCAGACAATTTCACAGGTGATTGGATACCAGTATGATTCAGTGTATGAGATGTACAATCAGCTTGTTACGATACTTGACCCAATGCTTGCTTCACTGAAATATTTTCACAACGATGTTGGCAAAGTTACGATTTATGTAGATAAGGATATGATCAAGCATGGTGACACGCTGGCACCAATTTCAGAGATTATAGATACTAATTGGTATAGGAGTGTGGCAGATTCTGGAGAAATGCAGTGGTTTGTTGATAAAAATGGAGAAATTGTGTTTGGGGTAAGCCCAATGAGTATGCTAAAGCGTTATGGATTAGATGGTATTTTGTACATTAGCGTTGAGTATGACAGCATGTTTGAGACATTTAAGCAGACACTTCAGAATAATTATGGCATTGTTATTTTCGATGAGAAGGGCAATGCAGTGTATGAAAAAGCATTTTTTGATAAAAAATATCGGGAATATGAATTAAACGCCGCGCAGCTTCTTGATCAGAAGAAAAATCAGGAAAATGAGTATACGATTCTTTCAGAAACATCATCTGTGACTGGATGGACAGCATGTTTATATAAGCCAAATAGCTTAATAGTATGGTCAGTAACGCCAATTATACGAATTGCGCTTATTGCGGTATTTGTTATGACACTGATGTCAGTGATAGTCATGATGATTTTGACGAGATTTGTTACAAAGAGGATTAGAAGACTTAGATCTGGAATGAAAGAGGTAGAGCAGGGGAATTTTGAGGTTAATATTACTAGTGACAGCCGTGATGAGATTGGTGATCTTGTCAATGGTTTTGATTCAATGCTTCTTCAATTAAATACATTAATCAAAGAGGTTTACGAGGGACGAATTAAGGAAAAGGAATATGAGATGAGGGCGCTTCAGGCGCAGATTAATCCACACTTTTTATATAATACGCTTTCGTTAATTAATTGGAAGGCAATTGAGGCAGACGCACAGGATATAAGTAAAATTACGCTGGCACTTTCTACCTTTTACCGAACCTCGTTAAACAAAGGAAAGAATGTCATGTCACTCTCAGATGAGCTTCGTAACATGCGTTCTTATCTTGATATTCAGCTGATGATGCATGACTACGAATTTGATGTGGAGTTTGATGTAGATGAATCAATTGGTCAGTATCAGTCATTAAATCTTATGCTTCAGCCTCTTATTGAAAATGCTATTGCTCATGGAATTGATGTGAAGACAGATGGCAGAGGAAAGCTGACGATTACCGGAAAGGAAGATGGTGATCTGATAGTTTTGACCGTAGCAGATAATGGTGTCGGCATGAGTGATGAGCAGGCGGCTCGTATTTTAACAGAAGAGTCAAAGGGATATGGTGTTAGAAATGTCAATGAGCGCATAAAGCTTTACTATGGAGAACAGTATAGTCTACAGATTGAAAGCAAAATAGGGCAGGGAACTAAGGCAAGTATCAGGATTCCAAAGAGGTTATCGTAATTTCAGAAAAAAACAACATGAATCTAATATTTTTGATATATACGAAATCACCAAAATTTCTTATAATAATGACATAAGGATTTCCGAATGGAAACAAAAAATAGGGAGGATTTTGTATTATGAAATTTAGAAAAGCATCTAGTTTATTTTTAGCAGGCGCTATGTGTTTATCAACTTTTGGCGGTGCAATGAGTGTATTCGCTGATGAAGAGACAAGCTCAGAGGCAGCAGAGGCAGAAACAGTAGATTATTCCGCAGAGGATCCGATTACAGCAACTATCACTGTATGGGGACCAGCAGAGGATCAGGCAGAAGAGTACGGCGAGTGGCTGCAGAAGCGCTGCGAAGCATTCAATGAGCTTCATGTAAACTGGGATCTTACATTTGAGTATGGTACCTGCTCAGAGGGAGATGCAGGAAAGACTATTTCTCAGGATCCATCTGGTTCGGCAGATGTTTACATGTTTGCAAATGACCAGCTTCAGATGCTGATCGATGCAGGTGCAATCGCAGAGCTTGGCGGAAAAACTGTTGATTATATTAAGAATACAAACTCCGATGCAATCGTAGATTCTGTAACAGTAGATGATTGTGTATATGGTGTTCCGTTCACAACTAATACCTGGTATATGTTCTACGATAAGAGCGTATATGATGAGGAGGATGTTAAGAGCCTTGATACCATGCTGGAAAAGGGTAAGGTTTCCTTCCCGTTAACAAACTCCTGGTATATTGCTTCTTTCTATGTAGGAAACGGCTGTACATTGTTTGGTGAGGATGGCACCGATGAGGAAGCTGGCATCGATTTTGCTGGTGAGAAGGGTGCAGCAGTTACCAAGTATCTTGTAAATCTTGTAGGAAATAAGAACTTTGTAAATGATGAGTCTGGTGTTGGCGTTTCTGGTATGTGTGATGGAAGCATCAATGCAATGTTTAGTGGTTCTTGGGATTACACCAAGCTGTCAGAAGCAATGGGTGATAACCTTGGAATCGTAAAGCTTCCAACATATAACTTAGACGGTGAAGATATCCAGATGGAGTCATTCGCAGGTTCTAAGGCAATCGGTGTAAATCCTAACTGTGAGTATCCGCAGGTAGCAGTAGCACTGGCACTGTTCCTTGGAAATGAGGAGTCACAGCAGTTGCACTATGATGCAAGAAGCATCGTTCCGTGCAACACTGCTTTATTAGAGGAAGAGGATATCCAGAAGGATGAGCTTGTAATTGCTCAGAATGAGACATTTGATGATACTTCTATTCTGCAGCCATTCGTAAGCGCTATGAATAATTACTGGACACCGGCAGAGAACTTCGGTAAGTCTATCGTAAACGGTGAAGTTACATTAGACAATGCAGAAGAGATGACTGATAAGTTAAGCGATTCAATGAATCAGAGCATCGTTGACTAAATAAAAAGTGAAATAAAATAAAGAGCTCCGGGTTCCGCCTTGCGGGCCTGGAGCATTTATTTTCAAATTCATGTAACTATTAAGATTTAACGGGAGGTTTTTTATGTCCGAAAAGAAAAAAAGGGGCAAAGAATTTGATAATCCGTACTCTGTTGCGAAAGCAGTTACAAAGGGAAATGTATTGACAAAGCTTTCCATGGTTGTACTCGGACTCGGAAACATTGCACATCATCAGATAATAAAGGGTCTTGGCATGCTTGCCATTGAAATTGCTTTTATCGCATTTATGGTGCTTGAAGGTGCAGGCTATATTGTAGATCTTGTTCACCTTGGAGGACAAGAGCAGCAGAAGGTATGGAGTGAGGCAAAGCAGATTTATGAGTATACAAAGGGTGATAATTCACTTCTTATGCTTTTGTTTGGTGTGGCTACATGCTTTTTAGTTGCAGCATTTATTATTTTCTGGCGTGGAAGCGTAAAGAGTGCATATAAAATGCAGTGTCTGTCAGAGGCTGGCAAAAAGATTCCTACTTTTAAGGAAGATATCAAGAGTCTTTTTGATAAAAATCTGCATCGTACACTTCTTGCACTGCCAATTCTTGGTATACTAATTTTCACAGTTCTTCCGCTTGTATTCATGATTTGTATGGCATTTACAAATTATAGTAAGGTAGATGCTCATACAACAATCTTTGATTGGGTAGGACTGGCAAATTTTGCGAAGGTATTAAATATTGGTGATTCCATTGGAAGCACATTCTGGTCAGTACTTGGCTGGACTCTTATCTGGGCTGTAGCAGCGACTTTTAGTAACTATATCTTAGGTATGATTCTTGCAATTGTCATCAACCGTAAGGGTACAAGATGTAAGGCATTCTGGCGCTTTTGCTTTGTTCTTTCAGCAGCAGTTCCGCAGTTTGTTTCGTTGCTGTTAATGAGAACTATCTTTAGTCAGAATGGTATTGTAAATACGCTATTATTAAATGCAGGCATCATTGAAAAGGCTATTCCGTTTTGGTCAAATACAATGCTGGCGCGAGTGATGGTAGTTGTAATAAATATCTGGGTTGGTATTCCATTTACCATGCTTCAGGTAACTGGTGTTCTTCAGAATATTCCGGCAGATTTGTATGAGGCGGCAACAGTGGATGGTGCAGGTCCGGTGAGAACATTTTTCTCAATTACACTGCCATATATGCTGTTTGTAACAGGTCCATATCTTATTACAACCTTTACTGGAAATGTAAATAACTTTAATGTAATTTATCTGCTGACAGGCGGAAATCCTACGCCTGTAGGATCAACAGCAGGAAGGACGGATCTTCTCGTTACCTGGCTGTATAAGCTGACAGTTGATAACCAGTATTATAATCTTGGTGCAGTCATCGGTATTTTGACCTTCGTGGTTCTGGCCGTTGTATCGCTGATCACGTATCGGAATACAGGTTCCTATAAGAATGAGGAGGGCTTCCAATGATGAAAAAGCAAAATACTGCTTCGGCAAAAAGCAAAAGATTTATTACAAACACAATAGTTCATGTGATTCTTGCTGTTTTGGCAGTTATTTGGGTCATTCCGATTGCGTGGATTATTATGATCAGCTTTAGAGGAGAGAGTGGACAATATATTTCCACACTCATTCCGAAGACATTTACACTGAACAACTATAAGAAGCTGTTTACAGATACGCAGATTTTAAATTTTCCGCAGATGTTTATTAATACACTTATCATCTCAATTTTCTCTTGCGTAATCTCTACCTTCTTTGTTTTGTCTGTATCATATTGTATGTCACGTATGCGTTTTAAGATGAGAAAACCGATGATGAACATTGCACTTGTTCTTGGTATGTTTCCGGGCTTTATGTCAATGATCGCTGTTTACTATATTTTAAAGTCAGTTGGCCTGTCAGAGGGTGCGATGATTCGTGTAGCATTAGTGCTTGTATATTCTGGCGGTGCGGGCTTAGGCTTTTATATTGCAAAAGGCTTTTTTGACACTATTCCAAAGTCTATTGATGAGGCTGCTTATCTGGATGGTGCGACAAGATTTCAGGTGTTTACAAAGATAACTATTCCGCTTAGTAAGCCTATTATTGTCTACACGATCCTGCAGGCATTTATGGCACCATGGCTTGATTTTATCTTTGCGAAAGTAATTTGCCGTGCGAATGCAAAGTACTATACGGTATCAATTGGTCTTTGGAACATGCTTGAAAAGGAATATGTAAACAGTTGGTTTAACTGCTTCGCAGCAGGTGCCGTGCTGATTTCCATTCCGATTGTCATTTTATTTATGTCAATGCAAAAATGCTACCAGGAAGGTGTATCAGGAGCTGTTAAGGGATAAAAACGGAGAATGTCTATGGAAAAGAAAATCCCAAAAAGTGTGTTGGCAGTGATGTTTGTATCGGTGCTGTCTGTTTGTCAGACAGTGCCGGCAAACGAATTAGCAAAAAAAGAGCAGTGGGAGTATGCCAGTACAACACCTGATGGCAAATATCCAGAGCTTGTAACATACACGCTTGGAAAAATGACTGGAGCAAATAACTCCAATCTTCCTAAAGGTGAGACTTACGAGAACAATGCTTATACACGTTATCTGCGTGAGTACTTTAACATTCAAAATAAGGATGTATTTGAGGAAAAGAATGATCAGTATAATGTCAGTGTGTCAGTGGCTATGTCTTCGGATAATCTTCCTGATTTAATGCTTGTAGGGAGTATTGAGGATTTGCGCCAGCTCGTAGCGCTTGATTTGATTGAGGATTTGACAAAAAGTTATGAAAATTGTTTAACAGACCGGATCAAAGATATTTATGCAAGCTACGGAGAGGGCATAATAGATGGTGTTACCTTTGATGGAAAAATAATGGCAATTCCAGAGACAAATATTGATGATGGTCCAAACCTTTTATGGCTAAGGCGCGACTGGATGGATAAGCTAGGTCTTGAAAGTCCTAAAACAATAGAGGATGCAGAGGCAATTGTTCAGGCATTTATAGAGAAGGATCCTGGTGAAAATGGAGAAGGCAAGACAGTTGGTTTTGTATGTGATCCGGAGTTATCTGGTGAGTGCGGCTACAGCAGCGAATATTTGATGGATATTGTGTTTGCAGCAAATGGTGCCTATCCGAAACAATGGATTGAAGATGAAAATGGAGAGGTCTCTTACGGATCAGTTTTGCCGCAGGCAAAAGATGCATTGGCTAAGCTTAAAAGCATGTATGAGCGCAATATATTAGATCAGAATTTTTTGCTTCGTACCTCTGTAAACAATATTGAACTCATAACGAAGGGACTTTGCGGATCATTTTTTGGACCTTGGTGGGCAGCGAATAATCCACTTATGGAAGCTATTGCAGCTAATCCCGATGCTGTTTGGGAGCCATTTCTTATTCAGACAGATGACGATGGAAGCACAAGCTATTATTCACAAAATCCAACTTACAAGTATGTTGTTGTGAGAAAGGGTTATGAACATCCTGAGATCGCCTGCAAAATTATAAATGGATTGTTTGATTATGTGCGCTATGATGGAACATATAACAGTGAGTTTGAAGAATATTATCAGAACAATGTAGATCCAACAGCCAGACCACTTGCAATCAATGTTGATTACAGCTATGCGCTGACAAAATGTTATCACGAATTAACAGATGTGCTTTCAGGAAAAAAAGAGCCAGAAGATCTTGATTTATTGGAGTATTCATATTATAGATCCTGTAAGGCCTATCTGGATAACACAGATAGTGCTACGCCAGAGGAGTGGGCGGCATACACCTCCCGAATCACAGCCTGCTCTTTGCTGGCGGATGCAAAAACAAATAAGGTTGAATCACTTTATTTTGATGAGACAGAAACTATGGGCACGCAGTGGTGGAAGCTTCGCCAAATGGAAAAAGAATATTACCTTCAGATCGTCACAGGAGAGCGTGATATAGATGCATTTGATGAATTTGTCACCAAATGGTATGAAAATGGAGGTGAGACTATTACGCAGGAAGTCAGGGAGGCTGTACATTAACAGAATAACCCCACAAGGCAAACTTTGCTTTGTGGGCTTTTCTTTTTGCAGATGGTACGCTATAATAATAAAAGCTGGTTTCAGTAAAAATTATGACATGGTGCATAACACATAAAATGTCAGTAAGGAGAACACTATGGTAGATCGCGTAAAAGGAGTAGAGAAGGTAACTGATAATCCATTTTTAAATCTCTATAATTTCGATGTTGAAAAAAGAAATGGAAAAACAGGCAAATATTATGTGGCATCCAGAAAGAAGGATCCAACGCAGCTTAAAGCAGCAACTCATAAAAATACATCTGATGGTGTAATTATTTATAGTGTATATGGAGAAAAAAAGGATAAAATCGTGCTTATAAAGCAGTTTCGTTATCCAATCAATGCATATGTGTATGAGTTTCCGGCAGGGCTTGTAGAGCCAGGTGAGGAGATGGCACAGGCAGGTATACGTGAAATTTACGAGGAGACAGGGCTTGTTTTCGAGCCAAAGGTTACAGAAGGTGCATACACAAGACCATTTTTTACGACAGTCGGTATGACAGACGAAAGCTGCGGAACAATCTATGGCTACTGTAGTGGAACACCAACAAACGAGCACGAGGAAGAATCAGAGGATATCGAGATTGTATTAGCAGACCGTGAAGAATGTAAGCGCATTTTAAAGGAAGAAAATGTAGCAATTATGTGTGCATACATGCTTATGCACTTTATTCATACCAAAGGAGATCCGCTGGCATTTTTGGATGAGCAGTAAGAAAGTGTAATTGCCTTGATGTTTTTCATGAACCGTGGTATGATAGCCTTGTTTCGCAAAAATATAAAAAAGCTCTTTTAATGTGTAAAGTTGGAAAGAGAGGCAAATCATGAAAGAGGTAAAAACAGGACTTGTTCTTGAAGGCGGTGCCATGAGAGGACTGTATACGGCAGGTATTCTGGATGTTTTGATGGAAGAAAAAATCCAGGTGGACGGCGTGATTGGAGTTTCGGCTGGAGCTGTATTTGGCTGTAACTATAAGTCTGGACAGATAGGAAGAACTCTGCGTTACAATATGAAGTTTTGTGGTGATAAGCGTTATGGCACACTTCATTCACTTTTAAAAACAGGTGATATTTATGATGTTGATTTATGCTATCATCAGATACCAGAGATTCTTGATCCATTTGACAATGAGGCATTTGCCAAAAATCCAGCAGAATTTTTTGTGGTTTGCACAGATGTGGAAACAGGAAAGGCTGTTTATCACAAATGCACAGATTGCGGCAGAGATGATCTTAAGTGGATGCAGGCATCTGCATCAATGCCGCTTGTATCAAAGGTGGTAGAAATAGATGGATATAAGCTGCTTGACGGCGGCGTTGCCGATTCTATTCCGATCATGTGGTTTCGCAGACAAGGATACAAAAAAGATCTTGTCATTTTAACAAGACCTGAAGGGTACCAAAAGAAAAAAATGAAATTTCAAGGTGCCATAAACAAAATTCTTCATCGTTATCCAAATCTGGCTAAGGCGATGGCACACCGCTATGTGATATACAACAAAACACTAAAGAAGATTGATGAATTAAAGGAAAAAGGTGAAGTCATGGTGCTTCGCCCAAGTCGTCTGATCGAAGTGTCAAGACTTGAAAAGGATCCAGAAAAGTTAAAAGCATTGTATCAGCTTGGCCGAGAGGATGCAATGAAAAATTTGGATCAGATTCACGCATTTTTAAGTAAATGAGCCGCATAGGCGGCAGAATGGGAGGGCAGTATGGTAGCACAAAAATATAAAGACATGCTTCAGAAAAAATCAGTGATCCGTACATTATCCGAATTTGCAACAAAGAGAGGACAGGAGATTGGATACGAGAATGTTTTTGATTACAGTTTAGGAAATCCATCCGTTCCTGTTGTGCAGGACTACACAGACAATACTATTCGCCTGCTTCAGACAAAGACATCGAGCGAGCTTCACGGCTACAGCCCGAGTGTCGGACTGCCTTCATTTAAAGAAAAGGTGGCTGCATCGCTTAATAAGCGTTTTGATATGAACTATACAGCAAATCATATTTTTCCGACCTCAGGAGCTGCGGGAGCCTTAGCTCATGCACTTCGTGCAGTAACATCTCCGGGAGATGACGTGCTCACATTTGCACCGTATTTTCCAGAGTATAACTGCTATGTAGGCATGACAGGCGCGAACCTGAGGGTGGTACCAGCAAACACAGCTGATTTTCAGGTGGACTTTGAACAGTTTGAAAAGATGCTTACGCCAAATGTGTCAGCTGTTTTGATCAACACACCGAACAATCCATCAGGTGCTGTATACTCAGCAGAAACGCTAAAAAAGTTGGCGCAGCTAATGGAAGACAAGCAAAAAGAGTATGGCCATGATATTTTTATAATCTCCGATGAGCCATACAGAGAAATCGTATTTGATGGAAAGAAAGCACCATATGTATCAAAGTTTTATGATAATACGCTTTCATGCTATTCGTTTTCCAAGTCACTTTCTCTTCCAGGTGAGCGTATAGGTTATGTTGCTGTTAATCCAACATGTACCGATGCTGATTTGTTAGTGCCAATGATGTCCCAAATCTCAAGAGGAATCGGACACAACTGTCCATCATCACTTATTATGATGGGTGTGGAGGATGTGTTAGATGAGACGTCTGATATGACTGTCTATGAGACTAACATGAATCTGCTCTATGACAAACTCATTGAGTTAGGATTTTCCTGTGTGCGTCCGTCAGGAACATTTTATATTTTTCCAAAGGCTCTTGAGGAGGATGCAGTGGCATTTTGCAACAAGGCATTAAAGTATGACCTGGTGTTAGTTCCAAGTGATTCCTTTGGATGCCCTGGATATTTTCGTATGGCATATTGTATCGATACAGAGAAGGTTGTGCGCTCACTCGATGCATTGGAGCGCTTTGTAAAGACAGAGTATCCGGACAGATAAGTCAGGCAAACAAAAACGTAATAAACAAGGAGTGTTTCGAATGAATAAAAAAGAAGTATCCGAGATTAAAAGTCTTTTTAAGAGAGACGGCGGTGCAATTGACCGCATTTGCGGCTGCCTGATAGATGGTGAGCAGCAGATCCGCATGACATTTAGCGATATGTTTTTGTCGCTGTCACAGGAGGAAATCGACAAGTATTTTGAAATTTTCCGAAAGGCGCTTTCTGGAAGTCTGGGTAAAAATCTTCATTCACTCGATTACACGCTTGATCAGGAACTTTCGGGGGAAGGCCATAAGCGTTTGATGCAGCTAAAGGCGACTGGATTAAAGGATGAAACTGTTTTAGAGGAGTTTTACAAGTCGGTAGCAGAGACATATCATTTTGGCGAAAGCTACTATGTAGTTATGATCCATTGTAATTATGACGTTCCGGGAAGAGGAAGCGACAACTTAGATATGGATGATGCTTCAGAGGAGGTATATGAATTTATCCTTTGTTGCATCTGTCCTGTTAAGCTGTCAGAGGCTGGTTTATGCTACAATACACAGACAAACCGCGTCGAGGAACGTATGCGTGATCAGTGGATAGAGGCTCCTGTAAATGCCTTTTTATTCCCTGCATTTGACGATCGCAGCAGTAATATTCACAGCCTTTTGTATTATACAAAAAAGACAGAGGAGCTTCACGAGGACTTTATCAATGATTGTATCGGTGGTCCGGCACCTATGTCCTTTAAGACACAGAAGGCTGTATTTCAGGAGATCATAGAGGAGACTGTCGGAGATGTTGTAAACTATGATACTGTTTGCCAGATTCAGGAGAATCTGACAGAGCTGATTGAGGAGCATAAGGAAGAGCCGCAGCCTTTCAAGCTTCAAAAATCAGATGTAAAAAAGCTTCTTCAAAATAGTGGAATCAAAGAAGAAAAGCTTGAAAATTTCGAGCAAGTCTATGAGGAGACTGCAGGAGAGGATGCTTTCTTTCAGGCGGCAAACTTAGTTGAGGCAAAAAGCGTTGCCGTCAAGACGCCGGATGTGACAATAAAGGTCAGTCCGCAGCGCATGGATCTTGTACAGATCCAATTAGTAGAGGGACGCCGCTGCATCGTAATTCCGATGGAGGACGGCGTACAAATTAATGGAATGAATGTAACTATGGAGGGTACAAATGGAACAGATTGAGAAGATCTTTAAGATCAGGGAGAACCATACGACAGTGAAAACAGAAATCATTGCAGGTTTGACCACATTTATGACGATGGCGTACATCATCGCCTTAAATCCGAATCTTCTGACTGGATTTGGTGCAGAGGGACAGAATTTATGGAATGGTGTATTTTTAGCGACTTGTATCGCATCCTTTATCGGTATGATGGTAATGGCGTTTGTTGCAAATAAGCCATTTGCCATGGCTCCTGGTATGGGATTAAACAGCTTTTTTGCTGTAGTTGTTGCCAATATTGTTGGTTTGACGGGAATGAGCTATCTGGAGTCTTTCCAGTCAGCACTGTGCATTATTTTACTTGAAGGAATTATCTTTATTATCCTGTCTGTATTAAATATTCGAGACAAGATTGTAAATGCGATTCCGCTTGGTGTTCGTCTTGGTATCTCCCCGGCAATCGGTCTTATGCTTTTAAATATCGGTGTTGGTTCAAATGCTGGTATCTATTCAGAGAATGGCGGACCATTCTTTGTAATGAGAGATTTCTTTGGTGCGTTGACACCGAGTGTTGCTCAGGATGCAATGGGAAGCGGCTACACCCAGATGGTTCTGACAGTAGTAACTATGTTTATCGGTTTATTTGTTATCATCGTTCTGGCACAGAAGGGTGTAAAGGCAGCTGTAATTCTTGGTATGCTTGCAGCATCTGTTATTTACTGGGCAGGCGAGGCAATCTTCCTTGGAACTAATCCATTTGCAGGTCTTGAGGGTGCAAGCTTCGTACCTCCATTTGCAGATATGGCAGAGACAACTCTGTTACATTTTGATTTTGCAGGCTTTGTAAAGATCGGCTGGTTCACAGCAATCACACTTATCATTACCTTCTGCATTATCGATATGTTTGATACCATCGGAACACTTGTTGGTACCGCATCACGTGCAGGTATGGTTGATAAGGACGGAAATATGCCGCAGATGAAGGAAGCACTGTTAGCAGATGCAGTTGGAACTGTAGCAGGTGCGCTGACTGGTACCTCAACAGTTACAACATTCGTAGAGTCTGCATCTGGCGTTGAGGCAGGCGGAAGAACTGGTCTGACTGCATTTACAACTGGAATCTTATTCCTGGCATGTATGTTCATCGCACCAATCGCAGCAATTATCCCGGCAGCAGCAACATCTTCAGCACTGATTTATGTTGGTATCCTGATGATCTCTGGTCTGTCAAAGGTAGACTTTACTGATATCTATCAGACTGTTCCAGCAGCAATCATGTTAATCTCTATGCCAATCTCCGGATCTATCGGACATGGTATTGGTCTTGCACTGATCTCCTATACAATCATGAAGGTATTCACCGGAAAGGCAAAGGACGTATCTGTACTGACCTATATTATTTCAGCAATCTTCCTGCTGAAGTTCTTCTTAGTTGTTTAATTCAATATTCAACGTATAGTTTCGTTAAATAAAAGAGGCATCGCCATCGAGAGACGGCGGTGCCTTTTTTAAAGAGTAGTAGTTTACATGTATCAATTTTAAAAATAAATTTTCTTTTCCCATTCTGGACAGACACCTACTCCGTATTTTTTATCTACATTATAGGTTCGCTCATCATAAAAATCGGACAGGCAATTATCACAGTAATAATTGGAATTGTGCCAATTGCAATTTGAGCAACTACATCCTTGGCGGTATAAAGATCTTGCTGTATTAATGTCCTCTTGTAATTGTGCAGCCGCTTTACGTTCATTTTCAGCTTGTTGTCTCTTTGCTTGCTCTTGTGCACGATTAGCAAAATCAGTAACGACTTCCTTTGCTTTTTCTGGATTATCTAAAGCAGCTTTTCCTAGTAAAGCAGCTCCGCCTAGTAATAATAATTCTGTTAGCATATATTTTTTACCTCCCACTAAATTGATTTGTATTGATCCATGTAAATTATAACTATATTTTAGCTACATAGTTACTACAAAAAGAATTGGCATATGTGCGGATATTTTTTTTCGTACAGACATTTCGTATACTACAATCACAACGCCATCCATTTGTGTATGGTACAGGTTTTATGGCACTACATCCTGGATCAAACCAATATGTGCAGAATGCACAATAATGAACACGTTCTGGATAAACAGTTATTACTGCCATAATTATATTCCTCCTATAAGTAATATAGATATAACTTTATATATCTATAAATACAACTTTTGAGGCGAAAAGTCAATACTTTTTGTAAAAATTTAATTATATTAAGAAAATATCGTTTTGAGTCATTTTCTATTTCAGTATTCGATTTGATTTTTTATTTTCATATATTAAAAAGTCATGACCACCCATTTAACAGGTGGTCATGACTTGGAGTATAAGATGAGCTGCCACATGTTAGTGCGACGGCCCCACTTCCTACAAATTGTAAATTTGAAAAAAATAATTACAGCTCAACAATAACCTCAACCTCGCAAAGAGCGCCCTTTGGGAGAACAGCCTGTACGCAGGAACGTGCCGGCTTGTTGTTTGAAAAATACTGAGCATATACTTCATTAAAGTTTCCAAACTCCTTCATATCAGCGATGAAGCAGGTTGTCTTTACAACATTGTCAAATGTTGCACCGGCATTCTCAAGAAGTGCCTTAACATTCTCCATCACCTGCTTTGCCTGCTCAGCAACAGTTGTGCCAACCATTTCGCCTGTAGCAGGATTAAGTCCAATCTGACCAGAGCAGAAAAGAAGATTTCCTGTCTTTACAGCCTGGCTATATGGGCCAACTGCTGCTGGTGCCTTATCTGTATGCATGATTTCCATAATAAAAAACCTCCTAAAAAATTGTTTCTAGTTTTTATTATAAGCGTTGAGGTTCTGTTTGTAAATAAGGAACTGTAAAACTAAAGTTTTTATAAAAATATTGGGTTGCGCTTGAAGAAAAAAATAGGCAATGTTACAATGGAATAAGTAAAAAGAGAATAAAAGAAATGGAGAATATTATGGAGCAGTCATATGTAATTTTGAAAGATGTGCGAAAAACATATCATATGGGCGAAGTTTCAATTAATGCAGCAGATGGCGTGAATTTTGAAATAAAAAAAGGAGAATTTGTAGTGATTGTCGGTCCGTCTGGTGCAGGAAAGACAACCATATTAAATATTTTAGGCGGAATGGATACTGTTACCAGCGGAGAGGTCATTGTAGATGGTATTCATATTGAGTCTTTTAAGAACCGTCAGCTGACAAAATATCGCAGAGAGGATATTGGATTCATTTTCCAGTTTTATAATCTTGTTCCGAACTTGACAGCAAAGGAGAATGTTGAGCTTGCACTTCAAATCTGTAAAAATCCAAGAGATGCAGAAACAGTATTAAAAGAGGTTGGACTTGGAGAGCGCTTAAACAACTTTCCATCACAGCTATCAGGCGGCGAGCAGCAGCGTGTTTCAATTGCCCGTGCACTTGCAAAAAATCCCAAAATGCTTTTATGTGATGAGCCGACTGGTGCGCTAGATTATGTAACAGGAAAGCAGATTTTAAAGCTTTTACAGGATACGTGCCGCAAGCAAAAGATGACTGTTCTTGTAATTACGCATAATTCTGCAATCGCGCCAATGGCAGATCGTGTGATCCGTATTAAAAACGGAAAAGCAGCCAGTGTGTGCACTAATCCATCTCCTGTGTCAGTAGAAGATATTGAGTGGTAATAAAGGGGGAAACATATGGCAAGAAAAAAAGCATTAAATAAAGATATACGGGTGGAGATCAAAAAAAGTCTTGGCCGCTACATTTCAATTTTTTTGATTGTTGCACTGGGCGTATCATTTTTTTCAGGACTTCGTTCAACGGAAAGTGATATGCGTTATACAGGAGATGCGTTTTCAGACGCGAGCAACTTGATGGATATTCGTGTGATAAGCACGATGGGTCTGACAGATGATGATGTAGAGGCACTTTCACAAATAGAAGGCATATCAGGCGCAGAGCCAGGGTATATGAAGGATGTAATCACAAAGCAAAATGAGACAGATTACGTAGTTGAGCTTTTATCCATGCCAGAAAAAATGAATCAGATTCAAGTGACAGAAGGCCGTCTTCCTGAAAATGAAAATGAGTGTCTGCTTGATAATCGTCTGAAAAAGGCATTTGAAGTAAAAGTAGGTGACACAATTTCATTTGTATCAGGAACTGATACTGAGCTTAGTGAGGATTTGATGCAGACAAGCTATACAGTTACCGGATTTGGTGACAGCCCGCTTTTCATTTCCATGGAGCGTGGAAGCAGTATGATAGGAAGTGGTCAGATTAATGGCTTTGCAATTGTGCAGAAGGATGTGTTTACACAGGATTATTATACTCAGATTTATCTTACTGCAGCCGATGCTTATGATGAGATCGCATTCACAGATGCATACACACAGGCAGTAGAGCCAGTGCAAAAGCGTGTGGAAGCACTTGAAGAAGAAAGATGTCAGGCACGATATGATGAAGTGACAAAAGAGCCGATACAAGAGCTTAATGATGCAAGAAAAACCTGGCAGGAAGAAAAAGATAATGCTGACAGTGAGCTTGATGATGCCAGAGCAAAGCTTGATGATGGTTGGGCGCAGCTTTCAGACGCAAAGGATCAATTGGCTGAGGGCAGAAAAGAATACGAGCAAAATTATGAGACAACAGTGGAACAGTTAAAACAGCAGCAGGCTCAGCTCGATGCTGGAAAGGCCATGATGAGCGAGGATCAGATTGCGCAGGCACAGGGACAGATTGATGCGGCGTATGCGGCGCTTGACGAGGCAAAAAATACACTTGATCAATCAGAAGTACAGATAAAAGAAAATGAGGAAGAACTTACAAAACAGGAAGAAACTTATGAGAGCAGTAAGGCAGAGGCCAAACAAAAGCTAGATGATGCATGGAAAGAGATTGAAGATGGTCAAAAAGAGCTTGATGATATCAAGATGCCGACATGGCAGGTAATCAATCGCGAAAGCCTTCCTGGATATACTGATTATGGCAGCAATGCTGAGCGTATGGGGGCAATAGGAAAGGTATTTCCAGCAATCTTTTTCTTAGTTGCAGCACTTGTTGCATTGACAGCCATTACACGTATGGTAGAAGAGCAGCGTACACTTATTGGAACATACAAGGCTCTTGGCTACAGCAAGGCAGCTATCGCAAAAAAGTATCTTCTTTATGCGCTTTCAGCAACACTAGGCGGCAGTATTGTTGGTGTGCTCATTGGTGAAAAGCTGTTTCCATTTATTATCATCATATCATACCGCCTTATGTATGCGTCATTATTAAAGTTAGTAATTCCATATAATTGGTATTATGCAATTTTATCTACTGCGCTTGCCGTGTTCAGTGTTACATTTGCTGCGCTTGTGGCATGCTACAGAGAGCTTTATGCGCAGCCGGCAGTACTTATGCGCCCAGTAGCACCAAAGCCAGGAAAGCGTGTTTTATTAGAACGGATTGGTTTTATTTGGAAACATTTGTCCTTCTCACAAAAAAATACATTTAGAAATCTGTTCCGTTATAAAAAGCGTCTGATTATGACAGTTTTTGGAATAGGATGCACAACAGGTCTGATGGTTGTTGGATTTGGTCTTAAAGATTCTATTATGAATATTGCATCGCTTCAATATGATAATATTCAGCTGTATGATGCGATGGCAGCATTAAATACGGACGAGACAGACAAACTAGATGATCCAGATAAAACACTTAATGAAATCATGGAAAATGAATCAGGCATTGAAACGTTTGCAAAGGTCAGCATGAAGTCGATGGATATTTCATCTGGTTCAAATGTGCGAACTGCTTACACTGTTGTATGTAAGGATGCGCAGGCATTGGAATCCATGATGGTTTTTCAGAGTCGTACAACAAAGAAAACATATGAACTGACTGATGATGGCGTCATTTTGACAGAGCAGATGGCAGAAGCGCTTGGTGTTGGTGAGGGAGATACTGTGTCAATCACAAGCGGTGAAAATGCACCAGTCACAGCAGTTGTCGCACATGTTATGGAAAATTATCTGATGCATTATGTTTATATGACAGAAGGCTGTTATGAAAAAGTGTTCCAGACTGAACCAGAATATAACATGTATTGGTTAAAGCTAAATAAAGACGGCCGTGCAAATGAAGATGCGTTAGGACAGCGTCTTATGGAGCATGATGAGATTTTAACAGTTACTTATGTTAGTACAACAAGAGAGATGATTGATGGCATGTTAAGCAGCCTGTATATTATTGTTGTAGTGCTCGTGATTTCAGCAAGCCTTCTGGCATTTGTTGTAATCTATAACTTAAATAACATCAATATCAGTGAGAGAAAACGAGAACTGGCAACAATCAAGCTGCTAGGTTTTTATGATTCTGAAGTTGCCATGTATGTCTACAGGGAAAATATCTGGCTGACTTTAATTGGTGCCTTTGCAGGAATTTTTATCGGAAAGGTACTTCATGGATTTATCATCAAGACAGTACAGGTTAATCAGGTCATGTTTGGACTTGATATTTCTGTGCCAAGCTATATATACAGTATGGTATTAGCATTTATTTTCTCAATGGCTGTAAATGGTGTTATGTATTTCCAACTTAAAAAGATAGATATGATTGAATCATTAAAGAGTGTGGAGTAAGCCTAGCAAACAAGAAAGGAAAAATATGCCGAAGAAATTTTATGCCGTCCGCAAAGGACGTAAGACCGGAATTTTTACCACATGGGACGAGTGTCGTGCGCAGGTGCATGGCTTTCTGTGTGCGGAATATAAAAGCTTTCCAACAATGGAAGGCGCAAAAGGATTCATGGAGCTTGGGATGGAAGGTGAAAATAAGCTGCCATTCGATGAAGATACTAAACAGCCATCTAATAATATAAATTCGTCAATTGCTACAAACCAAATCACACAGAACATATCAAATGAGCCAGAACTAGTTGCATACGTTGATGGCAGCTACGATCAGTCCACCAAACGTTTCTCCTATGGAATGGTAATATTGGAAAATGGCGAAGAAAAAACCTTTAACAAAAGCTTTTCTGATCCGAGCCTTGCAGGTATGAGAAACGTAGCAGGTGAGATCATGGGAGCCAGAGCCGCTATGGAGTATGCCATTGCAAATAATAAGAAGCGATTAGTTATTTATCACGATTATGAAGGTATCGCAAAATGGCCTCTTGGTATATGGAAAACAAATAAAGAAGGAACAATAGCCTATAAAGCTTATTACGACGAAGCAAAAACAAAAGTCTCAGTTCGATTCCAAAAGGTGACAGGCCATTCAGGAGACAAATATAATGATTATGCTGACAAGCTTGCAAAGCAGGCGCTGGGGCTGGCGTGATTGTAAACTAACAAAAAATATATATAAACATATTTAGAGGGCAGACATCTGGTATGATCTGCCCTCTTTACTAAAATGAAAAATTATATTATTATAATAGCATGGTCAAAAGTTAAAATCTATCTGACAAAAAACCTTGAAAGGGGGACTCCATGGACTTTTTGGAAGCACAAAATTATCTGGAAAAGGTGCGAAGTCAAAAGGGAATCGTTCTGGGACTTGACACAATGCGCCATCTGATGGCTAAACTTAATAATCCGCAGGATAAAGTTAAATTTATTCAGGTTGCAGGAACAAACGGCAAGGGATCAACAGCTGCCTATCTCACTTCAATCTTATCTGAGGCAGGAATTAAAGTAGGAAGATATACATCTCCGGCTGTATTTTCAAGCACAGAGCAGTATTTCGCATGTGGAAGCTGTATAAGTGAAAGCGAATATGCAAAAGGTATGACAGCAGTGGCAGAGGCTGCAGCAAGTCTTGACGGCGAAACACCTACTGCTTTTGAACAGGAAACAGCATTGGCGTTTTGGTATTTTGCGAAGAAAGGCTGCGAGCTGGCAATTTTAGAGGCAGGTCTTGGCGGTGACATGGATGCTACAAATATTGTGACAACAACGGTATGCAGTATCATAACATCAATCAGCATGGATCATTGCCGTATCCTTGGAAATAAGATCAGCGAGATTGCAGCACATAAGGCTGGTATTATAAAGCCGGGTGCACCTGTTATTTGCATCGAGCAGAAGGAAGATGCGATGGAGCCAATTCGTGCAGCAGCAAAAGCAGCAGACACACCGCTTTACGAGGTACACCGCGATGAGGTGCGTCAGATATTTTCTGATAAGCGAGAGAGCATTGTATTTTTCCGAGAATTTGAAAATCTGCATTTAAAGATGCTTGGAAGTTGTCAGCCTGAAAATGCTGCACTTGCCGTACAGGCAGCAAGCGTACTTAGCCGCAGCTATCCAATTGAAAAAAAGCATATTTATGATGGAATTGAAAAAACACGCTGGGGCGGACGCTTTGAGCTTCATAGCGGTTCACCTGATATAATATTAGATGGTGCGCATAATCCAGATGGCATAAGACGCCTTCGTGAGTCTGTAAATCAAATGTTTGGTGCAGTGCCGATTTGCTATGTCTGTGGTGTTCTGGCAGATAAAGATTACGAAAAAGAAATTGAAATTTTATTTGGCCGCGCATCAAACGTGTTTACTGTGACACCGCCATCACCAAGGGCAATGAAAAGCACAGATTTAAAAGCTGCAATTAAAAAGCGTTTTTCACAGTTAAAGGTCACTTCATTTGACAGTGAGGATGGTATTGAAAAAGCAATTGAAGCGGCTGTATCACAGAACAATCCAGTGGTTGTGTGCGGAACCCTTACAATTCTTGCAAGGGTAAAAGAGTGGATGAAACGCAACGACAGAATGTAAGCAAATAAAATAGAGACGAGGAATTATGGATAAAGAAAAGATTGAACAGGCTGTGCGCTTGTTTTTAGAAGGAATCGGTGAAGATCCAAACAGAGAGGGACTGTTAGGAACTCCCGACCGCGTTGCACGTATGTGCAGCGAAATATATGGCGGATTGGGGCAGGATGCAGGACAATATTTGCATACAACATTTGAAGCAAAGAATAACGAGCTGATATTAGAAAAAGATATTGATCTTTATTCAGTGTGTGAACATCATTTGCTCCCATTTTATGGAAAAGCACATATAGCATATATCCCAGATGGCAGAGTTGCAGGACTTTCCAAGCTGGCAAGAACAATAGAAGTATTTGCAAAGCGTCCGCAGATTCAGGAGCAGCTGACAGCTCAGACAGCTGATGCACTTATGGAACATTTAAAGCCAAAGGGTGTTATGGTTGTCATAGAAGCAGAGCATATGTGCATGACAATGCGCGGCGTGAGAAAGCCAGGTACCAAGACGTTAACATATGTGTGCAGAGGCGTCTTTGAAAATAATGACGAGCTGATCAATCGTGTTTTGATGATGGTTCGCTAAGTTGGAGGAAAAAATGAGAATAGGAAACAGAGACTTTCAGACAAGCGGTCATACCTACGTAATGGGAATTTTAAATGTTACACCAGACTCATTTTCAGATGGTGGACGCTGGAATCATATGGACGATGCACTTTTTCATGCACAGCGCATGATTGAAGAAGGTGCAGATATCTTAGATATTGGCGGCGAATCGACAAGACCTGGTGGTTATACACGAATTTCAGATGAAGAGGAAATTTCTCGTGTGGCACCCGTTATCGAGGCATTAAAGAATCGTTTTGACATTCCAATTTCCGTAGATACTTATAAGTCAGAGGTGGCTAAAGCAGCTATTTTGGCAGGAGCTGATCTGATCAATGATATCTGGGGATTAAAGGCAGATAAAAAAATGGCAGAAGTGATTGCAAAGGCAAAGCTGCCGTCATGTCTTATGCATAATCGAGAGACAATGGACTATAACAACTTTTTAGAGGATGTTGTATCAGATTTACAGGAGACATTAAATATTGCAAAAAAAGCAGGAATTTCAAAGGATACCATTATCCTTGATCCAGGCGTTGGTTTTGCAAAGAATTATGAGCAGAACTTAGCCATCACAAATCATCTTGAAGTATTAGATACACTTGGCTGCCCGGTGCTTCTTGGAACAAGCCGCAAATCAATGATTGGACTGACACTTGATTTGCCATCAGACCAGAGAGAAGAAGGCACTATGGTAACGACCGTCTGGGCAGTACAGAAGGGCTGTATGTTTGTACGTGTCCACAATGTACAGGCAAATGTGAGAGCAATTAAGATGGCAGAAGCACTGCTTAGAAACTAACGCTACATGATATTGGAAAAACATTGCTTTAAATTTAATAATATAGAAGGAAATTTGATATAGAATGGATAAAATAGAAATCAAGGGGCTTGAAGTATTTGCCCATCATGGTGTGTATGAAGAGGAGCAGCGTCTAGGACAAAAATTTGTTGTGTCAGCTGTATTATCTCTTGATACAACAGCAGCTGCACAGACAGATGATCTTGATAAGACAGTAAATTATGGAGCAATCTCAAGACAGATCACGCAGATTTTGCAGCGTGAAAACCATAAGCTCTTAGAGCGTGCAGCAGCAGTTACAGCTGAAGAAATTTTGCTGACAAATCCGCTCATTAACGGCATCACAATCAAAATTGAAAAGCCGTGGGCGCCTGTTGGTCTGCCGCTTGAAACTGTGGCAGTCGAGACAACAAGAAAGTGGCATACTGCATATATTGCGCTTGGCTCAAATCTTGGAGAAAAGAAAAACTATCTTGATGTTGCCATTGAAGAATTAAAAGCAGTAAAAGGCATTGAGATAGAAAGTGTTTCCGACTGGATTGAGACAGAGCCGTATGGCTATCTTGATCAGCCAAATTTTTTAAATGGCTGTGCATGTCTTCGTACCTGGCTGGAGCCATTTGCACTTTTAGATGTGCTTCAGAGTATTGAAGCAAAGGCAGGACGTGAGCGCAAGATTCATTGGGGACCGAGAACACTTGATTTAGATTTGCTTTTCTACGATGATCAGATCCTTGGAACAAAGAGACTGATTGTACCGCATCCAGAAATTGAAAAGAGAAGTTTTGTGTTAGTGCCGATGGCACAGATTGCACCATGGCTTCGTCATCCGGTAAGTAAAAGCACGATCAAACAGCTGCTTGAAGAATTGAACGCAGAGCAGTAAATAAGAAACAGTTCATTGTGAGAAACCTAGTTGCTTGCAAAATAGCATTAACAAAAATACAGGTTATAAGTGAGGAATAAAAAATATATGTTAGATTTATCAGAATCAAGAGCGCAGATTGACGTGATAGATAAAGAAATCACACGCCTGTTTCAGAAACGAATTGATGTCTGCAGGGATGTAGCCGCATACAAGATACAGAATAATAAAAAGGTGCTTGATAAAACAAGAGAGAATCAGAAGCTCGAAGTCTTGTCAAAGCTTGCAGAGGATGGTTTCAAAGAACATGGCATCTGCGATTTGTTTACGCAGGTCATGGCAATTTGCCGAAAGCGTCAGTATCAGATCATGAAGGAAGAAGGCGTTGCTCAGCCGGTTCCATTTGATTGTGTGGACGAGATTGACAAAACAAATGCGACCGTTGTATTTCAGGGAGTAGAGGGCGCATACAGTCATGCTGCTTCCATGGCATATTTTGGAGACTTGGCAACATATTTTCATGTGCCAAACTTCGAGGAGGTCATGAAGGCAGTTGCAAATAAAGAGTCTGATTTTGGCGTGCTACCTCTTGAAAATTCCAGTGTCGGACAGGTTGGTGATGTGTATGATCTTTTGACACGCTATGATAATACTATTGTAGGCGAGTATTATCTTCCTGTACGTCATTGTCTGCTAGGATTAAAGGGTGCAGACATAGATAAGATTCAGACAGTTTACTCTCATCCGCAGGGACTTATGCAGTGTGGAAAATTTTTAAATGAGCATTCATCCTGGCAGCAGATCAGTCAGGCAAATACGGCAATGGCTGCACAGAAGGTCATTAAGGAAAATAATCCAAACACAGCTGCAATAGCAAGCGAAACAGCGGCAAAGTTGTATGGATTAGAGATTCTTGAGGAAGGAATCAATGACAACAAGACTAATACAACAAGATTTATTATTGTAAGCAGAAAAAAATGCTACCGCAGGGATGCATCAAAGATTTCTGTCATGTTTGAGATTCCTCATGAGAGCGGAAGCTTGTACACGATTTTGTCCCATATGATTTACAACGATTTGAATATGACAAAAATCGAATCAAGACCAATTCCAGAGCAGCCGTTTGAGTATCGCTTCTTTGTTGATTTCGAAGGAAATCTGGCTGATGCAGCTGTAGAAAATGCGATTCTTGGCATCAAAGAAGAGGCTGCACGCTTGAAAATCTTAGGAAATTATTAATACTAGGGTTAAAAGCTCACAAGCCGATCGTGCTTGCACGAAAAGGATTGTGAGTTTGGTAAGTATTAGTTAACATTATAGAGGAAAATGACATGAACAGATTATTATTATACAGAAACTTTGAACACGAAGATCTGGTTTATCAGATGAGAACATTGGCAAAAAAGGCACAGATTGATGCGCTTACCGAGGATGATTTAGAATGCTATGAAAACTGCATCCATCAGATGATCGAGATGGCAGCAGTCTATGGACTGCAGGAAAATCTGTGGCACAGCGTACTTGCATGTATATTGGCAAATGCAGAAAATGCGTTTTCTAAGGCGTGTGAGAAAAAGGGTCTTCCGCAGGGAACATTATCAAAGCTTATTCTTCCAGATATCTCATTTTGGAAAGAAATGTTTGCAGTAAGCCTTGAAGATTTAGACCGTGCATTTGGATGCAGCTTGGCAGCTCTTTTGGAGAACTATGTAAACTCTAACACAAACGGCCATGTATTTAACAAGCGTATTCGCGACAGTATCACAGATCTTGGAAAAAAGCTTGGTGCATGTGACAGTGAGGAAGATTTTTTACATACGCTGACAGATTTTTATCGCGATTATGGTGTTGGAAAGCTTGGTCTTCATAAGGCATTCCGCATAGGTCAGGATAATGATGGAGAGCCAATCATCGAGCCAATCACATGTACTGAGCATGTGCATTTAGATGATCTTGTAGGTTACGAGCGTCAGAAGAAAAAGTTAGTTGATAATACACTTAGTTTTGTTAATGGACAGGCCGCAAACAATTGCCTTTTGTTTGGTGATGCCGGAACAGGAAAATCCTCTAGCATAAAGGCAATCATGAACGAGTTTTATTCTAAGGGACTTCGTCTGATCGAGGTGTATAAGCATCAGTTCAAAGATTTGCCAAAAATTATTTCTCAGATTAAAAGCCGCAATTATAAATTTATCATTTATATGGATGATTTGTCATTTGAGGAGTTTGAGATCGAGTACAAATATTTAAAGGCTGTTATCGAGGGCGGTCTTGAGACAAAACCAGATAATGTGCTGATTTATGCAACAAGCAATCGTCGTCATTTAATTAAGGAAAGCTTTGATGATGTAAAGGATTATAAGCCAGAACTTCATTCTTCTGATACAGTGCAGGAAAAGCTGTCTTTGGTGGCACGTTTTGGCGTAACTATCTACTATGGTGCACCAGAAAAGCAGGAGTATGATGATATCGTGATCAATCTTGCAAAAAAGAATGGCATCGAAATGGACACAGACGAGCTTTTGTTAGAGGCAGGCAGATGGGAATTAAATCATGGCGGCAGAAGCGGAAGGTGTGCACAGCAGTTTATTATTTATCTGCTTGGACAAAAGGCATTAAAAAAACAGTAAAGCAATAGAAAGGACGTGAAATTATGGCAGCAGTGCGTATGGCAGTAATGGAGATCGGGGCACAGGACGTGATTATGAAAGTGTACGAGATTGCTCCTAGAAAGGGAATGCAGGTGATTGACAGCCTGCGCCGAATGGTTCCGGTAGGAAAAGATACTTATTCAGAGGGGCGAATCAGTACACAGGTCTTAGAACAGATCTGTAATGCATTTACTCATTTTAAGCAGACGCTGGCTGAGTATGGAATAACAGAGTATTATGCACTTGCAAACAGTGCCGTGCGTGAGGCAAAAAACTGTGCAATGGTCGTGGACCAGATCGAGGTGCGCACAGGAATCCGCGTGCGAGTGCTTAGTAATTCCGAGCAGCGTTATGTAAGAATTAAGGGTGTAATTGCAAGAGAAAATGATTTCAAGCTTCCAGAAAAAGGAACAGCTATGGTTGATATTGGTGCAGGAAGCTTACAGATTTCTATCTACGAGAAAAAAGCTCTTGCAACTACACAGAATATTCGTCTTGGAATGGCAAAGATTGGTGAGATGTTCTCTGCATTTTCATGGGAATATCCTGTTGTGGAACTTGTGTTAAAGGAAATGATCGACAATGATGTACAGACATTTGAGAAAATGTTCTTAAAGGATCACACGATCCGCAGTCTTATTCTTGTCGGTGATACACTTATTTCTCAGATCAGAAAGGTGCTTGAGCATACTGGAGATCCAGGCATAACCGCAGAGGATATCAGAAACTTGTACTCACAGATTCGCGGAAAATCAACAAGTGAGATTAGTCAGATGCTTGACATGCCGTTTGAGTATGCAGCGATGGTGCTTCCTGTCATGATTTTGGCGCAGACACTTCTTGATGCAAGTCAGGCAGAGAGAATATGGATTCCGCAGTCTGATCTTTGTGACGGTTATGCAATTGACTACATGGAAAAGCATAAGCTTGGACGCATCACATACAATTTCGAAGAAGACATAATTGCATCTGCAAAGACAATCTGCAAGCGCTACAAAGGAAATCAGGCTCATGCAGAATATCTTGAGCAGATGGCAGGCAAGTTTTTTGATCTGCTGCAAAAATATCATGGTCTTGGGGAGCGTGAGCGTCTGCTTCTTCGTCTGGCTGCCATTTTACATGACTGTGGAAAATTTATAAGTATGAGTGCACCAGGCGAGTGTGCATATCAAATTATCATGTCTACAGAAATTCTCGGAATTTCTCATATGGAGCGTGAGATGGTTGCATGCATTGTCCGCTACAACACAATGGAGCTTCCAAATTTCAGTGAATTTGATGGAAAGCTTGGCAATGACAAATATTTGATTGTTATGAAATTAGCAGCTATCTTAAGAGTATGCAATGCGCTTGATCGAAGCCACCGCCAGAAATTTGCCGATATGAAGCTGACTATTAAGGACTCAAATATCGTGATCACGACAGCTTATCCGGACAATATTACGCTCGAGAAAAAGACATTACAGGATAAGCAGGATTTCTTTGAGGAAGTATACGGACTTGGGTTTGAAATTAAGCAGAAGAAAAAGAAACAGTGAGAAAAATAGAGAAAAATAGAAAGGCAGGTTGGCAAGATGGATTTTGAAAATAGTCAATATTATACAAACAGAGAATTAAGCTGGATTCAGTTCAACTATCGTGTGCTGGAAGAGGCAAGGGATAAGAGTAATCCGTTGTTTGAGCGCCTCAAATTCTTAAGCATCACCTCATCAAATCTGGATGAATTTTTTATGGTGCGTGTTGCATCATTAAAGGATATGGTAAATGCTGGCTACAAAAAGCCGGACATTGCAGGTATGACACCAAAGGAGCAGCTTTCAGCTATCAGCGAAGCACTTCATGAATTTACTCAGACACAATATTCAACATATAACAGAAGTCTTTTGCCATTGTTGGCAAAGGAGCATATCACCGTGTTAACTTCATTTGAGCAGATGAACGATGAGGAAGCCGCATTTGCAGACAATTTCTTTATGGAAAAGGTGTACCCTGTTTTAACACCGATGGCTGTAGATGCATCAAGACCATTTCCGTTAATCAGAAATAAGTCATTAAATATTGCTGCACTCATTAAGACAAAGAACCAAAGCGAAGAGGAAATGGAGCCAGAGCTTGAGTTTGCGACAGTTCAGGTGCCATCCGTAATGGGACGAATTGTACAGCTGCCATGTACAGAGGGTGTTAAGCTGATTCTTCTTGAAGAAATCATCCGCAGAAATATCAGCAAGCTGTTTTTAAATTATGATGTCATAAGTACTGCTGCATACCGTATTGAAAGAAACGCAGATCTTAGCATCGACGAGGAGGAAGCAGAGGATCTTCTTCAGGAGATTGAAAAGCAGTTAAAGCAGCGCCAGTGGGGCGAGGCAATCAAGCTTGAGGTCAGTGAGGAGATTGACAAATATCTGCTCAAATATCTTAAAAAAGAGCTGGCAATATCAGACGAGGAAATTTATAAGATCCAGGGACCGCTCGATCTTACATTTTTAATGAAGCTCTATGGAATGGAAGGCTTTGATGCATTTAAGCAGCCAAAGTATAAGCCGCAGAGATGCCCACAGATCGACCCTGAGTTGTCCATCTTTGACAACATTAAAAAAGGTGATATTTTCCTGCATCATCCATACATCACATTCGACCCTGTTGTAAACTTTATTAAAGAAGCAGCAGTTGATCCAAAGGTGTTGGCGATCAAACAGACATTGTACCGTGTCAGCGGCAATTCACCAATCGTTGCAGCACTTGCAAAGGCAGCAGAAAATGGCAAGCAGGTAACAGTTCTTGTCGAGTTAAAGGCACGTTTTGATGAGGAACACAATATTGTATGGGCAAAGATGCTTGAGAAAGCAGGCTGCCATGTAATTTATGGTCTTCGCGGCTTAAAGACGCATAGCAAGATTACACTTATCGTGCGTGATGAGGAAGATGGAATCTGCCGTTATGTACATTTAGGAACTGGAAATTATAATGATGCGACTGCAAAGCTTTACACTGACTGTGGTATCATGACATGCAACCGCATGATCGGTGAGGATGCTACTGCTGTATTTAACATGCTGTCTGGTTATTCAGAGCCGGAGTCATGGAACCAGCTTGCTGTAGCACCGCTGTGGCTAAGAGGAAAGTTTTTGTCATGGATTAAAAGAGAAACTGAGTTTGCAAAGAGTGGTCGTCCGGCATATATCATAGCTAAGATGAACTCTCTTTGTGATAAGGGCATCATTGCCGCACTTTATGAGGCTTCAGCAGCCGGTGTTAAGATTGATTTAATAATTCGTGGTATCTGCTGTGTAAAGACAGGTATACCAGGAGTCAGCGAAAACATTCGCGTGCGCTCTATAGTAGGAACCTTCCTTGAGCACAGCCGTATTTTCTGTTTTGGAAATGGCGGAAATGAAGAGATTTATATGGGAAGTGCAGATTGGATGCCAAGAAACCTTGACAGAAGAGTGGAGATTACATTCCCAGTGCTAGATCCATCTGTGCGCGCAAAGGTACGTCACATCTTAGAGGTTGAGCTTGAAGATACTGTACGTGCAAGAATCATGAAGATGGATGAAAGTGGTCAGTATGAGCGCATTGACAAAAGAGGAAAGGAAATTGTTGATTCTCAGGATGTTTTCTGTAAAGAAGCAGAAGCAGAGGCTGTAAGAGATGACGAAAATGAAGGGCTGCAAAAGCAGCGCGTATTTGAGCCGCTTACGGCAGAGGATGCGCAAGATTAATAAAAATTTGCTGTTGTCGTCTGGCTTAGGCAGCAGCAAAGAGAAACGGAGAAAAACATGGATCAGATTAATATATTAGTAACAGATGACGAGAGAGAAATCGCGGATCTTCTTGAAATCTATCTTGTCAGCGATGGATATCGTGTCTGGAAGGCATACAGTGCAAAAGAGGGTCTTCAAATTTTACAGGAGCATGATATTCAGCTAGCTATTTTAGACATTATGATGCCGGAGATGGATGGCATCGAGATGTGCAGACAGATTAGAAAATTCAGCAACATTCCAGTTATCTTTTTAAGCGCCAAGTCAGCTGACCTTGATAAAATTCTTGGCCTTGGCTGCGGAGCAGATGACTATGTGACTAAGCCGTTTAGTCCATTAGAGCTTACTGCAAGAGTTAAGTCACAGCTTCGCCGTTATACTGAGTTTAATCCAGATGGCGTACAAAAAAAGGACGCAAGTGAAGTCATTTCAATACGAGGTGTTGTGATTAACCGCACAACTCATGTTGTTACTGTAGATGGTGAGGAAATTAAGTTGACACCGCTTGAATTTGATATTCTTTGTCTGCTGGCACAAAACCCAGGCAAGGTGTTCAGCACAGACGAAATCTTTAAAAACGTCTGGAATGAAACTGTTTACGAGGCAAATAATACCGTTATGGTACATATCCGCCGTCTTCGTACAAAAATCAAGGACGATAATCGTGAGGATAAGATCATAACAACCGTATGGGGAGTTGGATACAAAATTGACCAGTAAAAATAAAGTGAAATACAGAGGCAGTCTGCTGCTTAACACTGTGTTAAGTGCAGCTGCCGCGCTGGCGGCTGAAGTCGCTCTTTTGCTAAACAGCAAGCTGGCCGACGTGATTTTGTGTCAGTTCGGTTTTCAGGGGAGCGTCGCCAGTTTGTCAGGTGAGTATAACGCGCCCCTGATTTTTGTTTATCTGCTGATTGGCATATGCGTGTTTGCTTTTGTGTTTGGTATGCTTCAGCATCGAACACTCAAATATACAAGAAAGATTTCAGCATCTCTTCAGGAGATTTCAGAAGGACATTTTAATACGCGTATTCCAGTGCGAGGCGATAATGAGCTGTCAGATATTGCAATGCAGGTCAATCACATGGCAGAGGAGATCGAGCAGCTTCTTGAAAAAGAAAAGCAGGCAGAGGAGACAAAAAACGAGCTGATAACTAATATTGCACATGATTTGCGTACACCGCTCACATCAATTTTAGGATATCTTGATATTCTTTCCACGAGAAAGGATCTCCCAGAAGAGACGCGTCAGAATTACATCAGGATTGCTCATGACAAGGCAAAACATTTGCAGCAGATGATAGAAGATTTGTTTGGATTTACTAAGCTTAGCTACAGTAAGCAGACTACAAATATGCAGCCAATTGATATAATAACACTTTTAGCGCAGCTTCTTGATGAATTTTATCCGGTATTTGAGAATAACGAGATGGACTACGAGTACCATCCCGATGCATCAAATTTTGTAATTCAGGGTGACGCTACGCTTCTTGTGCGTCTTTTTGACAACTTGATTAACAATGCAATCAAGTATGGAAAAGAGGGAAAGCTTTTGATTGTAAAGACGAGAACGCAAAAAGAAGCAATCACAGTAGATATCATTAACTTTGGAAAGGTAATTCCGCAAAAGGATTTAGACCGCGTATTTGAAAAGTTTTACCGTGCTGAAAGTTCAAGAAATTCCGCTACAGGAGGAACAGGTCTTGGTCTTGCGATTGCAGCAAATGTGGCGCGTATACACGGAGGTTCAATTGCGGCAAAAAGCAGCCTTGAGGGAACTGTTTTTAGTGTGATGCTGCCAAGCACACATGAAGAAAATATCGAGGACGACAATCACGCTAAGCAGGAGGTGTCAGATGAGAGCTAAAACTACCCATCGCACTGCAGTCACAGTACTGCTTTTTACAATTGTCCTATGCCTGCTTGCAGCAGGTGGCTGTAAAAATGCTTCAAAACGCGCGTACCGCGCCTATTCAGGAACAGTCAGTGTCAGTCTTGGTCTTGGAAGAGAAGGTATTCTTGTGGAAGAACATCCTTTTCCAGTTACGGTGCATGTTGATGGAGATTATGCAAAAGAGGGAAGTTCATGTGTTCTTACAGTGCCGACAAATGCAAGTGATTACTATGCGTACCGAAAGCCGCTGTCAGATGAGAATGAACAGACGATCTCGTTTATTGTTCCTGCAGCGAAATACAGCAGTCAGATTACAATTGAACTTCTTGATAGTTATGAGCGTGTCATTTACAGCAGAACATGTACCTATCAGGCATATGATGAATGGCAGAATATGCTTTTAGCAGGCCATATGGGAAAACAGACAGATACCGTATCATGGCCAGAGCAAATTAAAAGAAATGATCTTGGAACAGCAGTTTCAGTACGAACTGTCACACTCACAGAAGACAATTTGTATACCGAAAAAGAGGGCTACGGTATGCTCGATTTTTTATCGGTTGATGTTGCCTATTTTGAAGAACTAAGCAGTGATGTGAAAAATGCATTGTTAGAATGGGTAAAAGAGGGCGGTACGATTGTATTTGAGGGAAGCGGCGGATGGACAGCACTCCAGAAAATGAATATAAACGGATTTGGCAGCTCCAAAACTTTTAGTGCAGGCAGTAACCAAAAGCTGCTTTACCGAAGTCTTGGAGATGGAAGTGTATGGTTTCTTGGAAAAACACTCAGCCAGACAGTGTCACGTCTTACAGATGAAAGAAAGTCGCAGTTTATTCTAATCTTGAGCAAAGGAGCAAGCGGAAGCTACTCAGAAGATTTTAGCTCTCTTAGTGTTTACGAAAATTCATCGCTGCTTTACAGACTCAGGACACATAAATCATCTGCTGAGACACCAAAGGTATGGATATATGTAGCCATTTTGATTTTATATCTGGTAGTTGGCATTCCTGGAATTTATCTTTTGATGCGCAAGAAAAAAAGGATACGCTGGTTTCGCCCGCTTGTTTGTCTGCTTGCTGCATGCTTTTCCATTTTGATATTCATAGTAGGAACAAGCACACGTTATTCACAGCCATTTATTCGAAGCCTCACTGTATTATCTGATGAGAACAGCAGAGAAAATGAGAATAGTGAAACAATCTATACAAGCATTCAGGCACCGTTTAACAGCAGCTATGAGGTAAGCATTAATCCAGAATACCATGTTACATCACTTATGGAAGAGTATTATTGGGGAAGCGGCACACAAAACGGAACTGTCAATGCAAAGCGTGTCGTGTCGTTTGATTTTTCTAAAGAGCAGACACTTTTGTCTTTGGAAAACCTGACAGCCTTTTCCTCACGCTGTTTTGCACTTGGAAATAATATTTCAGGTATCGGAACTATTACAGGCACAGTTGAAGAAAATGCGTCAGGAGTTTTTGGAACACTTGTAAATAATACTGAATATGAACTTATATCGGCTGTAGTAAATACAGGAAATGAGCTTGCACTGATCGAGCATTGGAAGCCGGGGGAGACAATTGATTTGGAGACAGAACAGCAAAATGGACGTGTTCATATGATGACAAAAGATCAGTTTTCAGAGGGAGCATACAAAAACCGCGGTCAGTGGATTGGAAAGCTAGCAGATTATTATGAATACTATTTGTATACAAAAAAAGAGCAGTTATATGTTATGGCGCAAATTGATTATATGCCTGCTATACAGCAGTATACAGATTATCCGGTAGAAAATGATACCATTATTTGTTTGTCTGTCACACAGAACTGACGGATGTAACATGATAACTATGAGATAGGAGGCATGTATGCTGTCTGTAAATCAGCTTAAATTTAAGGTAAAAAATAAGACTTTGATCGACGAGCTTACGCTAAACGTTACGCCGGGCAGCTTTTATGCGCTTCTTGGCAGAAAAGGGTCAGGTAAGACAACACTTCTTCGTCTTTGTTCTGGTCTTTTAGAGCCGCAAAGCGGAAATATTTACATTAATGGGATGGATGTGTCAAAACGAGAAAATAAGAAAAATATTCTTCGTATTCTGGGCTATATGGGATCGCAGGATGGTTATTTTCCGCGTCTTCAGGTAATGGAGTATCTCGAAGTGTATGCACATGCGCAGGGACTTTATGGTCTTGCAGCGAGAGAGCGCTGCATGGAGGTGCTTCAGATGGGGCACCTTGAGCGAAGAGCAGAGCAGCTTGTGGAGGAGCAGTCTGCTAGTGTCAGAAGAGAACTTTCCTTTTTGCGGGCGATTATTCATCGTCCGCGCCTGCTGCTTCTTGATGATCCATTTAATGGGATGGAGAGTGCACAAAAGCTTGCGATGGAGGAATTGTTTGCTATTCTTGCAGAGGATGAGGTAACTGTCTTAATGGCATCGCAGTCACTTCCAGATGCAGCGCATCTTTGCGGTGAGATCGGTATTATTGAGAAGGGACGCATTATAAGTGAAGGAAATCTGTCAGATATTCTTCGTCAGGCAAGAAGCGAGGCACTTTTATATCTTCGTGTCTGTGAAGCGCCTGAGGCAGCTGTTGCCATTTTGCGAAAGGAAGCGCTTGTGCGCACGATTTCAAGAGATGGTAATTTTATCGTTATGCATTTTGCTGGAGGCATCAAAGATGAAGCTGCACTTTTAAAAAAACTTATAGAAAGCAATGTCAAGGTATACTCATTTAGCCGTGGGCAGAGCAGTCTGGAAAATCTGTTAGAGCGTGAAATTTCAGGCGGAAAGGGGAGAAGATGAGCAAATTTCATAATCCAATATATGAAAAGGATCGTTGGGCAGCAAACCGCAGCAAGGCATTTCTAATTGCTGTTCTTTCTGTTAACAGTGTGATTGCTGTTATAGCAATAGTTGTATTCATGAACATGGTAAGTTACATGAAGACGAGCAGTGAAAATGATTATGCCGCACTGCTTCAGCTATATCTTACGCTTGCGATGGCAGAATGTTTGATGATCGTTTTTATCGCCCCGGCACTTGCAGGAACTGGCATCAGTCAGGAGCGCGAAAATGGAAATCTGGAGCTGTTTTTATCGACGGGTGTTTCGCCATGGCAGGTGATTTTAGGAAAGCTTGTTTCTTGCATGAATATGATGTTTGTGCTTATTGTGACATCACTTCCAGTTTTTTCACTTGTATTTGTGTACGGTGGTGTTCAGATGCGCGATCTTATTGCAATGATCAGCGTGCTTCTTGTTGTTGCACTTGAGATTTGTTCGCTCTCCATTCTCTGCTCAGCAGGTGCAAATCGTTCAGTCTACGCAGCACTTTCTGCCTATGCATCAAATCTGATTTTGATTGGAGGAACATTATTTGTTCATCTTGCACCGAGCCTTTTGTACAGCTCATCAGTCTATGGAGATCAGTTGGGAAGTCCTGTATCCTGGTATCATTATCTGCTTCTTACTAATCCAGTTGTCACATTTTATGGTGTATTAAATTACCAGGCGGGAAGCCGCAGTGCAATTTTTGATATGATTAATTACATGGGAAATTATAAACAAAACTGGATTACGCAGCATTGGCTGCCCGTAAGTTTATTAGTACAGGCAGCCATCGTAGCATTTGAGTTATTATATGCCGTTCATATCTTATACAGTAAGCGAAGAGGCAACTATCGCGAAATCCGATTAAGATAAGAATCAGAAATACTTCTGAGCTGGTCAATTGTTTCTTTTAATATTGAAACAACTAAGTCCAGCTCTTTTTTTGTTGTGTTTCTTCCCAGTGTCAGACGAAGCGAAGCATGTGCAAGCTCATCAGACAATCCGATTGCAGTCAGTACATGGGACGGCTCCGCAGATGAAGAGGCACAAGCAGAGCCAGATGATGCACAGATACCTTGCGCGTCAAGCATCATAAGAAGGGAGCTGCCCTCGACATATTCGAATGAAAAGTTTGCATTGCCGGGAAGACGATTTTGGTGACTGCCATTTAACTGACAAAATGGAATTTCATGCAGTACTCGTTGAATCAGATAATTGCGAAGGGCAATTTCGTGACGCATTGTGGCGCGCATCTGATTAAATGCGATTTTTGCTGCCACGCCAAAGCCTGCAATTGCCGGTACATTTTCTGTGCCTCCGCGAATGCCACTTTCCTGCCCTCCGCCAAATATAAGTGGTGTCAGTGTAACGCCATCGCGGATATACAAAAGACCGATGCCCTTTGGTCCATAAATTTTATGTGCACTGGCACTTAAAAGATCAACTCCAAGACGTTTTACGTCAATAGGAATTTGTCCGTATGCCTGAACAGCATCAGTGTGAAAAAGACAGCCCTCACAGCCGTTTGTATGAGCAATATAAGCTAAATCAGAAATTGGCTGTATCGTACCAATTTCATTATTTGCCATCATAATTGACACAAGAATCGTATCAGGGCGCATTGCCTTTAGAAGATTTTCAGGGTGAATGAAGCCGGCTGCATCAGGCATCAGATAAGTGACATCAAAGCCTTCATCTTCAAGGAAGGCGGCTGCATGCAAAATTGCATGATGTTCAATAGCAGAGACGATGATGTGATTTCCTTTACAGCGAAGCAGCCGTGCGCAGCCAATAAGTGCCCAGCTGTCAGATTCAGAGCCGCCGGAAGTAAAGAATATGCGCTTTGGATCAGCATGGATCAGGGCGGCAGTATGTGCACGCGCGTCCAAAACGGCGCGTCGTGGTTCATCAGAAAAATCATACAGCGAAGAGGGATTTCCCCATTCACTTTTCATATAAGAGATCATAGTGTCGCAGACCTCTGGTAGAGGTGGGGTCGTTGCGGCATGATCAAGATAGATTTGGTTCATAAAAAAGGATCCTTTCTTTATGGAAGTTGCTACCTTCTATTTTATCTTATGAAAAAACAACTGTAAAGTACCGGGATTGCGAAAAAAGGCAGTTGTCATATTCGTTTATTCGCGGTATAATTAAAAACAACTGTGTGCAGCTGTTATGAAAAAAAATTTGCTGCCGCAATTTCATTTACTAAAAGGAGGCAATTATGGAATTAATTACAGTCCGCGAAATTTTTGCGCAGCCGGACGCGTATATGGATAAGGAAGTAACAGTAGGAGGATGGATTCGCAGTATCCGTGATTCCAAGACATTTGGATTTATCGTACTAAGCGATGGAACTAGTTTTGAGCCAATTCAGGTTGTATATCATGATACAATGGAGAACTTTGCAGAGATCTCAAAGTGCAATGTAGGTACAGCCCTGATTGTAAAGGGAACATTAGTTGCTACACCGCAGGCAAAGCAGCCATTTGAGATTCAGGCAGTGACTGTTACAGTTGAGGGTGCATCTACACCAGACTATCCGTTACAGAAGAAGCGTCACAGCATGGAATATCTGCGTACCATTTCCCATCTGCGTCCGCGTACAAACACCTTCCAGGCAGTTTTCCGTGTTCGTTCTTTGATCGCATTTGCTATTCATCAGTTCTTCCAGGAGAAGGGCTTTGTATATGTGCACACTCCATTGATCACTGGAAGTGACTGCGAGGGTGCAGGCGAGATGTTCCAGGTAACAACTATGGATTTAAACAACATCCCGAAGACAGAGGATGGAAAGGTTGACTACTCACAGGACTTCTTTGGAAAGCCAACTAACCTGACTGTAAGTGGACAGTTAAACGGTGAGACATATGCAATGGCATTTAGAAACATCTACACCTTTGGACCGACATTCCGTGCAGAAAACTCAAACACTACACGTCATGCAGCAGAGTTCTGGATGATCGAGCCTGAGATGGCATTTGCTGATTTAAATGATGATATGAAGTTAGCAGAGGAAATGTTAAAGTATGTAATTCGCTATGTATTAGAGAAGGCACCAAAGGAGATGGAGTTCTTCAATTCCTTCATCGACAAGGGATTATTAGATCGCTTAAATCACGTATTAAACTCTGAGTTTGGTCATGTCACCTACACAGAGGCAATCGAGATTTTAGAGAAGCACAATGATAAGTTTGATTATAAGGTAAGCTGGGGCTGTGATTTACAGACAGAGCATGAGCGTTATCTGACAGAGGAGATCTTCAAGCGTCCTGTATTTGTAACTGATTATCCGAAGGAAATCAAGGCATTCTACATGAAGCAAAATGAAGATGGAAAGACAGTTGCCGCAATGGACTGCCTCGTACCAGGTATCGGAGAAATCATCGGAGGAAGCCAGAGAGAGGACGACTATACAAAGCTGACAGAGCGTATGAAAGAACTTGGCTTAAACGAAGAAGATTATGGCTTCTATCTGGATTTAAGAAAGTACGGAAGTGCACGTCATGCAGGCTTTGGTCTGGGATTTGAGCGCTGCGTTATGTACCTGACAGGAATGGGCAACATCCGCGACGTAATTCCATTCCCAAGAACTGTAAATAACTGTGATATCTAATTTATATTTATAACAAGGACAACCTTGCTGGGCAGATGAGTATAGTTTATGGTGGCAACATCGTAATCTGAATTAGCGGTGAGACGAGTTGATTTTACGAGGCGGAACGTTGTAGCAGGACTTTCAAAACAAAGTATGATAATAAATACGGTAACAGGTACCTGCGGAAAAGTGACGCCGACAAAACAATCGTCGAACCGCCTTCGTCGAACTTGCGGGTTGCATAAAACAAGAGAGGAGACCAAATGCGCTTTATACACATAGCAGACTTGCATCTGGGCAGCAGCCCTGAAGCAGAATTTCTCTGGGGAAAGAACCGTGCAGAAGAAATTTGGGACTCATTTGCTGCAGTGATAGATGCGTGTAATGAAAAGGAGATCGACCTGTTATTAATCGCAGGAGATCTCTTTGATCGACCTCCCGTCTGGGCAGATCTTGACCGGGCAGCAAAGCTGTTTGCCAGACTGACCGCCACAGAAGTTGTCATGATTGCCGGTGCATCTGACTATATCACAGAAGATAGTCCGTGGAAGACATATCCGTGGCAGTCATGGGTACATATGCTGTCTGATAAGCATTGCATGAATGTGCAGTTGGGAAACATAAATACATCTGTTCATGGATGCAGCTACTATGCTCCGACAGAAGGCAAGCCGTATCTGGAGGATGCAAGACCAGATAAAGAAAGTGAATATCAGATTTTGCTTGGCTATACAGGTGATGATAATCATATGCCGGCAGATCTTTCAGAGTTGTCTGAAAAAGGCTTTGACTATATTGCACTTGGCTACGAGCACAAGGCAAGCGTTATGCAAAGTATGCACATGGCTTATGCCGGATCACTTGAGCCTCTTAGCGTACAGGAAACAGGCAAGCATGGATTTATTCTCGGAGAGATTAACGAGGATAGTACAACGATTAGGTTCGTACCTTTTGCCTGCCGTGAATACATCAATATTAAGGTGCGCCTGTCAAGTGATATTACAGAGGATGAGCTGGAAGAAAAGCTGACAGCTGCAATCAATCAGTATGGCAGAGATAACATCTTCACGATTAGTCTTGAAGGACGTTATCAGCCAAAAGAGCCATATGACAGAGCACGTCTTCTTGCGCTTGGCAATGTGGCAGATGTAAAGGATGGCACATTGCCAGACTATAATCTGGTGGCACTTTTAGATGAGCATAAGGATGATATGATCGGTATGTATCTGGAAGAGTTTTTAAAAGAATCGGCAGGAACGCGTGAGCAAAAAGCACTTTACTGCGGCTTGGAGGCACTTTTAAATGCCGTACAGAAGACACAGTAACAGACAGGGAAGTGGGGTAGCAAGTGAATATTCTAAAGCTGGAATTGACACATTTTGGAAAATTCCATTTAAAAACAATTACATTTACGTCCGGCCTGAATATTGTGTATGGCAAAAATGAGGCTGGAAAATCCACGATTCATGCATTTGTGCGCAGTATGCTGTTTGGCATCCCGGATACAGAGGAGGGAAATGAGCGTTACAGCCATTATCTTCCATGGGAGACACCGCATGATTTTTGCGGAAGAATGTGGATTAAAAAAGATGATAAAGTATACAGAATCGAGCGAAACTTTTTAAGACCGCAGCCAACGGTTCGTGTATTTGATGATGAGACAGGCGAGTCGCTTCAGCCGGCAAAGCAGCATTTAAGACAGATTTTGAGCGGTCTCACTGAGACAAGTTATCTTAATACTATCTGTATTGAGCAGCTAAAGAGTGCTACAGATCCGCAGCTTGCAAAGGAGCTTGAGGATATGGCAGTCAATGCCAGTCGGAGCAAAAATCTGAACATCGACGTCAAGCAGGCAAAACAGGAGCTGTTATTAAAAAAGCAGAGTCTGCAGTCACAGATCGTAAATGATGTGGACAGCGTTCATCAAAAGAATCAAAAGATGGCAGATGAGTCAGGCAAGCGTCTGAGTCGCCTTCAGCGTTCACGTTATATTAGAGAAAAGCAAAGCAGTGATTTACAGACAAAAATCGAGACTGAGCGCCGTCAGGCAGAGGAAGAACTGATGGCATATGAGCGCGAGCGGAATGAGCTTCGCCGCCGCTATGAATCAGACAAAAAGTCAAGTGAAAATGCAGCTAATGCCAATATGACGGCAGCAGGCGGACATGGATGGCTTATATGGTTAGTGCTTGCTGTTCTTGCTGGTGCATTTTCCATCTATCGCTACAGCAGTGTCGGTATGACAAACAGAGGCGATTTCTGGATGATTACAATCGGGGCATGTGCAGCATTTGTATGTATTGTTTCCATGTTTTTATGTGCATGGAAGAGTAAGGACAGCAAAAAGAATGCGCTTGCGGCCCAGAAGATATCAAAAGAACTAAAAGAAAAGCTTGAACAAAGCTTAAAAGAATTTGAGGAATGTAAAACAAAGATGCCGACGGATGCTGCCGACCGCTGCAAGCCGCTTGAAGAGCAGTATGAAAAGGCACAGCGAGAGCTTTCTTATCTTGTGCATGAGCAAAAAGAAGAAGAAAAGATTTTGCTGTCACTTGAAGAAAACGATCAGAAGCTAAAGGGTGCTGCCGCAGAAAATGCCAGACTTGCAGAAGAAATTGAATCTGTCAATATGGCACTTAAGACAATGGATCACGTATCAGAACGTATCCGTGCCACCTTTGGAAATCTGTTAAACAGTGAGGCTTCTAAAATCCTGTTTGATATTACAGACGGAAAGTATGAGAAGGTTGTTATTGGACAGGATATGAAGGTGAGAGTGTATGCAGATGAGCGGGAGATTCAGTTAGAAAGTGTGAGCCGAGGAACAATCGAGCAGATTTACTTAAGCATCCGTGTTGCAGCTGCAAAGCTTTTGTGGCAGGACGAACCGATGCCATTTTTGTTTGATGATGTATTTGCGTACTATGATGATGAGCGCCTTGCCGCAGCAATAAATATGCTCAAAAAGTGCGGTCATCAGGTAATCATATTTAGCTGTCATTCAAGAGAAGACAGCTTATTAAGATAAGAGAACAAGAAGACAGGAGTGTATAAGCCGCAGATGCAGCAGGCAGGCGGCGGAATGAGAGGGAAACATGATTAGTGCAAATGGAGTAACATTACGTCTGGGCAAACGCGCCCTTTTCGAAGATGTAAATATCAAATTTACAGAAGGAAACTGTTATGGAATTATCGGTGCAAACGGTGCCGGAAAATCAACATTTTTAAAGATTTTGTCTGGTCAGCTTGAGCCGACAAACGGAAGCATCACAATGACACCGGGACAGCGTCTTTCCGTATTGGAGCAGGATCACTTTAAGTATGATGACTGCGTAGTACTAGATACTGTTATGATGGGAAATGCCCGTCTTTTTGAAATCATGAAGGAAAAGGATGCTATCTATGCAAAAGAGGATTTCTCTGATGAAGATGGTATTCGTGCAAGTGAGCTGGAGGCAGAATTTGCACAGATGAATGGATGGGAGGCAGATTCTGATGCTGCATCTTTGTTAAATGGTCTTGGTATTGAAACTGATCTTCATTATAAGAAGATGGGCGAGCTTGATGGTCCAGACAAGGTAAAGGTTCTTCTTGCGAGAGCTTTGTTTGGAAATCCAGATATTCTATTAATGGACGAGCCGACCAACCATTTGGACTTAGCAGCAATCGACTGGTTAGAGGAGTTTTTGATCAACTTTGAAAACACTGTCATTGTCGTTTCCCATGACCGTTATTTCTTAAATAAGGTATGTACACAGATCGCTGATATTGACTATGCAAAGATTCAGCTGTATTCTGGTAACTATGATTTCTGGTATGAGTCTTCTCAGCTTATGATTAAGCAGATGAAGGAAGCAAACCGCAAGAAGGAAGAAAAGATTAAGGAGTTACAGGAGTTCATCCAGCGTTTCTCCGCAAATGCATCTAAGAGTAAGCAGGCAACATCACGTAAGAGAGCACTTGAGAAGATCCAGCTTGACGATATGCGTCCATCCTCCAGAAAGTATCCATACATTGACTTTAGACCAGACCGTACTATCGGAAATGAGGTTCTGACAGTCGAGAATTTAAGTAAGACAATCGATGGTGTAAAGGTGCTTGACAATATCAGTTTTACACTGCGTCATGACGATAAGGTTGCATTTGTTGGTTCAAACGAGCTGGCAAAGACAACATTATTCCAGATCTTAATGGGTGAGATGGAGCCAGATTCAGGAAGCTTCAAGTGGGGTGTAACAACATCTCAGGCATACTTCCCGAAGGATAACTCCGCTGAGTTTGACAGCGATCTTGTCATCTACGACTGGCTGCAGCAGTACTCCCCTGTAAAGGATATCACTTATGTAAGAGGTTTCCTTGGACGTATGCTTTTTGCTGGTGATGATGGTGCGAAGAAGGTTCGCGTTTTATCAGGAGGAGAGAAGGTTCGCTGTATGCTCTCCAAGATGATGATTTCTGGTGCAAACGTATTAGTATTTGATGAGCCAACAAACCACTTAGACATGGAGTCTATCACAGCATTAAATAACGGTATGATGAAGTTCCCAGGTGTAATTTTGTTCTCATCAAGAGACCATCAGATCGTTCAGACAACTGCAAACCGTATTATCGAGCTGCTTCCAGGCGGATTTATCGATAAGATTACCACATACGACGAGTATCTGGCAAGTGATGAGATGGCAATGAAGCGTCAGGTTTACACTGCAAATCTCGAGGATGATGTAGAACCGGATGGCGAAGAATAATCTTGTTACTAAAGAGAAAGGCGGTGAAGCATGAGTGCATTTGCATTAAAAATTATTGCAATGGTCACAATGTTTATCGATCATCTCTTTGCCTCCTGTATCGATCCATATGGTGTTGATGTATGGAACATTTCAAGGCATATCGTGCCAGGAACTGGAACTACACTTTACTGGATTGGCAGAATGATCGGACGCATTGCTTTTCCTATATTCTGCTTCCAGATAGTGGAGGGAGTGCGGTACACAAAAAACTGGAAGCGCTACATGGCGCGTCTGGCACTGCTTGCCTTAATTTCTGAGATTCCATTTGATTTGGCATTAAAAAATTTTCAGATTGATATGTCTTCACAAAATGTATTTCTTACGCTGCTGTTTGGCATGATGATTGTTACATTTATGAAGGTAGTTGATCAAGACTGGAAATATCTGGTGTGGCCAGTCCTTGTATTTGGATACGGTTACATGGCAAAATTCATCTTTCATACTGACTATGACTGGAGCGGAGTTGTGTGCATCGCTGTCATGGGTCTTATGAATGAGCCATGGGAGAAGGTTTTTAGGCCATACACACCGGCAGTCTCTCAGATGATTCACGTAGTATTTGCGGCACTTGGAATATTTGTACTTTATTATAAAAACAGCTTTGAAATATATGGATTTTTTGCACTGCTTCCAATCGCCCTTTATAATGGAAGAAAAGGCTATTCAAGCAAAAAGGTACAATATGCATTTTATTTTTTCTATCCTGTGCATCTGATAGTGCTGTTTGTGATCGCGTATACATTCAGGTAAGGAATAAAAAATAAACAAAGGTGGAAAAACGAATGAAAAGAATTGAAGATTATGTAATCAGTATTCCGGATTTTCCGGAGCCAGGTATCATTTTTCGTGACATAACTGGAATCCTTCGTGATGCTGACGGATTAAAGCTGTCCATAGACAAGATTCAGGAAATGTTAGAGGGTGTTGAGTTTGATGCAGTACTTGGCTTAGAGTCAAGAGGCTTTATCTTTGGTATGCCGATTGCCTACAATTTGCATAAAGCATTTATCCCAGTAAGAAAAAAGGGAAAGCTGCCAAGAGAGACTGTTTCTGCAAAGTACGATCTTGAATACGGCACAGCGGAGATTGAGATTCATAAGGAAGATCTTCGTCCAGGCATGAAAGTTGTCATCATCGACGATTTGATTGCAACAGGCGGAACAGTAGAGGCGGCTGTAAAGTTAGCAGAGAGCCTTGGTGCAGAAGTTGTAAAGATTGCATTTGTCATGGAGCTGGCTGGATTAAAGGGAAGAGAGCGCCTGGCAGGTTATGATGTAGAGTCCGTTATCACATACGAAGGAAAGTAAGGTAAAAACGATGCCAAGACAAGTAGATCTTGATATGATAGAATTGATCGACAATAAGCTGACAGTAGACGAATATCTAAAGCTTCGTGCGCTTGTCGGTTGGAAGAAATTATCACGTGAGCAGGCACAGAAGGCACTCGATAATAGTCTTCTTGTTGTCGGCGCCTATCTGGCAGGACAGCCAATTGGCATGGGACGTCTGGTGGGAGATGGTGCAGTCATCTGCTACGTGCAGGATCTTGTAATTCCGCCGCAGGCGCAAGGGTATGGAATCGGATCACTTGTTCTTTCAAGACTGACCCAGTACGTCGAAAGTCTTCGTCTTCCAGGTACTGAGATGATGTTTGATCTGATGTGCGCAAAAGGACGAGAGCGCTTCTACGAAGCGCACGGCTTTCTGGCACGCCCAACAGAAAAGTTAGGACCAGGAATGATCCAATATATGAACGATAACAGGGAATAAAAGTCAAAGAATCATCCTGCATAGCAGCGGAGCAATTCGTAGTTATCGTAAGAATAATAATAAGTAAGGGAATGATTCACTGCGGCTTCATTCTTGCGCGATACTGCGTAGGAGTGAGGCCGTATTCCTGTTTAAAGACCTTCATGAAGTTCTCTGAACAGCTGTAGCCAAGCTGCTCAGCAATAATATTTACTGGTGTATCCGCATATAAAAGGTAACTGACTGCCTTTTGCATGCGGATCTTTTTTTGCAGCTGTTTAAATGTAAAGCCGGTATTCTCCAGAACAAAGTGAGAGCAGTAGGAAAGAGAATAGTTAAGCTGGTCTGCCAGCCCAGCAAGCGATGCGCATGTATAGTTTTGCAGCAAATATCGTGCAATGACAGCAATATGAGTCTTCTTAGCAAAATCATGTGATCCAAGAATCGTTATCTCACCGTTTCGCATTAATTTATAAAAGAGTGTAAGCAGCAGATGAAAAAGCATTTTGTCACTGTAAAGATCAGCTTTCTGACATTCTTTTGTCATTGCATCAAGCAGTACCCAAGTATCAGGTTCTGCGCTGTCAGTATGACTGATCAGGCAGTCAGTGCTTTCCTTAGCAAAGACAGACTGCAGAAAAAATTCGCAGAAAATATTGTTATCAAAAGAAAAAGAAAGCAGCTGCTCAAGAACATCAGGTGCGATCAGAAGCTGATACCAGATACAGTCTTGATTTGGATGAACAAGATGAGCTGTATCAGGCGGCAAAAAAACAAAGGAATTAGCGGGCAGAAAAAACGAATGCCCCCCCAATTCAACAAGACAGCGTCCAGTTTTTATACAATCAAGCTCAAAAAAGGTATGATTGTGGCGGCCTTCTGCAGCAGAAGGATTCTTGATGATCGTTATCTGATGGTGGGCAGGAAATAAGATATCACAAGAATACATATGAACACCTCACAAATTTTTCTAATTTATCGTACAAAAGAGACAAAAAGCAAAATAAGAAAACGATTGCGTTTTGCATATTGTACTACAAAGCAGGGAAGAAAACAAGTAAAATAATAAAAAACACCAGTATACACCTCAAAAAACACCAGTGCAAATTTAAACGATCAGCATTATAATAAAAACAATATCAAGTTGTCTTTGGAAAAAATAATATAACATGATTTATCATTATTTTTTTTAAGAAAAAGCGAAAACGTTACCGCAGACAACAGACAGAAAGGGGAAGAAAATGAATCAAAAAAAAGCAAAACAGCGCCAGGCTTATGATTATCTCTATTATGTAATTCGCGCTGCCGTTCTGCTGTCGGTTGTCTTTTTGTTTATACCGAGTTTGAATCCGGCAAGAATTAGTGGAATGATCAATAAGAATCTGTCACTCTTTACGTCAGGTATTTCATATAGTACGTTGACAAATGGTTTTGGCCGTGCATTTAAGAAGGGATGGGTATCACAAGAAAGCTTCATGCTTGACTGTGCAGGCGCAATCGTTATGTGTGTCGGCATTGCATCGGGCGTAGCAGCAGCCTGTATGTCACTAGGAAATATACGCTTAAAGAAACTTGGAAATATTTTTTCTTTGATAAGCGGTGTGGTGATGACAGCTGGTATCGTGATGATTTCTACTGCATATAAGCAGATAAGCGCCAGTGAAAAGGTTGATAAAATCGAGCCTATGCTGCCAAAGACTGTCACAATTATGACCGCATTTGCAGTCATTTTAATCATTTCGTCTATTGCAGCCATACTTCTTCTTAAAAAGCAAAAGAGCGAAAAGAAGTTTGAGATGGAGACAAAGTATACTCTATTTTTGATGCTTATGCCATTTTTGGCACTTGTTGCAGTATTTTCATATTTGCCGCTTTGGGGCTGGAGATATGCATTCTTTGACTACAAAGCCGGTGATTCTCTGAGCATGGTAAACTTTGTTGGATTTAAGTGGTTCACAGAGCTTTTGAAAAATCCGGCAACGGTAAAGGATATTGGAAATGTAATGAAAAATACGCTTGGTATGAGCGGAATCGGAATTTTAACAAGCTGGATGCCAATGGCATTTGCAATATTCCTTTGTGAGATTAAAAACCTTAAGTTTAGACGTTTTGTTCAGACCTTTACTACTGTTCCAAATTTTATCAGCTGGGTATTAGTATACTCAATTGCAACATGCATTTTCTCTACAGATGGATTTTTAAGCAGTATTCTTGTTAATCTTGGAATATGGAGTGAAGGACATAATCTTCTTATGAACGGTTCACATACATGGCTTAAGATGTGGCTTTGGGGAACCTGGAAGGGAATCGGATGGAGCGCAATCATTTACATAGCTGGTATCTCAGGTATTGACCAGCAGCTCTATGAGGCAGCAACAGTTGACGGCGCAGGACGCTTTCAGCGTATGTGGCACATCACCGTGCCGGGTCTTATTCCGACTTTTTGTGTATTGCTTTTGATGTCCATTGCAAATGTATTAAGCAACGGCATGGATCAGTACCTTGTATTCAAGAATGCGACTAATGCGACATCTATACGTGTTTTGGATCTGTATGTGTATGAGCTTGGTATTGGACAGGGCTCCATACCACTGACCACCGTTGTCAGTATGCTCAAATCGGTTATCAGTGTTACGCTTTTGTTTTTAGCAAATAGTGCGTCTAAGCTGATCCGTGGTGAGAGTATCGTATAAGGAGGGGACAATGGCAAAGACAGCACAGGAAAAGGCCGATTTAAAGGCCGAGAAATTATATGAAAAAACACATAAAAATATATACCGCACTAGTGTGGGAGATCAAATTTTTAATGTAATCAATTATGTTGTATACACGTTGTTTACGATTATATGTATTTTTCCATTCTACTATCTGTTTATCAATACGATCAGCGACAACGATCTGGTTGTAAAGGGATTAATAAACTTCATCCCAAGAGGCATTCATTTTGGAAATTATGCGGCACTTTTAAATGTAAGTGATTTGATGAGCTCCTTTATCGTATCAGTCACCAGAACTGTGTTTGGTACGGCGCTTATGGTTGCCGCATCAGCCTTCATAGGCTACCTTGTAACACAGCAGGAGATGTGGGGACGAAAAGTCTGGTACCGTTTTATCGTAATAACGATGTATTTCAATGCCGGATTAATTCCGTGGTTTTTGAATATGCAGATGCTTGGTCTGACAAATACCTACTGGGCATATATCATCCCAGGTATTGTTGCACCATACAATATTATTCTTGTAAAAACCTACATCGAATCTATTCCGAAGGAGCTTGAGGAAAGCGCAAAGATTGACGGCGCTTCTCATATCCGTATATTTGCACAGATTATCTGGCCACTCAGCAAGCCAATTTTAGCGACCATTGCGATCTTCGGTGCAGTTGGAAACTGGAACTCATTCACAGATTCTTTAATATTGATGTCATCAAAGCCAGAGCTTTATACACTTCAGCATCGTCTCTATATTTATTTAAATCAGGCATCCAATTTAAGTGCATTGATGCAGTCAGGCGGTTCTGTCAGTGATTCAGCAGTAAAATCAGCACTCAGTGGCAAGGTAATCAAGTACACAATCTCCATGGTAACGGTTATTCCGATTCTTGTTGTATATCCGTTCATGCAGCGTTACTTTGAAAAGGGAATTATGCTGGGAGCTGTCAAGGGATAATAAATGATGTTAACCGCAAGAGCGCGGAGCATATAAAAATTAGGAGGAAGAAAAATATGAAATTGAGAAAAGCGAGTGCACTGTTTATGGCGGCAGCTATGTCCGCATCAATGTTTGTTGTTCCTGTAGCAGCAGATGAGACTGAGGATCCTGCAAAGGCTATTCCGGAGGACGTGATTCCGGATGAGACTGTTACACTGAATGTATTTGACCAGCTGGCAAACTATTCAGGTGAGCAGATCGGTTGGTTTGGACAGGTTATGTTAGAGAAGTTTAATGTAAAGTTAAATATCATTCCAGACAGTGACGGAACTTATGAGACCCGTATGGAATCTGGAGATCTTGGAGATCTGGTTATCTGGGGAAATGATGGAGATGAGTATCTGCAGGCAGTTGATAAGGGCATGCTGTTTGACTGGAATGAGGACGACATTCTTGCAGACTATGGTCCGTATATTGCAGAACATATGCAGCCAGCACTTGAGAAGAATACTCAGATTTCTGGTGGCACCACCTATGGAATCGGATTTGATATTGCAACCGATGCAAGCCAGCGTCAGGATATCATGTATGAGTGGGATCTTCGCTGGGATCTTTATAAGGAGCTTGGCTATCCGGAAATCAAAAATCTTGATGATATGGTAGATGTTCTGGCACAAATGAAGGAACTTTGCCCGACAGATGATAATGGAAAGACCACCTATGGCGTATCATTATTTGCAGACTGGGATGGCGATATGGTTATGTTTGTAAAGTCAACTGCATCTGCATATTTTGGCTATGATGAATTTGGAATTGGTCTTTATGATTCTGATAAGCAGGAGTATCATCCATGCTTAGAGGAGAATGGACCATACCTGACAGCACTGAAATTCTATAACACTCTGTACCAGAAGGGACTTTTAGATCCGGATTCTCAGACACAGGGATATGATGGCATGGTTGAGGATTATCAGAATGGTACTGCATTCATGAATGTATTCAATTTCCTTGGATCTTCGATGTATAACAGCGAGGCTCATACATCAGAAGGCAAGATGATGGCTCCGTGTCCGCCAGCAGAGGCAGAGCCAATCGCATATGGCCAGAATATTTATGGCGGAAACAGACCTTGGACTATTGGTGCAAATACTGAGTATCCAGAGCTTTGTATGGCAATCATCAACTGGCTTGCAACACCAGAAGGACGTATGACACTTGAGTATGGTCCAAAGGATGTATGCTGGTATTATGATGAGGATGGAAATACATGCTTTACAGATCTTGGAAAGAGCGCAAAGCTTGATGGAAAGACAGAAATGTCTGATGGCTACAGCGGCACCTTCGAAGATGGAAACTTCAAGATCAACAATACAACATGGGCACTTGATACAACAAATCTTGATTCAAAGGTTGGCGAGACTTATAACTATAAGAGATGGTCAAGCTTTAACTCTGCAGCAGGTTCTGAGATTGAGCAGGATTGGAGAGATCACAATAACTGCGAGCTGTTTGATGATTACTTCAAGAATGTAAATCTTCACATTGCACCTGGTACCATGTATTCAGCAGGTGTAAGATCTGATGAGCTTCAGCTTGTATGGACACAGGTAACAACATGTATCAAAGAAGGTTCTTGGAAGGCAATCTATGCTTCCTCTGATGAAGAATTTGACAAGATCGTAGCTGATATGGTTGCACAGGCAAACGAGTATGGCTATGATCAGTGTGTAGAGTTCCAGGAGAACGAGGTAACACTTCGTGCAGCAGCAGAAGATGCAGCAAGAGCAGGAGAAGTTGTTGAGTAAAACAAAATAAAAATCACTTTTGTTAAAAAGGGGTCTGACCATTTGGTCAGACCTCTTTTGGCAGATTAATTTAATTCTCCAATTCTCGTAATCCCTACATAGATATAACTAATCTTGTACCAGGTGGCAAAGTCTACCACGCCTGTCTGTGGCAGCCCGAAAATATTCTGAAAGGCGCGAACTGCCTCCGCAGTTGCCTCATCATAGTAGCCAGTTGGCGTGAGGGGAGGAATAGTAGTGTAGACCTTCGATATTTCAAGTAATTGCTCCTGAAGCTGCTGTACCTTTGGACCAGAGCTTCCTACTGTCAAATCATAGCGCGGCCATGATGCCGGGATACCTGCGATCTGCTGTGCAGTATTAATATAGAGATCATCACCATAATAATAGCGAAGAATTTCGATAGGTGAATAGCCCTGCTCGCCAAGCGATGCCGATCCCCACTGGCTCATCCAGTTAGGGCATGAAACGCGCTTTCCATCGCAGTACTGAGTCAAAATGGGCTGTCGCACGTCAGGACGTGAAAGATACTGGTCAAAAATCTCATCAACGATAATCGAAATAGAATCAAAAATATTGCGCCCATAAATCCATTTATGATCATAGGCAGTTGATGATGTGATTGTAAAATCATAACCCTGATTGCGATACCATTCTGTATATACACGGTTGAGCGTGAAAGACATGATTGCCAGGATATTTGACACAAGAGCACTTTCAGGCCACGTTGCATAAATTTCACTGGAAGCTACATTTTTAATATAATCTCTGTAAGGCACGTAGTAATCTGGTGCCGTGCGGTCAGATGGTGTGCCGTCATGGACAACAATAGTTTCTGGAATAACTACACGGCTTAATACAACCTCACCTGACTCGTAGGAGGGTTTTACCTCGGCCTCAGGATTTTTAGGGGGATAGGTGCCATAAAGTGTATGCTCAGGAATCTCAATTAAATTATTTAAACTAGATCCAATAGGACGAAGACGTGCCATCTGGATAGCAGTCTGGTCAGGAAGTACCTCAGTACCTCGAATAGTAAGAGGTTCAAAACCAGGTGCACTGATCGTGAGAATCAGTGCAGAGTAAGGCCGTGGTTCATCAGGCTTTAGGCTGTAGTCAATAGGCGGTGTTGCGACAGATAAATCAGGTGTTTGACCGACAGAATTTGTTGAAAGCTCCTCCAAAATCGTGTCAGGATCAGATTCGTCAGCGATAGAAACGCTGGCACCATCAATAGGATAATTATTTTGCGCAGAAAGAACAGTAGTCAAAAGAAAGCCGCTGTCAGGCGTGTCAGAAGAAAACGAGCGAAGAAGACTCATAAATTTAGAAATCCTTTCACATCAGCGTAAATCCCTATTAGTATATGCATAATTCTTCACAGGCATGAAAAAAGCCACGGGAAAACCCGTGGCTTATATGGCTGTTATCCCTCAATCGGAACAATCTTACAGCAGTTAGGTGTATCAACTTTAAGCGGACGGCCATTCATAACAAGAAGACCCTTCTCGTAATCAACAGTAAAGAAAGTAATAGAGTTAGAATTCTTGTTAATACTTGCAACATGCTTATTATCCGGGAAGACAGAAATGTGCTTCGGGAAATCACCGCTGATTGGAAGAACGCATTTCATATAAAGAAGGCCGTTCTCCGGATCGCGCTCATACAGTGCAAAGCTGTTGTCTCCGGCATTAGAGCAAAACAGATACTTATCATCGCTTGTAAACTGCATTGCACATGCAGCAGACTGCTCGTCATATTTCTTTGGCAGTGTGGATACAAGCTGCTTAAACTGAAACTCAGGCTCATTTGGATGAGGAAGATAATTATAGACTGTTACATAATTCTTCAGCTCAGAGATCATGTACATATGACGGTCATCTTTTGAGAAGAGCATACGAAGCGGTGCAGAATTTAATTCACAGTGAATGATATCGGCAAGTGTAAGATGACCATTAGAGTGATCAAAACGATATGCCTTAATGTTATCAAGACCAGTATCTACCATGCAGAGGAACTTTTCATCCGGAGTAAACTGAACGCATGTGACATGTGGGCGGAAATTACGCTCACCGATTGTACCAGTACCGTGATCAAAGATTTCAGATGCAATGCTTCCAACAGAACCATCCTCATTGATATTAAGAATAGTCATCTTACCATCGTGATAACCAGCAGTAACTAAAAACTTTCCAGCCTTATCAACAGTCAGATAACAGGTACGCATACCGCGGATAGAAGCAGTATTTAAATATTCAAGATCACCATCAGGAAGGATCTTAAATGCGGCAACACCCTCATCAACAACAGAATACAAATATTTGTTATTGCGGGAAGCAACAAGATAAGAAGAATTGTTGACAGAAACTTCCTTTCGCTTTGTAAAGATGCCCTTTTCTACATCTACGTCCATAATGCTGATGCCTTTGCTGGAACCATAATAGGTGTAAGAGCCTACATATGCAACATATTTTTGTGCCATAAAAGTAAACCTCCTAGTTATATAAATGCCGCTGCATCTGCCTGATTTACACTCAAAACTACTGCAGACAGATTCATTCAAATCATGTGGCAGAGTCTGCTAAACTGCCATATCTAAGCATACCACATTTTGGGAAAATATTCAAATAAAATCGCTTGACAACATAAAAAAAATAGGTATAATTGTCTATTGTGAGTTTAGCAAAACTAAACCTGAGGTTTAATAATAGAATTGCAGAAATAATACAAAACATTTTGTTTAGCCTTACTTCGCTTTTACAAACCATGTTTTATTGTGTGTTTTTGCAGTCACATGGATGCAATATGGGAGGTAAATGTGGAAATCGGACAGAGGATAAAGCAGCTGAGAGTCATGAAGGGGCTGACGCAGGAAGAGCTGGCAGACCGCGCGGAGTTATCGAAGGGCTTTATATCACAGGTAGAGAGGGATCTGACCTCTCCATCGATTGCGACACTGATGGATATTTTGCAGTGTCTGGGCGTTTCTGTCAGCGAGTTTTTTACAGAAGAACCCGAAGAACAGATTGTATTTACAAAGGAAGATTACTTTATTAAGAAGGATGAAGAGAATAAAAACACGATTGAGTGGATCGTTCCAAATGCACAGAAAAATCAGATGGAGCCCATTCTTTTGAAATTAGAGCCGGGAGGATCAACAGATCCAGACAACCCACATGAGGGAGAAGAGTTTGGATATGTCTTAAACGGCGCTGTCACAATTCATCTGGGAAATAAGGTTTACCGGGCAAAAAAGGGAGAAACCTTTTACTATGTATCTGGTAAGCAGCATTACTTAACATCAAAGGTAGGCGCGACAGTACTTTGGATTAGTTCACCGCCGACGTTTTGATCAGGTATCAGAAAAAATGTGTGAAAGGCATGGTTTTATAGTACAATGAAAGAATCGCTGGTTAAATTGGAGGGTATCACAAAAAGCTATGATGGGCAGATGATACTAGATGATTTAAATCTTGATATTTATCAAAATTCATTTGTAACGCTGTTAGGACCAAGCGGCTGCGGAAAGACCACAACGCTTCGTATCATCGGCGGTTTTGAGACACCTGACAAGGGAAAGGTTATTTTTGACGGACAGGATATTACATCCCTTCCGCCTCATAAGAGAGCATTAAATACTGTATTTCAGAAATATGCACTCTTTCCTAATATGACAATCGAGGAAAACATCGCTTTTGGCTTAAAAATCAAGAAAAAGTCAAAGCAGTATATTAAAGATAAGATTGCATATGCATTAAAGCTTGTTAATCTGAAAGGTTACGAGAAGCGTATGCCAGATTCTCTTTCAGGAGGACAGCAGCAGCGTATTGCGATTGCGCGCGCTATTGTAAATGAGCCTAAGGTGCTTCTTCTTGATGAGCCGCTTGGTGCACTTGACTTAAAACTTCGTCAGGACATGCAGTATGAGCTAATTCGCATGAAAAAAGAGCTTGGCATTACCTTTATCTATGTCACACACGACCAGGAAGAGGCACTTACAATGTCCGACCATATCATTGTAATGAACCAGGGTTATATTCAGCAGCAGGGTTCCCCGGAAAAGATCTATAACGAGCCAGAGAATGCATTCGTAGCAGATTTTATCGGTGATAGCAACATCATCGGTGCAACCTTCATTCAAGATGAGCTTGTAGAGATTTTAGGAAGCCGTTTTGCCTGTGTAGATAAAGGTTTTGGAAGAAATAAGCCAGTCGATGTCGTGATTCGTCCAGAGGATGTAGATCTTTTGCCAGAGGGTCAGGGAAGTCTCGAGGGAGTAGTTACTCATATGATCTTTAAGGGTGTACATTACGAGATGGAGGTCATGGCCGGAGGTTTTGAGTGGCTTGTCCACAGTACTGACATGTTCCAGGTTGGAACAAAGGTAAGCATCCATGTCGATCCGTTTGACATTCAGATTATGAACAAGCCGGAATCCGAGGATGAGGAGGCGATGGGGGTCCATGAATAAGAAAAAATTGTTATCTGGACCGTACTTTGTCTGGATGATTCTCTTTACTATAATCCCGCTTTTAGTGATTGCCTGGTATGGCTTTACAGACCGCACGGGTGCCTTCACGCTTGCAAATGTAAGAGCCATAGCAAGTCCAGAGCATTTAAAGGCACTTGGACTATCACTTAGTCTATCAATTGCCTGTACGATTCTTTGTTTGCTGATTGCATATCCGCTTGCCATGATTTTAAAAAAAACAGGCATGGGAAAGAAAGGCTTTGTTGTATTTATCTTTATCCTGCCGATGTGGATGAATTTTTTGCTTCGTACCTACGCATGGTTAAATCTTCTTGATGACGGCGGTATTTTATTTAATATCTGCAGAAGCCTCGGTCTTCCGACATTTAGTGTGGTAGGAACAAATGCGGCAATCATTATGGGTATGATCTACAATTTCCTGCCATTTATGGTTCTTCCGCTGTTTAACGTTCTCACAAAAATTGATGAGAATGTATTAAATGCAGCAAGAGATCTCGGTGCAAACAGTGCGCAGGTATTTTTTAAAGTAACATTGCCGCTTAGTCTTCCAGGTATTATAAGCGGTGTTACAATGGTATTTGTTCCGTCACTGACCACATTTGCCATCTCAGATCTTCTTGGTGCGAGAAAGATTATGTTAATCGGCAACATTATCGAGCAGGAATTTTCCACAGCTGATAACTGGCATCTTGGCTCAGGACTTTCACTTGTCTTAATGGTATTTATCTTAATCAGCATGGCAGTACTTGAGCACTACGATAAAAACGGGGAGGGAACATCATTCTGATGAAAAAAATAAAATCTTTTTTTTCGGGCATGTACCTTACACTGATCTTTATCTTTTTGTATGCCCCGATTGTGACATTAATTATTTTTTCCTTCAATGAAGGAAAAGGAAGCCGCTGGAAAGGATTTTCCTTAAAGTGGTATGAGGATTTATTTGAGAGCAGAATGATTATGGAGGCTCTCAGCAATACATTAATTATAGCATTTGTGTCCGCATTAGTTGCCACACTGGTAGGCACAATTACATGTATCGGTATCAATGCATTAAAAGGAAAGTTTAAGACAACTTATATGGCTATAAACAACATTCCGCTTATGAATTCCGATCTTGTAACAGGACTTTCATTGATGCTTGTATTTATTTCTGTTGGCTGGAAGTTTGGTTTTTCCACTATATTGGTGGCGCATATCACGTTCAATATTCCGTATGTGATCTTAAGCGTTATGCCTCGTCTTCGCCAGACAAATGTAAGTACTTACGAGGCAGCTATGGATTTAGGTGCAACGCCACTGTCTGCTTTTTTTAAGGTTGTGCTTCCTGATCTTGCACCGGGAATTACATCTGGATTTTTATTGGCATTTACGATGTCTTTAGACGATTTTATCATAACCTACTTCACCAGAGGCGCCGGCATCAATACGCTGTCAACATTAATATACAGTGAAGTAAGAAAGGGCATCAAGCCAACAATGAACGCACTGTCAACAGTGATGTTTGTTTCTGTACTGCTGTTGTTAGTTTTAATGAACACGCTTCCGGACATGCGCGATAAAAGAAAAAGAAAACAAGAGGAGAAAAGTTGACTATGAAAAGAAGAGTATGGGCAGCAGCATCTGCTGCAATGATGGCAACTACTGCATTTGGCGCACAGGCTGTATTGGCAGATAAGTATCCAAATGGCCAGGTAAAGGTATTTAACTGGGGCGAATATATTGACGAGGATCTGATTGACGAGTTCGAAGATGAGTATGGCATCGAAGTTATCTATGATACATTTGATACAAACGAGGCTATGTATCCGCGTGTAGAGGCAGATCCAAGTCTTTATGACGTTATCTGTCCATCTGACTATATGATCGAGAAGATGATCCAGAATGATGTTCTGCAGGAGATCGACTGGGATCAGATCACAAACAAGGAAAATATTGGAGAAGTTTACTTAAAGAGCTGCGAAGGCTTTGATCCAGGCAATAAATATTGTGTTCCATATACATTCGGAACAGTCGGCATTCTTTATAATAAGGAATTAGTAGATGAGGATGCTGTAATTGACAGTTGGGATGTACTTTGGGATGAGACATACAAGAATGATATCATCATGCAGGATTCTGTGCGTGATGCATTTATGATCTCCTTAAAGCGTCTTGGCTATTCCTGCAACACAACAGATGAGGACGAGTTAAACGAGGCAATGGAGGAGTTAAAGATCCAGTCCAAGTTAAACAAGGCTTACACCATCGACGAGGTGCGTGATAAGATGATCAACGGTGCAGCAGCAATCGGTGTTATCTACTCAGGTGAATATCTGTACTGCCAGGAAGAGAACGAAGATCTTGAATATGTAATTCCAAAAGAAGGAACAAATATCTGGTATGATGGCTGGGTTATCACAAAGGGCTCCGAAAATGTAGAAAATGCACATAAGTGGATTGATTTTCTGTGCAGTCAGGAAGCTGCTTATGATAATTTCGAATATATCTACTACGGAACACCAAATATCGCAGCACAGGAGTTAATCGACGAAGATATCATAAACAATCCGGGCGTATTCCCAGATGAAGAAACCATTGAAAAGTGTGAGGTGTACAATTATCTGGGCGAAGAAGCTGAAGATATGTATTATGAGCTTTGGAAGAAGGTAAAATAAAATATAGGTTGCAAAAAACACAAACCTGTATTAGAATAATGGTGCTGATAAAAGCGTTAAATATTATTTCCAAGGAGGAAAAACAAATGGCATACAAGATTAGTGATGAGTGTATTATGTGTGGTACATGTGAGGGTGAGTGCCCAGTAGGTGCAATCGCAGAGGGCGAAGGCAAGTACGAGATCGACGCAGACGCATGCATCGAGTGCGGAAGCTGCGCAGCTGCATGTCCAGTAGGTGCAATCAGCGAATAATTTATTCACTGTAAGAAAAAGACTGTCCGAGAGGGCAGTCTTTTTTGCTTACGTTTTATGTTTTCTTTTCCATGGCAGTCGGCTCGCGGCAGCCTCCTTTTGTTCACGTGACTTTTTGCGGCGCATAAAAAGTGTTTCATCAAGCTTGCGAAAGCGCTCCTCTGCCTCATCATCCTGCAGCCGCATTCTATAATCCATCTCCTTGATAACCTTTGTGCTGACCTGTTCCGTGATTTTTTCTGCGATAACATTGTCAAGCTGCACACCTATCTTTTCGCAGATTGTATCTGCAAGCTGTGCGTTAATATCAGCGGAGTGTCGGCACAGTGCCTCATCTAAAATACGGTTCATAACATCTTCAAATTCCTCCATGCGAAGCTTTCGTGCAAGCTCCGTCTGACTTGCAGAGACAGGAAGAATAGCCGGAAGCGTATCAGGCAGCTCACTGGCTCGTTTATTCATCTCATCAGATAATTTCACCAGATAATAAAATTCATCATCATCCAAAAGAGCCAGTCTTGGAACCACCAGCTTAATAGCCTTTAGCTGATAGCCCGCATCACGCAAAATCTTAATCCGCTGAAACATCAGAAGCTGCGCATTTGTGTAGCAGCGATAGCCCTGATCATTTCTCATGATAGGAAGACCAAGCTCCTCCTCCCAGTATCGAAGCACATGAGCCTCCATATTGAGCTGCTTGCAGGCATCCGAAATCAAAATGGGCTGTTCGTCAGCGGCCTTAATAGTTTCCTGCAATTGCTGTTCTGTTTTTTCCTCTCGATCCTGCATAAATTCCTTCCTTTCTAAAATGAAAGCTGTGTTCACATGAACATCAAAATATCCTATAGCGATACTATATCAGCTTTTAAGGGCAGCGCGAAAAAATTCCTTCGTTTCATTTCCCCAAATTTTTCGAGGATTCTACATTGCTTTGCATACAAAAAGAGTGGTATCATTTCTTTATATAGAGAGAAAAGAAGGGAGAAAAAACAAATGAAACAGATATTTTCTTATCTGATTCCGTATCGGGCAAGAATGGCAGTCGGTTTTTCAATAAAGGTTGCTGCCACCATTGTTGAACTTTTGATTCCGTGGGCACTTTCCATCATGGTAGATAAGGTGATTCCGACTGAAAACATTGGTTTTGTGTTTGCGTGGGGCGGTGTAATGATTTTATTTGCGCTTCTTGCGCTGCTTGGAAATATCGTGGCAAACCGCATGGCATCGCTTGTTGCCAGAAATACAACAGAAAGAATCCGTCTGCAGCTGTTTTCAAAGATCAGCTTTTTATCTGCCAGACAGCAGGAGCAGATAGGACAGGCATCACTAATTTCAAGATCAACATCAGATACTTACAACATTCATCAATTTATCGGTATGATGCAGCGCCTTGGCGTGCGTCAGCCTATCATGCTTATCGGAGGTCTTGCCGTCACGCTTTCAATGGATGCGCCGCTTACATGTATTATGCTGGCACTTCTTCCAGTCATGGCATTTCTTGTATATTTGTTTTCAAGTAAAGGTGTGCCAATGTACACAAAGGTGCAGGAGGCAGTAGATCGCTTTGTGCGTCTTGTAAGAGAGGACATTGCAGGTATTCGTGTCATCAAGGCACTGTCAAAGACAGACACAGAAAGAAGTAAATTTGCAAAAATAAATGAAGAAGTTGTAACGCGTGATCAGCATGCCGGAATGATCATGGGTGCAATGAACCCTGTCATGAGCATCATTTTAAATATAGGATTGGTGCTAGTTCTTTTCGTAGGTGCAAAGCGTGTCAATGAAGGATTAGCAACACCAGGTGTCATCATGGCATTTATGTCATACGTGACAATTATTTTAAATTCAATTTTGTTTTTGTCACGAATTTTTGTAATGTATTCAAAGGCATCTGCATCAGCAAGACGTATCAGCGAGGTATTAAATCTGCCTGAGGATCTTATGGTAGAGCATCCTGTTGGAAATGTAGATTCAGTAGTAGAAAAGGCAGTGAATGAGGCAGAGGCAGCCGCAGCTAAAGAGACAGGTGCAGAGTTTGTCCTGCCGCAGATTATCTTCGATCATGTATCCTTTAGTTATGAGGATGGGGACGGTGAGGACTGTCTGCATGATGTAAGCTTTACAGTAAATAAGGGCGAAACGCTTGGTATTATAGGAGCCACCGGCTCAGGAAAGACAACTATTGTGAATCTTTTGATGCGCTACTATGATCCAGATGAGGGACACATCTATGTCAATGGCCGCGATGTGCGCACCTACACGTCAAAGGAACTCATGCCTCTTTTTGGTGCTGCCTTCCAAAATGACGTTATTTTCCATGATACAATCTATGAGAACATTCGCTTTGGACGTGATGTCTCAAAGAAAGAAGCAATGGCAGCAGCACAGGATGCGCAGGCTGTCGAGTTTATTGAGGAAAAGGGACTTGATGCTATGCTTGCCATCAGGGGAATGGATCTTTCAGGCGGACAAAAGCAGCGTCTTTTAATTACAAGAGCGCTCGCAAAGCATCCGCAGATTCTTGTGCTTGACGATTCATCAAGTGCGCTCGATTATGCGACAGATGCACGTCTTCGCAGGGCAATTCAGGAAAATTATGGCGATCTTACATCCATTATTGTAGCGCAGAGAATCAGTTCAATTTACCGCGCCGATAAGATTATCGTTCTTGAAGATGGAGAAATGATCGGCTATGGAACACATAAAGAGCTGATGGAAAGCTGTGAGGTCTATAGGGAAATCAGCCAGTCACAGATGGGAGGTGGTATTGATGAAGCATAAGAATATGAAACAATATGAAGAAAAAAATGCTCCAAAGCTTAACCATGATATCACGCTGGAAGAGATCGAGGCCGCATGCCGCGCACATCAAAAGGAAAATGATAACCGCAACATGGCAGAGGAGTGCCGCGCTATTGCAAGAGAACAAAAAGAAAAAATGCAGGCACAGTTTACAAAAGGGAAGGGTGAAAAGCGTCATATCCTGCTTCGCCTTGGCCGTTATCTGTGGCAGTTTAAAGGTTGGCTGTTTCTTGCCATCTTGTTAAGTATAAGCTCAAATCTGCTGTCGCTCGCAGGTCCTATGTATTCTGGCTATGCCGTCGATGCGATGGTTGGCAAGGGACAGGTAAATATGGAGCGTGTAATTTACTGCTGTGAGATCATGATCGCGCTGTATTTAGTATCAGCAGCACTTGCCTATATCTTAAATCTTGTCATGCTTCAGATTACAAAGCGCATAGTCTCAACTATACGAAGCAATATCTTCGACCGCCTGATGCGTCTTCCTGTCAGCTTCTTTGATACGCACGCGGCAGGCGATATTATAAGCCGTATCACCTATGATGTAGATACAATAAACACAAGCCTTTCAAATGATGTTGTGTCACTTGCTGCAAGCTTTATTACAGTAATAGGCTCGCTAGTTATGATGCTTTTAATTTCACCGCCGCTTGTATTGATTTTTGTTGTTACTGTGCCGCTTACAATCTTCTTTATTAAAAAGCTTACAGGACTTACAAGACCTCTTTTTCGTGCCCGTTCAGGAAAGCTTGGCGAGTTAAACGGCTTTATAGAGGAGATGCTTGTAGGTCAGAAAAGCTTAAAGGCATATCATCAGGAAGTCAATACAATAGGCAAGTTTCAGGCAAAAAATGAGGAGGCTGTGGATGCCTATTACCGCGCCGATTACATGGGCAGCATGGTAGGACCGTCAGTAAACCTTGTCAACAATATTTCACTTGCACTAGTCACGATCTTTGGAGCGATTCGCTTCATATTTGGTCAGATGACACTTGGAAATATTTCCTCATTTGTTCTGTATTCAAGAAAATTCTCTGGTCCAATCAACGAGTCTGCAAATATCATGAGCGAGCTGCAGTCAGCACTTGCCGCCGCAGAGCGCGTGTTTAGACTGCTTGATGAGACAGAGGAGCCGGCTGACAGCACAGATGCGAAAGTACTCACCGACATTTACGGAGACGTAGAACTGTCACATGTAAGCTTTGGCTACACAAAGGATCATACTATTATCCATGATCTGAGTTTACATGCAGAACCGGGTAAGCTTATTGCAATCGTCGGTCCTACAGGAGCCGGAAAGACAACCATCATAAATCTTTTGATGCGCTTTTACGATATCGACAGCGGAAAAATTACTATTGATGGAAACGACATTACAAAGGTTACAAGAGACAGTCTGCGCCGTGCATTTGCCATGGTACTGCAGGATACGTGGCTGTTTCATGGAACAATTTATGAAAATATCGCCTACGGCAAGCCAGATGCCACACTCGAAGATGTGCAGCGTGTCTGCAAGGCTGCCCGTATTCATAACTATATAATGCGTCTGCCAAAGCAGTACGACACAGTACTTACAGATGACGGAAGAAATATTTCCAAGGGACAAAAGCAGCTTCTAACTATCGCCAGAGCAATGCTTCTTGATGCACATATGCTGATACTCGATGAAGCCACATCAAATGTCGATACAAGAACAGAGCTTCAAATTCAGGAAGCCATGCTGGAGCTTATGAAAGACAAGACATGCTTTGTAATAGCACATCGCCTCTCGACAATTCAGAATGCAGACTGTATACTAGTTGTAAAAGAAGGCGAAGTAATCGAACAGGGAACACATGATGAACTTATGGAGAAACGCGGCTTCTATCGCTCACTGTATGATTCACAATTCGCAGGAAAACAGATTTAAGAAAGGAAGAAATTTATGAAAGATTTGTCAAAGACTGAACTTTTAATTATGAAATGTGTATGGGGTTCTGACCGTCCGGTGACAGCGACACAGATTCAGCAGATTCTGCTGGAAAAATATCAGACTGAACTTGACCGCAGATCACTCGGCACGCTTATGTACCGCCTTGATCAGAAGGGCTATGTCAACGTAGATGTCAGCACAAGAGTAAACCTCTATACAGCAAAGGTAAAAGAAGAGGAGGCGAGAAAAAAGAAGGGAAGAGAAATCTTAAAGCTCTGGTATGACGGCTCTCTTGATCAGCTTGTCTCAGATCTTTACAGTGCAGAGGATGAGGACGAAGAAGACAACTGATGAAAAAGAAAGGCAGGTGAAAACATATGGAAACATCAGAGTGGTCTAACTTTTTCTTTAAGTGGGCAGCAACATTATTTTGGATTTTCTTTCTGACTGGAATGACAGGAAGCATAATAGCAAATTTGTGGCGCTTTGCCAGAAAACGTCACTTTATAAACGATACGATCTTTATGAGGATGCTTCTTTGGCCTGTTTTGATCAGTTTCTTTGTCCCGGTGATTTTTCTGTACTGGCAGCAAAAAGAAGGCAGACATGCATTTCAATATGAAATGTTTCGTTCAGCGGGATTTGTGACGCTTATGCTTAGTGCTGTTATAATTATATGGCTGGCAGGCGCTTTGCGAAGAACTGCTATTACGGTATGTCAGCTTAATAGCCTGTATCAGTTAAAAATAAACGCGAAGCGAGATCTTTTGTGGCAGGAGGATGAACAAAAAGAGACATATAAGCTTTGCGCTAAAATGGGTATCTGCCGCCATGTTAATGTTTTTATAAGCAAAGAGATTGTGTCGCCAATGACAATGGGATTTTTAAATCCATGTATTTTTCTTCCGGCAGGTGAAATCGACAAAGAGACGCTTAGGCTAATTCTAGTGCATGAACTGACGCATATTCATCATAAAGATTTCTTAATGAAGCAGATGATGCTTGTGATTTCAAGTCTTTATTGGTTTTGTCCAGGCATAAATGAGCTTTTTGCAGAATTAAATGTATGCAATGAATATTATTGCGACCTTGACAGCATCAAACAGCTTGGCATAGATCAGCATGAATATTTTTCAAAGATTCGTGCCTTTGCAGCCGATCAGAAGCAGCGGCGTGCATATGCATATTCAGCACTGTGCGAAAACAAAAACACGTTAAAAGCGCGTGAGCGTGCCGCTCAAAAGACGCAGCTTGCACAAAACAGCAAAATGTTTACAACAAAAGGACGTATAACGGCTGTAATTCTTGCAGGCATTATTTTATGTACAAGTGCCTATACAATCAGCTTTGCATCAATAGTCGGCTATGATGCTGCAATGAAATTTGTCACATCAGAAGAAACGGAGTATCAGAAAAAGCAGACAGAGATTGATGCATCTGACCTTTATTTTACTGGTGATGAGATTAAAATTGATGAGCTGCTGGCGAAAAATTCAGCCTATAAATATGGTTCAGATGAACAAAAGTGGACGCTGCAAAAAGATCAGGAAATTCAGTTTGGTCCGTTCTACAAAGAAAAAGGCGAGAGCATATGGGTTTATACATACGCCAATTATAAAGTAGAATATGGAATCATCCGTGACACGAAAAGACGCTGCCTAGAAGGAAAGAATGAAGGCCATAACTTTGATATAGAAGAGAGCGGGCTGTATTATGTCTTTATCAGGAATTGGTCAGGAGAGCGGACAGAGGGTGGATCGCTAGTGGTGCAGTAAAAGGATGAAGCCAAATAGGTGCCTTAAGGAAAATGTAAGAAAAAATATATATAAATGTTAATTGACAGATTCGTAACATTGTGTTAGTATAACAACAAGATGTTACGAATCTTTTTTACTATACTAGTTGTATTAGTTATACGGATTATACATTGATTGTTTTCTACTTGCAATGTACAAAGGCGCCGAAGGTAAGTAGGGGGGATCAGTTGTGTAAAATAAATTACAAAGGCGAAAGCCTAGAAGGGAGATTTCTATGAGAAAGAAATTAGCAGCTGCTTTGGCGATGCTGACACTGGCAACGACGGGAACTGCGTTTGCAGCGACAAATTTTGAGGTATGGTTATATCGTGTGGATGAAGGATATAATGCATCAGTTGCTACAAAAAGTATTGCAACAGACCATGCATACATTAGGGTAAAAACTAGTTCTAATTCTAATCTTTCCACAAATTACTTGGTAACAAAAACATCTAATGGTGCACAGATGACAACAGGTGCTTTTATCATTCCAAATAATGATTACGGAAGAAAATCAAATCCATATAAGGCAGCATATCAGAATTATGCTGGTAATTGCACACTCAGAGTAAATACGGGAACGGTAATTCCAAACTATAGAGTTACAGGCGAGTGGAATCCTAACGGTTAATACAAAAAAATGACGGTATCCCTATGGAAGCTTATTTCAGAGGGATATTTTTAGGAGGTGTTTTTAGTGAAGGTAAATAAGGGGAAGATACTAATTCTTTGCAGCGTATTCTTTTTCGTATCAGGATGTCGATTTAAAAAAGAAGTCGAAATTTCAATACCAATTGATGAAAAAGGTACAGTTTCTTTCAATGAGCAAGCAACAAACGAGAATGCTTACGATCAGGAAGAATTGTATATGCAAACATTAGATGTGAACTTTAAAGAACTCGATTTAAATGAATTTGCACAGGTATTTCTAAATGTACCGTCAATTGATGAGGCAGAAAAGTATAAACCGAAACATAATTTTGGACAGTATTATTATGAAGCGAATGGAAAAATAATTTCTTATGTAAAAGAATCTGGAATAGTTGGATATAATGATGAAGTAGATGGTGCAAGTGAGTGCTATAATGCAATTATTTCTGCTGGTGGTTATTTTGTAGAAGGGTTAGGAAGCTCTTTGAGAAGGTTGTGTCCAGAAGAAGAATTGGATATATGTACGAGGAAACAGGCAATAGAGGCATGCAGTGAGTATGCACAGGCATGTGGATATGACGATGCAGACATTTCCACGTACGCATTTACATTAGATGTAATAAATAAGATAAATGATGATTATTATGATGGTAAGCTAAGTGCACCTGGGGAGGGATTTCAGATAGTAACCAGAGGGCAAATTTGGGAACTTCGTGATGCTGGAAAGGACGAAGAAGCAGAAAAATTGGAAGATAAACTTCATAGTGCAACAGAACGGGGATTACCATGGAAAAAGGAGCATGAAGCAATTCTTATTTATTATCGTCCTAAGTTAAATAAGTTGTGTATAGATTCTATGAATGCAGGATTAGCGGTAGTATATGTTCCGTATACGGACAAAATTGTCTATATATCAGGAAATGTTCCTTATGAGCAAATTGGAATTTCAGAAATAAATGAATTAACAAGTAAAGAAAAAGCGGTCTCTCAAGCTGCACAAGTACTAGGAGTACGATCATCAGAGGATATAGAAATTAATCAAATTTCACTTGTATATGCAATACAATATTCAGAAGATGACCAGTATTGTGCTGTACCAACGTGGAAAATAGATTATCTTTTGAAAAACGCAAATGAATATACAATGCGTAGTGATACGGGATCCATTCGTGTTGATGCAGTGAGCGGTTTTGTTTTAGATTACTGGAAACAGGAGTAGAGTGAGGTGGTAATATGGCAAATTGTTTTCGGATGGATATGAAAAGGAGTGTATTATGTAAGAAATTTATATTAATTGTATTGGGAATAGTTCTTGTCTTGGTTGCGTCAACATGGGATGATCTGAAAATATATACGAGGTGGGGAGATGTTCCAGGATATGCAGGTCCAGTTGATACGCTTGCAAAAAGTTTTGCCTTTGATAAATTTAAAATAATTATTGTATTTTTATGTGGTGGACTTTATACGGGAAGTTATTGTGGTGATGTAAACAGTCGGTATTTACGGTCTGTGCTGACAAGAACGACGATTCATTCTTATGTATGCATGAAATTTTTAACAAATTTTATCTCAATTATTCTAGGAATGTTAGCAGCAATAGGAATATATACAATTTTGTGCATTGAAGCAGGAATGCCTCTGGTTGGAACATATGTAGAAGGTTTCTTCTATGGAGAATTTGCAATACAACATCCAGTGCTATATTTAGTGATGATGGCATTACAGTTTGGTGTGGTTATAGCGGCTTGTAGTGGTATGGGATTGCTCCTTTCGGTCTATCAGTCTAATTTATTTGTATCAATAGGAATGTGTGGTTTTGTATTTTTTGTAGCAGTGTCATACATACCGTTAGACAGTATATTTAGTGTGTTTGGCCTTGTGGGAATGTATTCAACATTAGGAGTAAATGTTCCCCATAAAATTATGTTCCTATGGGGAATGTTATATCCAATAACTATGTATACATTCTGCGCATTTTTCTTTGAGAGAAGATTAGAATGGAGGAAAAAACATGGGCTTATTTAAACGTTCAATGGCAGTTACTTCCATTAATTTTAACTGTTGGAAGCATGATTTTCGAGTGAAATTTATTCTCTTATTTACGGCTCTTATTGTTTTTGATTCATTAAAGGCAGTTTTTCAGTATGGGTTCGATAATGGTATAAGTTCGACTCCACTTCTTCTTCCATTATTGTTTGGAAGTACAGAGATTTCAATTAAAGCTCCTAAAATTTATTTCCATATAGGAATGATTCTGCTACTTTGTGATGCGCCATTCTATTATCCAATTACACCATATGCAATCATGAGAAGTAAACGTTCAGGGTGGTGCATTGGTATATGTTTGTACATAATTGTCGTTGCATTTGTTTATATAGCATTTATAACAATTTGCGCAGCACTAGTGGCGGTTCCAATTCTTTCCTTGAGGGATAGCTGGGATGGGGCTGCGGCGGATCTTATTTATGGAACTTCACAGTTGAATAAAGCGCAGTTGGCTCAATTGTATTCAACAAGTATTCCTATTGCAGTGGTAAAATATTTATATCCAAGTGGAGCAACACTTTATACGTTTCTGACAGCATGGGCTTCCTTTACATTGCTTGGCATGATTTTATATTTGGTTAGTTTAATTAGCAGGAATGTATTATGGGGACTGGCAGTATCAGGGGCACTCATATGTCTTGACCCGATTTTAACATGGCTTGCATTTCCTAAATATTATTGGCTTCAATATTTTTCTCCTGTCTGCTGGACAAGCGTAGAGTCACTAGATTCTGTACAGGCGCATCGGGCACTCACGATTCCAGCAATCTCAGCTCTGTATGCAATTTTGCTGTTAGTATCTTTTGTGGCAATCTATTATCAGAGTAAACGAATCATGGTAACAGATTTACAGGGAAATAACGACCAATAATGAGTGATCAAAAAGAGAAAGTGAGGAACGTATATAATGATAGAAATAAAAGATCTGACAAAGAGCTTTGATGGTGTAGAAGTTTTGTCTCATATTAGCATGACGCTGGAAAAAGGAAAAATTTATGGCCTTGTTGGACGAAATGGATCAGGAAAAACGATGTTGATGAAGCATATCTTGGGTTTTGTGTCGCCCACATCTGGAACCATCACAATTGATGGTAAAGTACTTGGAAAAGATATTGATGCGCCAGATAATATTGGTGCGATTATTGAAAATCCAGGTTTTCTTCCTGGCTACTCAGGCTTTCGCAATTTAAAAATGCTTGCATCAATTCGTCATAAGATTTCCGATGAAGAGATTAAAAATGCGATTCGTCTTGTCGGACTTGACCCAGAGAGTAAGAAGCATGTAGGAAAATATTCGCTCGGTATGCGTCAGCGACTTGGACTTGCTCAGGCACTGATGGAGCATCCGGATATACTTCTTTTGGACGAGCCATTGTCAGGCTTAGATAACGATGGCGTGCAGGAAATGTACCAGATTCTTCTAAAGCAAAGAGAAGCGGGAAAGCTAATCGTTGTCGCCAGTCACAGCAGTGAGGATATCCGTGTCCTTTGCAATGAGATTTTTCATTTTGACAAGGGAAAGATGATCGATCACCAGATCGCAGAAAAGTAGTTCAAAGTAGATTGAAGCTTGTTTGAAGTGATATTGAAGTTGACTTTGAAGTGATATTGAAGTTGACATTGAAGTGACTTTGAAGTTTAAAAACAAGATTTGTAAGATGAAAAACCATTGCACCTTCGGGCTTTCGTAACTTAGCCTTGTGAAAATTATCACTTCGCAGTTTTATTAAATTAAAGTGAAAAAGTGCTTGACAACTAAAACGTTGAAGAATATAATAAAAAACAGCTAAATAACAAAAAAATAAAAGCAAAGGATAATCAATGGTGATTACACAAGACCTTGATTTCCTTTGCTATTTTTTGTAATTAGGCAGTAAAGGGCAGCCCTTGGGCAGCGAAAGGAGCAGATTATGAGAAAAAACAAAGCACTTGCATTGGCGCTTGCAGCGGCGATGACAGCATCGATGACACCGATCACGGCAATGGCTGATGAGACAGAGGGGTTAACTTCCTATTATACTTATCAGACTGCTGTGAATGAGATGGAGACATTCTGCGTACAGAATGCGCAGAACGCAAAGGAATTGCAGGTTCTCACAAACTGTATCGATGGACTTCTTTCCATGAATACAAAGGGCGAGTTGATTCCTGGTGTTGCAAAGGAGTGGGGTACTGAGGACAATGGTAAGACATGGACATTTAAGTTAAGAGATGATGCAACATGGGTTGATTATCAGGGCAATGAAATGGCAAAGCTGACTGCTATGGATTTTGCATATGGTCTTGAGTTTACCTTAAATTATTGGAAAAATGGGGCCACAAATACCTCGATGCCGATTGAACTGATTGAGGGAGCTTCTGAGTACTATGAGTACACTAAAGGTCTTGATGAAGAGACAGCGATGAATATTGATATTCAGGAGTTTCTTGACATGACAGGCATTTCAGTACCAGATGATTACACATTTGTTGTAAGCTGTCTTGCAGAGAAGCCATATTTCGATACAGTATGTACATATGCTTGTATGTATCCAATCTCAGGTGCACTTCTTGAGAGTATTGGAGCAGATGGATATCTTGCAGCAAGCTACGATCAGATCTGGTATGATGGTCCGTATACTATCACAGAGTATATTCAGGGAAATGAAAAGATTCTGACAAGAAATGATTCATGGTATGACACAGACAGCACTACTTTCGATGAAGTTGTAATTAAGATGGTAGATTCTCTTGATACTGCATTCCAGCTGTATCAGACAGGAGAGCTTGATGCTGTTGAGCTGACAGAGAGTAATGTTAAGATTATCTACGAGGATGAGAATAACGAGTATCATGATCAGATGGTTGAGACTCGCCCGGATAAGTATTCCTGGCAGATGAAGTTCAACTATAATAAATTAGATGCAGAAGGAAATCCAGATACAAATTGGAACACAGCAATCGCAAATCTGGCATTTAGAAAGAGTCTGTACTATGGACTGGATCTGGAAAGCTACTATGCAAGAACAAATGCAATCAACCCATTAAAGTGTGAGAATAATGCCTACACAATGAGAGGTCTGTGTACCACATCAGACGGAACTGATTATGTTGATCTTGTTCTTGATAAGTTAGGCATCGGTGATTACAATGGCGAGACAATGGTTCGTCTTGATGCAGATAAGTTTGCTGAGTATAAGGCACAGGCAATTGAAGAACTGACAGCAGCAGGAGTTACCTTCCCGATTCAGTGTGATTACTACATTGCAAGCGGAAACCAGACACAGGCAGATACAGCACAGGTATTAAAGCAGGCATTTTCCGCATCACTTGGCGATGACTTTATTGTATTAAACATCAAAGAATATGTCAGCAGCTTTGCACAGGAAGTAAGAATCCCACATCTGTTCTCTATTGCAATCAGTGGATGGGGTGCTGACTATGGTGATCCTCAGAACTTCATGGTTCAGGAAACCTACGGAAACGACAACGCATATTTCTCAGCAAACTATACTTTTGCAAATGAGCTGACAGAAGAGACAGCACCAGAGCTTGTAGAGACATACAAGACCTTTACAGATATGGTAGAGAAGGCAGATGCAATCACCGATAACATGGACAATCGTTACGAGGCATATGCAGAGGCAGAGGCTTACATGATCGAAAATGTGCTTTCACTTCCACTATATTATAACATTCACTGGCAGCTGACTCATGTAAATGATTACAGCAAGATTTATAGTCTGTATGGTATTGTAAGTGGTTATCGTTATGTAAACTTTGAGACATCCAAAGAACCATACACCACAGAGCAGTATGATGCTTTTGAAGCAGCTGCAAACTAAAGAAAATGTAACTATTCAGAGCCATGCAAAATTGCTTTCTGTGAATGCTTGCATTCA